>Ga0335074_10006747_pt1 | contig 15916 bp, 13 predicted proteins | sample Lox_Sample_23_FD_206715 | JGI IMG/M metagenome (GOLD analysis project Ga0335074, IMG submission 206715) | Soil microbial communities from Loxahatchee National Wildlife Refuge, Florida, United States - Lox_Sample_2.3 | ecosystem: Environmental > Terrestrial > Soil > Wetlands | place: USA... | reverse complement strand
TCCTCGCCTGCCTGGTTAGCGCCGTGTTCTACGGGTGGAATCCGTACCTGGCCGAACGCTTGCTGATCGGGCAGTGGGCTCTGCTGCTCGGCTACGCGGCCCTTCCCTGGGTGCTCCGCGAGATCTGTGCCGGGCCGGTGCAGATACGGCCCAGCCGCTTGCTGGTGGTCCTGCTGCCTGCCGCGGTCGGCGGGTTTGCCGCCATGGCCGTCACCGGCCTGGCCGCCGTGCCTGCCGCGCTCGCGCGCGGAACTCGCGGGCAGCGCGGTCGCCGGCTCCTGACCGTGCTACTCAGCCTCGGGCTGCTCAGCCTGCCCTGGCTGATTCCGTCGCTCATCGTGCCGGTGCACACTGATCCGCTCGGCGCGGATCTGTTCGCGGCCCGTGCTGATACGCCGTTCGGGAGCCTCGGCAGCCTGGTCATGCTGTCCGGTATCTGGAACACGCAGACCGTTCCGCCGGGATACGGCGGGGCAGCGGCGATCTTCTGGTTCATCATCGTGGCCGCCGCGCTGGCCGGATACGTGCTGTGCGCGGGCCGACGGCGCCTGCTTCCCGGTCTCGGGGCAGTCGGCCTGATCGCCCTGGCTACCGCCGCGATCGGGATCACCTCGGCGGGCCGGGCCGGGCTGCGTACACTGATCGCTGCCTCGCCCGGGTTCGCGGTACTGCGGGACGGCCAGCAGTTCGTCGCGGGGCTCGGCCTGGTGGAAGCGATCGGCCTGGGCGCAGCGGCGGCGTGGCTGCTGAGCCGCTTCAGCAGCGTGCATCGCGGGGCGGCGGGCACCGCTGGCCGTACCCGGTCCGAGCCGGCTGCGGTCGCGCTGGCGGTGCTTGCTTTCATCGCACCCGTGCTGATGCTTCCTGGCCTGGCCTTCGGCGAGTTCGGCCGGCTCCGGCCGGTGGAGTATCCGGCAGACTGGCTCGTCGCGCGCCAGGACATTGACGCCAGCCGGACGGCGGGGAGTGTACTGCTGCTGCCGTGGGCTGCTTACCGGCGCTATCCGTGGAATCACGGTGCGGCTGTCTACGACCCCTGGAACAAGCTGATGTCACGCCCAGTGATCTCCAACGACGGCCTGCAGGTAGGCCGGCAGAAACTGACGCAAGAGAGCGCGGCGGCGATCCGCCTCAACGGCATCGTCACCGCGCCGGGCCCGCTGACCAGCCGGCTCAGCGCGGTGGGAGTTCGCTTCGTGATCATCGATGCGGGCCCGCTGCTGAGAGTGGCCGCCAAGGATGTCGCTAGCGCGGCCAGACTGCCCGGAGCGCGGGTGCTGATGGCAAGCCGTGACCTGATCGTGCTGACGTTGCCCGCCGCGGCTCGCCGGTGATCAGGCGCCAGGGGCACTGGCTGACTTGCGATGCCGGCCGACGTGCCCACGCGGTTGCGGCAGCCCGGCCGGTCCGCGCATCCGCCGTGCGAGTGCCAGGCCAATGCCACCCCACGTCAGATCGCAGACTGTGGTGACCAGCCGTGCCGCCAATGCGATAGCCAGCGCCGGACCGCTGCTCAGGACGGGCGCCAGGGCGGCCACCAGCAGCACCTCGCGGGCGCCGATGCCGCCGGGGAACACCACCAGAACCAGGGCGACCGAACATGCGAAAGCGTAAGCTCCGAGTGCGAGCAGGAGGGAGCGGGCACCGTCGTGCACCACGTCGGCCAGCAGCACCCAGACCTGCAGGCCGAAGAGCAGCCACCCGGCCACCGTCCAGCCCAATGCAACCACGAGCCCGCGCCAGCTAATCGGATGCTCAAGCGGCTCCTGCCTGATCAGGCGGAGCGCCAGGTTGAGGCCCTTACTCAGCACCGGCGGTGCCAGGCACACCGCGATGACCGGCACGACGGCTATCACGAGCAGGTATTTCCTGGCCACTCCGGGGGCCGCGAACGGTAGTGCGATCGCCGCGATGAGCAGGCCGGTAGCCACAGCGATGGCGAGGGCAACGACAACCGAGGCCGCACCGCGGCGCCGCGGGACGTCGTAATCATGTCCGAGCTCGACGTGAGCGGCAAACGACCAGACTGCGCCGGGCACGTACTTGCCGAGCTGGGACACGAAGGTAACCCTCGCGGCGACAAAGACGGGGAGCTTCGAGCCCAGGTCGGCCAGCAGCCGCCGCCAGGCCAGCATCATGCAGAAGGCGGCTCCCATCGACGCAGCCAGGGAGCCGGCGATCGAGTACACCCGCAGGTGCGTCACGGTCGGCTCGACCTTCGGCCATTCGGCGGCGAGCCCGTAGCAGCAGAACCCAAGTATCAGCAGGAGCAACCCGGTTCGCGCCCAACGGCTCGCCCGGATACGCTGCAGCACGGCCAAGAGAGTACCTGTCTAGTGCGCTTACGGCCAGTAGCCGACGTTAACCGAATGATGCCCGCAATGCGGCCTTCGACCAGCGACCGACAGCCGCATCGCCGACATCACCGTTATGTATATTTCTGGCGCTTTTAGTTTTCGGACGCCTGCGCGATCGCTAAGGTGAACATGGCGTGCGGGAGCGCAGCCGGCTGGCTGCTGCTAAGGAGGCTCAGCGGTGTCACGTCTTGTTCTGATCTTCGTGAGCGTCGGGGTCGGCCTTCTGCTGGCAGTCGGGGCCACTTTCACCACGAGCGCTCTGATCACCAGGGCGCCCACGCCCTCCAACCAGGCGCCGTACAACTACGGCGGTTAGTTCGCCTCGCCGGCCAGACTCGGTGCCAGGCGAATCGCCGCACGTCAGGGCGGGCAGCGCGATGCCGTCGGCGGCCTGACAACCGCACGGCCCGGTGCGTTCGAAAATGTCTTCCGATTTCGCGTGACGCCTTAGCTACTAGCCAGTACGATGTGCCAATCTTGTACAGATATGGCTTATAGCCGACATGCGGTAGCTTCCCTTGGAGGGTCCGATGCGCCGTGTCCTCGGGGTCGTCTTGACCGGGCTGGGTGCGTTCTTGTTGCTGCTGGCTATCCTCGCCCGCTTTTACCTGCCGGGCCAGGTCATCAAGTTCCCCCTGAACGAGTACAGCGTCTCCACCCTTACCGGCACGAACGCGACCTACTTCAGCCAGCAGACGGGTACGGAAGTCACCGGCGCGACTGTCCGCGCAGTGAGCACCGTCCAGGGCGATGTCGCCGCGGGGAGTTCCTCGACGGCCGTGTGGAACGACATCACCGGGGTTTTCGACACCACTCATGGCGCCTCGCCTGGCATTCCTATCTCGTACTCGACTGAGCGCATGGCTTTCAACCGGCGCACCGGACTTCTGGTCAACTGCTGCGGCGCGGAGATCGGCACCAAGCGGGTGAAGATGTCGGGTCAGGGATACGTGTGGCCGATCGGCACCCAGAAGCAGAACTACCAGATCTTCGACACCACGCTGCTGAAGCCTGAGCCGGTCACCTACACCGGGACCAGCACCGTCGACGGGATGAATGTCGACATCTTCGCCGAGTACATCAACAACCAGAAGGTCGGCACGGTCTCGCTGCCAGGCTCGCTGGTCGGCATCTCGAGCCAGCCGACAGTCACGCTGCCGGAGTACCTGTCGGCGGTCGTCGACCCGGGTACTGGCTCGCCGCTCAAGGTGGTCGAGAGCGAAAACGACTCGCTGACGAACCCGAGTACCGGCGCAACCGCACTCACGCTGCTGCGTGGCACGCTGGCATCGACGCCCAAGAGCATCGCGGCCGCAGTACATATTGCGAAGACGTCCGACAACGAAATCTCCTGGGTTCAGGACATCGGGCCGATCATCGGCGTCCTGCTCGGCCTGGTCCTGCTCGTTCTCGGAATCCTGCTGATCCTCGGCGCGGACACCGATGCCTACGGCTACGAGGAAGAGGACCTGGAGGTCCCGGCGAGCGCCTAGCCGCTAGAACCTGTTCTAGTCTAGGAACGGCGGGCAGCGGTCTGCCTGGGGGCACTGTGCAGCTCAGCGCAGTGTGACTGAGCACCGGGGAGGTGGCAGTGGGGTCGAAGGGGTTCTGGCGCCGCGCGGAAGACGATCCGGACTGGATCGCAGTGGTCGATCCCGATGGCACGGAGCACCGGGCCGGTGACGTCCTGCGCCGGGCCAACCAGCTGACGCACGCGCTGCGAGCGCGCGGGCTGGAGCCCGGTGACGGTATCGCTGCGCTCCTTCCGAACGGCTGCGCGCCGGTCGAGGTCTACCTGGCTGCTCTCCAGGCGGGCTGGTACCTCACCCCGATCAACTGGCACTTCACCGCCCCGGAAGCTGCTTACATCGTGGCCGACTGCGGGGCCAGGGCGTTCTTCGTGCATCAGCAGTTCGCCGGGCTCGGCGGGCTGACTGCCGACCAGGCGGGCATCCCGGCCGAGGCGAGGTTCAGCTACGGCGACGTGCCGGGCTTCACCCCGGTCAGCGAGTTGCGCGCGGGCCAGCCGGACACGCTGCCGCAGGACCGGACCGCAGGCACGACGATGCATTACACCTCGGGCACGACCGGCCGTCCGAAGGGCGTGCGGCGCGCCCTGACCGGCCTGGATCCGGATGATGCCGTGGTACTCGGCGCCGGGCTCTTGTCCTTCTTCGGGATCACCGACGGCCAGCCGAACGCCCACCTGCTCACCTCGCCGAACTATCACACCGCGGTCACCATATTCGGCGGTGGCGCCCTGCACCTCGGGCACACGCTCGTCTGCATGGACGGGTTCGACGCGGAGACAGCGCTCGCGCTCACCGAGCGGTACCGGTGCACGAACTCGCACATGGTACCGACCCAGTTCAAGCGAATGCTGTCGCTGCCCGACGAGGTCAGGGCCAGATACGATCTGTCGTCCATGCGCTGGCTTATCCACGCCGCCGCACCGTGCCCGATCGGGATCAAGCAGGAGATGCTGGACTGGTGGGGCCCGTGCGTGTGGGAGTACTACGCCGCGACCGAAGGCGGCGGCACGATCGCCTCGCCGCAAGACTGGCTCGCACATCCCGGTACCGTCGGTACCCCCTGGCCGATCAGCGAGCTGCTGATCGCCGACGAGAATGGCAACCCGCAGCCCGCGGACACACCCGGGACTGTCTACATGAAGATGGGCTTCTCAGATTTCGAGTACTACGGCGACAAGGCCAAGACCGAGGCGAACCGGCTGCACGGCTATTTCACTGTCGGCGACATCGGTTACCTGACCGACGATGGTCACCTGTTCCTGTGCGACCGGAAGTCCGACATGATCATCTCGGGCGGGGCGAATATTTACCCGGCTGAGATCGAGGCCGAGATCATCATGAACCCCAAAGTGGCCGACGTCGCGGTGTTCGGCATCCCGGACGAGGAGTGGGGCGAGCAGATCAAGGCAGTCGTCCAGCCTGCTGCGGGCGTCGAGGCCGGAGACGAGCTCGCGGCCGAGATCCTGGCCGGCCTGGAGGGCCGGCTCGCCAAGATGAAGTGGCCCAGGTCTATCGACTTCGCCGAGCAACTGCCTCGTGATCCGAGCGGCAAGCTGCTCAAGCGGCGGTTGCGCGACCCGTACTGGGCGGCCCAGGCGACCCAGATCTAGCCGGCCGGCTCGGGCTCGCTGGCAAGGCGGACGGCCACCCGCTTGAGCATGTCGATCAGCCGGGAGGCCCCGGCAGGGTCGGGCGGCTGGCCGTAGGTCACGGCGAAGACATGCCGTCGTGCGCCCGGCAGCGGGGTGCTGGCGATGCCCGGATGTCTGGCCACGCGCAGGCAGAGGTCGGGCAGCGTGGTCACGCCCAGGCCCGCCGCCACCAGCGCCTGCACTGCCAGGTAGTCGTCGGTCGTGAACGAGATCTTCGGCGTGAAGCCGGCCGACTCGCACTGCCTGACCAGGTAGCTGCGGCAGCGCTCGCATCCGGCGATCCACCGGCTCTGGGCGTAGGCGGCGAGGTCAGGCACCGGACGCCGGCCGTTGCCGGCTCTTCCCGGTCGGGCCGAACCGCTCGCGGCCGCCACCAGGTGCACCGGTTCGTCTAGCAGCAGCGTGCCTCGCGTCCCCTCGTCCGCCGGTCCGGGCGGAGCCTGGTCGCTATCAGCCTGGTAGTGCTGGAAGACAATGGCCACGTCAACGTACCCGGCGCGAAGCATCCGCAGCGCTTCCGGTGGCTCGGCCTCGGTGAGCACGAATTCCATCCCCGGTGCCTCCGCCGCGAGCATGGCCGCCGCGGCCGGGACCAGGGTGCCCAGAGCGGACGGGAACGCGGCCAGCCGAACCCGCCCTTGCCGCAGCCCGACGTGCGCGGCAAGCTCGGTCTCGGCCGCGTCGAGCCGGCCGATGATCTCTTCGGCCCGCTCGGCCAGCAGCCGGCCCGCGTCGGTCAGCCGGATACCCCGGCCGACCCGCTCCAGCAGCTGGGCGCCAGTCTCAGCTTCGAGCCGGGCAATGTGATGGCTGACCGACGGCTGGGCGTAGTTCAGCTCTCGCGCCGCCGCCGTGACGGAGCCGTACCTGGCGACTGCGACGAGCACCCGCAGCCGGGTCACGTCCAGCATTCACCAACTATAGATGGCCTCGATCTAACCAGCCCAGCCGCCGGGCAACGTCTATCTGAGCACGTCACCGCCGCGTAGTCGGCGACCAGCAGACGCGACCTTGGCCATGCCGGGGTAATCCCGTCGTGCTGGGTATGGGAATTTCCTGGAGGCGACATGACAACTTCGGGCGGGAACGAGGTTTCAGGGGGTAGCCGCGGCTCGGGAGGTAAGTCAGCTTCCGGGGGCAATCCGGGCCCGGTCGGCAATCCGGTGGGCGGAGCGGACTCCGGGCTCAGGCGCAGGGTCATCGGCGGAGCCGCCGTCACTGCGCTCGGCGGGTTGCTGTTCGGCTACGACACCGGCGTAGTCTCCGGCGCGCTGCTGTTCCTGCGGACCTCCTTCGGCGGGCTGTCCAACTTCGAGCAGGAGCTGGTCACCAGCCTGCTGCTGGTCGGGGCGATTGCCGGAGCGCTGGTAGCTGGCCGGCTATCCGACCGGATCGGCCGCAAGCCCACGATCTTGATCACCGCCGTCGTCTTCGTGCTGGGCGTTCTGCTCGCGGCGTTTACCCCGAGTTACCCGGTACTGCTGATAGCGCGCCTGGTCATAGGCCTTGCCGTCGGGTCGTCCTCGATGGTGGTCCCGCTGTACATCGGCGAGATCGCGCCACCCCGGCTGCGAGGTGGTCTCGTCAGCCTCAACCAGCTGGCGATCACCCTCGGCATCCTTGTCTCCTACCTCATCGACTACGGGCTTTCGTCATCCGGGAACTGGCGGCTGATGTTCGGGCTTGCCGCCGTTCCGGCCGTGGCACTGTTCGCCGGCATCCTGACCCAGCGCGAGAGCCCGTACTGGCTCATTGAGCGCGGCCGCGACGACGAGGCGCGGGGGGTGCTGGCGCGGCTCCGGCCGCCCGGTCACGTCGACCAGGAGATCGCCGAAATCAGGGCCGTCATCGGCCAGGGCCGGGCCGGCCTGCGCGAGTTGCTCGGCCGGGCAGTCAAGCCGGCCCTGATGGTCGGTGTGCTGATGGCGGTGTTCCAGCAGGTGACCGGGATCAACACGGTGATCTACTACGCACCGTCCCTGTTGCACGACGCCGGTCTCGGAGCGTCCTCGGCTCTGCTGGCGAACGTAGGCATCGGCGCGGTGAACGTGCTGATGACCATCGTGGCGATCAGGCTGCTCGACCGGACTGGCCGCCGACCGCTGCTGATCGGGGGAAGTATCGGGATGGCGGTCGGGATGATCGCGGCCGCGCTGGCGTTCGTCGGCAGCACCCATCTGACCGGCGCGCGGGCCATTCTGGCGATTGCCGCGCTGGTCGTGTACACCGGGTCATTCGCGATCGGCCTCGGCCCGGTGTTCTGGCTGCTGATCTCCGAGATCTACCCGCAGCGGGTCCGCGGTACGGCAATGAGCGTGGCTAGTATGGCCAACTGGCTCGCGAACTTCGTGGTCACGATCTCGTTCCTGACGCTGCTGAGCGCCATCGGTGGCACTGGGGTGTTCGGACTGTTTGCCTTCCTGACACTGGCGGCCATCTGGTTCTTCGTCCGCAGGGTCCCCGAGACGAAGGGCCGCAGCCTGCAGGCGATCGAAGCAGACCTGCGCGGATCCGGACTGTCCCCGTCGGCCGGAGAACAGCCGTCTAGGGAGCAGCCGCCCGGAGAGCAGCCGCACGGCCCTGTCGGGCACGCCGCTTAGTCCCGCTCCAGCATGATGGTGACGTGCGCACGCAGAAGATGATCTGGCGCCCGGCGCCCGGCTGGCCGGAGGCCCCGGCAGGCTGGCAGCCGCCGCCGGGCTGGCAGCCGCCCGCTGACTGGCCCGCTGCACCGCCCGACTGGCAGTTCTGGGTGCCCGCGTCGCCGCGACTGCCGGTGCGATCAGCCGAGCTGACCCGGCGTGACCTGGTCCTCGAGACCTGGCTGGTCACGCTTGCACTGCTGTTCCCGTGGGTCGTCAGCGCGGTACTGACGCTGTCGACGCACCTGATCTCGAAGACTTCGCTCAGCCAGCTGCCAAGCCTCGACCCGCATCAGCCCGCAGTGAACGTGGTACTCGGGCTGCTTAGTTACCTGCCAGTAGCTGCTGTCGTCCCGCTCGCGCTGCTGCTCCTGGCCCGGACTGGCCAACGGCCCGCCGACCTCGGCCTGACGGTGGTCCGATGGCCGGACGCCGGGGTTGCGGTCGGGCTGGCGGCTGCTGGCCTGGGCTGCGAGCTTGTCCTGGCCATCCCCTTCTCCAAGCTGAAGCACCTGGCGCTGGTGAACACGGCCGGTCCGGTTCACGTGCCGGTCTACTACCTCGTCTTCGGGCTGAGCCAGGCGCTGATAACCGCGGTCGCAGAGGAGACGGCCGTCAACGCCTACCTGCTCACCCGGCTTGACCAGCTGGGCTGGCGGCCGTGGCCGGCATTCTGGCTGAGCCTTGCGCTGCGTACCAGCTACCACGTCTACTACGGCCTCGGCGTCGTGCTGACGCTGCCGCTCGGCTATTTCCTGACCCGCTCCTTCCAGAAGCATGGCAGGCTCTCCAGGCCGATCCTGGCCCACTTCCTCTACGACTCCGTCATCTTCCTGATCGCGATTCTGGTGCACTAGGCTCGGCGGAGCCGCGGCCGGTCAGCAGCGGGTCAGCCGGGTTCCGGGCCGGCCGGGCGGGGTCGCTGGCCAGCGAACGCCGCCGCCAGGCGATGCCGGACAGCGCCTCAAGCACGACGCGGTTGGCCAGGTAGGCGGTTACCTCGGCGTGGTCGAACGGCGGCGCGACCTCGACGATATCGATACCGGCGAGCGGAAGCTCCATCGCGATGCGGCGGACCGCGTCCAGGAGTTGCCGGCCGGTGAGCCCGCCGGGCTCGGGAGTCCCGGTCCCGGGTGCCATCCCAGGGTCGACGACGTCCACGTCAACGGACAGGAAGACGCCGTCGCACTCATCGGTGGCGATCGCGAACGCCTCGGTGAGGCATTCGTCAAGTCCTCGGAACACAACCTCGGTCATTTCGTAACTGCGCATCTGCTGGTCGGCCATCCAGGCCAGCGTCGGCGGCTCCGGCCAGTAGCCCCGCAGCCCGATCTGCAGGAACCGGTCGCCGCGGACGGCGCCGGACTCGATCAGCCGGCGCATCGGCGTGCCGTGCCCGTACAGGGCGCCGAACTGGGTGTCCCCGGTGTCGGCGTGCGCGTCGAAGTGGATCATGGAGAGCCGGCCCCAGCCGACGTGCCGGGCGACACCGGTCGCGTCCGGCAGGGCGATGGTGTGATCGCCGCCGAGCACGACCGGGATTGCGCCGCCATGACAAGCCCGGTGCACCGCTTCTTCCAGGCGGCGCAGGGACAATTCAGTGTCGCCGGACGGCATCTCCACATCGCCTGCGTCGGCGACCGTCAACTCGACCAGCGGGTCGACGCCGAGCGCCAGGTGCGGCCGCGAGCCATCGTGCGGCAGGTAGTCGGTGAACCTGATCGCCTGCGGTCCGAACCGGGCGCCCGGCCGGTGCGAAGTGCCGCCGTCAAACGGCGCGCCGATGATCATGATGTCGGTGCCGGCCCAGGATGCCGGGTCGGCCAGGTCGGCGCGGGCCACGCCGAGGAACGTGGCGTCCGGTCCGTACATGCCGCCAAGTCGAGTCATACCCGGTCACGGTACAGCAGGCCCTGCCGGAAGCCGATGCAGCCACAGATAGACGGCGGCCTCGCCTCCTGGCAGCCCTGCCGTACCCCTGACTCGTTCACCGGATGGCTAGAAACGAGAAGCTGGCCAGCAAACTAGCTGTGAGACTGTGGCAGTGCGGGGCAACCGAGAACGAACGGAGCACGAGCTTGACACAGTTTGCCGAGGCGGCCCCGGGTGCGGTCCAGGAGCCACTGGATCAGTCCGAAATCGAGGCGCTGACCAGGGCTGACGGGCGGCGCATACAGCTAGCGGGGCTGCTCAACCTGCGCGACGTGGGCCGCTACCCGGCCGCGGGCGGCTTCTCGCGCTGGCGGGCACTGCTGCGGTCGGACGCTCCGCACGGCCTGACTGGTGACGACCTCGCAATCCTGGCCGGCCTCGGTCTGCGCACCGTCCTGGACCTGCGCACGCAACCGGAGACCGAGGTCGCGCCGAGCATGCTGACCGGGCTGACCGACCAACTGGTGCACATCTCGATCCTGCGCGGTGACCTGCAGTCGCTGCCGCTCGAGCTCGACGCGATCTACCTGTACATGGTGCGGGACTGCGCCGGCGCGATCGCGGCGGCAGTCAGGGTGCTCTGCGCTCCGGACGCCCTGCCAGCCCTGGTTCATTGCAGCGCAGGCAAGGACCGGACCGGCATCGTGGTCGCGCTGGTGCTCGCCGTGCTCGGTGTTCCTGACCAGGTCATCGCCGCCGACTACGCACTGAGCGCGCAGTACCTGGATCCGGACGCTACCCCGGCCATCGGCCAGCTTCAGGCCAGCACCGGCCTCGGCGAGAGCCTGACGCGCCCGTTGCTGACCAGCCCGCCCGCGCTGATCCAGCGGACGCTGGACTGGGTTCGAGAGACCAGCGGCTCGGCCGAGGGGTACCTGCTTGACCACGGGGTGAGCCAGGCAGAGCTGGACCAGTTGCGGCGTGCTCTCATTGACTGAGCACTGATCTCGGCTGAGCACCGGTTGGTTGGCTGCCCGGACGTCTGCCCGCAGCGCTAGCGTCGTGCTATGGCGCGTCCCGGAAGGCTCCCTATGACTGTCGACGACCTGGACCGGCGAATCGTAGCTGCACTCGTCGACGATGCGCGGGCCACGTACGCGGTGGTAGGCGCGCAGGTCGGGCTCTCCGCGCCGGCCGTCAAGCGCCGGGTTGACCGGCTGCGGGCCTCAGGTGCGATCACCGGGTTTGCCGCCCAGGTCGACCCGTCTGCGCTCGGCTGGACCACCGAGGCCTACGTCGAGCTGTTCTGCCGGGGCCGCACCTCGCCAGCGGAAATCGCGGCGGCCGTCGGCAAGTACCCGGAGGTGATCGATGCCTGCACGGTCACCGGCGAGGCCGACGCGATGGTGCATATCCGCGCCGCCGACGTCCGGCATTTCGAGCAGATCGTGGAGCAGATCGGGGCCGAACCATTTGTCGTCCGGACACGGAGCGTAATCGTTCTGTCAAGGCTTGTGCACAGACCTGACTTGCTCCCGCCGGGCAGCGCTGGTCAGGCCGGCTGATTGACGATTTTGTGACCGGGCTCTTCGCGGGTTTGGGGGGAACTCGGGGGGTGTCAGCCCGAGTGTTCGGCTACAGTCGTGGCCATGACGGAGCGTCATAACGAATCAGTGACCAGCGGTAAGCCGATGACCACCGGCGAATTCCGGGCAACGCGCGACATCTCCGCGAACACAGCGCAGTTTCGCGCGTTCGCTGCGGAAGCAGAGGCCGACGGCGACTGGGAAGGCGCGCCGGCCCGGAGTCCGGCCAAGATCGCCGTGCTGATCGCGCTGGTGCTTGTCGTCCTGCTGGTCGTCGCATTCATCGCCTACGAGATGAAGAAGTAGCAGCCGCCGCGCTGGGCCCGCTGCCCGCCCCGGGGGGCGGAACCGCCGGGCATGTTTGTATTAGCAGTCATGACCGCAGGGCCGCAAATCCCGGCTGCTGCTCTGCCACCTGCTGGCGGAGCGCCATCGGATGACGAGGAGAAGCACCGGCTGACGGCCCTGGAGGGCCTGGCCGCGCTGTCGCTGGACGCGCTGTCCTCGGTGGCCTACGGACCACAAGCCATCCTCATCGTGCTGGCGACCGCTGGCGTGCTGGCCCTGCACTACGCGCTGCTGGTGACGATCGCGATCGTCGTGCTACTCACCGTCCTGGTGGTCTCTTACACCCAGGTCATCGACGCATTTCCGAACGGTGGCGGCGCCTATGCGGTGGCAAAGGCGCACCTGGGCGTCAAGCCGAGCCTGACTGCGGCGGCCTCGCTGGTCGTTGACTACGTACTCAATGCGGCGGTCGGGGTGTCAGCCGGAGTCGAGGCCCTCACTTCCGGGTTCCCGGTTCTGTACCCGGACCGGGTCTGGTTGTGCCTGGGCGTCCTCGGCATAATCACTGCCGCGAACCTGTGGGGCGTAGCCGAATCGGCCCGGCTGTTCATCGTGCCGACGGTGCTCTTCGTCGGGGCGATCTTCGTAGTGATCATCGCCGGCCTGCTCCGCCCGCATCCGCTGCCATTTCCGACCGGGTCAGCGTCATCGACCGCGATGACCGTTGGCATCTTGCTGTTGCTGAAGGCATTCGCGTCCGGATGCTCGGCGCTTACCGGTGTCGAGGCGATCGCCAATGCGGTCCCGGAGTTCCGTCAGCCGCGGATCCGCCGGGCCCAGCACACCGAGATCGGTCTCGGCGTGATCCTGGGCCTGATGCTGATCGGGATCGCGGTGCTGGCCGACAAATTTAAAGCCAAGCCGTCGCCGACAGTGACGACGCTGGCCCAGCTCACCCAGGGCGCGATCGGTCACAACTTCCTCTTCTACGTGGTCCAACTGCTGACGACGATCTTGCTGGGGCTCGCTGCCAACACGTCATTCGGCGGACTGCCAGTCCTGGCTTCACTGCTGGCCACCGACAACTTCCTGCCGCACTTGTTCTATCTGCGGGCGCAGCGGGAGGTGCACCGGTACGGCGTCGTGGTGCTCGCGGTGGCAGCAGCCATCCTGCTCTTGGTGGCGCGAGGCAGCACGCAGGCCCTGATCCCGGTGTTCGCGATCGGGGTTTTTGTCGGCTTCACGCTGTCGCAGGTTGGCATGGTGCGGCACTGGTACCTCCAGGCCAGCCCTGGCTGGCGCACGCGCGCGGCTATTAACGGCTTCGGCGCCCTGCTCACTCTCGCGGCGCTGGCGATCGAGCTGGTCAGCAAGTTCACCGAGGGTGCCTGGCTGGTCGTGATCGTCGTGCCGCTGCTAGTGCTGATGTTCGGCCGGGTGCACACGCTTTACTCCAAGATGGGCCAGGCGCTGGAGATCGGTCAGATACCAGCGGCGCCAGAACGTCGCACCTCCACGGTCGTGGTGCCGATCGCCGGGATGTCCAAACTGGTCAGGGAGGGCATCTCCGCGGCACTGTCGCTGAGCGACGAGGTCATCGCGGTCAAGATCTGCTTTTGCGACCCCGCCGATGAAGAGATGAGCGAGCGGCTGCATACCGAGTGGGACCAGTGGGATCCGGGCGCGCCACTGCTGGTGCTGCACAGCCCCGACCGGTCACTAGGCGAGCCGCTGGTGACTTACCTGCGTGAGCTAGAGCAGACGCTCAGCAAGGATCAGCTGGTAGTGCTCATCCCCGAAGTCCAGCCGGCCCGGCCCTGGCATCGGGTCCTGCACAACCAGCGTGGTTTCGTGATCGAGCAGGCAGTCCAGCACGCGGGCCTGAACGTAGTGATCTGCCGCCTCAGATACCGGCTGTCGGCAGTGGCGGGTCAGCCCCCGTCGGGCTGATACCGGTAGCCCATGCCCGGCTCGGTCAGCAGCCACCGGGGCCGGGCTGGATCCGGCTCGAGCTTGCGGCGCAGCTGCGCCATGTACAGGCGGAGATTGCCGGTGGCGTCGGCGTAGCCAGGTCCCCACACCTCGGCGAGCAGTTGCTGCTGGCTGAGCAGTTTGCCGGGATTTCGGAGCAGCACCTCAAGCAGATGCCATTCGGTCGGAGTCAGCCGGATGTCTGCGTTCCCGGCATTTTGGCCGTCGCTGGCCGAAGTCCGGATGACGCGCTTAGCGGCCAGGTCGACGACGAGGTCACCGAGCCTGACCTGGGGAACGTCGGCGTCGGCGCCCGCCCGCCTGCTGACCGCCCGCATCCGGGCGAGCAGCTCATCCATCCCGAACGGCTTGGTGACGTAATCGTCCGCACCAGCGTCCAGTGCCTCGACCTTGTTCGTGCTGTCGGCCCGGCCGGACAGCACGATGATCGGCGCGTCGGTCCAGCCGCGCAGGCCGTGGATGACGTCGACGCCATCCAGGTCCGGCAGACCGAGATCCAGGATTACCAGGTCGGGAGGATGTTTCGCGGCCAGCTCAAGTGCCTCGCCGGCGGTAGCAGCGGTGTGCACGTCGTACTGGCGGACCCGCAGGTTAATCCGCAGCGCGCGGATGATCTGCGGCTCGTCATCGATCACCAGAACGCTCGTCACGGCATAACCCTGCCACGTCCGGCTGCCGGCAGCCGCGGTGGCGTCCTCAGGCGGTGCTCGCGTCGTGGTCGCCGCTGACTGCGAGCGCCTCTGCGGGCGCCGGCGCCGGGACCGCAGGCAGTGACAGGGTCATGGTCAGCCCGCCGCCTGGCGTCTCTTCGGGCTCGAGCGTGCCGCCCATCGCCTCCGTCAGGCCTCTGGATAGTGCCAGGCCGAGGCCGACTCCGGTGGTGTTGTCGGTATCGCCGAGTCGCTGGAACGGCACGAACATCTGATCCCGGTGTTCTTGCGGGATGCCGGGGCCGCGGTCGATCACGCGAAGCTCCACCCGGTCGTGCAGCACGCTGCCGGACAGCGTCGGCGGGATGCCCGGCGGCGAGTACCGCAGCGCGTTCGCCGTCAGGTTGGCGATCACCCGCTCCAGGATGCCGGGGTCAACCGCCACCTCCGGAAGGTCGTCGGGAATGCTGACCGTCACGGTGCGGCTGGCCGGCCCCAGGTCGTCCAGTGACCGGGCGACGATCTCGGCCAGGTCAGCAGGCCGGGGGAAGATTGCCAGCGCGCCAGCTTGCAGCCTGCTCATGTCGAGCAGGTTGTCCACTAGGTGCGCCAGCCGGTCGAGCGACTCGTCCGCGGTCGCGAGCAGCTCGTCGTGGTCCTCGGCGTCCCACTCGATGTCACTGGATCGCAGGCTCGTGACAGCGGCCTTGGCGGAGGCCAGCGGCGTGCGCAGATCGTGACTGACCGCGGCGAGCAGCGCGGTGCGCACCCGGTCTGCTTCCGCGATCGGCCGGGCCGCTTCGGCGGCCGCCGACAGCCGGCCTTGCTCCAGTGCGGTCGCGGCATAGGCGGCGAAGGCTGCGAGGACCCTGCGGTCGGTGGCCGGCAGCGGCCTGCCGCGCAGCACGAGCACCAGGCCGTCGCCGACGGGCATCTCGACATCGGCTTCTTCCGGCCGGCGCACCGGCTGATCGCCTGATGTGCCGACCACGTTCCATTTGCAGGCGATCCCGGCTTGCGGCGGATCAGTGCGCGGCCCGGTCATCTCGAGCAGCGTCACCGAGTCCATCCCGAATGCCTCGCGGACCCTGTCCAGCACAGCCGGCAGCGCTCGCTCGCCGCGCAGCACGCTGCCCGCCGTGGTGGCCAGGAGCTCGGACTCCGCTCCCGACCTGGCCGCTTGCTTCGTCCGCCGGGCCGCGGTATCCACCACCGAGCTGACCACCAGGCCGGTGGCGATGAAGATGACGAGCGCGAGCGCGTTGTTCGCTTGCGCGATCGTGAACTTATGCTCCGGTGGCGTGAAGTAGTAGTTCAGCAGCAGCGAGCCGCCCACCGCGGCGAG
>Ga0335074_10006745_pt1 | contig 15918 bp, 15 predicted proteins | sample Lox_Sample_23_FD_206715 | JGI IMG/M metagenome (GOLD analysis project Ga0335074, IMG submission 206715) | Soil microbial communities from Loxahatchee National Wildlife Refuge, Florida, United States - Lox_Sample_2.3 | ecosystem: Environmental > Terrestrial > Soil > Wetlands | place: USA... | reverse complement strand
GAGCTTCCACGTGGACGCGGCAGGGAGACTGGCAAGAGAGGGCAAGGATTCCCGAGGCGTCGGTCTGGCCGATGGACCGGCCGGAAGCGTCGCGGACGAGTGCTCCGGCAACGGCGGCGCCGGCGCTGTCCTCCACGGTCAAGGTGATGGCAGGCGGGGACTGTGCTTCAAGCGGATGCGCCGCTATCGCCGTCAGGATCGACACTGGGACCAGGATCCCAGAGAGGGTTGTGGACAGGAAGAACCGCATTGTTATCGGGGAAATGGCGGGTACGCAGTCCCTGAAGCAATTGTTGCACGGTGCGGCCCGAGTCAGGGACTACGGAGTTGGATGCAATCGCGGCCAGAGGAACCAGAACAAAGGCGCGTTCGGCGAGGCGCGGATGGGGAATTTCCAGGCCGGGTTCGCGAATCACCTCGGAGCCGTAGAGCAGGATGTCGAGGTCGAGGGTGCGGGGGCCATTGGGAACGGAGGCGGAGCGGTCGCGGCCGAAGTCGCGCTCAATCTGAAGGAGATGGCCAAGGAGTTCGCGCGGGGACAGTCCGGTTTCAAGGGCGATGACGGCGTTGAGGAAGCGGGGCTGATCGGCCAGGCCGACGGGCGTGGTGGAATAGAGCGAGGAGCGGGCTACGATGCGGCCGAGGCTGGCAAGACGCCGAACGGCGGCGGCCATTGTGGCTTCCGGCGGCCCAGCGGGTCCGGGGATGTTGGCGCCGAGAGCAAGGTAGGCGGTAGGCATGCCTTTCCAAGGCTATCGCGCCGGCTTGCTCGCGACACCCGGCGCCCTGGGCATCGTGGCCGCCTTCATCTCGGCGTTGAAGCGGTCGGTCACATCGGTGAGCCGCTGCGCTTCATAGCCGCGCCGCTTGCCCACGATGCGGTAATCGAAGCTCAGAGACGAGGTTCCGCCCTTGGATTCGCGTACTTCAAAGCTGGTCGCCGTCTTGTTGATGACGTAGAGCGCCTCCGAGTCGCCGTTGGGGGTGAGGAAGACGTGGTAGCTGGCGTCGGCGGTAATCGTGTCGGCGAAGGCCGGGTCGATCTGCACGACTGCAACTCCACGCTGCAACTCCCCGGAGCCGAAGTCTTCCATCCAGTTCTCCGGGGACTGCATGGCGTAGGTCTCCACCTTGCGCGCCCCTCCACCGGTGGTGACCAGGGTCTTGACCTGCCCGGTGCAACTCACGTCGCCCGCGGTGCTGACCCCGCAAACGCCTCCCTCCCCTTGGGCGCGGAAAACGCCGTCCAGGTCTTTCGGCCCCTTGGCGGCAACCAGCCCGCTCGCTCCTCCGCCGTAATTGATCGCCTCCACCGTGGGATTGGAACTGGAGTTGTTGAAGAATGCCCCCCCGTAGTAGTCATTGCTGGAACCGATGATGGCGCTCTCGCCTCCAGCGTCCGCCCAAAGCCCAGCGGCAAAGCCGAGCAGCTTGGTTGTCACCAAGCCGCTGGCTGCGCCCGTCTGGATGAGGGCGACGGTGCCATACCCGGTATTCAACGCTTCGAGTGCTACGCCGCTGCTGTAATTGACGGCATAAATGGCAGGCGAAAAGCCAGGTGCCGTCACGTTCCCATCCGAGCTGCCGTTTTGGAAGTATCCGGCTTGTCCGTTGCCCGCGAACCCCGCGACAGCAACCCCGTTATCCGTCGTGCCCATCACGCCCCCCTGATCGCAGCCGCTGCAGGTCGGACCGGAATCGCCAGTCACGCCCGCGGTGAAGAAACTCTTGGCAGATGCTGTCGTGCTTAAGGCCCCCATATCCCCGGTGACGCCGTCGGCAAACACGTTACGAGACGAAAACGTGTTACCCGCCGCCAGCAGAGGCACCACAGCCGAGTTGACGCTCAGCGCGGGAGTCCCGCCGGTTCCCCCGCCGGAGAGCCCGGTTCCGGCCGTCACACCGGTCACCACCTTCGTCGTGTCCACATTCAGCGTCACGCCCCCGCTGCTTCCGCCGCCGGTCAGATCGGTTCCGGCCGTCACACCGGTAATCGTCCCGCCCCCCGCGCCGGGGAAGGTCTGGCCGCTGGCGAAAGTGATAATTCCGTTGGGTGCAAAAGAAAGACCGGTCGCCGACGGCACGCTCCCGTTGGCGCCGTATAGCAGTTCGAGACTGGCGCTGGGCGACGCCGTGTTGCCTCCCGTCGTCGTCACCTGCCAGCCGAAGTCGAGCGGCTCCGAAGCACCGAGGCTCGTGTTATATGCCAGTGCCGTTTGCTCCAGTACCGGCGAATAGAAGCCCGGGTAACTCGGAGAGGCGACACCGTTGGGGGTTAGGTCCATCGTTTGATTCTCAAAGGTAAAAGCGCCCTCAAAGGTCGCCGACCCCGTAAACACGTTGTTCGCGCTCAAAAGCGGCACCACGCTCGTGTTCAGCGCCAGGGTGGGTGTTCCGCCGGTGCCGCCGCCGGTCAGTCCCGTTCCCGCCGTCACCCCGGTCACCACCTTGGTCGTGTCCACATTCAGCGTCACGCTCCCGCTGCTTCCGCCGCCGATCAGATCGGTTCCCGCCGTCACCCCGGTAATCGTCCCTCCGCCGCCGGGGAAGGTCTGGCCGCTGGCGAAGCTGATGATGCCGTTGGGCGCGATGGAAAGGCCAGTGGCGGAGGGTTGCGTGGGGCCCGTTCCGTAGAGCAGCTCCAGGTTCGCGCTCGGCGAAGCCGTGTTGCCGCCCGAGGCCATCGCCTGCCAAGCAAAGTTGAGAGCCTGGGGAATGCCCTCATTGGAGTTGTAGGCATTGGCGCTCAGTTCCAGGAGCGCCGAATTCAGGTTGGGCGCAAAGGAAGAGGTATAGCCAGTGGTTGTAACATCGAGCGTCCCCTGGGAGCTGATCGTGCCGGCGAAGCTGTTGTTATTGCTAAACAGGTTCTGCGCGTTCAGCAGCGGCACCAGCGCCGTGTTGATGGCCAGCGTGGGCGATCCGCTCGTCCCGCCGCCGGTCAGGCCCGTGCCGGCGGTTATCCCGGTCAGGGTGCCCGCGCCGGGAAACGTCTGGCCGGATGCAAATGTGATTGGCTTGGTAAAGGTGTTGGCTGCGCCCAGTTGCGGATAGACGCTGTTCAGCGTGGTTTCAAGCGCCGCTGTGTTTAATCCGAGCGCGACGGAGCCCGACGTACCGGAGCCGGTGAGCGGACTTGAGGTGGTGATGCCGGTGATGGTGCCCGCACCGGTGCCCGGGAAGGTTTGGCCCGCGGCCCAGTTGAGGATGCCTTTGGGCGAGATGGATAGGCCGGTGGAAGCGGGAGCCGCTGTCCCGGAGCCGTACAGCAGGGCCAGATTGGCTGACGGCGTGGCCGTGTTGTTGCCCGCGCCCACCGCCTGCCAGGCGAAGTTTTGCGCGACCGCGTTCGAGGTGCCGCTCGACCAGGCGCTGGCGTTGAGTTCAAACAGCGGCGAGTTTACCGCCGCCGATGCGGTCGCCGTGTTTGGCGGCGTCACCGTCACCCCGCCGTTCGAGGTCACCGCGCCATTGCCGGCAATACTGAGAATGTTGCTATTGGCGCCGGTGCCGCTCTGGAGCTGGAGGTTGAGTGTGGCGCTCGGCGTGGCCGTGTCGTTGTTGGCAGGCTCGGCAATCAGGGTAAAGGTCTGCGCGGAGGTTGCGTTGGCAGTCGATGAGAAGGACTGGGCACGCATCTGCACCGGGTGCGACGGCCATCCGGTGGTCGCGGTGGCAGGGCTTAACGCGCCCACAAACACGGAGCCAAACAGGGAAGTCGTCCCATCTACTGTCAGGGTCGAGCCTGGGGCGGGCTCATTGATGCCGACGTTGGAGCCCACCTGGGTAATGATCGAGTTGCCCTGCGTCAGAGCCCCGGTCCACAGCGGAACCGTGCCCGCGGTGCCGGAACCGGTGACCGCGCCTGAAGTGTTCGGTGTAATCCCCGAAGCCTCCGCGCGTTGCGCCTCCACCTGGGTCAATCGCAGCTGGGCCAACTCATCCTGGGTCACAAAATCGGCGGCCGCATGGCCTGCCAGCGCCTCGGCATCGGCTGACTTCATGGCGTAGGGAACGCTGGCCAGCATCACCCGATCGAGTTCCGGCGCGCGCTCCACGCTCACCCCCAGCCAGCGCGCCTGGCCTGCGGCAAACACCGCCTGCGGAAGGCCCGCGGTTGTGGCGCTGCCCAGCAGAACCGAATACGAGCCGTCCTCGGCAACGGTGAAGCGCTGAGCCTCGGTCCACAGCGGCTCGCCGTCCTGCTGCACCGCGTAAATGCGGAAGACGGCATCCACGGTCTGCCCGGCGCGCTCGGCCAGCTTGCCGCTATAGCGCACCTGTTGGGGAACCACCGGAGCCGCGGCAGCCGGAGCTTCAGCTCCCGGTTCAGACTGCCGTGGGGACGTTTGCGCGCGCGCGGATGCCGTCATGAAGAAGGGAATCCAGATCAGGGATGCTACGAGGGCCAGGCATGATGGACCGTGAACGGGCGCGGAGAGTTTTCCTGTTTTTTGCATAGAAATCTCGCTTCCTCACCGGATAGTTCAATCGACTCGATTCCGACGATCTTCGGGGAATGGATTCAGCCTGTTTTCAATGCTGGAGAATTGGGGGGATGCAACCGGTTTCAAGGTTCCTGAAAAACACAGCACTACTTAAATCCCAACGAGTTTATGAGGACGGAACCTAATTAGACCCAGACAGCGAATCCACTGTCAATGGAAATGCAATCCTTCCATCCAGCGGGGGGAATTTCGAGGCCGGGCTCGCGGACCACCTCGGCGGTACTGCGAAGTTGGCTTGTAGCCGGCAATTCAGGCGGGTCCGGCTCGACTGCTTTCCTGAGGCCGATACGCTGGTCGAGGCGAATCGCGGGCGCCGGCTACTGCGCGGGCTGGGGAGATGCCACGGTCCAGCCTCCGTCGGCGCCTTTGACCAGGGTAGCGGTGGCTTCCTGGATGGATGTGTCCGCGGCGATTGCGGGAAAGGCGCGCATCGATTCGGGGGTGCGGGCCCAGCCGGGGATCCCTTCCACTTCGTAACGATAGGTGACGCTGTACTGCGTGGGGTTGGAGCGGTCGTTGGGAGTGGCTTTGACGATGGCGGTGGCGTTGAAGTGGCCAAAGCAGAAATTGCCGTAACCGGGGCGGCCCTGCTCCGGGGTCCAGGAGGAGTGCCCCTTGTCGGTCAGGTCGTAGGTGTTGACCGGATGCATTGTATTGACCTGTCCGGTGAGCAGGTGCTTCCTTTCATCCGTCGCGCGAGAGAGGATGCCAGCATCGTTAAGGGCTTCAAATCCGCGGATCCGGTCGTCTTTGGAGGGGTCGACCTCGGCAGGCAGCTTGGTGGGCTGGGGCCAGATGCAATCATGGCGGTGGCCGAAGGAGTTGTTGATGGCGGAGAGAAACGCCGCCTGATCGATGGGCTGCCTGCAACCGGTTGCACCTGCGAAGAGCGCGCCCACCGCGAGCGCCAGGGCGATTCGTTCACGCATCCCAATCACCTCGATGGTTTTGATGCTACAAGGCCAGGCCGGAGCAAACGAGCCGGGTGAGGATTCACGGCGGGAATTTCTCCTTCAGCCAAGAGGCTGTTGCAGGCTTTGAGGCTACGGTCCGGAACCGTTACTCCTCGCGCAGGGCCTGCATGGGCTGGATCGACGCCGCTTTGCGCGCAGGCAGCAGCGAGGCCACGACGCCCACCAGCGCGAGAGCGAGGATGACGGCCGCATAGGTCCAGGCGTCGAGCGGCTTGACCTGGTAAAGGAAGCTGGCAATCAGGCGGCCGGTAGTGAAGGCGATGATGAGTCCGGCAGCCAGGCCCGTTCCGACAAGGATGGAGCCCTGGCGCAGGACGAGCGCGGCGACGCTGGAGCGAGTGGCGCCGAGGGCCATGCGTACGCCGATCTCGCGGCGGCGGTAGCTGACCAATTGCGAGAGCACGCCATAGAGGCCGGCGATGACCATGGCGATGGCGAGGGCGGCGAAGGCGCCGACGAGATAGAGGCCGAGGCGGTGGCTGAATGTGCTGTTGTCCATTGCCTCCTGCATCGTCTCGAACTGGTCGAGCGCGTAGCCGGGGGCGTCGTGGCGGAAGAGATCGCGCATCTCCTGGGTGACGGGGATGTCGCCGCGGGTCTTGACTACGAACGTAACGATTGTCTTGAGGAGCGCCTGGTAGAAGAGCGACGTGGTTGGAATTTGCTGGGCCGGCAGGAGGAGGTTGGGCAGAACTTCGCCGCTAACGCTGTTGCCAACCTGGTCGGCCATGACGCCGACGATGGTGTAGGGCTGGATCATGCCGGTGTCTTTGCCGCCGAGGTTGATCTGGTGGCCCAGCGCAGCCTGATCCGGGTCTTTGCCGGGAAAGTACTTCTTGGCAAAGGCCTTGTTGACGACACAGACGAGCGGGCCGGCCTGGGTATCGCTGTCGGCGATCATGCGGCCGCGGAGCATGGGAGTGCCGAGCACGCGGGCGTAGCCGGAACTGACAGCGGAGACTCGGGTGTTTGCCTGTGGGTCCTTGGGGCGGGCGAGGATCTCAAAGCTGGATTGAACACCGACCCCGCCGGTAAGCGGCGGAGAGGTGACAAGCGCGGCATCCAGGATTCCCGGCAGAGTGCGCATCCGGTCGAGGATGGGCGCGTAGACCAGCGTGGCTACCGAGGGCGGCGCATTGGCCGTGTCGGTGGAGACGCTCATGTTGGAAAAGCCGGCGGCGTCGGCAGGCATGGCGGTAAAGGTGGTCACGCGCTCGATGTCGATGCCGAGGCGGGTTTGCTCGAGGTTCCAGAGGGTGTGAAAGAGCAGGCCGGCGCCGACGAGGAGGACCGCGGAAAGGGCGACTTCGCCGGCGACGAGGATACCGCTGAGGCGGCCGCTGACGGTGCGCGAGCCGACGCCGCGCGAGGCGGCCTGGAGCGCAGCCTGCGGGTTGGCGCGGGCGACGAGCAGGCCGGGCAGGAGCGAGGAAAGGAGAGTGGTGAGGGTTGCGATGGCGGCGAGGGTGAAGACGACGGTCCAGTGGATGGCGATGGTGTCGGCGCGGGGGATGGTTCCCTGCGGGAGCTTGTGCATGGCGAGGATGGAGAGATGGGCGAAGGCGAGGCCGAGTGCGGAGCCGAGAACGCTGATGGTGAGGCCTTCGGCCAGCATCTGGCGGACGAGGCGCATGCGGTTGGCGCCGAGGGCGGCGCGGACGGCGAACTCCTGCTGGCGGGCGAGGCAGCGGGCGATGAGGAGGTTGGAGACATTGGCGCAGGCGATGAGCAGGACGAGGCCCAGCGCGGCTAAAAGCCCGTAGAGGACGGGGCGAACCGGGCCGGTGACCATCTCCTGGTACGGTGCGGCCTGGAAGACGAGCTTCGAGTCGCCCTTGTCGCGGGGGATGCGGGCGGCGATGGCGTCGAGCTCGTGCTGGAATTGCGTCACGGTGGCTCCGGGACGGAGTTGGCCGACGACGAGGAAGAAGTCATAGCCCCGGTCCTTGAGCATCTCGCCGGTGGGCTGGAGCGGGAGCCAGATCGCGTTGTGCATGGCATCGGGGCCCATGCTCTCAGGAAATTGAAATGAGGCGGGCAGCACGCCGATGACGGTGCGGGAGAGGCCGCCGGCGCGGACGGTTTTGCCAACGATATTCGGGTCGGCGTGGAAGGTCTCGCGCCACAGGCCTTCGGTGAGGATGGCGACGTTGGGTCCGCCGGTCTGGCCTTCGGCGTCGCTGAACGTGCGGCCGAGGATGGGTGTGGCGCCGAGCATGGAAAAGAGATTCGGTGTGCCACGCGGCGCGGCGACGCTGACTGAGCTGTCTGCGGATTCGACGACGGTGACGTCTTCGGAGTAGCCGGCAACGGCGTCGAGCAGACGCGACTGGTTGCGGATGTCGACGTAATTGAGCCAGGAGGTGGTGCCGAAGCTGGGCTTGTCGGTTTTTGGCGCGATGTTGACCAGGCGATTGGAACTCGGGTACGGCAGCGGGTGCAGGAGGACGTTTTGAATCACCGTAAAGATGGCGGTGTTGGCGCCGATGCCGAGGGCGAGGGTGAGAACGGCGAGAACGGCCATGCCAGGGGTCTTGCGGAGCTGGCGCAGGGCGTAGCGAAGATCTTGAATGAGAGAAAGCATAGTTATGCCTCAGCGGGGAGGGCTGCCTGGTCTTCAGAGAAGCACGTTCCGGGCCATGGTAGCACGGCTCCCAACGCGCGCCGATCGTAAGAGTTACAACCAGAGCCGGTTCCGGACCCACATGGGCGGGGTGTCCGGAATAACTGTGACGTGTCCGCAAACGGACAGCCACGGCGCGGTCGGCGAGCGGCTGAAGCGTGGCCGGCTGCAATGGCGCGGCAGACCAATTGGATGGGACAATTCTGCTAGCATCGGATTTCGGAGAGACGACTTATGGATGGTGTTTTGAACGCGGGACTTGGGGCCCGGCGGAACGAAGATATTGCACTGGATCTGCTGAAGTTTGTGGCGGGCGTGGCCAACGTGGGGAGGCCGACCGCGCCTTCCACCGGGTTCACGGCAAAGGCTGTGGACAAGCCGGAGGAGCACATCACCGAGCTGCTGGAGCTCTACGGGCGCTGCCTGAAAGCGGTGGAAGGCAAAGGGGCGTAAGCAATCGCAAGCGAAGACAGGGTGCGGGTGGCCGTTGCGGGCGCGGGCGCGTTCGGGCGCAACCATCTGCGCGTGTATAGCGAGCTGGAGCGGGCGGATGCCGGTGTGGAACTTGTCGCCTGCGTGGAGCCGGACGCGGGACGCGCAGCCGAGGTTGAGGCGCAGTACGGGATTCCGGTGTTTGCCGGCGTAGAGGAGCTGCTGCGCGCAGACACGCGGGTGCAGGCGGCGTCTGTGGCCGTGCCCACGGTGCAGCATCACGCGGTGGCTTCGGCGCTGCTGGATGCGGGCCTGGACGTACTGGTGGAGAAGCCCATCGCGGCCACGCTGGCCGAAGCCGATGACCTGGTGGCGCATGCCGAACGGGCGGGGCGCGTGGTCCAGGTGGGGCATCTGGAACGCTTCAACCCGGCGGTGCTGGCGGTGCAGCCGCGGCTCAAGCGGCCCATGTTCTTTGAGGCGCACCGGCTGAGCGTGTTCACGCCGCGATCCCTGGACGTGGACGTGGTGCTCGACCTGATGATCCACGACCTGGACATTGTGCTCACCTTTGCCGCGTCGCCCGTGCGTGAGGTGCGCGCGGTGGGCCTGCCCATCGTTTCGCCCAAGGTGGATATCGCCAACGTACGCGTGGAGTTTGAATCGGGCTGCGTGGCCAACTTCACGGCCTCGCGCGTGTCCACGGAGCGGGTGCGCAAGCTGCGGTTTTTTGAGCCGCGGCAGTACGTGTCCATCGACTACGCGCGGCGGGACGTGATCGTGATCCGCATCGACGAAAAGGCGGCGACACCGGTTTCGCCGCAGCTTGCCGCATTGGCTGCTGAGTTTGTGGCTACGGGCAAAGTGGATTTCAAGGTGGTGCAGGGGCTTCTTGCCGGCGGGCAGATTCCCGCGCCGCTGCTGGCGCAGTTCATGGCGGCCCAGGGCGATCCAGAGAAGATCAAGGCGCTGGCGCGCAGTTTGGCGGAGCCGGCCGGCGACACCACGCCGGGGCCGGCGCCGGGGCTCTCTTTCGTCAAGCCGGAGGTGACGCCGGGCGAGCCGCTGCGGCTGGAGATCCAGTCGTTCCTTGAATGTGTGCGGACACGGCAACAGCCTCGCGTGACCGCGCGGCAGGGCAGAGAAGCGCTCGCCGTTGCGCTGGCGATCCAGGACACCATGGCGGCGCATGCGCACCGGGCAGGGCTGGGAGATTTCTTTGAGGGCTAGCAGTCAGGTGCCAGCGTTCAGGTGCCAGACCTGCCCTACGCACTACCCGCTATCGGCTTGGGAGGTCCCGCTAATCGAGGCCGCAGTGTTCGCAGACGGCGAACATGAAGCCGAATGCGATGCGGTTGTCGCCGTCCAGAGGTGAGTTGAAGGGGAAACGGCGTTGCACTTCGATATAGGGGGAAGCGCCGCCATTATTCACCCACCTGCTGCCCAGCAGCACAAGAAGCTTGCCACTTGCATACTGTCCAAACGGCCCATCCCCAGCCCGATAGCCCAGGCCTGGCTCTGCGTACGCCCTGAAAAGCAGGCGGTCATCTTTAGGCCGCCAACGCGGAACGCGAAACATCGGAATCATTCCGGAACCTTCAATGGAAAAGCCGTTTTGGGCGTTAACGCGGTCGTATTGCAAATCCATGGTGAGGCCGCCGAGGCCGAGTTTGACCCCGGCAAATGAATCGGGTTGGTAGCCGGAATGCCATCCGCCGCCGGCTCCCGCGGCTGCAATCAAGGAAGGGACTCCCGAGGAGTAGTCGAAAGCAGTGCACGTGTCCATTTCGCCCACGCAAAGGTAGTGGTCGCGTTCCGCGCATATGCTGCTTCTGCTATCGCAAAGATTGTGCAGGTCTGACCTGTTGAATGCCTGGTCAGCGTGTTCGCGCGGCCCCTTATACATCGATCCTGGATAATCAGCGGTGCAGAACAATTGGTCTTCGGTGACCTTCTGAAGCGAACATTCCCACCCTCCCCAGATTTGTACATAGATGTGTGTTCCCGAAGGCAGTTTTTCGATCGCCTGCCAGTCGAGTTTTTTCTGCCCGGCGAATGAAGGCATAACGACAAGAAGAACGAGAAGGAGCACTGGTATCTGGTGAACTCTCATGCCAGCAGTTTGGGCCGGCTGTTTTGCCGCCGGACCGGAGAATGTGACAGTTTGCGAGGTGAAACAGTGACCAGAGTGTTCACATGCCTGGCAACTCACAGCAGGAACCCTCAATCCTGTCCGCGCTCATAGTTGACCCATGCGGCCAGTTATCAAAGACGATCCCTCATACGAACGTGGGAGTGCCCTGTCACCCGAACCCGGTGTAACATCCGGGCCAAGGAGCAGAACGTGAGCCTGACCGACTTCCTGAGCAAGCAGTTTATCCGCGTCATCCAGTGGAACGAGAACAGCGATGGCGTGCTGTCATACCGCTATCCCATGCAGGAAATGGAGATCGAGAACGGCGGGCAGTTGACCGTGCGCGAGACGCAGGTCGCCCTCTTCGTCAACGAAGGGCGGATCGCCGACGTCCTCGGCCCCGGGCTGCACAAGCTGAACACGCGCAATCTGCCCATCCTGACGGACTTGATGAACTGGAGCAAGGATTTCGAGTCGCCCTTCAAGTCGGACGTGTACTTCTTCTCCACGCGGCTGCAGATGGACCAGAAGTGGGGAACGGGGACGCCGGTGACCATCCGGGACAAGGATTTTGGCGCGGTGCGGCTGCGGGCCTACGGGACGTACGCCTACCGGGTGGCCGATCCCAAGGTCTTCTTCACCAACGTGAGCGGGACGCGCGCTGCCTATACCGTGGGTGAGCTTGAGGACCAGTTGCGGGCGATGATCGTGGAGCGGATGGCGGCGGCCTTTGCGGAGAGCAATGTGCCGTTCCTCGATATGGCGCAGAACCAGGCTGTGCTGGCGGACAAGATTGCCGATGCGGTAAAACCGGGGTTCACGGCGCTGGGGCTTGACCTGGCCCAGTTCCTCGTGACCAGCGTTTCGCTGCCCGACGAGCTGCAGAAGGTGATGGACCAGCGCATTGGGATGGGCATGGCCGGCGACGTGGGCCGGCTGACGCAATTTGAGGCGGCGGAATCGCTGGAAGAAGCGGCGCAGAATACCGGCGGAACCGCGGGAATGGGAGTTGGCCTGGGTGCGGGCGTCGCCATGGCGCAGGCGCTGATGGGGCAGACCGGCGGCGGAGTGGCGCGAACCGCGGCGGCGAAGTTCTGTACGGATTGCGGCAAGCCTGTGCCGCAGGGCGCGAAGTTCTGCCCCGAATGCGGGAAGCAGCAATGAACTGCCCGTCGTGCGGAGCCCCGATGCGGCTGGGCAGCGGCAATGCCAGCCTGCGCTGCGAGTACTGCAAGACGGTGGTGACGCTGGCGCAGGATGACGACGGCATCGAGTACCTCAACGAGGCGCCGGAACTGCTGTGTCCAGCCTGCGCGATCTCCCTGTGGAGTGCCGTGCTGGCGCGAGTGCCCGTGAACACATGCAAGCGGTGCCAGGGATTGCTGCTGGGGATGCAGGCGCTGGAACCGCTGGTGGAATACATGCGCGCTACGCATCCGGGCAGCGAGATTCCCGCGCCGGCAGAACCGGCGGATCTGGATCGCAGGATCAGTTGCCCGCAATGCCACGGGCACATGGATACGGACTTCTACGCCGGCGGGGGCAACGTGGTGATTGCCGGATGCGAGCGCTGCGAGTTGAATTGGCTGGATGGCGGTGCGCTGAAGCGGATTGTGCATGCGCCGCAGACGAGCGATGCGGAACCCGCATTCTGAAGCGTCCGGTCATGCCCGCGGCAGCCAGCGGTGGACGTGCAAGCAGTAGTCCTGGTACTCCGGGCCGAAAATCCGCCGCAGATGCGGCTCCTCATACGCGAGCACGAAGGTGTGGCAGACCAGCAGAAATCCGGCCACGAAGAGCAGCAGCGCCCACGAGCCAAAGTAGAGCGCGGCCGAGGCTACGGCCAGCGCCGCACCGATGTACATGGGGTTGCGCACAAAGCGATAGGGACCGCGAATGACGAGGCGGCGCGGCGGGTCGAATGGCGCGGGCGTGCCCTTGCCGATCCACGCAAACGCGCCCACGCACCACAGCGCCAGTGCGGCCCCGACGGCTCCGGTTACCATGGCGATCCACTGCGCCGGGCCGAGCGATGCCGGGGATGCGATTCCTGCCCAGGCCAGGACCCGGGCCGGAAGATAGATCAGCACAAATGCGATGAACAAGGACGCGTACGTGAGAGTGCGGAGTGCTACGAACATGATTCACCTCCGAAAGGCAACTCTCAGCCCTCAGCCGTCAGCTCAAGCTGAACGCTGATCGCTGAGGGCCGATGGCTGATTCACGCGATGCCAAGGGTGCGGTTGAGAAACGCAACGACATATTTCCACGCCAGGTAATACGCGGCGATGCCCACGCAGAAGCCGCAGGCGATCAAGACGTAAGAAATGTGCCAGACCTGGAACCAGACGATGCCGGTTGAGCCCAGCGCGAAGACGCCCGAGAAGGCTGCCACCAATGCGCCGCAGGGGGCCAGAATCGGAGGCAGGATGGCGCCGAAGACGCCGAGCGGGACCCGCGTACGCAGCGCCGGTAGATGCCAGAGCATGTTCCAGACGCCCCAAAGCGACGGCACCAGCGCCATGGGAAAGATGATGCCGCGCTCGATGGGTACGGGGAATTGCAGCACCAGCCGCACCACGATGAAAAGGGTGAGCATGAGCGGCAGCACCAGCGTGGGAATGAAGACGCCGGCCAGGAAGGCGCGAAGGTAAGGATGCGGGTTCATGAGGAGGCTTCCTTTCTACGGAGCGGTCCAATGGGGGAGCGGCTTCGCAGGCTTCAGAGGTAGTAGAGGAGCATGGGGACGGCAGCCGGGAACGTAAGCGCGAAGACGGCGAGTCCGGCAGCGAGCGCCCAATCGAACCAGGGCACGGAGCGCAACCTGGCCGAGAGCGGCGCCTGCGCGTTGAGCCGCGCCTGCAGCGCCGGCCACAGATCGTGCGGCGGCTCCGGGTCGTTGTCGATGCGGGGAATGGCCCTGCGCACCAACATCTCCAGACTTTCCGTTCCCTGTTCCCGGTTCCCTGTTCCCTTGTTTTTCATGGTCTGATCCCCTGATGTTCCAGATCGGTTCTGAGCCGCCGCATGGCGCGAAAGACGCGCAACTTGACGGCGGCTATGGTGATGCCGAGGGCGTCCGCGACTTCTTTTTGCGGTCGCTCTTCGACGACGGCGAGCAGTGCGGCCACTCGCAATTTGGGCGGCAGCCGGCCGAGAGCCAGCGCGATGCGATGGCGAACTTCCGCGGTAAGCGCCGGGTCGGCTTCCCGCGGCGCCGGCACGGTAACGAGGATCTCGTCCGCCGTGGCCGTCTCCGGCCGCTGCGCGCGCATCCAGTCCAGCGCGGCGTGGGTTGCGATGCGCCGGGCCCATGGCTCGAAACCGCGTGCCGGATCGAAGCGTGCGTGGGCGCGGTGAATGCGAAAGAACGTTTCGATGGTCAGATCCTCGGCGACGCCTGGATCGCGGACGATGCGGAGAATCCAGCCGTATACGGCGCGTTGATGACGGCGGAAGAGCGTCTCGAACGCGGCTTCGTTCCCGGAATGGAACTGCTCCAGCTCCTCCCGGGCTTCCAACTGCGCCGCGCCGATCTGGGCTCCGCTTGCCACCGGATTTCGCGCCTCTGACTTTCCTTACTTGGGAACTTTGCGGAAGGTTACACCGTATCTGGGGCAGATGGGGAGCGCACCGCCGGCTAGCTGTGGACGAATCTCGGGCCGGCATGCAAAGGAGGTGCTTCCATGTTCCACTTGGGGGGCTTTTTCTGTATAGGGCTGTACTTTCTGCCCACCTTCATCGCCTTCGGCCGGCACGTTTACAGCCGCGGCGGGATTATGATGGTGAACCTCTTCCTCGGCTGGACCTTTTTTGGCTGGATCGCGGCCCTGATCTGGGCCATTACGGCGCCATCGTATTACGACTACTACATGCCGCCTCCGCCCCCTCCACCGTATCCTCCCTACCCGCCGCGGTATTGGTAGCTTTGCCGAGGTAAACCGATTTTTATACAGCGATCTTCGACCGCGCTCCGGCTTGACAACTGCTTCCGCGCGCTTTAGCGTTGGCTGCCGGAGAGCGGGCGCACTTTTCCTTGCAGCCAAGTTGGTTCGGATACCCATTCAGCCCGCCCGTGAGGGGACAAATGAGAACGTTTTCGCGAATCGTGGGCGGGGCCGCATTGCTCTGCTGCGGGCTTCTTCTGACTGCTGGAGCCCAGGAAGCCAAGACAGACACTCCGAATGAGGCTGGCACGCCTGCCTATCTGAATACGAGCCTTCCGCCCGAAGTGCGCGCCGCCGACCTGGTGCACCGGATGACGCTGGAGGAGAAGGCCAGCCAGCTCGTCAACCAGGCACGCGCCATTCCCCGGCTCCACGTTCCCGCCTACGACTGGTGGAGCGAGGCGCTGCACGGCGTGGCCGTGAACAGCACCACGGAGTTCCCTGAGCCGGTCGGCCTGGGCGCGACCTTCGATCCGCCCGTCATTCACCAGATGGCCACCGATATCGGCATCGAGGGCCGCATCAAGCATGTGCAGGCGGTGAAGGCCAACGGCGGCTACAGCAGAATCATGCAGGGGCTGGATTTCTGGGCGCCAAACATCAACATCTTCCGCGATCCGCGCTGGGGCCGCGGTCAGGAAACCTACGGCGAAGATCCATTCCTGACCGGCCGCATGGCGGTTGCTTTTGTCACCGGCATGCAGGGCGACGATCCTCATTACTACCGTGTGATCTCCACGCCCAAGCACTTCGTGGTGCACAGCGGTCCCGAGCCCACCCGGCACATGGCTGACGTGGACGTGAGCAAGCACGACGAAGAGGACACCTACCTGCCGGCATTCCGCGCGGCCATTACCGAGGGCCATGCGGACTCGATCATGTGCGCGTACAACGCCATCAACGGCCAGCCGGCCTGCGCCAATGAGTTCACGCTGGTCGACCAGCTTCGTAACAAATGGGGCTTCCAGGGCTACGTGGTCTCCGATTGCGGCGCCGTCATCGATATCTTCGAGGGGCATCACTACAGGCCCACGCAGGCCCAGGCCTCCGCCATCTCGCTCACCCGCGGCATGGACAACGAGTGCGCCGATTTCTTCGCCAAGGTAAACGACGATCACGATTACAAGCCGTACATCGACGCGGTGCGGGAGGGTTACCTGAGCGAGGGTTCGATTGACACGGCTCTGATCCGGCTGTTTACCGCGCGCATGAAGCTGGGCATGTTCGATCCGCCGGACATGGTGCCCTACACCAAGATCGACGAGACCCAGCTCAACAGCCCGGAGCATCGCGACCTGGC
>Ga0335074_10006744_pt1 | contig 15920 bp, 12 predicted proteins | sample Lox_Sample_23_FD_206715 | JGI IMG/M metagenome (GOLD analysis project Ga0335074, IMG submission 206715) | Soil microbial communities from Loxahatchee National Wildlife Refuge, Florida, United States - Lox_Sample_2.3 | ecosystem: Environmental > Terrestrial > Soil > Wetlands | place: USA... | reverse complement strand
GCCGCGCACCGCGTCACCCGCGCCGAGCTCGGCGACCAGCTCCGCCGCCGCGCCCGCCGACCTGGTGTCGTTCCACAGCAGCGCCCGCCTGACGACGCCCCCGCGCTCATCGAGGCAGACCATGCCGTGTTGCTGGCCGGCCACCGAGACGGCCGCGACACCGTCCAGGCCGCCCGCTCCGGCCAGGGCCGCCTGCAGCGCGTGCCACCAGTAGGCGGGGTCGATCTCGGTGCCGGGCGGGTGCGCGGCCCGTCCTTCGCGCACCAGGACCCCGGTCGCGGCCTCGCGGATCACCACCTTGCACGACTGGGTGGACGAGTCGATCCCCGCGACCAGCACGCTCACCGGGCGCGGAGCAAGTGCTCGATCGCCAGCTGGTTGAGCCGCACGAACCCGTAGCCGGGCGCCCCGGCGGCGTCGGCGTCGAAGTCTTCATAGGCACTGCGGTCGGCCAGCAGCCCGGCGTAGGTCTCACCGGGCGCCAGCGTCGGTGTACCGAGTTCCGGCACCCGGCACGCGGCCTGGGCCTCAATCACCTCCGGGTCAGCCCGGAACGCGGCCGCCCGCTCCTTGAGCAGCAGGTACATGCGCATGTTCGCCGCCGCCGAGGTCCACACGCCCGCCTTGTCCTCGGTCCGGGATGGCTTGTAGTCGAAGTGCCGCGGCCCGTCGTAGGCAGGCCCGCCGCCGGTTCCGCCGAACTCCAGGAGGTGGACCAGCCAGAAGGCGTTCGACAGGTCGCCGTGACCGAAGACCAGGTCCTGGTCGAACTTGATGCCGCGCTGGCCGTTCAGGTCGATATGGAACAGCTTCCCGTGCCACAGCGCCTGCGCGATGCCGTGGGCAAAGTTCAGCCCGGCCATCTGCTCATGGCCGACCTCGGGGTTCAGCCCGACCATCTCGTGGTGCTCCAGGCTGGCGATGAAGGCCAGCATGTGCCCGACCGTAGGCAGCAGGATGTCTCCGCGCGGCTCGTTCGGCTTCGGCTCCAACGCGAACCGGATGCCGTAATCGTGGTCCAGCACGTAGCCGGCCAGCAGGTCGACGGCTTCCCGGTAGCGATCGAGCGCCGCGCGCACGTCCTTGGCGCTGTCGTACTCGCTTCCCTCGCGCCCGCCCCACATCACATAGGTGTGCGCGCCGAGTTGCGCGGCCAGGTCGAGGTTGCGCATCACCTTGCGCAGCGCGAACCGGCGCACCGCGCGGTCGTTGCTGGTGAACCCGCCGTCCTTGAAGACCGGGTGGGTGAACAGGTTGGTCGTCATCATCGGCACCACCAGGCCCGTCTCCTTCAGGGCGGCGGTGAACCGGTCGATGTGGCGCGCGCGGGCAGCGTCGTCGCTACCGAACGGGATCAGGTCATCGTCGTGGAAGCTCACGCCGTACGCACCGAGCCTGGCCAGCTCGTGCACCGCCTCCACGGGGTCGAGCGGTGCTCGCGTGGGATCGCCGAATGGGTCACGAGCTGGCCAGCCGACGGTCCAGAGCCCGAAGGTGAAGCGGTCGGCGGGTGTGGGCTGAGCGGGCATGAGACCTCCATGAATTGGCCGACAGGGCGGGCAATCCCGATGTTCTTGTGGCCATTGTGCCGTCTGCCGCAGGGGAGCGGCGAGGACTGGCCGCGAGCCGGGCCCTCCTGCGACACCGACTACACTAGACCTGGCCTGATCGCGTGTGAGCGTTCCCAGCCACGGCGGCAACGCAGGTGGATGGCTGGCCAGGACTAAAGAGATGACTGCGTGATGTCGACTGCGAGCCGCCCGTCCGCCAAGCCGGTCATGGCCGATGTCGCGCGGCAGGCCGGCGTCTCGCATCAGACGGTCTCTCGCGTGCTCAACGGCCACCCGAACGTCAGCGGGAAGACCAGGGCCAGCGTCCTCGCCGCCATCCGCGACCTGGGCTACCGTCCGAACGCCGCCGCGCGGACGCTCGTCACCGGCCGGACCAACGTGCTGGGCGTGATCAGCTTTGACACCACGCTGTACGGGCCGGCGTCGATGCTGTACGGCATCGAGCGGGCCGCCCATCCCGGTTACTCCGTGGCGATCGCCAGCCTGGCCCGCTTTGACCGCCGGTCGCTGGACGAGGCGGTGGAGCGGTTCCTCGGCCAGGGCGTCGACGGCATCATCGTCATCGCGCCCGAGACCGCCGCGGTGGAGGCCCTCACCGGGCTGGCCGGCGACATGCCGCTGGTCGCCGTGGGCTGCGGGACGCGCGCCAGCCTTCCCTCGGTGGCCATCGACAACCAGTCGGGGGCGGCGAAGGCCACGCAGCACCTGCTCGACCTGGGCCATGCGACCGTGCACCATATCGGCGGCCCGGACAGCTGGCTGGATGCCCAGGAACGAGTGGAAGGCTGGCGGCAGACCCTGCGCTCGGCGGGCGCGCCCGAGCCGGACCTGCTCCGCGGTGACTGGTCGGCGCGCTCGGGCTACGAGGTCGGCCACCGGCTGGCCGCCATGCGCGAGGTGACCGCGGTGCTGTGCGGTAACGACCCGATGGCCCTGGGCCTGCTCCGCGCTCTGGCGGAGTGCGGCCGCCGCGTTCCCGGCGACGTCAGCGTGGTGGGATTCGACGATGTTCCAGAGGCCGCCTTCTTCCTGCCGCCGCTGACGACGGTCCGCCAGGATTTCGGCGAGCTAGGCAGGCGCGCCCTGCACCTGCTCCTGGACCGCATCTCCGCGGAGCGTGCGCCCCTTCCGACGCTGCCGGTCGAACCGGAACTTGTCGTGCGGGCGAGCGCCGGCCCAGCCGGGGGCCGCAGGCCGCGCTGACGGCCCCGCGATCCGGCGGGTCCTGCGATCAGGCTCGCTCCGGCGGACCGAATGCGTCAGAATGACGTTGTGAGCGTTAACAACGGGCCGGGCGGATACGTCGTCGGCGTCGACTTCGGCACCCTGTCCGGTCGCGCCCTGGTGGTCCGCGTGGCCGACGGGGCGGAACTCGGCACGGCCGTGCACGAGTACCGGCACGGCGTGATGGATACCGTGCTGGCCAGCTCGGGCAGGCCGCTCCCGCCCGACTGGGCGCTGCAAGACCCCGAGGACTACCGGGACGTGCTGCGCCACGCCGTCGCGGCCGCGGTGGCCGACGCCGGCATCGACCCGGAGCAGGTAATCGGCATCGGCACCGACTTCACGGCCTGCACGGTCCTGCCGGTCCTGGCCGACGGAACCCCGCTCTGCGAGTTCTCGGAACTGCGGGAACGCCCGCACGCCTATCCGAAGCTCTGGAAGCATCACGCCAGCCAGCCGCAGGCGGACCGGATCACCGACCTGGCGCGCACCCGAGGCGAGCCGTGGCTCGCCCGTTACGGCGGCAAGATCTCGGCCGAGTGGCAGTTCGCGAAGGGGCTGCAGCTGCTGGAGGAGGACCCGGACACCTACCGGCTCGCCAACCGGTGGATCGAGGCCGCCGACTGGATCATCTGGCAGCTGACCGGCGCCGAGACCAGGAACGCCTGTACCGCCGGGTACAAGGGCATCTGGCAGGACGGGAGGTATCCGTCGCGCGAGTTCCTGGCCGCCCTGCACCCCGGCTTCGGGGGGTTCGCCGCCGACAAGCTGGCCCACCCGGTCTCCCCGCTCGGCCGGCGGGCCGGCTCGCTCACCCCGCGCGCCGCCGCCTGGACCCAGCTGCCCGCGGGCATCCCCGTCGCCGTCGGCAACGTGGACGCGCACGTGACCCCGCCCGCGGCCAGCGCGATCGCGCCGGGCCAGATGGTCGCCATCATGGGCACCTCGACGTGCCACGTCATGAACGGCCTGACGCTGGCCGAGGTGCCGGGCATGTGCGGCGTGGTCGACGGCGGGATCGTGGCCGGATCGTGGGGCTACGAGGCGGGCCAGAGCGGAGTCGGCGACATCTTCACCTGGTTCGCGGAGCACCTGGTGCCACTGGAATACCACGCCGCCGCGCGCCGCCGCGGGCTCACGCTCCACGAGCTGCTGAGCGCCGAGGCCGCGGCGCAGCCCGTCGGCGCGACCGGTCTCATCGCCCTGGACTGGGTCAACGGGAACCGCAGCGTGCTGGTCGACCATCACCTCTCCGGCGCCATCGTCGGCCTGACGCTGGCCAGCCGGGCACCAGAGATATACCGGGCGCTGCTGGAGGCGACCGCGTTCGGTACCAGGGTCATCATCGACGCGTTCCAGGCGGCGGGCCTCCCGGTGACCGAACTGGTCATCGCCGGCGGGCTGATGCGCAACGAGCTGCTCATGCAGATCTACGCCGACGTGACCCGCCGCCCGTTGAGCCTGGTCGTCTCCGAGCAGGCCCCGGCTCTCGGCTCGGCCATTCACGCGGCCGTCGCGGCGGGCGCTTACCCGGATGTGCCGAACGCCGCGACCGCGATGGGCCGGATGCACGCGGGCGCTTACAAACCGAACCCGGCGAACGCGGACGTCTACGATCAGCTCTACGCCGAGTACGTCGCGCTGCACGACTATTTCGGGCGCGGCGCCAATGAGGTCATGCACCGGCTCCGGGCGCTGCGCGACAGGAGCAGGGCCAGCGCCGGGCCGGGCGCCGATGGCGGCGAGCCGTGAGCCCGCTCCCCGCCACCAGCCCCCATCCGGACCTGGGCGCAGGTTCCGCCGCCGAGGCGGTCCGCCGGACGCAGCACGTCGTGGCGGACCTGCACGCCGAACTGGTGCGCAACGGCCTGGTGGCGTGGACCTCCGGCAACGTCTCGGCCCGGGTACCCGGTGCGGACCTGCTCGTGATCAAGCCGAGCGGCGTCGCCTACGGCGACCTGACCGCCGAGACCATGGTGGTCTGCGACCTGCGCGGCGCCAGGGTCGGCGGCGAGCTCAGCCCGTCCAGCGATACCGCCTCGCATGCGTACATCTACCGGCACATGCCGGACGTGGGTGGCGTCGTGCACACCCACTCCCGGTACGCGACCGCCTGGGCCGCCCGCGGCGAGCCGATCCCCTGCGTGCTCACCGCGATGGCCGACGAGTTCGGCGGCGAGATTCCGCTCGGGCCGTTCGCGCCGATCGGCGGCGACGAGATCGGCCGCGCGGTGGTCGCGACCCTGTCGGGCCACCGCTCGCCGGCGGTGCTGCTGCGCAGCCACGGGGTGTTCACCGTGGGCGCCACCCCGCGCGACGCGGTGAAGGCCGCGGTGATGTGCGAGGACGCGGCCTGCACCGTCCACCTGGCCAGCCTCGGGGGTCAGGTGACCCCGCTGCCGCCAGAACAGATCGACGCCTTGTACCGGCGGTACCAGAACGAGTACGGCCAGCGCTGAACCCACAGGGAGGCTGTGAATGCCCGAGCGGAAGCCCCGGATCGGAATCCTCGGCATCATGCAGGACCTGTACGACGACATGATCCCGGGCATCGCCCGCCGGCAGGAGGGGTACGCCGCCGAACTGGCCGCCCGCCTGGCCGGGGTCGGCGAGTTCATCCCCGGCCAGGTCGTGAAGTACCGCGAGGACGCCGAGCGGGTCATGCGCGAGTTCGAGAATTCCGACCTGGACGGCGTGCTCGTGGTGATGCTGACCTACGGGCCGGCCATGCGGGTCGCGCGGCTGCTGGCCGGGTCCCGGCTGCCCATCTGCCTGGCCAACATCCAGCCCGAGCCCGCGGTTACCCCCGCGTGGGACATGGCGGACATGACGTACAACCAGGGCGTGCACGGGGCGCAGGACACGGCCAACGCCATGGTCCGCGCCGGGCGGGCGTTCTGCGTGCTGACCGACGACTGGCGCAGCGAGGCGTTCCGCGCCGACGTGGGCCGCTGGGCGCGGGCCGCCGCGGCGGTGACGGCGTGGAGGTCGCTGAAGGTCGCGCTGGTCGGCTACGCGATGAACGACATGGGCGACATCCGGGTGGACGAGAGCGCGCTGATCCGCAGCCTCGGCCCGCAGATCCGCGCCGTGGCGCAAGGCGACCTGTACCGGGGCATGCTCGCGGTCACCGACGCGCAGGTGGCCGAGGTGATCGCGTTCGAGGACGCCAGGTTCGAGATCGACCCGGCGCTGTCGGCCGAAGAGCGCGCCGACCACGCGCGGATGCAGGTCGCGATCAAAACCATCCTGGACCGGGGCGGGTACGGCGCGTATACCGCGCACTTCGACGCGATCGGCGAGGACGGCCGGTTCTCCCGCCTGCCGCTGGCGGCCGCCTCCACGCTGATGGCCGAGGGCTACGGTTACGCCGCGGAAGGGGACGTGCTGACCGCCTGCCTGGTCTTCGCCGGCCACACGCTGATCGGCGACGCCCACTTCACCGAGATGTACGCGATGGATTTCCCGTCCGACTCGGTGCTGATGAGCCACATGGGCGAGGGCAACTGGAAGATCGCCCGTTCCGACCGGCCGGTGCGCCTGATCAAGCGCCCGCTCGGCATCGGCAGGCTGGATGACCCGCCGACCTTCCTGTTCCAGTACCAGCCGGGCCCGGCCACGCTGGCCACGCTGGTATCGCTCGAGGGCGAGCGGTTCCGCCTGGTGGTGGCCGAGGGCGAGAACCTGGACAGCCCGCCCCTGCCCGCGCTGGAGATGCCCTACGGCCAGTTCCGGCCCGCCTCGGGACTGCGCCGGTGCCTGAACGGATGGCTGACCGCAGGCGGGCCGCACCACGAGGTGATGAACCTCGGCCACCACGCCAAGTCATGGCGTGTCTTCTGCCAGCTCGCCGGCCTTGAATTCGTGCAGGTCTGAGTTTCACGGCCCGAGTCACGGCGGCACATCCGGCATGATGGGAGGATGTCGAGCTCACGCCGGGGCGTGGCGGCGCTGACGGCCGGCCTGGCCGCCCTGCTCGCGGTCAGCGCGTGCACCGCGCCGAGTTCCGCGGCCTCGTCCGCGACTACGGCCGACGCCAGCAGCGTGCCGAGCGCAACGGGCCCGATCATCCCCACCGCCAGCACGCTGCACTGGCACGCCTGCACCGGCGAGGTGGGTCAGCTAGGCGTGCGTGACTGCACCATGCTGAGCGTGCCGCTCAGCTACGCCGACCCGGGCGGCAGGCACATCAGCCTCGCGCTGGACATGATCCCCGCCACCGCCCCGCCGGACAGGCAGCAGGGGATCCTGCTGGTCAACCCGGGCGGCCCCGGCGGCAGCGGGCTGACCCTCGCGGTGTCCGTGGCGCAGGGTCTGGCCCCCGGCGTGGCCGCGGACTACGACATCGTCGGTTTCGACCCGCGCGGGGTCGGGTCGTCGGTGCCCGCGCTGAGCTGCGATCCTGGCTTCTTTTCCGGCGCGCGCCCGAACTACACCCCGGCCAGCGCCGCCGCGGAGCAGGCGCAGATCAGCCTGGCCAGGCTGTACGCCGACGACTGCGAGCAGAAGTTCGGCTGGCTGCTGCCCTACATGACCACCGAAGACGCCGCGCGCGACCTGGACTCCATCCGAGCGGCGTTCGGCGTATCGAAGATCAACTACTACGCCTTCTCCTACGGCACCTACCTCGGCCAGGTGTACGCGACGCTGTTCCCCGCGCGGGTCCGCCGCATGGTGCTCGACAGCACCGTGGACCCGACCGGGGCCTGGTACCCCGACAACATCGCCCAGGATTACGCGTTCGACCAGCGTCAGGACGCGTTTTACGCCTGGGTGGCCCGCTACAACGCGGCCTTCCACCTCGGCGCTACCGCCGCCAGCGTCCGGGCCGCGTACTACCGGGCCCGCAACCGGCTGGCCGCGGACCCGATCAACGGCGAGGTCGGCCCGGATGAGCTCGACGACACGTTCCTGGTGGGCGGCTACGACGACGAGCTGTGGCCGGGCCTGGCGGAGGCGCTGTCCCTGTACCTCAACGCCGGGGAGAGTTTCGACCTGGTCGCCCAGTACGAGGCCCACGGCACCCAGAACGAGAACGAGTTCGCCGTCTACCACGCGGTGGAATGCTCGGACGTCAACTGGCCGCGCAGCTGGGCGTACTGGACCTCCGACACGGAGATGGTCTACCGGACCGCTCCCTTCGAGGCGTGGCCGAACGCCTGGTTCAACGCGGCGTGCGCGTTCTGGCCGGTGCGCGGCCCGGCCAAGCCGCTGCAGATCCGGGGAGCCGGGCTGCCCGGCATCTTGATGCTGCAGGGCACGCTGGACGCGGCGACCCCGTACGCCGGCGCCCAGGACGCGCACCGGCTGCTCCCGTCCGCACGGATGGTCGTCGTCACCGGCAGCGGCAATCACGGCCAGTCCCTCGCTAACCCCCCCAACGCCTGCGTCCAGAACTACCTGAACGCCTACCTCGCCACCGGCGCCCTGCCCAACGCCCCCGGTCTGGTCAACGCCACCTGCCCCGCCGTCCCCCTGCCGACCATGGCACCCTAGAACCCGCGGTGGTTTCCGAGGGTTCATATAGGCTGGCGTTATGTTGCGGGTGAAGCCGCCCCGGTCCGCCTCCGTGCGCCTGCTCGATGAGCGGGACCGCGGTGCGGTCCTGGCCATCTGCGATCGCGACCCGGTGACCAACGTCTTCGTGAGCTCGCGCGTCCGGGCCCTCGGCGTAGACCCGGGCCGGCTCGGCGCCCAGATGTGGGGCCACGGGTCGGGCGCGCACCTGGAGTCGGTGTGCTATTCCGGCGCCAACCTGGTCCCCGTCGCGGCCACTCAGGACGCGGTGGTCGCCTTCGCCGACCGGGCCCTGCGCCAGGGACGCCGGTGCTCGTCCGTGGTCGGTCCGGCCGCCGAGGTCCAGGCGCTGTGGGCCCTGCTGCGGCCGCAATGGGGACCCGCCAGGGAAGTCCGGCCCGACCAGCCGGTCATGGTCATCGAGGGCGCGCCGCACGTCGCCCCCGACCCCCTGGTCCGCCGCGTGCGCCCGGACGAGTTCGACATCCTGTGGCCCGCCTCCGTGGCCATGTTCACCGAAGAGGTGGGCGTCTCGCCGACCTCGGGGGACGGCGGCGCCTCCTACCGGGCGCGGGTTCAGCAGCTGATCCGGGCCGGGCGGGCGTTCGCCAGGATCGAAGACGGGCGGGTGGTCTTCAAGGCCGAGATCGGCGCGGTCACCCCGCAGGCGTGCCAGGTGCAGGGCGTCTGGGTGCGCCCGGAGTACCGCGGCCGCGGCCTGGCCGCCCCCGGCATGGCCGCGGTCGCCGTCGAGGCGTCACGGTCGTTCGCCCCGCTGGTGTCGCTCTACGTCAACGACTACAACGCGCCCGCGCGGGCCGCCTACCGGCGGGCCGGCTTCATCGAGACCGGGCGTTTCATGTCGGTGCTCTTCTAGTCGCGGTCGCGGATCTTGCGCTCTTCTAGTCGCGGTCGCGGATCTTGCGCAGGTACTCGACGATCGGCTGGAACGCCTCGCTGATCTCATCGAGCTGGCGCGGCGTCAGCCGGTCGATGAAGTGCCGGCGGACGTGGTCCACGTGATCCGGCGCGACCCGCTCGATGGTCGCCATGCCGTCCTTGGTCAGCACGGCGAACGTGCCGCGCTTGTCGCCCTCGCACTCCTCCCGCCGGACCAGGTCGCGCGCCTCCATGCGCGAGATCTGGTGCGAGAGCCGGCTCCGGGACTGGCTGGTGGCGTCGGCCAGATCGGTCATCCTGAGCCGGTTATCTGGCGCCTCGGACAGGTTGACCAGGATCTCGTAGTCGTGCCCGGACAGCCCGTGGACGTTCAGGTCCCGGTCGAGCTGGCGCATCAGCAACTGGGACAGGTGCACGGTGGCGCGCCACGCCTGCTGTTCCTCATCGCTCAGCCAGTTCGGGCGGCCGTCGGTACCGGGCATACCAAGCAATCTACTCTGGTCCAGTGGTCGCGGCGACCGTGTTTCTGCTGGCCGAACGCGCTGTGCGGACCACAGGGCCGACCCGGCGGCCCGCAGCCGCGGTCCGCGCCGCCCGTCCGGCGTGGCACGATCGAACTGTGCGTAAGGACGAGGGGACGGCGACCACGAGCGCCGAGTTGCGCGCCCACAATCTCACGCGGCTGCTGCGCGCCATCCACGACGGCGGCGGTCAGCTCACCCGGGCGGAACTGACCAGGCAACTCAGCCTGGCCAGGGGCACCGCCACCGTGCTGGTCAGGGACCTGGCCGGGCGCCGTCTCATCGAAGAGCTGAGCGGGATGGCCGACACGACCGTGCAGCGCACGCGGGGACGCCCGACCGGCGTGCCGTCCTCGCACCCGGAGGGCCCGGTCGCGCTCGCCGTGGACCTGCGGGACGACTCGTACACCGTCGCCGCCTTCGAGCTCACCGGGCGCTGCACGGTCCTGCACCGCCAGGAGCGCGACGCCGGCTCCGGCGTCGGGGTGCTCACCGACGTCGCGGACCGGCTGCGGGCGGCCAATCGCCGCTTCGCCGGGCGCGTGGTCGGCGTCGGCGTCGCGGTGCCCTCCCCGGTCGACGGCGGCGCCATGGTGCAGCCGACGCTGCCGGACTGGCAGGACATCGACGTGGCCGCGGCGCTCGGCCCCGGCCCTGGCCCCAGCCCGGTGCTGGCGGGCAACGACGCCACGCTGGCCGGGCTGGCCGAGGCCCGCCGGGGGGCGCTGCGCGGCGTATCGGTGGCCCTGCACCTGCACGTCGCGACCGGCATCGGCGGCGTGCTGCTGTCCGGCGGCCAGCCGGCGACCGGAGCGCACGGTTCGGCCGGCGAGTTCGGGCACATGCCGCTGACGGGCGGTGAGGAACGGTGCCGGTGCGGCTGCGTCGGGTGCTGGGAACTCGACGCGGGCGCCCGCGGGCTGCTGCGGGCCGCCGGGCAGACCGAGGAGGGGGACCGGGTGGTCCAGGCCGAGCAGATCATCGCCGCGGCCGCCACCGACCGCAGCTACGGCCGGGCCCTGGCGCACGTCGCCAAGGCGCTCGGCCGCGGCATCGGCTCGCTGGTCAACGCCCTGGACCCGGAGGCCGTGGGCCTGTCGGGGCTGGCCGCCCGGGTGTACGACGCCGCCCCCGACCTGGTCACGGCCGGGTACCTGTCCACCCTCATGCGCTTCCGCCGCGACCACCCGCCCGCGCTGCTCCCGTCCACCCTCGGCAGCCTCAGCGCGCTGACCGGCGCCTCGGAACTCGTCTTCGACGCCTTCCTGACCCCGCGCGGCCTGGGCGCCTGGCGGGCGCCCGAGCAGAAAACCGCGTGACTTCTCCGCCTCGACCTGGTAGGTTCCCGTCCTCGTGGCCGCGTCACAAACACACAATCAATATCCCGAACGGCCTTCCGAGGACCCCGTCCTCACCACCGAGCGCTACGAGTTGCGGCGCTCGCGCGAGTACCTCCACCTGATGCGCGAGCACGTGCTCGCCCTAACGCCGATGGCCGCCGACCGGGTCTCGCTTGAGTACCTCAAGGCCGACCTGTACCACCGGGCCGAGGCGCTGAAGGACATCCCCGACGCGCCCCTGTTCTTCGGCCGCCTCGACTACGCCGGACAGGCCGCCCCGGACGTCGACGCCGTCGACAGCGTGGCCGGGCACAGCTTCCACATCGGCCGCCGGCACGTGCACGCCCCCGACGGCACGCCCGCGGTCATCGATTGGCGGGCCCCGGTGTCCAGGCCGTTCTACCGGGCCAGCAGCGCCGACCCGATGGACCTCGCGCTACGCAGGCGCTTCGGGTTCTCCGGCGGCGAGCTGACCGCCTACGAGGACGAGCTCTTCACCCCCGGGCATCCCGGGCCGCCCGCCGGCGACAAGCCCAGCCGGATCCTGCTCGAGGAGATCGAGCGCCCGCGGTCGGGGCCGATGCGGGACATCGTCGCCACCATCCAACCGGACCAGGACGACATCGTGCGGGCCGACGCGGCCCAGACGGTCTGCGTCCAGGGCGCGCCGGGCACCGGGAAGACGGCCGTCGGGCTGCACCGGGTCGCGTACCTGCTGTACGCCCACCGGGAGCAGGTACGCCGGCGCGGGGTGGTGATGGTCGGGCCGAACCAGGCCTTCCTCTCCTACATCCGCAACGTCCTGCCCGCCCTCGGCGAGCTCGACGTGACCCAGACCACCGTGGGCGAGCTGATCGCGCGTGACATTCCCCGGGGGCCCGTTGCGCTCCAGGGCACGGACTCCGAAGCGGCCGCGGTCGTCAAGGGCGACGCCCGCATGGCCGAAGTCATCCGGCGAGCGCTCTGGTCGTCGCTGCGCCGGCCGCAGGCGCCGCTGGTCCTGCCCCGCGGGGCCCGCCGGTGGCGGGTGCCCGCCTACGAGCTGGCGGAGCTCGCGGAGGAGCTCCGCGCTCGCGGGGTGCGTTACGGCGCGGCCCGCGAGTTGCTCGAGCACCGGATCGCGCACGTGATCCTGACCCAGATGGAGGCGGCCGGGGAGGCGTGCGACGACCGGACGCACGAGTCGGTCCGGCGGTCCCGGGTGGTCCGCGCGGCGGTGGACGCGATGTGGCCGAAGGTCGACCCGGTCCGGCTGGTGTTCGGCCTGCTCTCGTCCGTCGGGGTGCTGGCGGCGGCCGCCGAGGGGGTCCTCTCCGCCGGCGAACAGGAGCTGATCCTGTGGTCGCCCGCCCCGCGCGGCCCCGCCTCGGCGCGCTGGTCGCCGGCGGACGCCGTGCTCATCGACGAGGCGCGCGACCTGATCACGCGGACCCCCAGCCTGGCCCACGTGGTGGTGGACGAGGCGCAGGACCTGTCGCCGATGGAGTGCCGCGCGCTCGGCCGCCGCTGCTCCACCGGATCGGCCACCGTGCTCGGCGATCTCGCCCAGGGCACCACGCCCTGGGCGGCGTCCTCGTGGGAGTCGCTGCTGTCCAACCTGGGCAAGCCGGATACGGACGTGCGGGAGCTCTCCGTGGGATACCGCGTACCCAGGCAGATCCTCGACTACGCGTCCTCGCTGCTGGGCGTCATCGCCCCGGAGCTGCGGCCCGCCTCCTCGCTGCGGGCCGATCCCGGGTCGCTGGAGATCGTCGGCGTCCCGTCCGCCTCGCTCGGCCCGGCCCTGGTGACGGCCTGCGCCCAGGCTGGCACCCGGCCCGGGTCGGTTGCCGTGATCGCCGCCGACCCGCAGATCAGGTCGCTGGCGGGCGTGCTCGACGGCGCGGGCGTCGAGCACGGCGCGCCCGGCACGGACTCGCGCCTCACGCTGGTGCCGGTGACGCTGGCCAAGGGGCTTGAATTCGATCACGTCATCGTGGTCGAGCCGGCGCGCATCGCCCGCGCCGAGGCCCGCGGTCTGCAGCGGCTGTACGTGGCGCTGACCCGGGCCGTATCCCAGCTGACCGTCCTGCACGCCGAGCCCCTGCCCGCCCCCCTCCCCGGACGGCCGTTACCCGCCCCGCCGCCCGCACAGCCACCGCCGCGCTGCCCCCGGACGACCGCGTTCGGCATCGTCTGTCCGGTTTTAATGCATCATTAGTGAACCAATCCCCGGCCCGGAGCGTCTGCATGGGTAGGGAAAGAGTGGTTGTGCCCGCGAATCTCCTGAGCTGCAACTTTCCCGATGTCCGTTGCGCGGCTTGCGCCGCGGAGGCATCCTGTAAGGCGCGGCGACGTTGAGTTTTCATTTGATTTCGAAAGGTAACAATGGTGATGACGATGGAAGCCAGAAGGACCCGCGATCCCCATGGGTCCAGGGGGGCCAACGGGTCGGACCAGATGCAGGCGGTTTACCTGGAGAAGCTGGCCGATGAGCTGTCTCACCGGGGACTTGAGGCCTGGTTGATGGAAGCGCCGGGGCGCATGCCCAGCTTGTACGTGGTGAACCCGGGCGCGCGGGCGCTCGAGGAGAACGTGTACGCCGGTTGCGGTAAGGATGGCATCTGGTGGTTCTGGTGGTCGTGGGCGGAGCGGATCGCCGTGGCCGACGACCTTGACCTCGCCGCCACCACCATCGTGCGCGTCCTTGCCTCCCACCGCCGCGAGGACTGAGGGCCCGACCAACGTCTCACGCAGGTCACTATCCGCGTGATGTGATGGGCGGATGGACCTGTGCACCACCCCGGCGGTCGATCTCGCCCGGATGATCCGGTCCCGTGAGCTGTCCGCCGCCGAGTTGCTCGCCGCCGTGCTGGCTCGGATCGAGTCTGTCAACCCCGCGGTCAACGCGATCGTGACGCTCGCCCCCGAGCAGGCCGCCGCTACCGCGGCGGAACTGGACTCGCTGGCGGCGCGCGGGGAGTTCCGCGGCCCGCTGCACGGGCTGCCCATCGCGGTGAAGGACCTCGCCGAGACGGCCGGGATCAGGACCACGTTCGGCTCTCCGATCTTCGCCTCGTACGTGCCGTCGTTCGACGCACCGCACGTTGCCCTGCTCAAGCAGGCCGGGGCGGTGGTGATCGGGAAGACCAACACGCCCGAGTTCGGCGCCGGGGCGCAGACGTTCAACCCGGTCTTCGGGCCCACCCGCAACCCGTTCGACCCCCGGCTGACCCCCGGCGGCAGCAGCGGCGGCGCCGCCGCGGCCGTCGCCACCGGGATGGTCCCGTTCGCCGACGGTTCCGACCTGGCCTCCAGCGTCAGGAACCCCGCGGCCTTCTGCGGTCTGGTGGGGCTGCGGACCACGCCCGGGCTGATCCCTGACGAGGCGTTCGAATCCCTCTCGGTGATCGGCCCCCTCGCCCGCAGCGCACCGGACGCCGCGCTGCTGCTCGCCGGGATGTGCGGACGCGATCCCGGGCTGCCGCTCGCGCGGCCCGACCGTCCCGCCGACTTCCTGGACCTGCGCCCCGCCTCGCTGCGCGGCGTGCGAGTGGCGTGGACGTTCGACCTAGGCGACCTGCCCGTGCAACCCGAGGTCCGGTCGGTGCTCGGCTCGGCGCGGGAGCGGCTGGAGCGGGCCGGGTGCGAGGTGGCGGACGCGGCCCCGCACCTGTCGGACGCCGATGAGGTCTTCCAGGTCCTGCGCGCCGCGTTGTATGTCAACCTGGCCCCGCTGCTGCGCGCCCATCGCGAGCAGATCAAGCCGACCCTGGCCCGGAACATCGAGAGGGGCCTCGGGCTGACGGGTGAGCAGGTCGCCGCCGCGCGGGCCGGTTACGCCGCGATCTTCGGCCGGGTCAAGTCCTTCCTGGCCGACGGGTCCTATGAGGTCCTGGCCCTGCCCACCGTCCAGGTGGTCCCGTTCCCGATCGAGACCGAATGGGTGGCGGAGATCAACGGCGAGCCCATGATGACCTACATCGACTGGATGCGGTCCTGCTCGCGGATCACGGTCACCGCGCACCCGGCCGTCTCGGTGCCAGCCGGCCTGACCACGACCGGCCTGCCGGTCGGGCTCCAGCTGGTCGGCCGGTACGGTGGCGACCGCCGGCTGCTCGAGCTGGCCGCCGGGATCATGGCCCTGGACGGCGGGTAATCCCGCCTGACCCGCGGTCCGGGCGGGGAGCAGCGCGCTGGCCGGCAGGCCGGGAAAGGCCTCGGTCCTGCCCCGCCAGTACGCGGCGCGCTCCGCGGACCCCTGCATGGCCAGCGCGCCGTAGCCGCGCAAGCTGGGGTCGCTGATCGCGACCAGGCCCAGGTAAGCCCGGGTCACGCCGTCTTCGAGGTAGGCCGCGAGCGCCGCCGCCGATGCCGCGTCGTGCACCCCGAACGGGAGCCGGTAGAACGCTTGCGCGGCCACCGGCACCCCGCCCAGCCGCGAGATCAGGCCGGCCAGCGCGTCACGGGCCCGGTTGTGCCCGGTCCAGTCCTGCTCGGCCGCCGCGAGCCGGCTTCCCGCCAGGTGGGCGCCGGCCACCCCGTAGCCGAAGATGGCCGCGTCTTCGGCCGCGAGCACGGCCTGCAACGCGGACAACGCCCCGGGCGCGGCTCCCATCGTGCCGCCCTACCCGCCCAGCGCCGCCACGTGCGTGGCGTGACAGGCCGCGATGCTCGCGAACAGCTGCGCGAGCGCGGGTTCCGCGGCGCCAAGCTGCCGTACCAGGCTCGCCGCCGACTCGCGCTCGGCGGTTCGCAGCTGTGCTAGCCCGGGGGGACGACCCCCCGGAGCCCCCCGATCCTGGGGGGGAACCGTCCCCCCCAGACCCCCGCGGCCCCCCCGGCCAGGCGGCGATGACGTGGCAGAG
>Ga0335074_10006743_pt1 | contig 15920 bp, 18 predicted proteins | sample Lox_Sample_23_FD_206715 | JGI IMG/M metagenome (GOLD analysis project Ga0335074, IMG submission 206715) | Soil microbial communities from Loxahatchee National Wildlife Refuge, Florida, United States - Lox_Sample_2.3 | ecosystem: Environmental > Terrestrial > Soil > Wetlands | place: USA... | reverse complement strand
GCCTGGTGGGTGAACAGGGAGGACACCGAAGGCAACAACGTGTTCGAGAGGGGGGCTTCCTCGGCCTGGACAACATCGGCCCGATCGACCGCTCGCACCTGCCAGCCGACTACACCCTGGAGCAGTCCGACGCCACCGGCTGGATGGGCGCTTACGCGCTGGCCATGGGCTCGATCGCGGCCATCCTCACCTGGTCCGGCCAGCGTCAGGGCCAGGACCTGGTGCTGAAGTTCCGGAGCATGCCGCGAGCATCCGCAGCGCCCTTGACCAGCAGGGTCTTTGGGACGACGCGGACGGCCTGTTCTACGACCGGCTGATTACCCCGTCCGGCTACGCCGTCCCGGTCAAGACCCGGTCCATGGTCAGCATCATTCCGGCACTGGCCGCGGCGGTCATTGACGGGAGCATGCTGGAGCAGGCGATGACCGTGAACAAGAAGTTCATGCGCTTCCTGGAGCGAGAGGGCATCGACGACCTCCAGAAGCTGGCGCAGACCCCGCAACTGCGCGGCGAGGCTAGTACCCGGCGGCTGCTCCTGTCGGTGGTACGGCCCAGCCAGCTGGAGCGGTTGCTCGCTAAACTGTTCGACGAACACGAGTTCTTGTCCCCGCACGGACTGCGCGCGGTGTCGGCTGACCACCGTGCCCACCCCTACCACTTCGACGCCGAGGGCTACCGGGCCTCGATTGACTACGAGCCTGCCGAGTCGACCACGTCGATGTTCGGCGGCAACTCCAACTGGTGCGGCCCGGTCTGGATGCCGGTCAACTACCTGGTGATCGACGCACTGGAGCGCTACGCCCGGTTCTACGGCGACGAACTGGGACTGGAGTACCCGACCGGGTCGGGTCAACGGCTCACCCTCGACCGGATCGTCGCCGACCTGCAAGACCGGCTGATGTCGCTGTTCATCAAGGACGCCAACGGGCGCCGGGCATGCTTCGGCGGGACCGAGAAAATGCAGACCGATCCCGCCTGGCGCGACAACCTCATCTTCAGCGAGTACTTCCACGGCGACAACGGCGCCGCGATCGGCGCCTTCCACCAGACCGGGTGGACCGGGCTGGTCGCCGACCTGATCTTGCGCCGCCACGGCGCGCTGAAATCGGTCGGCGAAGTCGTGCGTGACGTGAGCCGACAGGCACAGCTAAGCAAGGAGGCGCGGGAATGACCGGCACGCAGACCACCGCGGCACACCGGAATCGACAGCTACGACCCCGCCGCCTCCGCCGGAGCGGCCGCGCACAGCGCCGGCGAGCAGGTAACCGGTCGCCCTCTCCACGCGATCTGCACACGGCTTCCATTCGGAAGCCGCATGGTGCCGGATACGGTTTGCGGACGCGCTGACCAGCAACGGGGCTGCTCAGTAAGAGGCAATCCGCCAGGGGGATCCTGATGACTATTACGGTACGGGAGGCGTTCGATCGGGCGACGGCGGCCTTCAACGCCCATGACATCGACAGGTTCGCCGACACGCTCGCGGACGACGTCGTGTTCCGTGCGCCGGGCGGGATACGAGGCGAGGGAAGGGAGGCTTGCACCCAGTTCTTCCGGGGATGGCTTCGGGGCTTTCCCGACGCGCATGTCGAGATCCAAGCCGTGCACATGATCGGCGATGTCGCTGTCGAGGAGGGCACATTCACCGGAACTCACGATGGCGTCCTGCACACCCCGGCCGGCGACATCCCGCCCACCGGCCGCCGCCTGCGGGCCGACTACATCGAGGTGCACCGCTTCCGTGACGGCAAGAGCGTCTACTCCAACCTGATGTACGACCAGCTCGAGATCCTCGAACAACTCGGCCTCATGCCCGCCCAGGAACCCGCGGGCTGAAGTAACCCTGGCAGCCGCGCCGGGGATGTCGCGACATCCCCGGCCCGGCCTCGCGCTTGGTCCGCGCGGACGTGCCGACCTGGTCCGGGGATGCTGAGATGGCCAACCCCTTCCCCGCGACCGGTGCCGGATCCATGGACCACACGCCTCGGCACCGGCCCGCGTCCGGCCGACGCCAACGGGGCATCCAAGCCTTGCTCGCCCGCTCTCAGTGGCCCCTCCGGGTAGCCAGAGCCGCCCATGGCTCTCGTACGATCTTCTGAGGGGCGGCGAGATGTCGCCGGGGCGGAGGCCTGATGGACGCCCGAACAGGCGACAGTGCCCAGGCGCGAATGGAGCTGCGGCACTACGCGGAGCAGCAGGACGCGCTGCGCCGGGTGGCGACGCTGGTCGCGGCCGGGGCGCCGCCGGATCAGGTGTTCGCTGCCGTCGCCGCCGAAGCCGGGTGGCTGCTCGACGCCGACGTGACTGGGGTGGCGCGGTACGAGCTGGATGCCGTGACATCACTCGGCGCATGGAGCAGCGGCGGGACCACCGTGCCCTTTCCCGCGGGCACCAGGACCAGCCTCGGCGGACAGAACCTGATCACGCTTGTCTTCCGCACTGGCCAGCCGGCGCGGTTGTCCGACTACGGCAATGCCAGCGGCGCTGGCGCCGACGTCGGACGCACGTGGGGTTTCCGGTCGGCGGTCGGCGTGCCGATTACGGTAGAGGGCCGGCTGTGGGGCGTCATGGCCGTCGGTTCCACCCGCGAAAAGCCGCTGCCGTCCGACGCGGAGGCACGGCTGGCCGGCTTTACCGAGCTGATCGGCACCGCGATCGCCAACGCGCAGGCACGGACGGAACTGCGGCACCATGCCGACGAGCAGGCCGCGCTGCGCCGGGTGGCGACGCTAGTCGCCGGCGGGACATCACCGGAGCAGGTGTTCGCCGCGGTGGCCGAGGAAGCCGGGAGACTACTTGGCGCCGAATTCACGGGATTGAGCCGGTATGACGCCGACGGCACGGCGACCACGACCGGCTCATGGACCAGCACGGGCCGCCCTGCGACCGTCGCGGTCGGCGAACGGCGCAGTGTGGGCGGCCGGAACGTGACCACGCTGGTGTACCAAACAGGTCAGCCCGCGCGGATCGACGACTACGACGACTCCTGGGGCGAGTTCAGCGGCGCTGCGCACGGCTCAGGCGTGCGCTCGTCCGCCGGGGTGCCCATCAAGGTCGGCGGCCGACTCTGGGGTGTGGTGACCGTGGGATCCGCGTGCAAGGCAGGCATGCCACCCGATACCGAGGCCCGGCTGGCCGCGTTCACCGAGCTGGTCGGCACGGCGATCGCCAACGCCGAGGCGCAGGCGGAGCTGGCCGCCTCCCGCGCCCGCCTCGTCGCCGCCGCCGACGAGGCAAGGCGCCGCATCGAGCGGGACCTGCACGACGGCGTGCAACAGCGCCTGGTCGATCTCGCCCTCCAGCTGCGCGAAGCTCAGGCCACAGCGCCGCCCGAGGCCGCCGATCTGGTAATCCGCCTGGACAGGGTGGCTGCGGGGCTCGCGGCTGCGCTTGACGAGTTGCGCGAAACCGCTCGCGGGATCCACCCGGCGGTGCTGGCCAGGGGCGGGCTGCGCCCCGCACTTGGGGTGCTTGCCCGCCGCTGCCCCGTTCCCGTGGAGCTGCGCGTCGAGGTCACGGGGCGTCTTCCGTACCCGGTGGAAGTAGCCGCCTACTACGTGGTGTCCGAGGCGCTGGCGAACACCGCCAAGCATGCCCGCGCTTCCGCGGCCACTGTCGACGTAGGGGTGTCCGTCGCGGCCGGTGCGGCGACTGACCCGGGCGTGCTGCGAGTCAGCGTCCGTGACGACGGCTGCGGCGGCGCCCGGTTGAGCACCGGCTCGGGCCTTCCCGGCCTCCGCGACCGCGTCGAGGCCCTCGGCGGCCGCCTCACGGTAGCCAGCCCCGCGGACGCGGGCACCACCCTCGAGGTCCGCATCCCGCTGAAAACCTGAGAGCAGCGATCGTTGCTGCCCGCTGTCAACGCCGTCCATTGAGCCGACGCCGACGATCGCCCGCCCCCGGCAGGGCTGGCCGGACATACCGGCTGCCGGGAATGCCGAGGTGCCAGCTAGCACGATCCGATGACGGACGCTGACCGTGATGTGGCGGGCTGTGGCCAGGGCGCAGGCTGTACCCAGTCGTCCGGCCGGCTGGAGCGGCGGATGCCGCCAGGAGAAGTCCATTCGAGCGCGTGGTGCAGGGAAGGTCATGGAGCGAACCGATTGGCTAGACGAGGGACTGAACCCGGCCGATGCCCGGTTCCCTTTGGTGACGGCGATCAACCGCCACCGGGTGAGCTCATCGGTCTGGCGAGAGCGTGAGCTTTTCCAGGGGCTGCGATGACCACGCCGCTCGTCGCGGCCGCGGCCCTTTCTGCACTAGCCGGATGGACCGCGCACGCCGCCTATCTCCGCCGGGCCCTCAGCGCCGCCCGCTGCGACCCGGTCACCGGGTTGCCCGGCCGGGCCGGGTGGACCGCGCAGGCCCGCCGCATCATGCGCGGCAGGGGCACCCGGACGGTCATCCTCGTCGACCTCGACCGGTTCAAGCACGTCAATGACACCTACGGGCACGCGGCCGGCGACGAACTGCTCGCCGTCACCGCCGCACGGCTGTGCACCTGGGCCGCCCGCGTCGGCGGCGGCGCGGTCGGCCGCCTCGGCGGCGACGAGTTCACCGCCATCACCCGCCGGGCCGTCACCAGCGCGGAAACCGCCGATCTCGCCGCGCTGCTCGCCCGGCCGGCCCCGCTGCCCGGCCCCGGCGTCACCATCCCCGTGACCGCCTCAGTCGGAGCCGCCGCCTGCGCGGGACGCGGGCTGTCCGCGGGCCTCGCCGCGGCAGACGGCGCCATGTACCAGGCCAAGCACGCCGGAGGCGGTTACCGCACCGCCGTCCCCGGCGACCCGGCTCGGCAGCCGGATCCGGCTCCCCGTGCCCGCACCCGCCACCACGGCCCCCGGAGTTTCGCGGTCGTGTAACCGCATCCAGGACGTTCGCCCCTACCTGGCTGTCGTTTGCTGCTCCAGCATCTTGTGCTAACCGGGGCCTACGCGGAACAGAGCGAGGAAATGTGGCCAACGACGAGCGACTGCGGGTACGGATCACAGGGCCGCGTCAGGCGGTGCGACTGATCCCGGCCGAGTGCTGGCAGCTGATGCGCGGAGTCTCCATGGGCCGGGTCGTGTTTACGATGAACGCGCTTCCGGCGATCCGGCCCGTCAACCACATCGTTGACGGGGAGACGATCATTATCCGGTCGCACCTGGGATCGGCGCTCACCGGGCACGCGTCGCAGGACGGCGCGGTCGTCTGCTACGAGGCCGATGAGATCGCACCCGACCGGCACACCGGCTGGAGCGTGATCGCGACCGGGCCGGCGCGGCTGGTCCGCGACCACGACTCTGTCCGCCGGTATCGGCAGGCGCTGGAGCCGTGGGCGGCTGGCACCATGGACCAGGTGATCGCGATCAGGCCGCAGACGCTCACCGGGGTCCGCCTGGTCGGCTGGTGCGGCTGATCCTCGGCAAGTCGTGAGTTTAGGACCGGGCGTGGCGGCGGCCGAGGTCGCGCACCAAGCCGGCGGTCAGCTGGTGCTCACTTGGAGAAATGGGTCCGGGGACGGGGCAACCGCACGCCGTCGATGTCGATGTCGATCTTTTCGTTGTAGAAGGCGACCAGGCCCGCGATGGGCAGCAGCTGGCGGGTCGGGAAGTCATATGCCCAGGCGAGATCCTGGTCGCCGTCGCGGACTTCGCCGCCGGTACGTACCGACCAGTAGGCGCTGGTGACGCCCTTGTACGGGCAAGCTGTCTGGGTGCCGGTGGGCACTAGGTGACTGAAGTCGACATCGGTGCGGTCGAAGTAGTAGCGGGTCGGGAGGCCGGTCTCGAACACCAGCACCGGCCTGGTGCTCTCGGCCAGCGTGATTCCCTCCAGCGACGCCCGGACGTGCCGGTGCGAGCGAAGTGCGTCGACACGGACGTAAGGGTTGCGGGGATGCACGAAGACCTGCTCGTCCTCCTCGTACCAGGCATCTAGCGCGCCCCAGTCGAAACGGGCTGTACCAGCAACCCCTTCGATCGCCTCGTCACCGAAGACGCGCACGGTGCCTGGGCGCTCCACGCCGCCGGCCCGCAGGCCGTGACGGCGTGCCGTTCCCTGGCGGAGACGCTGCTCGTGGTGCTCATCCACGAGGAAACGCTCGTCGACGTCGCTGACCGGTATGTAGTACTGCGGGTAGTACGGCCACTCCCACACGTACCGCGCTGCCGTGGTGTCGAAGATCAGCTCGCCGCCCAGCCTCGCGCGTACCCGGCGCGGCGCGGGTTCAGTGTGATCGGTCTCCGCGATCATCTTCGGATAATCGCGATCGGCTGTTGCAGGTGATACCGCCATGGTGCCTCGCTCCGTAAGTCGGTAACAAAACCCGGTATGAAGTGAGCGTTGCCGGCGCCCTCGTTCTTCCCTCCTGGACAGCCGGCCCGCCAGATGCGACCGGGCCGATGACCCGAAGATCCGCCCAGGCCGCTGTGGTGCACACAGTTCTTGATCATCTGGGGGGCTGCCGTCGGGAAGCCCGGCCAGCGCATCCATTACCCCCGACTGAGCCGGGCGCAGGAGTGGCGTCCGGGAACGGCACCGTGGTCACGCCGTTGCGGCCGGCGAGTGCACGCGCAGGTAACGGACCAGGCCGACGACATCGTCGGGGACCAGCCGCCCGATGGCGCCGCTGGAGTACACGCTGACGACAATTTTGCCCGCTGGGTCGAGGACGAAGCCGGTGGACTGCAGGTACACCGGGTCGGGGTTGACAAACGCGCCGGTGAGCGCGGCGACCGCCGCCGCGTCGGCCCCGTAGCCGACCGGGAAGGCCAGCTTGTGCTTTGCGACCAGCGCGGCGGTGGTCGCCTGGTCGTCGACCGACAGGGCGGCGACCCGGATGCCGTTGTCCGCCAGTGCCTGCGCGGCCCGCTCGAAGGCGCGCAGTTGCGCGTTGCAGTACGGGCACCAGGACCCGCGGTAGAACAGCACGACGCCGAAATCGCCGGCAAAAGCGTCCGGGATGGTAAGCGCCTGCCCGTCCGCGGTGGTGATGGTTAGCCGGGGAAACGGGTCGCCGGGGTTGAGCAGAGGCACGCGGTTCTCCTTCGAAGTTGCTCGCGGCGGCACCGGATGCGACCGCCCAGTAGGTAGGCGTCGCCTCTGCCCGAGGTCTTACCAGTGGATCTCACAAGAGCGTGCCCTGGTAAGAGACCGCCGCCGTTCGCCGCTAACCGTACGTAGCTCTCGACCATCCAGCCGAACGGATGCGGCTGATTCCGTGCCCGTCCCATCCGCACCGGCAACCGTTAAGGAGACTGTGGTGGCAACTGACCTCACTGGCAAGACAGCGCTGATCACCGGGGCCGGGCGCGGCATCGGGCGCGCGATCACGCTCGGGCTGGCCGACTCGGGCGCCCGCGTGATCTTGCTTGCCCGGACCGCAGGGCAGCTCGAGGAGACCGGCGCCCTGGTGCGCGAGCGGGGTGTGCCCGCCCAGCGGATCGGGGTCATTGCCGTTGACCTGACCGACGACGGCCAGCGCAGCCACGCGTTGTCGACCGTGCTCGCGTCGGGCCGCGTCGACATCCTGGTCAACAACGCGGCTACCGTCGAGCCACTCGGCCCCACCGTCGCCATCAAGGCCGAGGACCTGCGGCTGGCATTCGAGCTCAACGTCGTCGCGCCCGCCGCGCTCACCGCCGCCGTCCTGCCCGGGATGCTAGAGGCCGGCTGGGGACGCGTGGTCAACATCTCGAGCGGGATCGCCGCCAACCCGGCAGGCATGGTCCGCGGCAACGCCTACGCCACGACGAAGGCCGCGCTCGAGGCGCATACCGTGAACCTGGCCGCCGAGCTGCGCGGCACCGGCGTCACCGTCAACGCCTACCGGCCGGGCGGGGTCGACACCGCCATGCAGGCCTGGATCCGGCGGCAGGACCCTGAGCGCATCGGCGCCGACCTGCACGAGCGGTTCAACCGCAACTACGCCGAGGGCTCCTTGATCACTCCCGAGCACTCCGCCGGCGTGCTGCTCGCTCACCTGGCCGGCGACGACACCGGAGCCGTCTGGGACGTCAGCACCGCCCCGGTCGGTGCTTGACGCCTGGTCAAGCCGCGTTGCTTGACCGCGACCGGTTCAGCGGGCGGAGCTGGCGCCGCCCCGCCGGCGCGGCATGAGCCGGCCGGCGCCGCGGGCAGGCGGTCAAGGGCGGGCACAGGTCAAACGCGAGTGCGCCCGCGCGAAGGCACTCGGCGCGCGCTGTATGCGATGTACGGTCACCCGGCATCGTTGTCCGGCCGGGCCTGGAGGCTGCGGTTGCCCTGGACGATTTGCTCCGCTGTCCGGCCGGTGTTTGCCAGGTAGGCCCGCGAGTCCGAGTGATCCTCGGGTTGGTTACGGCGATTCACCACCCGGGGGATGATGATGGCTGCCGTGCCGATCAAGAGCCCGAGCACGGCGGCAAGTATTCCGATCGCCATGGCAAGTACCTTCTCTGCTGCCTACCGCTAGGGGACTGACGGGATAACCGGCACCTGGAGCGTGGATCGGCCGGCTCGGGCGAACGCCAGGGTGATGGTGACCGTCTGCCCGGCGTGGAGTTGGAGGCGCAGGCCGGTGAGCAGTATCCGGTCGGGATTGGGCGGGCCGGTGCTGAGGCTGGACCCGGCGGCGACCGGGATGACGATCTGCGGGACGGCGTGCCCGTTGCTGGTGAAGACGACCGTGCGGGCGGCTGGGCTGCTGGCCGCCCGCAGCGTATCGGGTCCGGCGGCGCTCGTGTCGGCCAGGGTCACCTCGACCTGCGCCGTGGCCGAGCCCCTCGGAGGCGCCGGGATGCGGGCATTGATGACGTCCACGGAGTCGCCGATCTCCGTGGTGGTTCCACTCAGTACGGTCGGCGCTGCAGCGCTCCCGGAGCCTTCGGATCCCGGGCTGCCCGAGCTCCGGGGCGAGCCGCAGGCGGGCAGGGCGATGACCACGCCCGCGGTGCCGGCCGCGGTAAGGGTGCGCAGCAGCCGCTGTCCAGGCGCCCCGCTCCGCAGGACCGGCCCCATTACGTCTCGCCGCTTCCGCTGCTCGCCTCGCGGCTGGCGGCACGGTCGCGGCCGCTGCCGTCTCGGTGCGCGTGCGGTGAGTCCTGTGGTGCCGGGATCAGCAGGCTGACCCGGTCGCCGGCCGACAGCGTGATCTGGTTGTCCGGCGGTTGGAGGCGGCGGTCGTGCAGCACGGAGACGAGGGTGCCGCCCGGCGGCCAGGAAACGTCGCCCAGTTTCCGTCCGGCGGCCGGCGAGTCCGCGGTCACCGTGATCTCGATGACCTGGTAGCCAGGTAGCGGGGCCGACGGGTGCTGGATCATGGCCTCCGCGTCGGCGTGCTCCCAGTCGGCGGCGGCCTGTGCTTGCACGGTATCGGCCTGGCCGCCCGTGATCTGCCGGCCGAGGCCGCGCAGCACGCTGGCACTGGTTATCCAGCCTTCCACGCGGTTGCCGTCCGCGGACAGCACCGGCAGCCCGTCCCGGCCGTAGACTTCCAGCTGGCGCAGGGCCTGGCCGAGCGATTCCGAGGCGAACAGGGCCTGCGGGTCGTGCCTGCCGCCGACTGGTCCGGGGACGACGTCCGGTTCCGGCGCGCTGCCGTTGCCGGCCGGGGAGCCGCCGTGCGCGGCGGGTGCGGTGCCGTTGGGCGGGACCGGCGGGACCGGGAGGGCGGGCTGGAACGGGCGCATGACGTCGGTGATCTTCAGGTCCTGCAGCGCGCGCCACGGGGCCGCGCGGTCGATGTCGGTGCCGCGGCGCAGCAGCTTGGTGGTGTAGATAGTGCCGTAGGACAGCGCCCGGGAGACGGTCGAGGCGATCGCGACGGCGAGCATCACCGGCAGGGTGAGCGAGAAGTCGCCGGTCATCTCCACCACGCTGGCCAGCGAAGTCAGCGGGGCGCGGGCGGCGGCGGTGAACACCGCGCCCATCGCGACCACGGCGTACAGCGCGGGCTGGCCCGCGCTGGCGCCGAACAGGTGGTGGACGATGTCGCCGTAGGCGTAGCCGGAGGTGACGCCGATGAACAGCGAGGGGGCGAAGATCCCGCCGGACCCGCCGATCCCGATGGACAGGCTGCACGCGAGGATCTTGCCGAACGAAAGGATGATCAGGAACCACAGCGCGTACCCGCCGGCCGCGGTCTTGTACATGACCGGGTAGCCGACGCCGTACATCTGCGGCAAGGCGAGCAGCAGCAGCCCGAGCGCGAGCCCGCCGACGGCGGGCCTGGCCCACTCCGGCCGCCCCTTCCACAGGCGGTCGCACAGGTCCTCGACCTTGTACAGCACCGACTTGAAGGCCAGCCCCATGAGCGCGGCGACCACCGCGAGCACCGCGACCAGCAGGTAGTTCTGCGTGTTGTGCAGCACGATGCCGGAGGGGAAACCGGAAAGGAACGGCCTGTCCGGCAGGAACTGAAGGGCGACGACGTCGGCGACCATCGACGACAGCATCACGGTGAACAGCGCGTCGATCGCGAACTCGCGCAAGATGATCTCCACGCCGAAGAACACCCCGGTGATCGGCGCGTTGAACGTCGCGGAGATGCCGCCGGCCGCGCCGCAGGCGACCAGGATGCGCAGCCGGTTCTCCGGCAGCCGCACCCACTGGCCGACGCTGGAGGCGAGCGCCGAGCCGATCTGGACGATCGGACCCTCCCGCCCCACCGACCCGCCGGAGCCGATACACAGCGCCGAGGCGAGCGATTTCACCACGCTGACCTGCCAGCGGATCCGGCCGCCGTTTTCGGCGACCGCGATCATCACCTCGGGCACGCCGTGCCCGCGCGCCTCCCGCGCCCACTTGTAGATCAGCGGCCCGTACAGCAGCCCGCCGATCGCCGGGATGACCACGAAGAAGCCGAGCCCGAGCCACGGCAGGTGGGAACTGCCCACGTAGCCTGCCTGGCCGAACTGGCTGTGCCCGGTCGCCAGCCAGGTGAAGAAGTAGATCAGGTACCGGAACGCCACCGCGCCAAGCCCGGCACCGGCCCCCACCAGCAGGGCGAGCAGGAACATGCCGCTCCGGCCCGCCCGCAGCCACGCCGCCGCCCGGTCGAGCGCCTGCCTGCCCGTCTCGGCCGCCGTCATGCCCGCTCCTTCGCGGCGTCGCCGAGGGGCGGGACCGGCTGTGCGGGTCCGCCTCGCTGGACAGGGGGCCGCGGCTGCGGCATCGCCCCCTCCGGGGCGGTTCCAGCCACTGGCCACTGGCTGTCCGGAACCTCATCGGCGGCGTCCGCGAACTCCCGGAACGCATCCGCGACAGCCCGCTGACCAGCCACGGGCAGCCTGGCCAGGATCTCCGCGATCAGCGCGCGGCGCCGGCCGGTCGCCTCGTCGACGACGTGCCGGCCCGCCGGCGTAACCGAGACCAGGACGGCCCGTCGGTCGCCGCGCGCCCGGTGCCTGCGCACCAAAGCGTTGCGCACCAGTCGGTCGCACATCCGCCCGGCGGTCGACGGCGCTACGTCCAGCCTCTCGGCCAGGTCCGTGATCCGCTGCGGGCCGCGCGACGCCAGCACCACCAGCGCCCGGTACTGCGCGATCGTGGTCTCTTCCGCGGCCACGCCCAGCGACCTGGTGGCGACCGCGACGATGGACCGGCTGGCGGTGAGTACCGCGTCGACCGCGGCCGGGTCTACGTGCGGTTCTGTTATCGCGTGGTCATCCATAACGTGTGCACCAGTCAATATTTGCATCTCGCAATAGTTGTACCATACATCTCATGGGTGGTGCGCCCCGGGGCCCATGGGGAGTATCGCCGCAGCGGCGGCAGGTCGTGCGGTAGCTCAGCGAGTCTTCCGGGCAGCCGTCCCGCCAGACGCGGGGCTAATGCCTCTCCGCGCCCCGGCCCTGGTTCCCGTGATCGAGGTGAGCGGCATTGCGTTCCTGGGCGGCGTCCGGGCCCGACGGTCCCTGGCGGCTGGCGAAGAAAAACCGTGAGTCAGGAGGGGCTGTACCGGGTGTAGACCTTCCTGGCGATGATGCCGTCGCCGACGTCGCCGCCGGACCAGAGGGTAAAACGCTGCCCGGCGTCGATGTACGCGCCGGCATCGTCGTCAGTGACCGTGACCGTCACCCAGGCACGGTCCCCGGGGTGCAGCGACTGCGCGCTGTCCCAGCAGATCTCCGCCGGGATATACCTGATGGAGCCGACATTGCGCAGCGGGCGGGCCCGGATCACCAGGGCGCGGGTGGGATTCGGGTACTCCCGCGCGTGCGGGCGCAACGTCGCGGGGTGCGGGTCGTCGGGGTAGAGCGTGATGAGTGCCCTGAACCTGGCCTGATGCACGATCATCACCTGCCATGAGATCGACAGTTCCTTGTATCATACAAGTATTGCTTTATACAATAGCCTCCACTGCGGAGAGGCTTCAAGGCGAAGGGACCGCCGAAATGCCGTTGACCCAGGACCAGGACAGCGTCCCGGAGCTTGCGCCCGGGACCGCGGAAGTGCTGCAGGCCGCCACCCGGATGCTGGCGGGGGTGGCGCTGCGCAGCCTGGACATCCTGGATGCCGCGGTAACGCTGCCCCAGTTCCGGCTGCTTGCCGTGCTGGCCGACCTGGGACCGGTGCCGTCCGGGCAGGCCGCGCGCACGCTCGGCCTCGACCCGTCGACCGTCACCCGGCTGGCCAACCGGATGGTCGCCGCCGGGCACGTGGCCCGCGGCACCGACCCGCGGCACCGCGGCGTAGTCACCCTCGCGCTTACCCCCAGCGGCCGGGACCTGGTAGCAGCGGCGGACGCATGGCGGCGGCGCGAGCTTGCACAGGTCATGGGACGGCTCACGCTCGCGGAGCAGGCAGCGGTGACCACCGCGCTCGGCCTGCTGGTCAAGGCGGCAGGCGACGACTACGGGCTCACCGTCCACCGCCCCGTACCGCTCTGACGCTGCAACCTGATGGACGGGCAGCTCGAGATCCTCGAGCAACCGGGCCTCATACCAGCTCCGAACCCGCGGGCTGAAAAATGGTGCGGCACCCCGGGCACGGCGGCATCCGGGCATGCTCAGGGTGCGGGGCGCCGCACCGGACGATGCCCTATGCGGCGAGCCTGACGCGGACCGGCAGCGACCCGAGCGAGCGGGTCATGTTGTTGAGCGCGAGCTTCGGTTCGCCGATGATCTCAAACCGCTCGACGCGACGTGCCAGCGCCTCGATGATCGCGAAGCCCTCGAACTTGGCGAGGCCCTGTCCAGGACAACTGTGAATGCCGTACCCGAAGCTGACGTGGTCCGCGTTGTCACGCCTGATATCGAACCGATCGGGGTCGGCATACTTGCGCTCGTCGCGATTCGACGAAGCGTAAGAGACCAGCACACGACTACCCGGCCCGATCGACAGCTCCCCGGCAGAATATGGCCTCCTCGTTGTGCGGCCGAAGGAAGGGACCGGCGACTCGAGGCGGACGGCCTCCGCGAAGGCCCCCGGGACCAGGCTCGGGTCCGCACGAACTAGCTCCCACTGGTCCGGGTGCTGCGCGAACAGCGAGATTGAACTTCCGATGGCGCTGATGGTGGTGTCCAGTGCCGGGATGGCATATGCGGCCAAGAGGTGCTCGACGGACTCACGAGGAATGTCGCCACGCGCGGCCGCTTCATGAATGCTGGTGGCGAACCCTCCCGGAATCATGGCGTCCGCTGTGCACTCTTCGGCGAGCCAGGTGAACATCTCGGCCGCTTCCTGGAAGGTGGCCATGCATCTGGCGTTGGCCGGGCCCATTGAGTTGAAACTGGCGGTGCCCCAGTGCAACAGCTTGTCCCGCCCATCGAGTGGAAACCCGAGCGCGTCAAGGACCGCGGTAACCGGGAACTCGCGTGCGAGATCCGTAACGGCATCGAATTCCGTCCTTCTTAGGAGGCGCTCGATGAACTCGTCGGCCTTGCGGTCAATGCCCGCCCGCATGTCATTCAGTGCACGCGGCGCCATCCGGGATGAGATGACGGTCCGCAACTTCGTGTGGTGCGGCGGATCCGAGTTTATGATCGTGCCCGCCATTGCCTTGTTGATTTCGGGGTTCAGTCCAACCCCGTCAGATGACGAGAAGGTCTGCCAGTCGTCCAGGGCGGCGCGCACCTGCTCGTAACGCATCAGCGCGAACATCTCGAGTTTCTCGAGATAGACGATCGGTGCCAGGTCCCTGAGGGCCTTATACAGCGGGTACGGGTCAGTGAGAGCTTCGTCGGAGAACAGGTCGATATCGCTGCTCGGGATTCCTGTTTCGAGGCTTGCGGTCATTGCCCGGTCCTTTCGTGCGGTCTACGGCAGGCTTGCTCATTCGGTGAACTGGCCGCTCCTTCACGGCGTCGTCAACGATGACGTGAGGCCCCTGAGCTTTCGGATCGGCAGGCGATGGTTGACGGCCGCCACGGTGCTGCCGTGACTGCGCTCCCAGCGGAACACCCCAGCCCCCGCGGTGAGATCTCCCTCCACTGCCTCAAATCGGCCTGAGGCCGGGATCGGGCCGGCGATGTTGATCGTGAGCCCGAACGATTCAGTCCAGAAGTACGGGCGAGGCTGGTAGCGTGCAGCCGCGCGTCCCCGGACTACGGCTTCTCCTGCCACGTGGGCCTGCTCAAGTGCCGCCGTCCAGAAGGGAGTCCGCGCAGCGACCCCGTGACTTGTCTTGACCCGGGCAACGTCACCGACGGCGAAGATGTGCGGAGCGGCGACGCAGTGCTCATCAACGACAATCCCGCTGTCAACTTGGAGCGTGGTGGACGCAAGCCACTCAAGGCTTGGATCATCACCGACCGCGGTCAGCACGATGTCGGCCTCCTTCTCGCCGGCCGAACTGCGCACAACCTGCACATGTCCTTGCCCAGGCGGTACTTCCAACTGCCCGTCCACTCTGGTCAGGCGGACGCCAGCGGCTATGGCCCGCCTGGTCACGAGCCCCGATAGTTCGTCGCCGAGTTGCGGCACGAGTCGCGGGTGGAGGGTAAGCACCTCGGTTCGGAGCCCGGCCTCAATGCACGCCGACGCAACCTCTGTTCCGACAAATCCGCCGCCGACGATGAGAACGGAGGTAGCCGAGCCCATTGCCGCGCGGAGTGCGAGAGCGTCATCCAGGGACCTCAAGGTGCGCTCTGCACAGGAGCTCTGACCGGTGCGGGGGAAGTCGCGGAGTGTCCGGGCCCGGCCGCCGGTTGCGATCACCAGCTCCGTGTACTCGACCCACTCACCATTCGACAAGCCAACTCGTCGAAGCTCGGCGTCCAGCGCCGTGGCCCTGCCAGGGAGCACCTCTACCTGCGTGTCGATCGGCGGGAGACGGACCGTCTCCGCCGACTGGTGTCCGCGAAGAAGTGCCTTCGAGAGGGCGGGCCTGGTGTACGGCGGATGGTCTTCCGCGCTTACGAGGGTTATTCGTCCGTCAAAGCCCGCGACCCGTGCGGACTCCGCCGCGGTGACCCCGGCGATCGACGCCCCGACCACCACCAAGTGGGGGCGGCTCACCGGCTAATCAAGATCGCGGCAACCGGGCAGACGCGGGCGCCGGCTGATGCCTCGCGCTCGAATTCCGGGGGGACATCGGTGAAGAGAATCTCGACGTCTTCGCTGTCCGACTCCGGCAAGCGAAACACGTGCGGTGCCGCCTCCTCGCAGAGCCCGTATCCTTCGCACCGACCTGTCTGAAGTGACAGTTTCATCCCTTCTGCTCCTCCCATCGAGCCTTGGCTCGCAATCGACTTCGAACTCAGCGGCTTAGCCAGCACTCTCAGCTGGCGGGCTCCCGCGATGTCTGCACGGGGGCCGGCAACGCGGACGCTAGCCCGGTGGGCGTTAACCGGCGCGAAACCGGCTGTGAACCCAGGTTCACCCGGCGGGGCCGGGCACAGCTCACCCCGTTCCGCGTCATGGTCGGTACCTGCGCACCGAGGCGCCACTGACCGGAGAGAGGAACGATCCGTGCTACGAACTGGCAAGCAATACCTTGAGGCACTCGACGACGGCCG
>Ga0335074_10006741_pt1 | contig 15923 bp, 16 predicted proteins | sample Lox_Sample_23_FD_206715 | JGI IMG/M metagenome (GOLD analysis project Ga0335074, IMG submission 206715) | Soil microbial communities from Loxahatchee National Wildlife Refuge, Florida, United States - Lox_Sample_2.3 | ecosystem: Environmental > Terrestrial > Soil > Wetlands | place: USA... | reverse complement strand
AGCGGGGCCGGTTCCGGCCCGACGACGCAAGGTGCAGAGCGCACGATTGAACCGCCGGCTACAGGCGCTCGATGCGGCGTCGTGCTCTGGTTTGCGTGGCAGCCCGACCATGGGCCGGCTGCCATGCGGCGCCGCTCAGCATGAACCCGCGGCGCCGGCTGGACGGAAAGCGCCGCCGGGCCCTGGGGCCCGACGGCGTCCGGTCAACCCTTCGTGTAGGAGAAGCTCGGCATGGATTTGAGCGAATCCTGCGTCGCGTTCGGCAACACCAGGCTGTAGTCGGGCCGCGCGTGGGCGGCCGGAGCCGGGGTCGTCGCCGGGGCTGCGGCGGTATTCGCGGCCCCGCCGGCAGCCGGGGCCGTGCCGACCGCGCCGGCGTTGGTCGCGGCGCCGCCGGCGCCGCCGGTCATCGCCGCCGGGGCAGGGGCGTTGGCCGCGGTCGTCGTGCCGTTATGGCTCGGCTCGATTTTCAGCTGGTCGAACGGCACCGCCACCAGCTTGCTGCCGATGCCGAGGAAGCCGCCGACCGAGAGCACGGCCTGGGTGACCTTGCCGCCGGAATTCAGCAGCAGATCATCGACCGTGCCGATATCCTTGCCCTGCTCGTTGTACACCGTGGCACCGACCAGCATGCTCGACCGCCAGTCGCCGGCGGTCTTGTGCAGGGTTCCTGACGGGCCGTTGGTGGCGCTGGTATTCGCTGCCTCGTGCTGGGCCGGCATTGCGGTCGCGGCAGGCGCCGGTGCCGTTGCGGCCGCGCCTGGCTGGGCGGCTTTCACGCCGTTGCCGGCATTATCGGGTTGGGCCGCGAGCGCCGGCGCGCAGAACAGAGCGGCCGCGGCGATCGTGGCAAGCAGTCGGGAACGTGACATTGGGACCTCCCGTTCGCAGGCCCAGTCAACGTCGCGTGCCCGGGACAGTTTCGTCCGCGATCATCCCGTCTTCAGGCGCCCCGGGAAAAGCCGCCGGGGCACGTCAGACAGCGCGAGGCCGGATCGCTTGGTGCAGTCAGGCGATCCCGAGTCTAGGACCGGCGCGAGGCCAGGGTCCGCTGCAGCAGACGCCCGCTTCCGAGCAGCCCGAGTATCATCGCGGCGCCGCCGCTCAGCAGCAGCGTGGCGCTGCTGGGCTCAGGCAGGGCCACCGACAGCGAGCCAGACTCCACGCACTTTTGCGAGAAGATCGAGCTGTCGCAGTATGCCGCGTCCGATCCGTAATAGCCGGAAAGCGCGGACCCACCGCCATTCAGCTGCAATTCCTCGGACACGCCGAGAAACCGGATGTTCGCCGCCGAGACCTGACCCGAGCCGGTGAAGCTCATGCTGATATCGAGGCTGCCGTCGAGGTAGCCCGGCGTGATGTCACCGTCGAACGCATGCGTCACGGTCATGCCGACGAAGCCGGCAAGATTGCCCGACCAGCTCGGCGGAGGCGGGTTGCCGCTGCCAAACCCGTCGAGCGCGAAGCTGCCGCTCGCGACCGCCGCATCCGTCAGCGTCAGCACGAAGCCCGGCACTGCGGAGGCCGGCACGGACGCGCCGGACACCGAGGCGCTGGTCGGCGTGTACGTAAAGACGTACGTCGCCCGGGCCGTGGGTCCGAGCGCCAGCGTCCCCAAGGCCGCTGCGGCCAGAAGCACACCATGTTTCATCGCCGCCCCCCGAACGTGATTCCCGGGGGGTACACACGCAAGTTTCGTTCCACATTGGTTGGCCAGAACGGTAGCTTGCCGGCGGGGCACAGAGTGTAACGTTTCCCGACAGATCGCTGCCTGGCCCATCGGTGCACGCCTGGCGGCGCCCGGCATTGCCGCGGCTGACCGGAACTCCCGTGACGCCGCCGGCCGCGCGTCGAACGCCGCGCGCTGCGTTCCGACCTGGCGGGGTGAGGGCGAACGGCTCGCGCGTCGCAGGTGCGAGGCGATTTCGGGACACGGCTGGTCGTCCCCGCGTTCGTCACTTCGATCAGGAAGGTCGGTTCGTCGCTGCGCCCTTCATCCGGGCGATGCGGGAGTGCCGACGGGACGGGCTGGCCGCGGGTTCATCGCGGCTTGGTCGCCGCCGTCGGACGGATGGGCGCACCGTTTCGTAGGTTGGGTAAAGAGCACCAAATACACGTAGCGGTAGCCGGCAGTCCGCAAATTGCAACAGTCGGATCGAAGGTCCGTTCCGCCCCGATCCCGTGGTAACTCCGCGCGTTACTTTGGCCGCCTCTGCCCCTCTTCTGTCATGCGATGGTATGAATACACATCCATGTGCTTCACATTCTCGTTTTCTGCCTTAATTGCCCCATTTTGACCACCGCATCCTCCCACTCGACAGAAAGAATCGGCCAGGAGAGCGCGATGCCGGCGCAGGAAAGAAGGCGGGAATGGATTCGCCTCGACGTTCTCGTCAAAGCCACCGGGTATTCGGTTGACGAAATTCGAACCAGGGTCGCGCGCGGAAAACTGCCGCGCCCGTCATACCATTTTGGATATCTCTCGCCGGTCTGGGACCGCGACCAGCTCACGGCCTGGCTCGGGGCAAAGGCTTCGCAACGTCTTCCTCCCGCCAGGCGGCAGTCGATACCCGATGCGGCCGCCTGAGGCGGCGATCGCGGCGGCAGAAGGCGCGGCGGCATAGCAACCCCTGAACCGGCGCGGATCAGGACCCCTGCCGGCCGTGGTCATGCCGCCCCTTCGCCGCGCGGTTCCAGGGAAGGGCCGCCGATCGAACGTAAGTAGGGGCCGCCCTGCGAGGGGCGGCCCCGAATGAGTCGCGGCAGGTCAGCCGCCTTCAGATGCGGGGGTTCTGGTTCGCCGAGTAGGCTTGCGGCTGATAGTGGGCGTAGACGGCGGCCGCGGCCGGCGCAGTCGGATGCGACTGGGCATAGGGCGTCGTATTCAGCGGGTCTATGCCAGCGGCGGCGGCCGCGGCGACTTTGGCGGCCTGGGCCGCCGCGGCCGCGGATGGGTAGGCGCTCTGCGACGATATCGGGGGCTGGTACATTGAGTGCGCCGGGCTCGCGGCCAGCGCAGCAGTGACTGGCGCTGCTGACAGCAAGGCAGCCGCGACGAGGCTCGGCAGGGACTTCATGGTTCGCTCTCCGTCTCTTCAGGATCTCCGTCCGCTGCACGGACGGGATTGCCGACGAAGTGCGGTCAGGTGCGGCACCTCGTCAGTGGCGACGGTGCCCCTGCCGCAGAATCTTCGGAATACCGGGGCATGGCATAACACTCATAATAACCTCATCATAAGCATGGTTATCTGATTGATCGGGCGACGACGGTACGGGCCGCGTCGGCGCGCTGGCACCATCCTGCCGGAGGCACGCGCAGGTTCGTGATGTGCGGATCAGAATGTTCGCGGCCCGGACGATCGCGTCCAAATGGCCGCGGGCGAATTGCTGTCGTCTGCTCAAGGTTGGCGCTCCGCAGCCTGCAAGGGGGACCCTACGCTGGCGTCGGCCGCCCCTGGCCACGGCTGCGTGCCTGGTGCGGCTCTGGCCGTCGTCGGGCGACTGCGACGCGCAGCCGGCGCCGAGAGTCGCGGGCCACTCGCGTGCGCGCCTGAACCTTGCGACCGGAACTGCAGCCTTCCGTTTGACCCGACCGTCGCTGACCGCTCACGCCGCGGCGGCGGTGCGGGTGCGACGACCGCACGCGCATGCGAAGCGCCGTTCCGACACCGGCGCGACCTTGGCCGCTGCGCCGATTGCGGGCCGGCCGCGCTATTGATTGAGCGCAAGGCATTCCCTTTCTGATGAATTGCCTGCTTCGGAGCATCTGTCCGGGCGAGGAGCCATGACCATGCCGCGGTTCGTGGAGCACCAACCTGGCGATCCGGCGCCGATGACCGGCACGTACGAGATGCTCAGCGTGTTCGGCACTGCGACAGGGGTGCGACGAGAGGTCGCGGCAGGAGAGTCGCTGCCACCCGCGCCGTTGCGGCACAGTTGGGTGTTCGTCGATCCAAACGAGCCGTTCGAATGAGCAGGAGAAACCCGCTCGCCGGGTGAAGCCGGAGCGCCGCCGGCTTGGCCGTCTGGCGCAACTCCTCCTGACGGCGCGCGGTTGTTTGCCTGGACTTCCCAAGAGGACGCGCGCGTGCCGCCGGCGACGCCGGCGGGTGTAGCCAGGCGCGCTGACGCTCCCGCCTGGCGCGTTACCAGGGCAAAAAATGTCGAACAGCGACGGATGGGTGCGGAAGGGCCGCTGGAGGTCCGGGCCGGAATCGAACCGGCATACGCGGATTTGCAGTCCGCTGCATCACCACTCTGCCACCGGACCCAGGCAGCCGGCCTCCGCCTCGAGCGGAGCGCCGGAGGTATATCCACGGCCGGTCGCCGTGCGGTCAAGCCCGTCCTGGCGTCACTCCACGCGCCTCCGTATAAGCCTCGCTGTCGCAGCAATCGATGAGCCGCCGATGGACCCGATCGCGTTCGAGGATGCGCGCCGCAAGATGGTGGACGGGCAGATCCGGCCCAACCGGGTCACGGATCCTCGTCTGCTCGACGCCATGCGCCGCCTGCCGCGGGAGCGCTTCCTGCCGTCGGCACAGGCGCCGCTGGCCTATATCGACGAGGACATCCCGCTCGGCCGCGGCCGGGTGCTGATGGAACCGATGGTGCTGGCCCGCCTGGTGCAAATGGCACGCCCGCAGCCGGGGGAGCGCGTCCTGGTGGTCGCCGCCGGGACCGGCTACGGCGCGGCGGTTCTGGCCGCCTGCGGCGCCGAGGTCACCGCGCTCGAGGAAGACGAGGCGCTGCTGGCGATCGCCCGGCGCGTCCTGCCGGAATTCGCCCCGAGGGTGGCGCTGGTTCAGGGGCCGCTCGCGGCGGGCTGGTCGTCGGGCGCGCCCTGGGACGTCATCATGGTCGAGGGCGCGGTGCGCGAGATCCCGCCCGCGATCGAGGGCCAGGTACGGACAGAGTCGGGACGCCTGGTGACGGTGCTGCGCCGGCCGGGCGTCACCGGCCGGGCGGTCCTGGCCGAGCCGTCCTCGATCGGCCTGCGCGCCCAGCCGGAATTCGACTGCGCCACGCCGCTGCTGCCACCGCTGGAACCGACGCCGGCCTTCACCTTCTGAGCGCGCGGGCCCAATCTCCGGGCCGGGGTTCGGCGCGAAGCGATGGCGCGGCGCCGCCGCGTGTGGCAGATGTGAGCGCCGCCGCGCGGGCTGGCCCCGCGCCGCAAGGAAGGGGGCTCGGAATGCGCATCGGCGGCAGGCTTGCAGGGCTGACGATCGGGTTGGCGAGCGTCGCCGCGCTGCACCCGGCATTCGCGCAGACCACCGCCACCCGGCACCATCGCCTGACGGCGAACGTGGTCATCCGCGCGCCCGATCCGACACACCCGCGCGACGCGATGCAGCCGCACACGCTGGACCAGGCATTGGCCGCCGCCTACGCCAGCAACCCGTCCCTGCTCGCCGCGCGCGCCCAGCTTCGTGCCACCGATGAGGGCGTGCCGCAGGCCCTCGCGGGCTGGCGACCGACCATCACCATCAGCGGCGGCGTCGGCTACGGCAACGGCACGACGCGTTCCGTCACCGACGGCTTCGCGACCGATACCCCCAACGAGCGCGACATCTTCACCGGTCAGGTCTCGGTGACGCAGCCGCTGTATCGCGGCGGCAAGACCCGGGCGCAGACCAACCAGGCCGAGAACTCGGTGATGGCGCAGCGGGCCTCGCTGATCGCCAGCGAGGAGCAGGTCTTCACCGATACGGTCAACGCCTATGTCGGTGTGATCGAGGCGCAACAGGTGGAGGCGCTGAACGAGAGCAACGTGCAGGTTCTGACCCGCCAGTTGCAGGCGACGAACGACCGCTTCCGGGTCGGCGAGATCACCCGAACCGACGTCGCCCAGGCCGAGGCGGCGCTGGCCGGCGGCCAGGCGCAGCTCGAGACGGCGCAAGGCAATCTGCAGACGGCGCGGGCAACGTATCTGCGCGAGATCGGCTTCATGCCGGAGAAGCTGATCGAGCCGCAGGCGTTGCGCGTGCCGCTGAAGACCGAGCAGCAGGCGGCGCAGCTGGCGGCGGCCAACAACCCGAACGTGGTCGCGGCGCAGTTCCAGGATGCGGCGGCGCGCGATGCGATCGACGTCGCCTTCAGCGCCCTGATGCCCTCGGTCAACATCACGGCGAGCGCGCTGCGCGACGACAATTCCACCATCGCGCAGCAGCGCACGATCGGCGGCCAGGCGCTGCTGAACGTCACGGTGCCGCTGTATCAGGGCGGCGCCGAATACTCGGCGGTGCGCCAGGCGCGGCAGACCGAGCAGCAGCGCCGCAAAGGGGTCGACGATGCCAGGCGCCAGGCGGTGCAACAGGCGGTGCAGGCCTGGGAGACGTTGGTCGCGGCGCGCTCGACCGCCGAGAGCACAAGGGTGCAGATCCGCGCCAACCAGATCGCGCTCGACGGGGTGGAGCGCGAGGCGATCCTCGGCAGCCGCACCACGCTCGACGTGCTGAACGCGCAGCAGGCGCTGCTGAACTCGGAAGTGACGCTGGTGCAGAATCTGGCCAGCATCGTGACCGCCTCCTACACGCTCGCCTCCGCCATCGGCCGGCTGACGGCACGCGATCTTAACCTGTCGGTACCGCTTTACGACGAGACTGCCTATTACCACGCCGTGCGCGATCGCCTGTTCGGGACGGGCGACTACGCGACCGGCCAGCCGGGACGCTGAGCATGGCCATGCCTGACCGCCCGCAGACGGGCGATCCGCCGCCGCAGGGGGGCGGGGCCGACCCGTCGATGGAGGACATTCTCGCCTCCATCCGCCGCATCCTGAGCGAGGACGAGCAGGGCACGCAGGCGCCGCCCGGCCCGCCCGTCGCCGCCGAGAGCGTGCTGGTCCTGGATCCGTCCATGATGGTGCCGGAGGAGGCGGAGGAGCCGACCATCGCGGTGCCGCCCCCGGCGCCCGCGCCACCGCCACCGCCGCCGGCGGCACGCCGGCCGGATCCGCCACCCGTGCCGGAGCCGCCCCGCATCGAGACCCCGATTCCGGCGACCGCCACCCTGGTCGCGCCGGAGGCCGCCGCCGCCGCCGCCAGCGCCGTCGGCGCCCTGGTCCGCACCCTGGCGGTCGAGCGCACCACCGCAACGCATCGCGGCGGCCCGACCATCGAGGACATGGTGCGTGAGGAGCTCCGGCCGCTGCTGAAAGCCTGGCTGGACCAGAACCTGCCGCCGCTGGTGGAACGGCTGGTGCAGGCGGAGATCGAACGCCTGGTGAATCGCGCCCTGCCGTAATCCGCCCGATCCCCTGGTCCGGGCGAACGGCGCCGGGCGATGGCCGCGCCGCGCAACGGCGGCCTGTCCGCTTGTCGCTTGTTTTGCTGCAGCGCATCCCGCAGAACCGCCGCCATGCTGAGCAAGACCTACGCCCCGGCCGAGACCGAGCAGCGCATCTACGAAGGCTGGGAACGCTCCGGTGCCTTCGCCGCACGTCCCGAAAGCGCCGCGGCGCCGTTCACCATCATGATCCCGCCGCCGAACGTGACCGGCAGCCTGCACATGGGTCACGCGCTGACCTTCACCTTGCAGGACACGCTGATCCGCTGGCGCCGCATGCAGGGGCGGGACGCGTTGTGGCAGCCGGGCTCCGACCATGCCGGCATCGCGACCCAGATGGTGGTCGAGCGGCTGCTCGCGGAGCAGGGCAACCAGGACCGCCGCAGCCTCGGGCGCGACGCATTCATCGACCGCGTCTGGGCGTGGAAGGCAGAGTCCGGCGGCACGATCACCCGGCAGCTCCGCCGGCTCGGCGCCTCGCTCGACTGGCCGCGCGAGCGTTTCACCATGGACGACGGCCTCTCCGCCGCGGTGCGAACGGTGTTCGTGGCGCTGGCGCGGGAGGGGCTGATCTACCGCGACCGCCGGCTGGTGAACTGGGATCCCAAGTTCCAGTCGGCGATCTCCGATCTCGAGGTGGAGAGCCGCGAAACCAGGGGCCATCTCTGGCACATCGACTACCCAATAGAGGGCGCGCCCGGCCGGTTCATCCGGGTCGCGACGACGCGGCCGGAAACCATGCTGGGCGACGTCGCCGTCGCCGTGCACCCCGACGATGCGCGCTTCGCCGACCTGGTCGGGCGGCACGCGATCCTGCCGCTGGTTGGACGCCGCATTCCGATCGTGGCTGACGAATACTCCGATCCCGAGAAGGGCACCGGCGCGGTGAAGATCACGCCGGCGCACGACTTCAACGATTTCGAGGTCGGGCGCCGGCACGGCCTCGCCATGCCCTCGGTGCTGGATCGGGAGGCGCGCGTCACCTTCGCCGAACTCGCGGCCGACGATCCCGCCATCGTCGATCCCGCGGCGCTTGCCGCAAGCCGCGCCGCGCTCGATGGGCTCGACCGCTACGCGGCGCGCAAGCAGATCCTGGCGATGCTGCGCGAGGCCGGGCTGCTCGCCGACGAGGTCGCGCATCTGCACCAGGTGCCGTACGGCGACCGTTCCGGCGTGCCGATCGAGCCGTTGCTGACCACGCAATGGTTCTGCAACGCCTCGGTGTTGGCGAAGCCGGCGATCGAGGCGGTCGAGCGCGGTGACACCGTGTTCGTGCCGAAGCAGTGGGAGAACACGTTCTTCGCCTGGCTGCGCGACATCGAGCCCTGGTGCATCAGCCGCCAGCTCTGGTGGGGCCATCGCATCCCGGCCTGGTACGGGCCGGACGGCGCGGTGTTCGTGGCGCACGACGCGGCCGAGGCGCAGGCCGCCGCACACGCGCAGTACGGTCATGAGGTCGCGCTGAGCCAGGACGAGGACGTGCTCGACACCTGGTTCAGCTCGGCGCTCTGGCCGTTCTCGACGCTCGGTTGGCCGGAGAAGACCGCGGAGGTCGCGCGCTACTATCCGGGCGACGTGCTGGTCACCGGCTTCGACATCATCTTCTTCTGGGTCGCCCGGATGATGATGATGGGGCTGCACTTCATGGGCGAGGTGCCGTTCCGCACCGTCTGCATCCACGGCCTGGTGCGCGACGAGCGCGGCCAGAAGATGTCGAAGTCCAAGGGCAACGTCATCGATCCGCTGGCGCTGATCGAGAAATTCGGCGCCGACGCGCTGCGCTTCACCATCGCCGCCCTGACCGGCCCGGGCCGCGACGTGAAACTCTCCGAGGCGCGGGTCGAGAGCTATCGCAGCTTCGTCACCAAGCTCTGGAACGCCGCCCGCTTCGCCGAGATGAACGGCGTCGCGCCCGATCCCGGGTTCGACCCGGCGTCGGTGCGCTCGCCGCTCGGCCGTTGGATCCTGGCGGCGGCGAACGAAGCCGCGGCGGAGGCCGGGGCGGCGCTCGAGTCGTACCGGTTCAACGACTACGCCGCCGCCTGCTACCGCTTCACCTGGAACACGTTCTGCGACTGGTTCCTGGAGTTCGCCAAACCGGTGCTGGCGCAGCCGGAGACGGAAGCGGCGGCGGAACTGCGCCAGGTTGCAGCACACGTGCTCGGCGTGATCCTGCGCCTGCTGCATCCGGTGATGCCGTTCGTGACCGAGGAGCTGTGGGACCGGTTCGGCTTCGGGCCAGACTACAGCCTGATCCGCGCCCCCTGGCCGGAAGCGATGGCGCCTGCGGATGCTGCGGCGGCGTCCGCGGAGCTCGACTGGGTCATCCGCTTCATCACCGAGATCCGCACCGTGCGGGCGGAGATGAACGTGCCGCCCGGCACGATGACGCCGGTGCATCTCCGCGACGCGCGTCCGGAGACGCTGGCGCGGGCGGAGGCCTGGATCGAACCGATCCGCCGCATGGCACGGGCGACCGAGGTGAGCGCGCTCGCGGGTGCGCTGCCGGCGGGCTCGGCGCAGGCGGTGCTGGACGAGGCGACGATCATCCTGCCGCTCGCCGGCTTCATCGATATCGAGGCCGAACTGGCCCGGTTGCGCCGCGAAGTCGAGCGTGCCGGCGGCGAGGCGGAGAAGCTCGCGCGCAAGCTCGAGAACGCGGATTTCGTCCGCCGCGCCCCGGAAGCCGTGGTCGAGGAGAATCGCGAGCGCCTGGCCGGGATCGAGGCGGAGGTCACGCGCCTGCAGGCGGCGCTCGCCCGGCTGGGGTAAGTGGCTCCGCGACATGGCGGATCCCGCGAGCGGCATCGCCCACCGGCGATGCATGGGATCGGAGCGCCGGGCGCGGGCAACGCCGGTTGCCTCCGGGACGCAGGCGACCGGCGGCGGTAAAGCCAACGCCGGCAGACGCGAGCGGCTCAAGGCGAGGCTCGCGCCTCGACCGGCCGGGCAGGCAGCTGGTGAAGCCGGTCAGAGTCCGGTCAGCAGGACGTCGAGCGCGCGGATTACTGCGTCATGTTGGTAGCCGAGCGAGACGACCGGGCGACCAAGCTCCCGGACGGGCACACTGGCGATTGCCTGGGTCAGCATCACGTGCGGCTCCCCGCCGACCTCGAATACGGGGTTCAGATCGCGGATCGGCGGCGGCGCCGCGGATTGCGGCAGCAGCGGCACCACCGCGCGGGTGGCGAGCCCGCTGAGCAGGTCGGCCTGAATATCGAGGACGTAGCCGCGCCCCGCCCGGCCAGGCATCGGATAGACGTCCAGTCGCGCCATCAGAACTGCCGGAAATCCGCGAGCGGCAGGCCGTGCGTTTCGACATGCTCGTTCCAGGCAGCGATCGCGCCGCGATTCTCCGCGAGCCATCGCCGGGCCCGCGCCTCCGCCACCGCGGCGGCGAGCCCCCGCTCGCATGCCTGCGAGACGTTGATGTCGAGCGCCCGTGCCTCCCGCAGCAGCGGGTCCGGGAGGGTTACGTTGGTGGCGCGCCGTTGGCCCGCGGCTGGGGCGGCGTCGGCCATGGGCATGCTGACTCTCCTGGTTCGAGCATAATCATGCGCATTTCTCCTGCGCATATCAAGCCCGCTGACAGAATTGCCAGGCAGTCGCCGCCGCTGCCAAAAGCCCGAGCAACCCCGGGGCACCAAGAGAACCTCACGTCGTCCGACGGCGCCTTGCTCCGGTGGCGCCGCAATTCCCTCTGAGCGGTCCCGGACCCGGAACACCGAGCCTCGCGCCTTGTTCGTCTCCGGGCCGCTTCCTAAGGTTGTGCCGCTCTTCGACCCGGGAGGACGCCATGCTGACCAAGCGCTGGGACAAATCGGCCCTGCCGTCGCGGCATGTCACGGTCGGCCCCGACCGGGCGCCGCATCGCAGCTACTACCACGCGATGGGGCTGACGCAGGCGGAGATCGACCAGCCCTTCGTCGGCGTCGCGACCTGCTGGAACGAGGCGGCACCCTGCAACATCGCCCTCTCGCGCCAGGCGCAGTCGGTCAAGAAGGGCGTCGCCGAGACCGGCGGCACGCCGCGCGAATTCACCACCATCACGGTCACCGACGGCATCGCCATGGGCCATCAGGGGATGAAATCCTCGCTGGTCTCGCGCGAGATCATCGCCGACTCCGTGGAAGTGACGGTGCGCGGCCATTGCTACGACGCGCTGGTCGGCCTCGCCGGCTGCGACAAGTCGCTGCCGGGCATGATGATGGCGATGCTGCGGCTGAACGTGCCGAGCGTGTTCATGTACGGCGGCTCGATCCTGCCCGGGAATTTTCGCGGCCGCGAGGTCACGGTCGGCGACGTGTTCGAGGCGGTCGGCGAGCACGCCGCGGGCCGGATCAGCGATGAGGATCTGCACGAGCTGGAATGCGTCGCCTGTCCCTCGGCCGGCGCCTGCGGCGGCCAGTTCACCGCCAACACGATGGCGATGGTGAGCGAAGCGATCGGCCTCGCGCTGCCTGGGTCCGCCGGGGCGCCGGCGCCGTACGAGGACCGCGACCGCTGGGCGGTGGAGAGCGGCCGCGCCGTGATGGCGCTGGTTGAGCGGTCGATCCGGCCGCGCGACATCGTCACCCGCGAGGCACTGGAAAACGCGGCCGTGGTGGTCGGTGCGACCGGCGGCTCGACCAATGCCGGGCTGCATCTGCCGGCGATCGCGCACGAGGCGGGAATCAGCTTCACGCTCGAGGACGTGGTCGCGATCATGCGGCGGACGCCGTACATCGCCGATCTCAAGCCCGGCGGCCGCTACGTCGCGTTGGACGTGCACCGGATCGGCGGCGTGCCGGTGATCCTCAAGGCGTTGCTTGATGCCGGGCTGCTGCACGGCGACTGCCTGACGGTGACCGGACGCAGCCTGGCCGAAAGCCTTGCCGACATCGTCTTTCCCGCCGACCAGGACGTGGTGCACCCGGTGGCGCGGCCGCTCTCGCCAACCGGCGGCGTGGTCGGGCTGCGCGGCAACCTCGCCCCGGACGGCGCGATCGTGAAAGTCGCCGGCATGAAGCGGCTGCGCTTCGAGGGCGTCGCGCGCTGCTTCGACAGCGAGGAGGCAGCGTTCACGGCGGTGCAGGAGCGCGCCTACCAGGCGGGCGATGTGATCGTGATCCGCTACGAGGGGCCGAGGGGCGGGCCGGGGATGCGCGAGATGCTGGCCACCACCGGCGCGATCTACGGCCAGGGCATGGGCGACCAGGTGGCGCTGATCACGGATGGGCGCTTCTCCGGGGCCACGCGCGGCTTCTGCGTCGGCCATGTCGGGCCGGAAGCAGCGGTGGGCGGCCCGATTGCGCTGTTGCGCGACGGCGATCGCATCATCCTCGATGCCGACGCCGGGACGATCGAGGTGGCGCTGTCGACGGCGGAACTGGCCGAGCGCCGCGCCGCCTGGGCGCCGCGCGCCACCGACTACCAGAGCGGGGCGCTGTGGAAATACGCCCAGCTCGTCGGCCCGGCGCATCTCGGGGCAGTCACGCATCCGGGCGGCGCGGCCGAGACCCACTGTTACGCCGACATCTGACCGGCGCCGGCGTCAAACGCCGGACTGCCACCATGGCAGGCCTCCTGCGTTAAGGCGGGCCGAGGTTACGGAAGGTTGCCCGGTGCCCTGGCGCCGTCCCAGCCCCGCCATCGCGCTGCCATCGACTCGCGGCCGACTGGCAATCTCACTCAGCCGTCTGCAACCGAGTATGGAGTGACTATGAAACGCATGCTTCTCGCCGCGGCGCTGACCCTGGGCGTTGCCGGGCCGGCGCTGGCGCAGCCCTACCCCCCAGTCCCGCCGCCCCGCTACGAGCAGATCCCGCCACCGCCCGGCACGCGCTATGTCTGGGAAGGCGGCCACTGGCACTGGAACGGTGCCGCCTATGTCTGGGTGCATGGCCGCTACGTGATCCGCCAGGCCAGCTATCATCATTGGGTGGCGGGCCACTGGGCGAATCGCTATGGCCGCTGGGAGTGGGTGCCGGCGCACTGGACCTGACCGCCGGTCCGTGAGGATTTCGGCCGGGCCGGTTGCCGCCGGTCCGGCCGCCAGACCCTGACTGGTCTGACGTGCCAAGCGATCCGGGTCTGACCAGCCCGCGATTCGACTTTCCGCGATGCTGGTTCAGGCGATCTCCACCAGCACGGGGACGTGGTCGGAGGGCTGATCCTCCGCCCGTTCCTGCCGGTCCGGCACCGCGGCGACCAACCGCTCCGCGAGCGTCGGCGAGAGCAGCGCGTGATCGATGCGCAAGCCCCGGTCGCGCGGCCAGCAGCCGGCCTGATAGTCCCAGAACGTGTAGATCGGCCCATTCGGATGCAGCTCTCGCACCGCATCCGCGAGGCCGAGCCAGCGCAGCGCCCGGAAGCGGGCGCGGGTCTCCGGACGAACCAGCGCGTCACCGGGCGGAAGCACGCCCGGCGCGAGGTCGTCCGGCTCCGGACAGACATTGTAGTCGCCCGCCAGAACGAGCGGCTGATCCTGCGCCAGCATCGCCCCGGCATGGGCGGCCAGGCACTCCATCCAGCGCAGCTTGTAGGCATAGCCCGCCTCACCGCCGGAATTGCCGTTCGGGAGATAGAGGTTGCCGACCGTGATGCCGTCCAGGGCCACCTCGGCATAGCGCGCCTGGGCGTCGTCATCGGCCAGGCCGGGCAGGGCGGTCAGGCGTGTCTCGACCGGCAGCCGCGATAGCACCGCGACGCCGTTGTAGCTCTTCTGCCCGACCACGACGGCACGGTAGCCGACATCGGAGAAATCCGGGAAGGCAGCCGCCTCGCACTTGATCTCCTGCAGCAGCAGCAGATCCGGCGCCACCCGTTGCAGCCAGCTCCGTACATGCGTCTGCCGGCTGCGGATCGAGTTGACGTTCCAGGTGGCGAGCCTCATCGCCCCGCCATTCCGTGCCCTGGTGCTTTCAGTCGACCGAGAAGCTGCTGCCGCAGCCGCAGGCGGACGAGGCGTTCGGATTGCGCACCGTGAAATGGCTGCCCATCAGCGCGTCGGTGAAATCGAGTTCTGCGCCGGCCAGCAGATCGAGACTGGTCGCGTCCACCAACACCCGGGCACCGGCCCGCTCGACCACGAGATCCTCCGCCGCGGCCGGCGCCTCGTCCAGCTCGAATCGATACTGAAAGCCGCTGCAACCGCCCGCCAGCACGGCGACGCGCAGCGCGGCGGGCCGGCCTTGGGCGGCGACGATTTCGCCGATGCGAGCGGCGGCACGATCGGAGACGGCGAAGCGCGGAGCGGTGCTGGTATCCATGCCGGAAAGATAGCGATCCGGCGGCCGGCATTGAAGGAGGGCGGCATTGAAGGTGGGCCGCATTGAAGAGCCGCAGCCCCGGGTGGTAAGCCCGCCGCGAATTTTCAGCCAGGCCCATGCAGCGCGCCCCCTACGCGGTCCAGCCGGATTCCGCCCGCGGCCGGCTCCACCCTGAGCCGGAGGCACCGACGCGCAGCCCGTGGCAGCGCGACCGCGACCGGGTGATCCACAGCTCCGCCTTCCGCCGGCTGCAGTACAAGACTCAGGTCTTCGTCAACCACGAGGGCGATTTCTTCCGCACCCGGCTGACCCACAGCATCGAGGTGGCGCAGATCGGCCGCTCCATTGCCCGCGAACTGGCGTTGGACGAGGACCTGACCGAGGCGCTGGCGCTAGCGCACGATCTCGGCCATCCGCCCTTCGGGCATTCCGGGGAGGAGGCGCTGGCGGCCGGCATGCGGCCCTGGGGCGGGTTCGACCACAACGCCCAGTCACTGCGCATCGTGACGCTGCTGGAGAGCCGCTACGCGGGGTTCGACGGGCTGAACCTGACCTGGGAGACGCTCGAGGGCCTGGCCAAGCACAACGGCCCGCTGCGCCGGCCGCCGGCCTACATCGCCGAGTACGACCGTCGGCATTGCCTCGAACTGGGCACTTTTGCCTCGGCCGAGGCGCAGGTGGCGGCGCTGGCCGATGATATCGCCTACCACAGCCATGACCTCGATGACGGGCTGCGCGCCGGTCTGTTCGGGATCACCGAGCTCGCGCATCTGCCCGTCGTGGGTGCCGCCTTGGCCGCGGCGCGCCGGGCGAGTCTGGACATGCCCCCGCCGCGGCTGCGCCATGAGACGATCCGGCGGGTGATCGACACCTTCGTGACCGACCTGGTGCAGGAAGCCCGGCGGCGCATCGCCGCGCTTGCGCCGCGCGATGCGAACGCGATTCGCGGCGCGGATCACCCGGTGGTGGCGTTCAGCCAGCCGATCGCGGAGGCCAACCGGACGGTGAAGGAGTTCCTGTTCGCGCACATGTACCGGCATTGGCGGGTCAATCGGATGACTGCCAAGGCGCGGCGGGTGACCGAGGATCTGTTCCGGCTGCTGTTCGCCGATGCGTCGCTCCTGCCGGACGAGTGGCGGGCGCGGTCGGGCGACGGGGATCCGGCGCGGGCGGCGCTGACGGTGTGCGATTACATTGCCGGAATGACGGATCGGTATGCGGTGGAGGAGCACCGGCGGCTGACGGATCTTTCGGTGCCCGGGTAAGACAAGGAAGGCCAGGGCTCCGCCCTGGACCCGCCGGGGCCGTACGGCCCCGGACCCCATGGACTTAAGTCATGCGGGTCTGGGGGCGCTTGCCCCCAGCGGGGTCCAGGGGCAGAGCCCC
>Ga0335074_10006740_pt1 | contig 15923 bp, 14 predicted proteins | sample Lox_Sample_23_FD_206715 | JGI IMG/M metagenome (GOLD analysis project Ga0335074, IMG submission 206715) | Soil microbial communities from Loxahatchee National Wildlife Refuge, Florida, United States - Lox_Sample_2.3 | ecosystem: Environmental > Terrestrial > Soil > Wetlands | place: USA... | reverse complement strand
CGGGCAGGACACGCCAGTGAGGCCGGTGAGCTGCGACAACGTGATCGTCTTCCACCGCGATGCCGAGCCGGCGGCTGGGTTGGCCGAGTAAATGAGGTGATGGTCCCACACGGAGGCGCATAGCCTCGCGCTCGGGCAGGAGATGCCGCCGAGGAGCGAACGCCTGACCTGATGCCAGGAAGAAAAGCCGCCCGCCGGGTCCGTCGAGGTGAAGATCGCGTATGGCGGCCCCTCATTCTGCGCCACGGCGGCAAGGCAGAAACGGTCAGACGGGCAGGTCAACTCGGCGGCGCCGGTCAGGTCCTTGCGCTGGTCGCGGAACCCGGTCGCGGTCCTCTTCCAGGCTGCCGAGCCTCCAGCGGGGTCTGACGACGCCAGCAGGTTACCTGCGTCGTCGCCCGCGAGGCAGAACTTCGCCGTCGGGCAGGCAAGCGCGGTCAGCCCGATCGGCGAAGCGTACGGCGCGGCGGTGTCCACCGCCCTGGGCGCCGACCAGCCGATCGTCACCTTGGCCCGCGCCTGTGCCCGGTCGCCCGTCCGCACCGCCGGTGCCCGGCCGGCGGCCGGTGCCGCCGAAGCCGCCGAAGCCGCCGAAGCGAAAGCCGCTGCCGCAACGCTGGCCATCACCCCGGCCAGCAGCGCACGTCCGCGCATCAGATTCTCCTCAAGAACGCCCAAAGCCGCACAGTAGACGTTCCGCCCCAGCACGCGGTTGTCACCCAGATCCGCAATCCCCCGGCGTCCTCCGGCCCGGGCCAGCAGCATCAAGTAGCCAGCGATGCTGCCGGCCCGGCCCCTGCTACAGCAACGAAGCCCCAGCGATGTCACTCGGACAGCATCGGGTGGCCACCGTTGCCGTCAGATCCGCCCCGCCGGCAGCAACGCGGGACCAACGATGCTGCCAGCCCCGGCACTCGGCTCCTGCGACCTGGGTTGGCCTGGGTTGGCCTGGGTACCGGCGCCGGATTAGCGGAAACGGGGCCAGCTTGGCATCGGCGGTTTCGGCGGTTTCGGTGGTTTGGGCGGACGCGGCGGCTTTGGCGGGCGGCCGCCACCGCCGGCGTTCAGCCCGAACCAGCTCCACGGTCCGTCGTGCTCGTCTTCGTCGTGCTCGTCGTCGCCGAGAAGTTCGCTGGCTTGGGAGGCCAGGTCCTCGGCCTGGCCGGCGCGTTCCTCGGCGGCTTCTGCTTCTTCTTCTGCCTGGTCGGCGCGCTCGCGTGCCTCGTCCGCGGCGCGCCGCATGGCGTCGGCGCGCAACTGCGCCCGCTGCTGCTCGTCCTCGTCGGCCCACTCCCCGGCCAGGTCGGCCGAGGCCTGGGCAAGCTCGGCCCGCTCCTCGGCCTGTTCGGCGTCTTCTTCCGCCTTGTCGGCCTGCTGCCTGGCCAGGTCGGCCTGGCGGCGGAACTGGCCGCTGAGGTTGCGGGACTCGAACCCGGCGCGGATCGCCTCGCGCTCATGCGGCGGGGCGCCGGCTTCGGCGGCTTCGCGCAGGTAACGTTCTTCGTAGGTCTCAGGATCGTCAGGCTCTGCCTGCTCGTCGCAGACGGCCCGGCTGGCTACGCTGTACGGCTCGCCCGTTTCCGCCATGCGGTTACGGATCGCTGCTTTACGTGCTTTGTCGCTGGTCACGGTCGTCACTTTCCCGGCGAGTCTGCCCGCGTCTGCTCGCCCAGGTTGCACTGACCGTACGCCTGAATTGCCCGCGAGTCGTGGACCCTTGTCCTCGTTGCCGCCTCCGGCGCGGGCCGGCCGGCGGCTCAGAGCGGGCAGGCGGTGCGCTGCCACTGCGGCGAAGCTACCACAACGCGCGCGCACAATCAAGATATGACGTGTCGATCTGGCGGGCTTGCGGGATGATGCCCGGCTAGCGCCTGCGGCCGACCCACAGGGTTCTGGTTCCGCGAATGTGCAGGTCCTGGCGCCGCAGCACGCTGGCAGGCCCGTCGTCGGCGAGGACCACATCGAGCGCGGCGAGATCTTCACGGGAGATTAGGTCGTCAAGGTCGGATCGCAGCCGGCGGAGGAAACCCTGCGCGTAGCGGCCTGCTGACTTCGGAAGCGGCGAGGTCAGGTCGATCTCGAACGTCCTCTCGGCGGCGATCTCGAAGCCTGCTTCTGATAGCTGGACGCCCCAGTCCGCCCCCAGGTAGGGAAGCTCGGCCGCGCGGCGCTCGCTCAGGGCCGCGTAGACGCGCGCTTCCAGCCCTGGCTCGCCGACGCCGAGGTCATCGGGCAGGAACTGTACCTGCGACGACATTTCAGCGACGACCAGCAAACCACCAGGACTCGTCGCAGCCAGAAGAGCGGTCAAGGCCCTGCCGGGCTCGGCGAGGTGGTGAAGCGCGAGCGAGGTCCAGGTCAGGTCGACAGGACCGACGTCAGGCCAGGAGCCGTCCAGGTCCGCCTCGACGACCTGGATCCGATCGCCAAGGCCAAGGGCGCCGGCCTTCTCCTTGAGCCTGGCGAGAAACTCGGGCGACTTGTCCACTCCGATTGCCTCGGCATCAGGGAAGCGCCAGGCAAGCGCAATGGCACCGTTCCCCGTACCGCAGCCAAGGTCAACGATCCGCCGTACCTGGAGGGCGCCGGCCAGGTCGCGCACCCAGTCAGCGACGCTGGCCAGGTACTGGCTGAGGACTTCACCGTCCAGGTCAAGCAGGTCGGCCATGACCTCGGGGTCCTGATCGTGATGGTGGTGGTGATGGCTCATGGCCGAAGACTATGACCTCCATGCCGTAGCGACATAGACTCTTGCGTATGAAGCAAGATTCTCTGGGCACTGATCTTGAGGTCATGGTCAGGCAGCGCATCAGGGGCCTGCGCGTGGCGCGTGGCTGGTCGCTCGACGACCTGGCCAGCCGCTGCCACCTTAGCCCGTCTAACCTGAGCAGGATCGAGACCGGGCACAGGCGCCTCGCGCTTGACCAGCTCACCGCCATTGCCAGGGCGCTGGGAACCTCGCTGGACCAGCTCGTCGAGTCGGCCGATGACGACGACGTCGTGATCAGGCCAAGGCGCGACGTCGTACGCGGCGCGACGACCTGGATGCTGACCACGCCGGAGCGGGCGCCGCACGGCGTGTCCGTCGCCAAGCTGCGCCTGGACCCGGGGCCCGAGCGTAGCACCGGCGAACTGCGCGTCCATCCGGGCCGTGACTGGTTCACCGTCCTGTCAGGCACCGCCAGGCTGCAGCTAGGAGACAGGGTCATCCTGGTGGAAGCGGGCCAGTCCGCCGAGTTCTCTTGCATGACACCGCACGCCGTCGGTGCGCAGGACGGCCCGGCCGAGGTCCTCTGCATCTTCGACCACGACGGTGACCGAGCCCACCTCGGACCCGCGGCCTCACGCGGCTAACCGCAGATGAGCCCTCCCATCGGCCCGCGAGCGCCCGGCAGCTCTCCATCGCGAATGTTCCGATAACAGACGACACCGGCTCGGAGTAACCTGAGCACGCCCTAGACGAGCGAACGACCGTCGGCGGCTCGCCCGCGCTTCCTGGCAGCGGGCTCCCACCAGGCAACCGCACGAAGGAGTACCGCATATCCATGGCCGCCACCCTCGCCGAGATCCTGCTCGCGCCCGGCACCTTGCCCCACGTGGTCGATGACTGCCTGACCCTGATCGACCGTGAGGTCAGCGACAAGTCGGGGGTCGGAGGCACCGGGATCAAGCTCGCCTACAAGACCGCGAAGACCTTCGCGCCTAACTACCTGCACAACACGATGGAGTCGCTGCTCCCCGACATCGCTGACAAGCTCCAGCCGTTCTGGGCGGACTTCAGCGAGTCCGGCGGCTCCGACTTCGGCGACTACCTCAGCAAGCGCGGTGAGGAAGTGTCTGAAGCGCTGCTGCAGATGGCCGATCACCGGGCGACGCTGTCCGACCGGCCCGTGATCGTCAAGGCTTACCAGGCTGTCCGCGGCACCGCCGCCAGGCACATCGAGGCCGCGCTGCCCGCGGTCGGGCAACTCGTCGCCAAGTACGCGTCCGCCGCCTGATCAGCCTGAGACGGCAGCAGCGGGTTCTGCCGGGTTCAGCGCGCTCGTCGCCAGTTCCCGCAACTCGACGCGCCTGACCTTGCCGGTAGCGGTCGTGGGGTACCCGTCGGTGAAGATGACGCGGCGTGGCCGCTTGAACGCGGGCAGGCCGGCCAGGCAGAACTCGATCAGCTCATCCTCGCTGGCGGTTGCCCCGGCCTGGAGCACTACGTAGGCGACCGGCTTCTCGAGCCCGTCAGGATCGGTGCCCGCCACGACCACGGCCTGCGCCACGGCCTCGTGCGCGAGCAACCGGGACTCGACCTCGGCAGGCGAGACCCAGATGCCGCTCGCCTTGAGCATGTCGCCGGTACGGCCCAGGCAGGTGTAGTAGCCGTCGGCATCGAGCACGTACGTGTCGCCGGTACGCAGCCACTCGCCCTGGAAGACCAGCCGCGACGCCTCGTACCTCGACCAGTACCCGGTCGCCGCCGACGCGCCGCGCACGAACAGCGTCCCTGGCGTCCCGGCCGGCACGGGCGTGCCTTCCTCATCGAGGATCTTCAGGTCGTAGCCAGGCACGGCAACCCCTGTCGTCCCTGGTCGAACCGAGCCCTCCCGGTTCGACAAGAAGATATGCAGCATCTCGGTCATCCCGATCCCGTCAAGGATGTCCACGCCGAAGTGCCCCGTCCACCGCTCGTAGAGCGCCGCGGGCAGCGCCTCGCCCGCCGAGGCGGCCAGCCGCACCCCGCCGAGCGCATCGGCCGCCAGTCCTGCCCTCAGCATGTTCGCGAAGAACGTCGGCCCCGCGAAGAACAGCGTCACGCCGTACTCGGCCGTCCGCGCAGCGACCCCCTCGGGCCTGGCGGGAGCCGGTTCGAGCACGCTGGCGGCCCCGGCCGACAGCGGGAAAAGCAGCGAGTTCCCCAGCCCGTACGCGAAGAACGCCTTGGCAGCCGACAGGCACCGGTCATCCGGCCTGATCCCGAGCACTTGCTGCCCGTACGTCTCGCATACGACGCGCACTGAGCCGTGCCGGTGCATGGCCGCCTTGCTCTTGCCCGTTGTCCCCGACGTATACAGCCAGAACGCAGGAAAGTCGGCCGTCGTCGGATACACCGGGTCGAGCGGCGAAGCCGACGCGGTCAGCGCGGACAGATCATGCACAGGCACCGGCGAGGCGGCGGGCAGCACCCCGCCTGCCGCGAGGATTCCCGCCAGCTCAGGCGCACTCCCCGCCGCCTCAGCCACGACCGGGCCGAACGCGGGCGTCACCGCGACCAGCCTGGCACGCGAATCCGCGAGCAGTTCGGCCAGGCCGTCCGCCCGCAGCATCGTCGACACCGGCACGGGCACCGCGCCGATCCGCATCGCGGCGAGAAACACGACCGCGAACTCCTGGCTGTCCGCCATCACCATCAGCAGCCGCTGCTCGGGCAGCAGCCCGAGGTCGCGAAGCACGGAAGCCGTCCTGCGCACCAGATCGGACAGTTCTCCGTACGTCAGCGACCCGCCAGGCCCGGTCAGCGCAAGCCGGTCACCATCTCCGGCCAGAAGCCGCCGGTCAAGCAAGTACTCACACGCGTTGAACAACTCGCCGTCGGCGGCAGCAGCCATTCAGGTCTCCTAAGCCAGGTGAACGTACTCGTAATCAAACGGCTTGCCGTTGATGCCGTGCCTCGGCGGCGCGATCCAGGCCGCGATCTTCCCTCGCTCGTGCACCGGCTGCATCAGCGAACGCACGTGCGTTTTGTCCTCCTCGGCTGGCAGCCACGCGCCCTGCCGCCGCTCCCACTCCTGCGGCGAGAGCAGTTCGCCGTCTGGCGAGGCCTCGACGCCCGCGAACGCTCCGACCTTCCTGTTGAACGCCACGTGCGGCAGCTTCAGCCGCTGCGGGAGCCCGGCCTCGGCCAGGATCTTGTTCCACCGGTTGACCCCGCCCTGGCAGTCGCTGATGTACTCGCGCCGCAGGTCGGTGTTGAGCCCGGTCAGCGCGGGCACCTCGGTCTGGCCGATCTCTCCGTCCACGAGGGAGTCCACGAGGAAGCCGTCATCGGCGAGCCGGTGATCGTCCTTGCGCCGGTCTTCCATCCAGCGGCCCTTCAGCCCTGCGGTGTAGTAGTTCGCCACATTAGTGGAGGTCTCGCCGCCGAACAGGTCAAGTGACACGCTGTAGTGGAAGTTGAGGTACTTCTGGATCACCGTGAGCGGCACTGCCCCGTAAGGCCCGGCGTCATCGGTGTCCCGCTCCACCATGAGCTGAGCCGTGCGCTCGACAACCCTGTCTACCCCCGTCGTGCCCACCATCATGTGGTGCGCCTCTTCTTTCAGCATGAACTCGCACGTTCGAGAGAGCGGGTCGAACGCCGACTCCTTCAAGGTCCCTAGCTGGTACTTGCCGTCCCTGTCCGTGAAGTACGTGAACATGAAGAACGAGAGCCAGTCAGGCGTTTCCTCGTTGAACGCGCCGAGGATCCTCGGGGACTCGGCGCTGCCCGAGTTGCGCCGCAGCAGGTCCTCTGCCTCTTCCCGCCCGTCCCGCCCGAAGTACGCATGCAGCAGGTACACCATCGCCCACAGGTGCCTGCCTTCTTCCACGTTCACCTGGAACAGGTTCCGCAGGTCGTAAAGGCTCGGCGCGGTGGCGCCCAGGTTCCGCTGCTGCTCGACGGACGCTGGCTCGGTGTCGCCCTGCACCACGATCAGGCGCCGGAGCTCGGACCGGTACTCGCCAGGCACCTTGGCCCAGACCGGCTCGCCCTTGTGCTCACCGAACCCGACGACCCGCCCCGGATCGCGCTCAGCGAGGAAGATCCCCCACCGGTAATCCCTCATCGCCACGTGCCCGAACTGAGCCCAGCCTTCGCGGCCGACGTTAATCGCCGTCCGGAGATAAACGTCCTGCGCCGGCAGCGCGGGCCCCATCGAATCCCACCAGTTCAGGAAGTTCGGCTGCCACGACTCCAATGCCCGCTGCAGCCGCCTGTCCTCGCGGAGGCCGACGTTGTTCGGGATCTTCTCGGCATAGTCCATGATCACACCCGGTTCCGGTCGAAGTCGGCTCGCTGCCCGGTGCCGTATTTACGCAGCGCTCCCTGCGGCCCTGACGCGTTCGGCCGGTTGAAGATCCAGTTCTGCCAGGCCGTGAGCCGCCCGAAGATCTTCGTCTCCATGGTCTCAGGCCCGGCGAACCGGTAATTGGCTTCCAGTCCAGTCAGCGCGTCAGGGCTGAAACTCGCCCGTTCCTCGATCGCGATCCTGACTTCTTCTTCCCAGTCAATGTCGTCAGGGGCAAAAGTCACCAGCCCGAGCCCGGCGGCTTCCTCCGCCGTCAGCGCTGCCCCGACGTGGTCAAGCACCAAGTCAAGTGCCTTATTGTCGCCAGAAAACCGCGTGGCGGCTCTCGACAGCCCGTTGCTCATGGGCAGGAGGCCGGCGTTGAGCGGCGTGAGCGTGATCGTCGCTGGCTCCGCATCGGGGTCGGTGTCAAACACCCCGTCAAGCATGAAGCTCCGGTCGGCGGCCAGCGCGAGCTCGAGCAGCAGCCCGGAGAAGCAGCTTCCCGGCTCGATCAGCGCGATGAGGCTACGGCTGGTCACGTCGAGCCGCTTGAACGTCCGCCCGGCGTACAAGAGGATCTCGTTGACCAGCCAGTCATCCCTGTGCGCGAGCAGGAACTCGTCGTAGGCGAGCGCCAGCGCCTGGTCGCCTCGCGTCCGCAGTGTCCAGGTGCCGAGATCGTTTTCGTTGGTGCGCAGGTCAAGTATCAGGTCATCAAGTTCCCTGATCACCGCGAGCGGCCAGAAGCCCGCGTCGATCCCGGCCAGCGCCTTCTCGTCAGGTGGCTCCCCGTCCGGCCCGCGTACGGTGATCGCGGCTTCCCTGCCTTCGCGGTCAAGGCCGGCGCTGACGTACTGGTACTCGATCGCGTCGTCCGTGCGCTTCTTCGCCAGCGGCGTGAGCCGAACCCCGGTCGCGTTCTCCGGCCGGCGTGACAGCGCCGCGAGTTCGGCCGCGCGGGTCGCCACCGCCTCGTCCCAGCTGCTGCGCGGCACGACTTCGTCAACGAGCCGCCACTGCGCCGCCCTCGCCCCGCCGATCCCCTCCGACTTCGTCGAGAAGTAGTCGGCCAGGTCGCGCCGCACATGCCGCTTATCGGTGATCCGCGTCAGTCCCCCGGTGCCTGGCAGCACCCCGAGCAGCGGCAACTCCGGCAGCGACACCACCGAGGAGCGGTCGTCAACCAGCATGATGTGGTCGCATGCCAGCGCCAGTTCGTAGCCGCCGCCAGAGGCCGCGCCGTTGAGCGCGGCGAGATAGACCTGGCCCGACCCCGACGTCGCGTCCTCGATGCCGTTCCTTGTCTCGTTGGTAAATTTGCAGAAATTGACCTTCCAGGCATGCGGGGAAGACGCCAGCATCTTGATGTTGGCGCCGGCGCAGAAGATCTTCTCCCTGGCGCTGGTCAGGACCACGACCCTGACCTCTGGATGCTCGAACCGCAGCCGCTGCGCAGCGTCGTACAACTCGATGTCGACGCCTAGGTCGTAAGAGTTCAGCTTGAGCTCGTAACCCCCGCGCAGCCCGCCTGCCTCGTCCACGTCCATCGCCAGCGTCGCGACGGCCCCGTCAAGGCGCAGGCGCCAGTGCCGGTACTCCTTCGGGCACGTCTGGAAGCTGACCCGCTCGCTCATGCCATCATTCTACAGAGCTAGGTACAGGTCGCAAGATTCAAGTAGAATGTTGTGGTGAGCGGCGGCCCGGCAATGTCCAGCCCGGCACTGTCCAGCCCGGCACTGTCCAGACGGCACTCGGCGGGGGCAGAGAGCGCGCGCGGCCTGCTGTTCACCGTGCTCGGCGAGTTCGTGCTGCCCACTGGCGGGACGGCCTGGACCTCGGCTTTCATCGAGGTATTCGCTCGCCTTCGAATCGAGGAGAAGTCGATCAGGCAGGCGCTGGCCAGAACCGCCGCCGACGGCTGGATCAGCCCTGAGCGAGTTGGCCGGCGTACCAGGTGGTGCCTGACCGCGGCTGGTGAGCGGTTGCTGACCGAGGGCACAGAGCGGATCTATGCGTTCGGCGGTTCGCAGCCCGCATGGGACGGACGCTGGCTGCTTGTGCTTGCCCGCGTGCCGGAAAGCGACCGTACCGTGCGGCACGTCCTGCGTACCCGGCTGAGCTGGGCAGGGCTAGGGAGCCCCGCACCTGGCGTATGGGTAACCACGCACACGGAGCGGCGGAGCGAGGTCGAGGAGGTGCTGCGCCAGGCCCCCGTACCAGGCGGTCAGGTCTTCATCGCCGAGCACCTCGCTGGCGCCATGCCAGAACTGACCGCGCAATCCTGGGATCTGCCCGCGATCGGTCAGCAGTACGAGCGGTTCCTCGCGGAATTCGCCTGGCCGGCGGCGGATGATCCGCTCGTGCGGCTCACCGAACTCGTGCACGCCTGGCGGCGTTTCCCCTCGGTCGATCCCGGCCTGCCCGCCGAACTGCTGCCGGAAGGCTGGAGCGGCAGCAAAGCGGCAGAACTGTTCGCGGCCAGGCACGCCGGCTGGTCGCACGCGGCGATACGCCAGTGGAAAGAGCTGGACGCCTGAACCCCGCCTCACCGGTCGCGGCCGTGCACGTCCGCGCCGTGCTTGTCCGCGCCGTGCCTGGTGACGTGCTCGGTCATCGCTGCCAGGTCGCCTGGGTCGCCGTACCGGACCCAGAGTTCGCGGTGGAAACGGTACTTATCCGTGTCTCCGGGCTCAGGGGCGAGCACGCCGCCGAGCATCGCCGCCGCGCGCGCGGCGTCCTTGGCTAGCTGCGCGACCGCGCGGGCGGCTTCAGGCTCGCGCAGCGCGCTGAGCGCCTCGGCGACCTTCAGCGCCCGGTCGGCCACGTCCTCGACGATGGACTGCGCGTACGACAACCGCCTCGCATCAGGATCTGTGCTTGCCATCGTCTGTGCTTGCCATCATCTGTGCTTGCCATCATCTGTGCTTGCCTTCTCCGGCCACGTCCTGCCTGACGCTCACGGCGGGACGCCATCCAATATATTCGGCGGGAGAACTCACGACCTGGCGGAGTGATCATGCGCATTGGTGCGGGGCTTGACAGCAGGCTCGGGCTCAGTTTCGGCGAGCTACGCGAGGCAGGGCGGGAAGCGGCGCGGCTCGGGTTCGAGAGCTTGTGGACGCCGGCCGGCGGCGTGCCAGACGCCTTTCACGTCTGCGCGGCCTGGCTGCAAGACTCCGAGGTGCGGGCGGGAATCTCCGTAGTGCCCGCGCCCGCGCTGTGGACGCCGAGAGCGCTGGCGATCCAGGCCGCGACCGTCGGGCAGATCTCGGACGGGCGGTTCGTGCTCGGGATAGGCACCGGCGGTTACGGGCCAGGGTTCTGGGCCTCGCTTGGCCTGCCCGACCGGCCGATCGCGGTCATGCGCGACTACCTGACCATCGTGCGCGGCCTGCTGGCCGGGCAGACCGTGACGCATGACGGCCTGATCAGCGTGCGCGGCGCCTCCCTCGGCGTGCACGGGCTGCCTCGGGTTCCCGTGCAACTCGGCGCGCTCGGGCCGCAGATGGTGCGGCTGGCCGGCGAGTCGTCTGACGGGGCGTTGCTGAACTGGGCGACGCCCGAGCGGATCGCCGAGAGCCGGCGGCTGGTCGCCGAGGGGGCGGCGAAGGCGGGCCGCGATCCCGGCGAGTGCCCGCTCGTCATGTACATCAGGGTGTGCGTAGACGACGACGTCGCGGCGGCACGCCGGGCGCTTGGGCGGCAGGTGCTGACCTATGCGATGGCGAGGCCAGGGGTGCCGCCGACCACCGGTTACCGCGGCATGTTCGCGCAGATGGGATTCGGCGAAGTCCTGTCTGACCTGGAGCGCAGGCAGGCCGCGGGCGAGCAGCTCGACGCGCTCGCCGATGACGCGCCTGACGAACTGCTGAATGCCGTTGGCTACTTCGGTCCCGCTTCAGGAGCGCCTGAGGCCTATGCCAGGCTCAGCGCCGGGCTCGATGAGACCATGGTGCGCGTGATCACGGCCCGCGCGGGACTGGAACCTGTCATCGCCGCGCTCGAGGCACTGACTCCGGCCAAGATCAGGGCGGCGGCCGGCTAACCGCCCGCCCCACGCCGGAACGCGCTAGACACCGCAAACCCCGGATTCCGGGCATTCCGCCGGGCTAACAGCATCGCTGGCTTGTTGTTGTCGTTCGCGGGCCGGGGCCGGGGACATCGTTGGCTACCTGATGCTGTGCCCGTAGCATCGCGGAGCCACCGATGCTGTTCGCCGCAGGCGGGTTACGACATCGGTGGCTCCGCGATGCTGTTGCGGGCGGGCGGAGCCATCCGGGGTGCGGGATCGCCGCAAAAGGGGCATCGGGCATTTGGCAATTACTTCCGTTACCTGAGGCTGTCGCTGGTAGCCGCACTGCAATTTTCACTGCGCCGTGCTTTGCATTATCAAATTACTAAGAAGATCGCATCTTCGCTGGTCAAACCAGCTTTCAGGTAAGAAAAATAATGCCTTTTCGCTCTAGCGAAAATTGTCCGAGCGCGCCATGGTTGGAAATAGCAGCACAGCGAGGGAGACCGCCATGACATCCATGATTACGCCATCAAGCTCGGACAGTTCCACCTCCGTTGCCGCGCCCATCAGCCTCTACGAAGCCATCGGCGGGCACGCTTCCGTTACCGCGGCCGTCGACATCTTCTACGCCAAAATGCTTGCCGATCCGGTGGTCAGCAAGTTCTTCCCCGGAGGCGTCGGACCTGTCCACCGCGCGCACATCGCCACCGTTCTCTGCGAGGCACTTGGCGGCCCCGAGCGTTACCACGGGCCCGATCTCGCCGAGGCGCACCGCGATCACGCCATTTCCGACACCGACTTTGACATCACCGCCGGCCACCTTGCCGCCACCCTGCAAGAGCTTGGCGTACCTGACAACATGGTCGGCCAGATCATCGAGATCGTCGCCGGGCTGCGGCCGATCGTCGTCACCGCCTGACCCCGGTCGCCGTGCGCGAGCGGGCCAGGCACCTCCCCTGGCCCGCTCGCCGCGCGGCTCGCACGCCGGCTGCGGGAAACCCCGGCCCGTCAGCGGCCCATCAGGTAGAACTCCGGGTTGGGCCGCAGCGCCGTCAGGTGGGCGAGCCGGTTCGAGGCGGCGAAGAGCGCCGTGATCGCGCCGACGTCCCAGATCTCGTCGTCGGTGAGCCCGGCGGCACGAGCCTTGTCAAGATCGGCTTCGCCGAACAACTCGGGCTTCCTGGCCAGCGCGAGCGCCAGGTCGGCGATCGCCCGCTGACGCGGGCCGAGTTCGGCCTGCCAGGGGCTGGCCGCGACCTGGTCAGGCAGGTGCGGGTCCCTGGACCGCAGGCGCAGGATCGCGCCGTGCGCGACAACGCAGTAAGTGCAGTGGTTAGCGCCAGACGTGGCCACGACGACCAGTTCGCGTTCCGCTTTGCTCAGGCCGTCGGCCCTGTCCATCAGAGCGTCGTGGTAGTCGAGAAAGGCCCGCAGTTCTGCGGGCCGGTGCCCGAGCGCACGAAAGATATTAGGGACGAATCCCGATTTCTCAGCGATAACACCGATCCGTTCCCGCAGGTCCGCGGGTAGCTCGTCCATCTCTGTGACTCCGAACCTGCTGTCCGCCATGGCTGCCTCCTCGCTCGCCGCTGCTCCCATCTTCGCGTGTGCCGGGAAGAGCACATGTATGAGCGGATCGGCCCTAAGGCCAACAGGTCGATCGGTAGAGTGCGACAGGGACAAGAGCACAGGGCAGGTGACTGGCTGCGCGACCGATGCCGCAGACGTCATCAGGGAGGGGCGGATCCGTTGGAGCTGAAGTCAGTCCGCATTCAGAACTACCGGAGCATCGACGACTCCGGTGTGGTGCCGATCTCCGATATCACCTGCATGGTCGGTAAGAACGAGTCAGGAAAGACCGCGTTCCTGCACGCGCTCCACCTGCTGAACCCGCTGAACCCGATTGGCGGCAAGACCAGGTTCGACGACGTGATGGACTTCCCCAGCAAGCGGTTCTCCGCTTACCGCAAGGTACGGGAGACCTCTCCGGCGGACGTCGTGACCGCGGTGTTCGAGCTGAGCGACAACGAGCTGAAGGTCATCGAGGAAGACCTCGGTCCTGGCGTGCTCAAGAGCCGCGAGATCACCGTGGTCAAGGGTTACGACAGCCGGCGCCGTTACATCTCGTCCTACGACGTCGGCAAGGCGATCGAGCACCTGTCCTCCGGTCTTGAGCTGACCGCGGCCGAGAAGCAGGCGGTCCAGGGCGCGAGCACGATCCCCGAGCTGACCGCCGCGCTCGGCGCGATCGTCGGGCCGCACGTCTCGGTGACAGAATTGCTTGCCAGGCTCGACACCTGGCGCGATCACTCGCTCGGCGTGTACCTGGTCGACAACTACCTCGACGGCTGGCTGCCCAGGTTCTTCTATTTTTCCGACTACAGCACGATGCGCGGCCGGGTATCGCTGCCTGACCTGAAAGCCAAGGAGGCGTCGGGTCTCACCGACGAGGCCGACCGTACCTTCCTCTCGCTGCTGCAGACGGTGGACGCCGACCTCACGGAGTTCGAGGAGCTGGACTTCGAGGCGCTGACCCGCGATCTCGAAGGAGTCGCCAACGGCATCACCAAGGACGTGTTCAGCTTCTGGCGGCAGAACCCAGGACTGCGCGTCACGTTCCAGATGTCGCCAGGCAACCCGGCCGCCGACCCGCCGCTGAACCGCGGGCCGGTCGTCAACCTGCGCATTTACAATCCCAAGCACTCGGTAACCGTGCCGTTCGACGAGCGCTCACGTGGCTTCGTGTGGTTTTTTTCCTTCTATTCCTACTTCAGCAACATCCCGCAGGACCCGCGCCGCAATACGATCCTGCTGCTCGACGAGCCAGGCCTGAGCCTGCACGCCACCGCCCAGGCGGACGTGCTCGCCTTCATCGAGCACAAGCTCGCGGCAAAACACCAGGTCATCTACACGACGCATTCGCCTTTCCTCATCGACCCGCAGCGCATCGACCGGGTGCGCACCGTGCAGGACGTCGATGACCAGGGCACGATCATCAGCGCCGATAACTTCAAGCGCGACAGCGAAACGCTGTTCCCGCTACAGGCCGCCCTGAGCTATGAGCTGGCTCAGGCACTGGTCACCGGGCCTGACTGCCTGCTCGTCGGCTGGCCGTCTGACCTGATCTACCTGCAGATGCTGAGCCAGGCCTGCCTGGAGGCCGGCCTTTCCTCGCTGGACCAGAGCTGGGTCATTACCCCGGTCGGCGGGGCAGACAAGGTTTCCGCGTTCGTCAGCCTGACGGGCTCGCCGGCGCTGAACGTGGCCGTGCTGATCGACGGCGGTACCGGCGACCAGCAGCGGATCAAGGCGCTCGCCGACAACGGGCACGCGGAGACCAAGGCCCTGATCCAGATCAGCGAGTTCACCACGGGCAAGGAAGCCGACATCGAGGACCTGCTGGGCGCCGACTGCTACTGCGCGCTGTTCTCCAGCGTTTACGGCAAGGACCTGCCGCTCGGCACGCTCAAGCCGTCGGACATCAAGTCCAGGGTTCCGCGCATCGCCGTTCGGGTGGAGCAGTACCTGCGGGACAATGACATCCCGATCGGAACGATCGACAGGTACCGGCTCGCGGTCTGCTTCCTGCGGGAGCAGCAGGCGATGCTCCCCAAGCTGACCACCGCGTCCCTGGAGCGAGCGGCCAAGCTGTTCGAGCGCATCAACAGCTGCCTGCCCTAGCCAAGCGAGCAGCTTCGGTATCTGGCCATCCGCGAGGGCCGCAGGCGGGATAAGCACAGTGATGTAGGGGCGTTGTCGCTGGCTGACGGAACCGCGTCAGGGAAGCATTGGGGTGACCAGCTAGCCCCCGAGGAACCCCGCCATGCACCCGCCATCAGTCAACGAGGCCGGCCAGGTCGGCCAGGACGACATCGAGCCATGGATCAAGACGAGGCTGCGCGGCTTCCTTGATGCCAGGGCCGAGTCGCTCGCAGCGGTGAGTCCGCAGTTCGTGCCCTTTGTCAGAGCCGTGAGGGAAATCTTGGACACCGGCTCAGGACAGCCGTTTCCCCCGTTTTGCTACTGGGGGTGGCGGGCCGCCGGCGGTGACGCCGGTGATCAGCGGATCATCACCGCCAGTTCCGCCATGGAGTTGCTCGGCATCCGGGCAGCCACGGAACGAAGCCTGGTCGGTGACCTGTGCCTGACCTGGTGCGCTGAGCTGTTTTACGGTTGCGGGCTGCCCGCCGGCCGGCTCGAGGCCGCCGCCGGGCCTTTTCACCTGATGCAGGCCGAGGTTCTTGCCCGGTCGTATCTTGGCGGGCTCGAGCACGGAGATGCGGAGCAGGCAGGGATCGCCGGCAGGTACCGGACGTCGGCGTCGCACGCCATGCGGGCGGGGGCCGCGCTGGCCGGCGCCGGGCCAGAACTGGCGGACGAGTGCGGCGCGTTCGCTTCACCGCTCGGCGAGGCGGTTCAGCTTCGCGCCGAGGTAATCGCGGTCTTCGCCGACGGCGCCCTGCGCCGCGGCCGGGCACCGGTGCTGATCGCGCTGGCCCGCGAGCGCGGCAACCCCGGCCAGCGCGCCGAACTGCAGGCACTCTACGGCGATCCCTCGCTCACCGGACAAGGAGCGGAGCGACTGCGCGGTATCGTCACCGACACACGGGCACTTGCCGTCGCCGAGGAGATGATCGTCCGGCAGGTCAATGAGGCGCTGCACGTCCTCCACCGGCTCCCCGCCGGGCGCGACGTGAAAGAGGCACTGACCGCGTTCGCGGTGGCTACCGCCGACGGACCCGACTGACGTGCGGTCAGTGCGGCGGGGGTTTGCCTGGCTCGCCGGCGGCGGCCTTGGCGTGCGGGCCGATCGCCATCTCTTCCGCGCGGTGCTCGGGAGCCGCCTTGCCGACGATGCGGTACACCTC
>Ga0335074_10006739_pt1 | contig 15923 bp, 10 predicted proteins | sample Lox_Sample_23_FD_206715 | JGI IMG/M metagenome (GOLD analysis project Ga0335074, IMG submission 206715) | Soil microbial communities from Loxahatchee National Wildlife Refuge, Florida, United States - Lox_Sample_2.3 | ecosystem: Environmental > Terrestrial > Soil > Wetlands | place: USA... | reverse complement strand
CCTCAAGGACGCGGTCGAGTCCGACCTCTACGTCGGGATGCCGGTGCAGGCGGTCTTCGACCCGAATCCGAAGTACCTGGTCACGGACGTCTGGTTCGTGCCGCGTCGCTAGGCCGCCAACACGCCGACGAGCTCCAGCACGTCGGCGTGACCCCGACCGATCTGGGCGCGGGGCGTTCGGGCGACCTCCACCAGCTCGAGCTCCTTCCAGGGCGAGGCCCGCAGCGGGCGGCCGCCGGGCCAGACGAGGTCGTAGACGAACTGAAGGTCCCAGTGCGGGTCCTTTCCCTCGGAGCCGGGGCGCGGGTAGGTCTCCGAGAAGACCCGGGGGGACGGGAGGTCGGCGAGCTCCAGCTCCAGCTGCTCCTTCGCCACGCGCGCGGCGGCCTCGTCGGGCGACTCGAAGAAGAGGAGCTGGCTCGCCGGAAGGAGCCACCGGTCGACGAGCCGAGAGATCCGGTCCGGGCCGAGCGACGCGAGCGCTTCCCACGGACCGGAGGGGTCGACCTTTCCGAGCAGCACTCGGCCGGGAGCATCCGCCGGGCGGAACACGAGGAAGACATTGAGGCAGAGGCCGTCGGACGGAACGCCCTCGTATCCCGGGGAAGGAAGGTCGGCCCCCGGACGAAGACGCGCGAAGCGTCGTGGCATTGCCCAAGGAAGCCGGCGTGGGCCATCAAGCCTTCCCGGCGAGCCGGCGCGGGGACGAGCTCCGGCGCTGGTCGTACCGCTCGCGGGGCCCTCTGCCCCGCATCAGCGGGCGGGCGATGCCGCGGGCCGGGCTTGAACCGGCGGCTTCAAGATCTTCAGTCTTGCACTCTCCCAAACTGAGTTACCGCGGCAGCGCGATTCGAGGGGACGGTCCCGGGTATTATAGGTCTAGAGGGAGCGGCGGTCGACGACGCACTCCAAATCGACACCAATTTGAGCCCGGTTTGGGTGTCCGAAGCGTGGCCGAGGTCCACCGACCGCCGGGCCGTGAGCTCTGGTATGTCGTAGCGGCAGTCGTCGCCGTCGCAATCGTCGTGCTCGCGGGTGTATGGCTGAGCCGCGCAAGTGCACCCCCCAGCCCCCCCGGGACTCCGCAATACGCGACCTACCCCTTCCCCCCGGTCTGGACTACGTCCCTTCCCAACGATACGGCGTTCGGCGGGGTGCTCGATGACGGCGCCTACCTGACGGTCGTCCCGATGAGTCCGTTGCCCGCTCAGTCTTCGTTTCAGTTCCAGGTCGTGGCGTTCGCTCTGGACAACGGTGCTGTCCTCTGGCGGTCCGCACCGCTGACGATACTGAACAAGGGAGACGTCCAACCTGCGCTCTCGGTGGGTCCGAGCGAGGTCTACCTTGTCGGCTACGCCCAGAGCGTGGTGAGCCCGGGGCAGCCTTGGAATGGCAGTGCAGGGGTTTTCGAGATCGGGTTTGACGCGACGAACGGGGCGGTCCTCTCCGTCGCGAATCAGTTCCTACCCTCCGGGATGCAGACGGGGGAGCTTGCGGTATCCGCAGGCGCGGTCTACTACGGCTATCTCGCGAACGGTGGGGCGCAACTCGGGGCCTTTCCCTTGCCGGCCGACGCCGCGAGCTCTGCTTCCTGGTCCGAGACATTCTTGTTGCCTGCAGATTTCTCCTCGAATCTCGTACTCTCGATCGACGGCGGTTTCGAAATGATCCTCCTCCCCTCCAGCATCGCGGTGCTCGACGCGGTGAACGGGACATTCCTTGAGGAAATTCCCTTCGCCGCGCCCCTGAATCTCTTCGACGGGACCGTGCTGGGCGGCGTGGCGTACGGGGTCGATTGGGCGACCGATTCGCTCGACCTGGTGGGCTACGACCTTTCCTCCGGGACCCAGGTCGTGAACCATACGCTCGGCGACGTCGCGATACCGGCGGAACCGTTCGAAGTGAGGCACATCGGTGACGAGCTGTTCGTCTCGACGAGCGAGGGCGCCCAGTGGTCCGCCTACACGCCGACCGGGAGCTTGCTCTGGTCCTCCCCGACGCTACCGACCAACTTCGGCCCCAGTCCAATTCCGATTGCTCCGAACGAAGTGCTCCTCTACGGAAGCAACCCGAGCAGCGCGACCGGAACCGTGGTCGGGAATGCGTCGTTCCCGGCCGAGTTCATCCTCGAGAACCTTACGACCGGCGCGACGTTGTGGGAGCAGTCGTCGTGGTTCGAGATTCCCGAAGACACCTCGCTGTTCCTCACTCCCGACGCGTGGGAGACTCCGCCCGGACCGTTCATCGAGGCCGCGGCATCCTCCGACGTCGTGTTCTGGTGGGCGGGGACCACCGGGCTCGCGACGCTCTAACTCCGGAGACCCCTCGATCGCCGGATCAGGGACCCCCGGCCCGGGTGTCGCCGGGATCAGGAGCCGGGATCTCCTCGGTCAGGTACGACGGCAGGTCCAGACCGGCACGCGCGATCTCCTCTCGAGTGACCGGACGCCAGAACGACCGTAGACTCCCGCACGGCTTTCCGTCCGCGGTCTCGCTCCTCGCGACCACCGTCCGCCCCTCCGGCGCCTCGGGGCCCAGCCGGGCCACGGCGCGGTGAGGGCGGCCGACGCGCGGCAGCCGACGGTGCTCGTACGTCCCGGGTCCGGTGCTGACCATGAGCCGGCCCCCGAGTGTGAGCGCGGTCCAGTAGGAGACCTCGTACAGCACGGCGAAGTGAAGGCCGGTGTGGAAGATGCCCGGCCAGCCGATCTCGTCCGACTTCGGGACGAAGCTCGTCCGGACCTCGTCGACCCCGTCCGCTGCCGTCGCCCGGTCGAACTGGAGTCTCAGCCCGCGGGGGTGCAGTGGGCCACAGCCAAAACAGGGGTTCTCGGGCGGGTTCTCGAGCGCGACCACGTCCCGACACCACCAGCCCCCTTTTGCCATTTGGGCCCGGCAAGCCCCGGGGCCTCCGGCCGAACGCGCGCGCCCACGTTCGGAGGCGAACTTTCTCGGCGGTGGCGGGCGATACTTATCTAGGCGACCCGGTCTCATTCGGTCGTGGCGAAGCTCCGCACCCTGGTCGTCGCCGAGAAGTTCAACACCGCGCTCCGGATCGCGGTCGTGCTCTCGGACGGACGGATGAAGCGCTCCCGCATCGGCGGGACGAACGTCTTCGAGTTCGAGCGGCCCGAGGGCCCGTTCGCCGTGGTCGGGCTGCGGGGCCACATCGTCGAGCTCGACTATCCCCCCGAGCTCAAGGAGTGGACCCTCGCAGGGCTCCCCCGGCTGCTCGAGACCCCGCCCCTCAAGCGGGTAACCGAAACCGGCATCGTGACCGCGCTGCAGTCGATCGTCCGGGGATTCGACCGCGTGATCATCGCGACGGACTTCGACCGGGAGGGCGAGCTGATCGGCCAGGAGTGCCTCGAGCTCCTGCAGAAGGTCCATCCGGACATCCGGGTCGAACGCGCCCACTACAGCGCGCTCACGCGGGACGAGATCGAGCGCAGCTTCGCGCAGCTCAAGACCCTCGATACGGCCCTCGCGGAGGCGGCCGCGGCCCGTCAGGAGATCGACCTCGTCTGGGGCGCACTCCTCACCCGCTACCTCTCGCTCACAGCCCAGCAACGGGGACGCGGATTCCTCTCCGTCGGCCGGGTCCAGACGCCCACGCTCGCGCTCCTCGTCGAGCGCGACCAGGCGATCAAGGAGTTCGTCCCGACCCCGTTTTGGGAGATCGCGGCGGACGGGGAGAAGGACGGCATTGCGTTCCGGCTCCGCCACACCCACGGGATCTGGGAGGATCGGGCGCAGGCCGACGCCGTGTTCCGGAAGCTCGACGGGGCGACGTCCGGTACGGTGACGGAGTTCCGAGAGGAGGAGACCCGGCGCCGACCCCCGATCCCGTTCTCGACGACCCTCTTCGTCGCCGAGGCGACGCGGTTGGGCCTCGGCGCCTCGCTGGTGATGCGGATCGCCGAGGACCTCTACACGCAGGGATTGATCAGCTACCCGCGGACGGACAACACGGTGTATCCGCGCGGACTCGGTCTCCGCACGCTGGTGGAGAAGTTCAAGGACGGTCCGTTCGCCGAAGCCGCGGAGTTCGTGCTCCAACAGCCGAGCTTCCGTCCGACGCGGGGACGGACCGAGACGACCGACCACCCTCCGATCTACCCGACCGGCGCGGTCGACCCGAAGAAGCTCCGCCCGGATCACGCGAAGGTCTACGAGCTCGTCGTCCGGCGATTCCTCGCCACGGTCGCGCCGGACGCGCTCGGGATCGCCCGCCACGCGGCGGTCGAGATCCGGGGAGAGCCGTTCGCGGGGAAGGGTCAGCGGCTCACCGACCCGGGCTGGTACCGAGTCTATCCGTACTCCCAGCCGGAAGAGGCCCCCATGCCGGTCCTGACCGTCGGCGAAACGGCCGCGATCTCAAAGGTCGAGCTGCTCGAGGACCAGACGAAGCCCCCGCGCCGCTACACCCAGGGATCGTTGATCCAGGAGATGGAGCGGCTCGGGTTGGGGACGAAGAGCACCCGGCACGACGTCCTGCAGAAGCTCTTCGACCGGCACTACGTGAACCAGCGGCAGCTCGAACCGACGTCGACCGGCATCGCCGTCACCGAGGCGCTGCGCGCCCACGCTCCCGTGATCACGCGGCCGGAGATGACGCACCGGCTCGAGGAGGACATGGAGCTGGTCGCGGAGTCGAAGAAGCCGAAGGCGGAGGTGCTCGAGGAGTCGCGCGAGATGCTGCGCGAAGCCCACGCGTTGCTCGCGGCGAACGCGGACGGCGTCCGGGAGACGCTGACCGGCGCCCTCGACAAGCAGCACTTCGTCGGGCCGTGCCCGAAGTGCGGCGGCGCCCTCCTCCTCGCCCGAAGCCCGCGCGGCTCGCGATGGGTGCAGTGCGCGAACAACCCCGCGTCGTGCACGACCACCTACGCCCTACCCGCGGCCGGGTTCATCGAGCCGGCCCCGGAGTTCCTCTGCGGCACCTGCAAGGCGCCGCGACTCAAGATCACCTTCCGAGGTCAGCGCCCCGACCTCTACTGTGTCAACCCGGACTGCCCGGAGCATCACAAGGCGTTCCGGATCGGGACCTGCCCGAGCTGTCACAACCCGCTCGAGATCCGCTACTCGTTCCTCGGGAAGCGGTTCGTCGGCTGCACCGGTTATCCGGCCTGCCGGGTCACCTACCCGCTCCCGCAACGTGGCAAGCTCGACAAGGACCACGCGCCGTGTCCGGAGTGCGGCGCACCGGTCGTGACCGCGATCGAGGCCGGTCGGCCGCCGTGGACGCTCTGCATCAACCCCGCGTGCCCGTCCCGGGCGAAGGAGGCCGCGGACCGGGCGGAGCGGAAGGCCGCGAAAGCCGCCGCCGCGAAAGCGACACCCGTCGCCCGCAAGCGACGGGCGAAGGCGTCCGCCGAATCTTCGCCCGCGAACGCTCCCCGGGCCCGGCGTCGTCCGGCCCAGGAGCCGGCCCCGTCCGGCGCCCCGCCGCCGACCGGTACCGTGCCGACCCCACCGTAGCCGTCGGGGCGAAGCCGCACGGAACACGTCGGAAGCCTAAGAGACCGGCCCCCCGGGGTCGGCGCCGGCGCCCGTTTCCCCACCTCTCGGCCCGCGTTAAATAGGCCGCCCCCGTCGTTCGCCCCATGAACCGTTCCCGTCGGTTGTTCGAGCTGGATTCCCGCTCCTTCGAGCGTCGGCTCGCGGGAAATCCCCTCGTGATCCTGCCGGTCGGCGCGCTCGAGGCGCACGGACCTCACCTGCCGCTCGGCGCCGACCAGATCCAGGCCGAGGCGACCGCCGCCGCCCTGGCCGACCGGGTCGACGCGCTGATCGCGCCGACCGTCGCGTACGGTTCCGCGCCCGGCGCCCGGCGGTTTCCGGGCACCGTGTCGCTCTCGATGGCCCAGCTCGAAAGCCACGTCGCGGGCGTTCTCTCGGAGCTCGCGCGCACCGGGGTGCGTCGGATCCTCGTGCTCTCGGGCCACGCGGAGCGCGGCCATATGGCCGCGCTCCGGGAGGCGGCCGACGACGCGATGCGGGGCCACCCGGGAGTCCGGGTCGTCGTCCTCTCCGATTACGATTTCGTCTACGAGCTGAGGGGCCGGGACTCCCCGGCGTCGGATGGGCACGCGGGCCTCCTCGAGACGTCGCGCGTCCTCGCGCTCGCGCCCGAGACCGTGGGCCCCGAGCGGCCGGTCGTGGAGAACCGCCGGAGCCCGTTCCTGCCGGGTCCGGGGAGCGAGAGCGAGTGGCCGGAAAGCGTCATGGGCGACACGCGGCCGGCATCGGCCGAGCTCGGACGGCGCGTGCAGGCGCACGTCCTGGACCGGCTCGTCGAGACGGTCGCGGCGCAGCTTCCGGCGTAGGCGTCGAGGCGAGCATGGCCGACCCCGCCGACGCGATCCGCATCCGCGGCGCGCGCCAACACAACCTGAAGAACGTCTCGCTCGACCTCCCCCGAGGGCGGTTCATCGTCATCACGGGGGTGAGCGGGTCGGGCAAGTCGTCGCTCGCTTTCGACACGCTCTACGCCGAGGGTCAGCGGCGCTACATCGAGAGCCTCTCCTCGTACGCGCGCCAGTTCCTCGGCCAGATGGACAAGCCCGACGTCGACACGATCGACGGGCTCTCGCCGGCGATCGCGATCGAACAGCGGGCGGGCAGCCGCAACCCCCGGTCGACCGTCGGGACCGTCACGGAGATCTACGACTACCTTCGGCTCCTGTTCGCCCGGATCGGGACCCCGCATTGCCCGAACGACGGACATGAGATCTCCCCCCAGTCGGTCGACCGCATCGCCGACGCCGTGACCGCGCGGGCGAAGGGCGAGAAGGTCGACGTGATCGCGCCGGTCGTTCGGTCGATGAAGGGCGAACACCGGGACGTGCTCGACCGGCTCCGGAAGGCCGGGTACCGGCGCTTCGTCCTCGACGGGGTCGAGGTCCGCCTCCCCGGTCCCGAGGTGCGTCTCGAGAAGAACAAAAAGCACACGATCGAGGTCGTGGTCGACAGCTTCGACGTGACCCCGGCGGAGCAGAGCCGACTCGCCGAGTCGATCGCGCTCGCCCGCGACCTCGCCGACGGTCTCGTGATCCTGCGGCGCCCCGGCGGGGCCCGGGAGACCTTCTCGAGCCGCCGCGCGTGCCCGGAGTGTGGGTTCTCGATCGAGGAGCTGACCCCGCGGATGTTCTCGTTCAACAACCCGTTCGGCGCCTGTCCGGAGTGTCTCGGGATCGGCGCGACCCTCCACGCGGACCCCGACCGGATCGTGCCGGACAAAGATAAGCCCCTGTCGAAGGCGATCGCGGTCTGGGGCCTCACGCCGGACGCTCGGGGCCTCGCGCTGTTCGGCGAGCTGTTCGGCTACCGGCCGAACCGCCCGGTCCGCGAGCTCTCGGAGAAGGGGTGGAAGGCGCTCCTCTACGGCTCGGACAAGAACCTCGGCTGGACGATCCGGGGACCGGGTCACTGGTGGGGCTCGGGCTGGTTGCGGGAGGGGCTCGTCGCCGCGGTCGAGCGCCGCTGGAAGTCGACCAAGAGCGAGGGCGTGAAGGAGTACTACATGGGGTTCATGGCGTTCACGCCGTGCCGCGCGTGCGGCGGACGCCGCCTGAAGCCCGCGAGCCTCGCGGTCACGGTCGAAGGACGCTCGATCGCGGACGTGGCGGGGATGACCGTCCTCGACGCTGCGGCGATGTTCCGCCGCCTCGCTCTCGCCGAGCGGGACGAGCAGATCGTCGGCCAGGTCGTCAAGGAGATCCGGGCTCGATTGGGGTTCCTGGAGAACGTCGGGCTCACGTACCTTACCCTCGACCGCGGGTCCGGCACGCTCTCGGGCGGCGAGGCCGAGCGGATCGCGCTCGCGACGCAGATCGGCTCCGGGCTCGTGGGAGTGCTCTACATCCTCGACGAACCGTCGATCGGTCTTCATCCCCGGGACCACGCCCGCCTCCTCGCGACCCTCAAGACGCTGCGCGACCTCGGCAATACCCTCCTCGTCGTGGAGCACGACGAGATGACGATGCGCGAGTCGGACTGGCTGGTCGACCTGGGTCCCGGCGCCGGGGTCCACGGCGGCGAGATCCTCTACTCCGGACCGCCGGCGCAGATCGATGGCACCCCCCGCTCGATCACGGCGCAGTTCCTGAGCGGCCGACGCGCGATCGCCGTACCCGAGCGGCGCGCGTCGCCCGGGCAGCGGTTCCTGACGATCCACGGTCCGCGCGAGCACAACCTGAAGGGGGAAGACGTGCGCATCCCGCTCGGGCTGTTCGTCGCCCTCTCGGGGGTCTCGGGGAGCGGGAAGTCGACCGTGCTCGAGGAGATCCTGTACAAGGCCGTCCGACGCCACCTCGGCCTCGGACGGGAGTCGCCCGGCCGGCACGACTACATCGAGGGGATCGACGAGATCGACCGGGTCCTGCTCATCGACCAGTCCCCGATCGGCCGGACCCCGCGGAGCAACCCGGCGACGTACACGGGCGTGATGACACCGATCCGGGAGCTGTACGCGAGCCTGCCCGAGGCGAAGGCACGGGGGTTCGCGCCCGGTCGCTTCAGCTTCAACGTCGCGGGCGGGCGCTGTGAGGCGTGCGAGGGGGACGGAGTCCTCCGCTACGAGATGCACTTCCTCCCGGACGTTTACGTCGCCTGCGAGGAGTGCGGCGGCAAGCGGTTCAACGCCGAGACCCTCGAGGTGAAGTTCAAGGACAAGACGATCGCGGACGTCCTCGCGATGACGGTCGACGAGGGGCTCGCCTTCTTCCAGCACCACCGGCGCATCGAGAGCCGCCTCCGACTCCTCGCCGAGGTCGGCCTCGGCTACGTCCGGCTCGGGCAGAGCGCGACGACCCTCTCGGGCGGCGAGGCCCAGCGGATCAAGATCGCCTACGAGCTCGCGAAGCCGCCCACGGGTAAGACGCTCTACCTCTTGGACGAACCGACGACGGGGCTCCACTTCGCGGACGTCGAGCGCCTGCTCGCGGTGCTCTTCCGGCTGCGATCCGGCGGCAACACGGTGGTCGTGATCGAGCACAACACCGACGTCCTCAAATCCGCGGACTGGCTCATCGACCTCGGTCCCGAGGGTGGCGGCGCCGGGGGCCACGTCGTCGTCGCCGGCACGCCCGAGGAGGTCGCGCGGCATCGGGACTCGCACACGGGTCGCTTCCTGCGGCCGGCGCTCGGGGCCCCGATGCCGGTCCTGCGCTCCGCGCGCCGATGACCGAGCCGCGGCCCCCCGAGCTGCCGGCGTTCGTTCCCGCGAGCCAGCTCGCGGCCGCGACCGGCGAGGGATTCCGTACCGGACCGGACGCCCCCGGTGTCTACCTGTTCCGCTCCGCGCGAGGCGAGGTCGTCTACGTCGGGAAGGCCCGCAGCCTGCGGCGGCGCGTCCTCGATCACCTGCGGGCCCGCATTGAGAAGGACGGCACGATCCTCGCGCAGAGCGCGAGCGTCGAGTTCGTCCCGACCTCGACCGAGCGGGAAGCGCTCCTCCTCGAAGCGAGCCTGGTGAAGCAGTACCAGCCGCCGTACAACGTCCTCCTGAAGGACGACCGGAGCTACCCCTACCTCGCGGTCACCGCAGGGGACGAGTTCCCTCGGATCGTCCTCGTGCGACGCCCACGACGCCGGCCCGGGATGCTCCTCTTCGGCCCGTACACCAGCGCGCGAGAGGCGCGCGGCGTGGAACGGCTGCTCGGCGACCTCTTCCAGCTCCGTCGCTGCGTCCGCCTGCCCAAGCAGGCGTGCCTGTACTACCACCTCAAGGTCTGCAGCGCGCCGTGCATCGGCGCGATCGACCGGGACGCCTACCGCGCGCGGATCGACCGGGCGGTCGCGATCCTCCGGGGGGAGGCACCGCTCGTCCGGACCGAGGTGGAGTCGGAGATGCGCGCGGCGGCGGGTCGGGAGGAGTTCGAGCGCGCGGCGCTCCTGCGGGACGCGCTCCAGGGACTCGGAGCTCTCGCGGAACGCCAGTCGGTGATCGGCCGGGGCTCGGCTCGTGCGGACGTGCTCGCGCTCGCCTTCCCGACCGAGGCGTCCACGCTCCGGGTCGCGGTCGGCCTCGTGCGCGTGGAGGAAGGGGAGGTGCGCGGCACCGAACCGCATCTCGTGACGATCCCGCCGGACGACATGCCGGACCCCGGCGAGGTCCTGCGCCAGTTCCTCACCCAGTACTACGGCGGGCGCCTCGAGCTGCCGGAACGGGTCTACATCGTCGGGCCCCGACCGGCCGGGATCGATGCGACCCTCGACGAGCTGTTCGGCGCGCGCGGGACCGACGTGCAGTTCCGTCCGACCGGCCGCTACGCCGCGCTCGGCCATCTCGCGGAGCGGTTGGCCCGGGCGACGGTGGACCAGGTCGCGCCGCGGGCTGCCCCGCGCGAGGTTCTGCTCGCGCTGCAGAGCCTCCTCACGCTGCCGACGATCCCCAATCGCATCGAGGGGATCGACATCTCGATCTTCCAGGGCGCGGAGGCGGTCGGCTCGCTCGTCGTCTTCGAGCGCGGCCTCCCCAAGCGCTCCGAGTACCGGCGGTTCCGGATCCGAAGCGTGTCGGGCACGAACGATTTCGCGATGGTCGCCGAAGTGGTGCGACGTCGCTACCTGCGGCGCGCGGCGGAGTCGGAGCCGCTGCCGGACCTGCTGCTGATCGACGGCGGGGCCGGCCAGCTCTCCTCCGCCCTCGCCTCGCTCTCGGCGCTCGGGCTCGTCGACCGGATCCCGGCGATCGGTCTCGCAAAGCGCGAGGAAGAGGTCTACGTCGCCGACCGCACCGCCCCGCTGAAGCCGAACCCGAACTCCCCCCCGATGCTGCTCCTGCGCGCGGTCCGGGACGAAGCCCACCGATTCGCCGTGACCTACCACCGCACCCGTCGACGGATGCGATTGCGGGAAGAGTTCGACGAAGCGGGTCGCTCCCGGCCCGCACCGGTGGGGGGTCCGGAGCCGCGCGGGGCCTAACGCCCGTTCGACTTCTTGTCCGGAGTGCCGATGAACGTGAGGCCCTGCACGCGGCGGGCGACCTCGGCGACGGGCAGCCGGCGCAGCTCGCTCTCCGGCTCGAGGATCGCCGCGTCGAGCGCCTCGGGCTGGAACGGCGTCGGCGATCCTTCCGCGACCGCCTGGACCGCGAGCTTGAACGCGGCGTCCTCGTCCAATTTCTCCGTGACCTTCTCTTCGAGGAAGTCGGCGACGGCCCGTCGGTTCCGACCGATCGCGTAAGCGCGCCAGCCGATCGTCGCGCCGCTCGGGTCGAGTTCGACGAGGCCCGGCGTCCGGCCGTTGAACCCGCCGAGGAGGAGCGAGACCGCGAACGGTCGCGTCCCACCGAACTGGGTGAACTGTTGCAGCAGCGTGCCGAGCGCGTGGCCGAGGACCGTGTACGGGGCGGGCTCGCCGAAGGTGATCCGGTGGCGTTGCGCTTCGACGCGGAGGAACTCGACCAGGACCCGAGAGTCCGCGATCAGCCCGGCGGTCACGCAGCCGAGCCCCGTGTCGATCGCGAAGCTCTTTTCGACCGACCCTGCGTCGGCCAGGGAACTCACGGGCAGGTTGCGAAAGGCGACGAAGACGATGCCGGTGTCGTAGGTGACCGCGACCGCGGTCCCGCCCATCTGGATCGCCTGGAGCGCGTACTCGACCTGGAAGAGCCGGCCATCGGGGGAGAAGACGGTGCTCGCGCGGTCGTACGCCATCTGACCCGGTTGCATCTCCATCGCGAAGTCCCTCCGAAGTTCGCCGCGCCCAGCCGGGCGGGGGATTTGAGCCTGCGCCCCGACCGTTCCTCGGTCTCACTTGGTGGCGTCCGGCCACCACCGGAAGGCCGCGAACCTGTGCCGGGTCGGGGTCGCCCGAACGATTCACTCGCGCGACCTCAGCCGTCCTCGTCCTCTGCGGTCGGACGCCCCGGCGAGGGCGGCCCGCTCGGCAACGCTTATCCTGAGGTCGAGACGTGCGTCGGCTCCCATGGGTTCCGCGGGCATCCACCTCCTGCCGATGGCGTCGAGCTTCCGGGGCGAGCTCTCCCCGGCGTGCGTGCAGTGCAAAGAGGGCCGCAAGATGGTCCTCTTCGTCACCGGTCTTTGCCGGTTCCGCTGCTTCTACTGCCCCGTTTCGCCGACCCGTAACCAGCTCGACGGGATTTACGCGAACGAGCGCCGGGTCATGTCCGACGCGGACGTCCTGGACGAGGCCCGGGCGATCGGGGCGGCGGGGACGGGGATCACGGGCGGCGACCCCCTCGGGGTCGTCGACCGGGTAGAGCACTACGTGCGGCTGCTCAAAGGAGAGTTCGGCCCGGAGCACAACATTCACCTCTACACCCACGAGCCGAACCCGGAGAAGCTCCGGCGGCTCGCCGCCGCGGGGCTGGACGAGTTCCGCCTCCACATACCGCACTACCTCTGGGGACCCCTCAGCGGCGGGGGCGGGGCGTACCGGGCCGTCCTCGAGGCCGCGCCCGGCTGGGGCATCCGCCGCGGCGTCGAGATCCCGGTCCTCCCGGAGAAGGAAGCAGAGCTCCGGCGGCTCCTCGTCGCGCTCGACGCGATCGGCGTCGACTTCGTCAACCTCAACGAGCTCGAGTTCTCCGAGACGAACGAGGACGCGCTGCACGCGCGCGGGTACCACGTCGACCCGCGCAACGGCTGGGGCGTGCGAGGAAGCCGGGCGGTCGCCGAACGGGTCGTGCGCGAGATGCGCCTGTCGGTGCCCGTCCATTACTGCTCGTCTCGGTTCAAGGATAGCGTGCAATTGCGCCAGCGACTGTTGCGGCGGGCCGAGCGCACCGCGCCACCGTTCGCCCACCGGACTCCCGACGGGACGATCGTCCTCGGCATCGTGGAGGCGACGGGTCGAGGAAGCTTCGCGGGGTGGAGCCGCCGGGTCGCGACGCGCGCCCGGCTCGGGCCGGAAGACTATCGGATTGACCCAGCCCGTCGGCGCCTCGAACTCGACCCCGACCGACTTCGGCGGCTCGCGCGTCGGCTGCCCTGGCCGGCCTTCGAGGTCGAGGTGTATCCGACGGAGGACGCCCTCGAGGTCGAGCGCAATCCGCTCAACTCGTCGGCCCGGGTCAAGACCGGAGCGGTCGTCGGCGGTACGTAGCCCTCGTCGCACTCGTGGCCTCCCCACGTGAGATAGCGGCGATCGCCGCGGCGGTGCTTGATCGAGCACGGTCCCCAACCGTCGTCCTCCGCGCCATACCACATGGGACAGTCCTTGCAGTGGAGCGGGGGCCGCTTCGGTGGGCGAGACGTCGAGGGTGCGGGCGCGCTCACGAAGAGCCCCCGCGAGCGAGCACGAGGTCCCGGGCCCGAGTCGCGCTGGCCATCAGCTCCGAGACCGTAACGGGCCCGACCCCGCCCGGTACCGGCGTCACTCCCGCGGCCCAGCCGTCCAGGGAGGTCGGGTCCGCGTCCCCGACCGCGCGCGCCCCGCCCTTCACGGCGGGATCCGCCACGCTCGAGAGACCGACATCGACGACGTACGCTCCTCGCGGAACGACCTCGCGGTTCAACAGCCCGGGTCGGCCTGCGCAGGAGAATATCGTCCGCGCATCGGCGAGCGCCTTGGCGAGGTCCCGCGTCCGCGAATGCACGACCGTGACCGTCGAATTCGTCCCCCCCTCACGGCCCGCGAGACACAGGGCGAGTGGCAGGCCGACCGTTTCCGACCGCCCTACGACCGCCACGCGCTCCCCTTCGATCGGAAGCCGGTAATGCCGCGCGATCGCGATCGCAGCGCTCGCGACCGCCGGCACGTGCGTGCGGTGCTGGCTCACGAGCCGGCCGAGGTTCGTCGCGCCGACCCCGTCGACGTCCTTTTCCGGACTCAGCCGTCCAATCGCCGCAGCGAAGTCGAACGGCGGAGGCAGCGGGTGCTCCAGCAGGACCGCATGGACCTTCGGATCGCGGTCGAGCGCAGCCAGGCGGGCCGAAAGCTCGCTCGGTCCGTCCGCCGGCCCGAGCGCCTCGTCCCGGAAGACGACCCCGACGCTCGCCGCCGCCCGGGCCTGCCGGCGCAGGTAGAACTGGAACGGGCTCTCGGCGGCTCGGTGGACGCTCACGAGGGAGGGGGGCGGCCCGCGGGAGGCGGCCGAACGGGTCTGGGAGTCGATCGATTCCGCGACCGGCTTCCCTTCCAGCCGTTCGGTCACGATCGAGACCCGCCCGGGGAGCCCGGCTCGATAGATAACGGGCGGCCCCGAAAACCGGCGGACAACCGCCCGTCGTACGACCTTCCGCGCCGTGGGGTTACCGTAGCATCCCCTAAGTGATTTATAGAGTCCGCCGCATAGTTCCCTCGGCGAGGGACCCGGGGTCGCCGGGTCCGGGCGCCACCATGGCAGAAGGCGCGGACACACCGTCGAATCCCCCCTCCGAGCCGACGCCCGTCACCGACCTGGATGAGTGGGGGCACACGCTTCCCTTCCAGACGACCGCGCAGGTCGAGGTGCCGCCGCGGCTCCTGGACCAGGTGATCGGGCAGGACGAGGCCGTCGAGGTTGCCCGCAAGGCCGCGACGCAGAAGCGGCACATGATGCTCATCGGCGAACCCGGCACGGGCAAGAGCATGCTCGCCCGAGCGATGGTCGACTTCCTCCCGAAGGAGCAGCTCCAGGACATCCTCGCCTATCCGAACAACGAGGATTCGAACGAACCGAAGATCCGGGTCGTGCCCGCGGGCAAGGGAAAAGAGATCGTCGCCGCTCAGAAGCTCGAGGCGGCCCAGAAGAAGGAGCAGCGGACGATCCTGTTCATTGTGGTGGCGCTCGCCGTCATGGCCGTCACCCTCTACATCGTCATTGAATCGAAGGACCTGACCGCCCTCCTGCTCGGAGTCCTGATCGTCTTCATCATCTACGCCGTGGTCCGCTTTTCGGGCGGCCGGAACGACTCCGGGGTCGGGGTCGCGAAACTGCTCGTTTCGCATTCGCCGGACGACCGGCCCCCGTTCGTCGACGCCACCGGCGCGCACGCCGGCGCGTTGCTCGGTGACGTCAAGCACGACCCGTTCCAGTCCGGCGGGCTCGAGACCCCGCCCCACGACCGCGTCGAAGTCGGCGCGATCCACCGGGCGAACGGCGGCGTCCTGTTCATCGATGAGATCAACCTTCTCAAGATCGAGAGCCAGCACTCCCTCCTGACGGCGCTCCAGGAGCGCAAGTTCCCGATCGTCGGGCAGTCGGAGCGTTCGGCAGGCGCGATGGTCAAGACGGAGCCGGTGCCCTCCGACTTCGTGCTCGTCGCGGCCGGGAACGTCGACAGCGTGCAGACGATGCACCCGGCGCTGCGCTCCCGGATCCGCGGGTACGGCTACGAGCTCTACGTCAAGACGACGATGCCCGACACGGTCGAGAACCGCATGAAGCTCGTACGGTTCGTCGCGCAGGAGGTCGTGAAGGACAAGAAGATCCCCCACTTCGACGCCCCCGCCGTCATCGAGGTCGTCCGGGAGGCGCAGCGCCGCTCGGGCCGTTCCGGCCAGCTCACCCTCCGACTCCGCGAGCTCGGCGGCCTGGTGCGGGTCGCAGGCGACATCGCGCTCTCCGAAGGCGTCCCGGTCGTGCACGCCGAGCAGGTCGTGCGCGCGAAGCGGGCGAGCCGGTCGCTCGAGCAGCAGATCGCCGACCGGTACATCGAGCGGCGCAAGGAGTATCGCATGTTCTCGACCGACGGGGCCGCCGTCGGGATCGTCAACGGGCTCGCCGCGATCAACGCCCAGACCGGGATGGCCGAGTTCTCGGGGATCGTCCTCCCGATCGTCGCCGAGGTGACGCCCGCCCAGACGCGGGACGGTGGGGTCGTGGTCGCGACCGGGAAGCTCGGGGAGATCGCCCGCGAAGCGGTCCAGAACGTGAGCGCCCTCATCAAGAAGTACACGGGCGAGGACATTTCCCGCTACGACATCCACATCCAGTTCGTCGGCACGTCGGACGGCGTCGAGGGAGACAG
>Ga0335074_10006738_pt1 | contig 15923 bp, 13 predicted proteins | sample Lox_Sample_23_FD_206715 | JGI IMG/M metagenome (GOLD analysis project Ga0335074, IMG submission 206715) | Soil microbial communities from Loxahatchee National Wildlife Refuge, Florida, United States - Lox_Sample_2.3 | ecosystem: Environmental > Terrestrial > Soil > Wetlands | place: USA... | reverse complement strand
CAGCGTGCCCCACAAACGTGTTAAGACTGGCGTGGGGCGCTAGAATCGAGGCCACCAAGCCCAGTGAACCTCCCTCTACGAACCGGAAATGCTAGGCTTAGTCGCGTAGAGCTTGAAGGAGGAGGCTTAGTCGAATAGAGCAGCAGGTCTGTTAATAGAGTAAGGTCAGCAAGAGTTCCTAGTAGCAAGGGGAGGGGGGAAGGCTTCAATCGATTAATTTGATATTGTAGTTGTTGTAGTTGTTTTACAGGTTTAAAAATAAGGATAGATTTATAACGTAAGAGCTTTTTAAGCGAGCAAATGGGCGGGTTGTTAGATGGCATTGTAGGGGTTGCATTCTCTTATATATATTAGATTAGATAGAACACTAAGAAATGCACTTAAGCTACAGACCCCGACATAGAAGCACAGCTAGGAAGAGTGGAGAGACTGATCTTTTACCGTACAGCAAGCTGCAGCACGCCTTAAGTCAGCAACTACATTACAGCCTCAGCAACAGGGGGCCTTAAGGGGCCGCATAGAGCGCGTTGAAAGGAGCGAGAGAGAGAGTGAGAGAGAGAGAGGCGCAGCTCATAGAACATGAAAATGAGGAGGGAGGAGGGAGGAGGAGGAGAAGAAGGAAAGAAAAAGAGAGAAGACGAAAGATGAAATGGGGGAAGGGGCGGGCCATCGCGCCTTCTCCTAAGCGGACTAATAGAGGGGGTTAGAGGACCAGGCTTGCAGGGTTGGCCATCGCGCCTTCTCCTAAGCGGACCAATAGAGGGGGTTAGAGGACCGCTCTGGCAGGGTTCATAATTTTATAATACATAGATATATCTGTACGCATAAGTGGGGAAGGATCCAGAGCATGTAATAACCGAAGATAATGTCTATAGTTATCCATGAAAAATTTCCTCCCCAAGTTCCGTTTTAGTAGCAGAACCTGAGCAGCTGCCACTTTAACATGAGCAGAGGGTAAACAGGCCTGAGATGTGCGGCATATCTGCTGACGCTTGCCAGAAACATGCGGCAGCGTGATCATTCCAAGCACCGCACCCAAACTTTAAAGGAAATTTCGGAACCGAAAGCTCGATTTGCTGCGGAAGGAGGATGCTGTTAACCGAGTTTTAATCATTTGTGGTATACTGAAGATCCCACCTTAACATTGATGTGTGCTAACAACATAGGACACGCCTTCTGCCGTCGATATGTTAAGACTTGGCTCTGATAGTGTTGAAGTTATCCCATGTGGCGCTAAAGGTAGCGAAGTGGTCCAAGCGGCTGCGAATGAAGCGCGAGGCCTTTCCACGAACTCGATCCTCTGCACTGCGGAGTTATTAAGCGACTGTCCATGCCTGTGATAGACGAGATCCTTGACAAGAACAGCAGCACTGACGGTAAGGAGAGTCTCTTGAATATGAAGTACACACTAACTATAGTAACAGACACTTCCGCAGGTCAGGCCGATAGTAACGCTAGAATTCCTATCGTGGAAGCAAGTGAGACACGCCGCAGAGAGTTGGAACAGTTAGTAACAAGACGTTCACTCTCAGAGAACATAAAAGCTAATCTCGCCCAATTCCACTTCTAGGCTGTGACATGCTGATAACTGAGAAGTTAAAAGATATTTGTAGCTTCTAGATGTGGACGGGCAAACATTTTACAAAGTCAAATTTCGCTGACACACTAGGGAAATCGCCACTCACCAGGCTGGAGCAATATAAAGTTTTCAGCAGCGCAAATATAGAGCAAGTTACAGCATCACAGTGTATTTATTACTACAGTTATGCTATATATCTCCGCCGCTACGGATTAAACCTAATGTAGTATCTTGCTGAGAGCCCTCCTGCGAGCCTTGTCGAATATCATGCCAATGAAGTTGCCCGATTTGCACCCAAGAGAAACACCACCTCAACTTGAACTTGTCCCTCGGCTCCAATAATTCCTCAGCTAAGTTTTTCAAGAGAGTATCCGTCTTTCCGCGACAGCGGTTGATGGAATACCAGAGTTGTAAGTGCACAACAGCATGCATAGCAGCAAATCCGGGGAACACCTAGAGAATTGCTGAGAGCGTCGAACAGAGGAGTGACGAATTGTTGGAGTTGCAGCTGTTGTGGCCATGAGCCAGTGATTCTGGCAATAATGTTCAGCCCTCTGCAGGCCGAGCAAGCTTCATTAAGGCCTGCAAATGAAGCGGAAAATAAGGCTTACCAGCATGAAGTCCTAAGCTATATAGAGGGGGTTCTACTCTAGCATTTAGGAGTAAATAAAAGAGGCAATTTAATCAATTTAATGCTGTACACAATCACCTATTATAACCTCGTGATTCCAACAGGAATTACAATCCTTCTTGTGGAGTGACGTAAGTTGCGTGATAGGGAACGCGATTCTATGAAACTAGACGAAGAGATTGCACATATTAAGCATCCATGCTCTAGTAATTGGCTTTTCTCACATTGGGGCGACACTCACAACACCCAGCAGTAAACTAAAGATTTAAAGGCATGTATCGCACAGGATCGCATTAATATCAGCAGGTTGCCAAGAGCTTCTAAATCCGCCTGAAGCTTTTGTGCCGCCGATACACCGTCTACGTAATAGCAGTCAAGTCTCGTATAGTTTAGCAAGTCTACGGATTAGCTTGAATAATGCTCCGATCGGCTGGATAGTGACTTACCTAACGATTCTAAAACTCCTGTCTCTATATTGCATTTAGAGGCTAGATATTCTTCAAGATGACGAGACGCATCTCCACAAGCCTAGTCTAGAAGGAGAGCTTAGTATTTGTTGGCTTCGGTGATGGCGGCTGTGCCAGCTTGTATTTCGGGAGAGTGGCCGATGATATCAGCCTAGGAATCCATGACGTGCGGGGGATTGGGAGCTTTAAGGGCTATAGTTCAACGAAGCGATTCGTCGTTGCTCTTCATTCAAGTTTATTGCAAGAACGAGATTTCACTATTATGCCAACTAAAGAAATGAAGAATATCCTGCGAAATGTTAGTGGGCAAAATCATAATAGAAAAGAGGCAGAGCATAGGTCAGACGACGGCACCATCCACTAACCAATCGCCGTTAGGCATAGCGTCTAGGTTCCTCTAAGATTACGGCTAAAAGCCCCATTACTTTGTACATTGACGGTTTGCCGTCGATTTACGTGGCTTGTGCCCTATTTACTAAGATGCATATGCTCGCTTTTGTGCGTGACATTAAAACTCATTCGTTATCCAAACAGCTTCTGCAACTTTATATTCTTTTGTCAGTAAAACTATCCTATTTAGTCAGAATTCAAATTAAATATCTCTTTATAAATTATGAAATTTTATACAAAATAGTTTCGCAGTGGGCTAAAAATAATCCGCTGAAACCAGTGAACAACAGCCTGGGTACTGTATTTAGCGGAAATCTCCCTAAAAATTAGCGATCTCTCACTGAAATTCTAGCGACCGCCGCTTCCGAAAGAACCGGCAATGCATCCGCGAAATCTAAAACTCTAGAAAAGCACCTAAAAGCCTAAGAAATTTTTAAAGTACATATTCTTAAGTGTTTTCTAATTGTCTACACTGTGTTTGAAATGTAATGTTTGATAGTTTATCTTGATCATGAAAGTTCTCCGGTTTAGGGTTAATGTACACAGGCCATGTAAATCGACTTCATACCATCAATGCAATAGAGCTCGCTTAGGGGTGTCATGAGATTAGAAGTCAGGTGACCAGGCTGGGGTGCCACGACGGACAAGACGTTGTTCAAGGAGAGAAAAGGGAAGAAGAAATGTTGGATCTAACGTTCACTTTTTCTCATTTGAGAGGCGGGAAGTCTTTGGGTTTAGTCTTGATCTGGTTAGACTCGGAAGGATTACAAGGTTAAAAGCGCTATCTAATCGGATGTAGAATAGTCAGATAAATGAGAAAGACCATGCGAGGATTATCAATTAATGCTCGTTTTTTTTTTAAATTATCCTCTGATGTTCCAACAATCTTATTTCTCTTCATTTGAGCCTCGAACTTGCCGGAATTTGCCATTGGATTCGGGAATGCCGGCGCCTGAACGATCTAATTTTTAAGCATAATTAAGTCCGTGGTCTTTTTTTATTCGTCCTGTGTCATTATGTCACGTGGGAGAGTAGGACCTATGTGGGAGCAATTGGATTGAATCGAATCTATAGGATAGCTATTTACATAGAGTGTACTATATAGGGGTAGCTAACCATTAGTGGTTGCCAGAGTGATTCCTGTTGCTATAGTGATGTCTGTCCACGTGACACATTAGCTCCGACACTTACGAAGATGGTCAAACATGCGGGGTGTCACTCGCATTAGCTAGTCTTCCTCTTCTACATAGGTATGCTGTAGATTACGGATGGCGGTTACACCCTGTACCATATCCGTTAGCATATCCTACTCTCACCTTAATTACTGTGTTGGAACTATACAAGTTCGGTACGGCTAACGGCCCACTTCTTGCCATCAATTATACCGAGGGGAGCCACATGACCATGCCACTCGTTGGTCATTAATAATTCCATCGACATGTGACCCTATAAGAACTCCTACTATTACTGTACCCGAAGATTCTACATTCGTTTGAACGTCTATATATACCTGTAGTTATTCCTATGTAGTTGAGAATTCAAGTCATTCGTTTCCCAATGTATCCGCCGCGCATATTCAGTCAAGATATCCAACATGCTGATCCACACCTGTTGCCTTCTGGTCCGATCTTGCTAGTCTGTTAGAACCGTTGAATTCACAGGTATTACAGCAATCCCAAAGTTGCAAATGCGGAAAGGAACCTCTCCTGAGACTTTTCGAGTATATAAGGAGAATATGCTCAGCTATCACATTCAGCACTGGGCCAGGAACCCCTGATATCCAGCCCATATCGGTATGCAGTTTTGAAATTTTCAACAGAAGAGACATGCAAGACACCCCTCTCGCCCCAAAAAAACTAGCTTCTTAGCATGATGGACTGTTTGTCGTTCAAAAGGTCGTTAGACCTGCTGTATCAATGGTGGTCATGATCAGTAAAGCGTCCACCGATACCAGCGAGGTCATTGCCCCAGGCAGTAGGCTTCTGGTCTGGATTCATATCCCAGGAGGGCAGATCAGCAGCATATGTATCTGGTTCTAGCACGTCCATGGCGGTGACTTGATCATTCAATCCAGGTTGCCAGTGAATAGCTGACTGATAGTCTGGAGAGTCATTGTCAGCTTCGTTGAACATGCTTTCTGTTCCTTGTTGTTGGCATTGTGTCTGATAAGAAGTGTCTAGGTAGTTGCTATTGGAGCATCCTGCAGCGTTATTGTTTAGGTTGTGTAACATGCCATCGGTTGAGACAAGAGCAACCTCGTGCGTGGTGTCATGACCATACTGATAGACGCACAATGAACCTGATGGTCTGGAAACCTGTGCATTTTGCATGCTGTGCTCGTGAAGATGTCGAGTTGTAAGAGGCGTACATAGAGGTCCACCTTTTGTGCCGCTGCAGAGTGCATAACTCGCTGTATGGCTTCCGCCAGTACCAAGCTTGTTTTGACCATCTCTGTTTCGTGAGAGGCCGAGATAATGTTCGCGAATGGCTGTGCTGGATCGAGAAGAGGTGGCATGCTTCCACGTGTGCCAGTCGCTGATACTGTTTGATGCAGACAAGGGCTCGCTATAAGAGTGGGAATATCTGCGATATAAGGGTCAGCATGCATACTATGCTTTATTGACGAGCACAGAATTTGCAGCGTAGGATAGTGATTAGGAATATTTTTGTACTTACGACGCTTGATTCTCGCCTTTGTCCTTGCTAGCAGAGGAGCGCGCCTCCATCATGAGGCCGGAAAGCAAAGTTTATTATAGAACAAAATATAAAATGTTATCTCTTGGAAAAGATAAATCGTGGAATAGAAGGGAAGAAAGAGTTTAGAGCGAAAAACTTGGAGCGTTCTGATTTGTAAAATCAAGTCTGTACAGAGACAGAATATTCACGGCGGGAAAAGCGAATGACTTATGCAAAACCTCCGGAGGGAAGTAGGAAACAGCCAAACCTGGTATTGTCTGCACAGGTTTCAAGGCAATGCAAATGAATGGCCATTCACATAGATTTTGCTACGGGGGCCCGCGAAATTCGAATCTGACGGTGCATTGCCGTCGTGTCTGATATGCCGTTGCAGGCTGGTCAAGCGTCGGGCAGCCAATCGCGGGCTAATAGGTATTTAATAAGCAAGCATGGCGTGCACCACTACAGTACCAAGACCACCACCGCCGTTGTCACTTGTGGCTTGCGTGAGGGCCATGCGTGTGAATCTAACCTAGCACCCCAGCTGCCCGGATCGAACTACCGTGCTTGAGTACGCATTCTACCTTTTTTGTGGTTGTACTTTCCGTCTTGCGCAAAGTCAGCCTTGCGTTTTGCCAGGTCTGCTTCCCGATCTAGTAGAACCCTTCACAGGGTTCGCACCACGTCTAAAGCCGAAACTGCACGAGCTGCATAGCAGGTAAACGATTCTCTAGAGAGCACCTTAAATTCTCAATGATCGGATCTCTTGAAGTCATCTAAAAGTTGGATTTGGCCCAACCATGCCTAGAGAAAGCGTTGTATGAGAGTAGGCGATCAAAGTCTTCTTTAGAGTGGAGTCCTCAATCAAAGCTCGACCTCACTGCCATCTTCCATGGGAATGCTAACTAGGATCATTTGACGCATTTGGTAACCGCCGTGGTTGGTGGCGGAGGATCATCAGCGGGAAGATAGACAGATTACGGGCTTCCCGGACCCCTGCCGTTAATTTCAACGGTCACGTCGTCACCCACCTCGCTACCGGGACGAGAATATTCCCTGCCAGATCTGCACCTATATATTGTTGGCAGCAATGTGACATGGATAACCTTGTGTGACCTTAACGAATGATACTGCACCGTCAAGTTGTGTGGACAATGGATGATTGAATTTGTTTCACTTCGCTGACGACGGAGTTGCTTATCTGAGTAGTGCTAGCAGAAGGCAGTCACGCCATCATTTTCGCAACTTGCTTGGGATTTTGATTCAGGACAGAGACTTGACAGCTTGTAAGATTCCTAGCACCAGCTCATTTTGCCTTGAAGGACGACAGTTGATATGGTAGAAGCACATAAAGATGGCTCAATGGATTCTCCTAATCAAAACAGTTGTACGAGTCACCTCCCCTCCCTTTTCCAGTCCGCCTTATCAGCTTGTGACTTAGCCTCATATTTGTGGCCTATGCGACTGGGATGAGACATTGTTGCCTGGAGCAATCAATGGTAACACTTCCCACACAACAGTGTCACGTCATCCCAAGGCAAACTCCGCCGATGATGCAAGGCACAACACTACGCTGGGGGCGTACGGCGGCATTCGTCGACACGCGAGCAAATCGCATGTCAGCATGCTAAAAGTCCGTCGTGCGATACCCAAATCTCACGAACACGCATGGCAGCGCAGAAGTAGAAGAAACCAGGGAGAGGTCAAGGTCTCGGCAACATCGCATTGGCTAACCTTCCTCGTGCATAAGCCATTGACAAGTGGCCTTTTGCGGACCTGGCCGCACCTGCGTCCAACGGCCATTCGGTGGATTTCATTGACCCATATACGCCAATAAGTGCGCATTCGGGCCCTAAAAATAAGCAAGACCGTGAAGGCGAGCATTTTTGATGAGTACATCAATCTCTAGTCTTAGAATCGCGCCCTCAATCGATGCGTGGCCGTCAACCGTGACGGACCTGTCATGCTCCTTGTTGCCCTAGGCAATGTAGTTATTATTGCGTGCCGGACTTTGGGGTCGAGTCTATAACATTATCCCATCGCATCTCTCCAATTGATGTAGCTCGCAAGATTTGCTCGTATCATTCCCGTCACGTGGTAGTGAATTACTCCTCCGATAGAGCCAAACCAGAATAGAATTAATACTTTGATGCAAGCTATTCCCTCGTCCAGTGATCTAAGGCCGCGCCAGGCAGCGCAGCTAAACTAATAGTAAATGCCTGGCCAGTTAAGCTGTGCTGCCTGGCGCGGGTCTTAGGTGACCGGAATGGGGGTTAACCGTTCCGAACGCCAAAACTCAAACCCTGTCAACCACCTACGCCCAACCTTCCACCAAACCTCATTTCCTAGTCGTACTCCAATAAACATCACTCTCCATCACCTCCTCCTCCTGCTGCACCCTTTCCACCCGCCCCACAGCCCAGATATCCTTCTAGCTGCCCTCCAACACCTCCCTACAAAGCCACCTCATCGTAAAATTCTCCCTATTCCCCGCCCCGGTAAGCTTCGCCAGGATTTAATGGATGGTCAACGCGCAGATTCCAACACTCGCCCTGATCCCAACACGATCAACGCCGTATAGTATACCCAAGGAGGTAAAGTCATAAGAATTTTATTGCTTTCATACCGGCGGTATTGCTACTTCGAATGTAGGTGACCCCCGTACGCGTAGCTGCATTGGATTTGACCGACCGACCGCGTCCCGCCTTCGCTTTGGCCTCCATTGAAATCCTCGCCTTCCTTTCGACAGCACTCGCCTTGACCTTGGCTTCTGTCTTACCTCCATCTTACATCATGTCGCCGAGTCTGGAGGACTGCCCAAATGAGGTTATCGAGGGTATCGTCGTACTGTTGGACTTAAACGACATTTGCGGTCTCCGGCAGTGCAACCGAACCCTAGCCACAAAAACCACACAGAATCATTTTAAGTCTTACTTTCGCTCAAAGCATGTTGATATTACAGACAGTGCTCTTCGGACATTCGTTGATATAACACAGCCTGGCTGGCTAGGATGCCTCATCCAGCACCTGGTGTTGGTCGGCGTTGTGAACAATACCAAGGCGCTTGAGTATATTCTAGAGGAGGAGTCTTATCTAGAAGAGGAAGGGAAGGGCAACAGAGAGAAGCAAATCAAAGCTCAACAGGACCTGGAAATCCTTGAGCAGCGACAGACGGATTATGAGCAACTGCACGGATCTGGAACGGATGTAAGCTTGCTCAGCGAAGCGTTCAGTAATATTGTGGCGAACAGCAAGACCGGAAAGCTGCTCTCTCTGTCCATAGAGGTGGCAGTATATCGTGAAGATGCCGAGAAAAGACTCCCTCCTCTTGCTGGTGGCAGCTGGAGGTTCATCTGGCAGTCTGCAGCCGACACATTTCATATAGCGTTACGCTCATTGGCTGCAAGCAATCTACTGATTGAGAAGCTCAGCATATTCAATGACCGTCAGTTGCAGCGTTGCAGCCTAGCTTGTGATGAGCTTGGTAGCATTGATTTCGAACACAAAGGACTCGCTATTTCGCTTGCATCCTTAAAGTCCCTGTCAGTCAGCATTTCAGACAGAGTTATCTTCCATTCCAAAAAAGACGCAGAACGATCCGACGACCCAGCTGATGAAATAGACTGGGATGAATCTGATGAGGAAAGAGACATTGACGATGTCAAAGCAGAGGCTGCAGATAGGGGCAACTTTATTGGCCTTGCGAAGCTTTTACAGCTCAGCAGCCAACTAGAAGACCTCGAAATTCATCAGTACGGCCTCAGTACAGGTGTGCTTACACAGGCCGACCTGCATCGTGAAAGGCTGTTGCAGCGCGTAGCTGAAATAGACACACCACCAAACTTGAAGCGAATAGAGCTTCGCGGGCTCCATGTCAGAGAAGAAGACTTACTTGCCTTTATTCGGCGGACAGGCGTCCGCAAGTTATCCATGCACAACGTACGCATGTCTTTAGGAACGTTCAGATCCGTCTTCAACTACTGCACCAGCGACGCTGCAGGCATGGAGGAATTGTACTTTGACGAACTGTTCGAGCAGCATTTGAGGTTGTATTTCGACGGGCCTGGACATTTCCGGTTCCCGCCGTTGACTGGTCCAGGCGGTAGTGACACACTAGAGAGGGCGGGCGCTGAGGTCAAGCAGCAGATCTCATATCGTTCTGCGCAAGAAGTCGGTATAGGATCTCCTGCAACGATGGAATACAAGCTACAGCGGTGGAGAGAGTATGGACCACCTTTCCGGGGAGTCGCTTAGTTTCTACCAAGGCTCTCAATTGTGTTTGGCTATGAGATGTATCCTTTGAGGGAGTTTGCTATCCAGTTGTTGAGTTACAACAACTTACATTATTTTTCAAAGACAGATAATTGCAAACGAGACGAGTACCAGTATGACAGCTTCACTCACAACCAGCTAACAGCATTGGTTGTGGAGAGAATCCAAAAATTCTAAGAATACTTGCACAATTTAGCAAGAGACTTGAGAGTGACTTGAGTGAGGAACAGGCATCGATGTCTTGAAATTGATTCGACAAGCGAGAGATCACAACTGCTCGACTCCCGTTTTTGAGTGAGAAGAGGATCCCTTCGAGAGAGCACGAAGAACTCTGTTAGTTGCAGTGTGATGTGTACTAGAAAGAAAAATCAGCGACTATATTCACGATGACTCAATACCCTATACAAAGAGCGGCGAGGCCGCGTGGATCCTAGTACATGCCCATCTGTCACCGTACACGCCCGTTACCAAGTTCCGTCTTTAGCAGCATTACAATCGCATCGTGGCCTTCTCCTGCTGCATACGATAGCGGCGTGTGACCGTATCCGTCCTTCGAAGGGGCTACACTGCAACAGAGGTAAATGGGAGTAAACATAGGGGTTGCTAGTAGTTATCACACCCTTTATTTTAATAGCACCCTAAGTAACCCAGCCAGATGCTGATCTCAGGCTTCTAGATGATTGTAACAACTTCTTCCCTCTTCTGTGCCAAGTGTCTGCCGACGAAGTTGCTCGTATTGAGCTCGAACCATTCTTTTCCGATGTGCCCACCAACATTCATAATTCCAAAGCGCCTATACACCCCATTTTGCCTAGTCGGCTCGAGCATTAGCATTTCCATCCACTTCCATTTGCTACCATTATTTGAGCGCAGTACTGGCATGACCTTCAAATCGCTTCGATTCTCCGTCTCGCCCTCGATATATCGCTCGTCGGGAAATACGGTCGAGCCCCAAGATTGACGGAACTTGCCAGTACCAGTCCAGACCTCTGCCCAGAATTTTGGAGCAGGTTTGAAATTAGCAGCCGCTTGCTTCCAGACCGGTTTGATATTGTATGTAGTGCCTTTGATTCTGATATATGCCCCATTTTCAACTTGGCCAAACGGGTCAGTCAACGGCTGGACTCCAAAGTTCTCAATGCTGACAAGAAGGTCATGTGGTTGGCCGTGGCAAGCTTTATTCATGGTCAATTGCCAGTTGACTGAGGCCCATGACCAAGTCGGAGCCTGATATTGGTCCTGATATTGGTTCTGCGGTCGTATCCGTTCCCGAGGAGGTCGACCATGCAATGGTGCAACCCCAAAGTAGTCCGTAAGGGAGAGTTTGCGCCCAGATACCTGCCAGATAATCCGCTGGTGATGCACCTATATATTGTTGAAAGCCTTTCGCAAGACCGGAAATTGCGATTAGGACAAGTGAGACGAGTTCCGGCATATGCATAAGCAATCGTATACTAGGCTGCGCAGGGGTCCTCAAAGAGGTCCTTCAGATAAGATGTCGGTATTAGCACCGGGCTGCGTGCTCCGTGAAGCTCCAAGGACTGCAACACAGTTGCAATGCGTGGAGTATCTTGGACGGAGAAGGCGGGATGGCGTCGCGACCAGGCCTCGGAGGCGATATTCTCATAGCGCTCGAACGCCAATTCATGTGTGTGAAGTGTATGATCCGGGGTGACAGTATCCGCTCCTGTGCCACCCAGCCACGGCTCACGAGTGAAGTACCAGCGAAACATTTCGCCCAGCCTTCAGGCAGCAGGAAATATTCGCCCGCAACCGGTGACTTCTTCGTGATACGTTCTCTAATTTGAGTCATACCGGACTCCTATGCCTCTACACTGAGGTCGAACGACGCTATTCCCCGCCAGGGCTCGAGTGTGGATGGACGCCGAGTTCGAAACATATCCTCCTGAACACTTGTGTTCCCATCCTCGATTGACTGAGCGCCGATATTGAACAACGCGTGCTTGTACACATTGCCCATTCGTCCGGATTCTTGTTGCCAATCCGCAGGACTGTCCTGGATGATGCAATGGGAGTCAATCCACAAGTATCCGACACTGAGATGCCTGCAAACTCTCACTGCGTCGGCAAATACCTGTGAGAAGCCATCTCTAGCGTCTCCATGGATCCGGAATAGGGACTCAGGTAAGTTGGTAGTTGTCAAGCGGAGAATGCGGTCTGCGGCACTCGGCCAGCGGTGACTTAGCGTAACATTATTGATAGGGCCGATTCAACGTTTCATGTAGTCTCATTCCATTCCCACGTATCCTTCGAGCCACATGCGGGCTTGATCAAGAGAGATACCGGAGCCTGTCCATTCCGACACGGTTGGATTGCCCGCGTACTTGTGTGCCTCTATTCCATTCCCGAAGTCAGAACAGCTTCTGCCGGGACATCTATACATCTGGGCCTTGCCTTCTGCCAGCAGAAATAGGAAAGTCTTGACAGCTGGTGTCTCTGGCGGAAGTGGTCTATCGGAGTCCAGGAAGTAACGTACTCGCAACCGGTAGTGGCGAGAATAGTTAGGGCATTCGAATAGCCATCAATCAGCCCACTTCAAAACGGCATTGACTCACCTTTAGTCCGTACTCCATGACATCCTTATTAGGGGCACTGCCAGGGTAGAGAAGCTGGTAAAATATCCCGCTCACCCTCTCATCATCTTCGTCTGATCCCGGTCGTATAGCATCTCACACATCTGACAATTGGCAGAACCGTCCTTCAGTTGCCGAGCCCGACGCCGATATTTGACTTCAGGCCCATCGATTAGATATTTGGCACGGAAAAGCAGAGAACACTTTTCGCAAATCATAGTCTCGTTGGATGGACGCGTTTTCGAGGTCGATAATTTAGTCTCCGGGTGTTCAATATCATGAAGAACTCGGTGAGTCTGTCTTGTTGTTGCATGTCGAAGGATCAGTCCAGATGAGCCTTCGAAGATTTCTGCACTTTGTTACCCACAGTTACAGTGGTACAGCTTATGGGAGGAGGCCATTGAGGGGTCATTGGCGCCTATCCACCAAGGTACTCAATCTGCGTTAGCATGCATCACGGCGGAACTGCGCATATTTCACCCGTTTCGCCGGTCCTGGGAGGAAATAGGGTAGTAGCTACAGTAATCCTCCGCTGAACTACCAAGACCGGTAATGCCCAGTAGCGTCGCCGCGCCAATTGTGTGTACTATTCCGGAGCTCGCCATTTCAGCGGGACTGATTATTTTAACATCATCTAGCAGCAGGGCACAGCTTCCAGCAGGTGGACAGGATTGAACAGGTTAGCGTTAGCCGTGTTAGGGGTAGAATAGTGTTTGAGCAAGTTGCAATACTGCACTCTGCACTCATTATTAATAATCCACCGCCACCCCGTTCCATGCTACGGTACCTATCTCCATTTCACCAATAGCGTGCATCCAAATTCATCCAACGTCCCTGTACCTGTTCCGACTGAACGGGCAGCTTATGCAGGACCTATCCACCAAGGTTACTACCCTGCAAGCTACCAACACAAATTGCTGGTACCTTGAGGGAGGAAATTTGATTTGGTGGGGAAGAGAACGTGTACATATAAAACACTCATTCCCGGGCTCACACACTTTCAGTCCGAATTGACTGCAATAACTGCGAATATAATCACAACAGAAAAAATATTCCTGTGCTACTGCTCACCTTACCAATCGCACTGTCCATCCAGCCTGACCTTCTTTCCCAGTCACCATGAGCTCAAACTCTACTTTTGACCCCCAAAGTGTCGACTTGGACACGGCTGACCCTACCGAAGTCATTTGCTACCTCACCCTGGGCCAGAATGAATACAGCGGCTCGCTGGGAGCCCGTATCTCAGCCCTCTTCGTCATCCTCATTGTATCCACTGCTACCACCTTCTTCCCCGTTCTTGCGGCGCGAGTGCCAAAGCTGAAGATACCCATCTATGTCTACTTGTTCGCCCGCTACTTCGGCGCCGGCGTCATCGTCGCCACAGCCTTTATTCAGTACGTTCTCTATTTGCATTGTCTCGCCTCGCCCTCCGGCTCTTGCAAAACCCGCCTTCTCCTCAAAGCGTGCTCACTAATCCATTCTCACAGTCTCCTCGACCCCGCCTACGGCGAGATCGGCCCCCAGACTTGCGTAGGCATGACCGGCAACTGGGCCTCCTACTCCTGGGTCGCCGGCCTCGTCTTCACCTCCGTCATGCTAGTATTCCTGCTCGACTTCGCCGCCGAGCGCTACGTCGAAATCAAGTACGGCTACATGGACAGCCACCCGGACGTCGAAGGCATCGTCACCACCGGCCAAGCCCACCAAGACCAGCAGAGCCTCCACTCCAGCGACCAACAGGACGTGGTCCGCGCCACCATCGAAGCCGAAGCCGCGACCGACCCCGTCAACAAACGCGCCGCCGCGACCGACGTGGAAAAGCTCGACTCGGACTCGGACGCCGCGGCCGCGGAGCGCTCCTTCCAGCAGCAGATCGCCGCCTTCCTGATCCTCGAGTTCGGCGTCATCTTCCACTCCGTCTTCATCGGGCTCAACCTCGGCACCGCCGGCGCCGAATTCTCCATCCTGTACCCGGTGCTCGTGTTCCACCAGTCCTTCGAGGGCCTCGGCATCGGCGCGCGCCTGTCCGCCATCCCCATCCCGCAGCGCCTGTCCTGGCTGCCGTGGGCGCTGTGCCTGGGGTACGGCCTGACGACGCCAATTGCCATTGCCATTGGCCTGGGCCTGCGGACCACGTATAACAGCGGCAGCTACACGGCGAATGTGGTCAATGGCCTGTTTGATGCCATCAGCGCGGGCATCTTGATCTACACGGGGCTGGTGGAGCTGCTGGCGAGGGACTTTTTGTTTAATCCGGAGCGCACGCGGGACAACAAGCGGTTGACGTTTATGATCGTTTGTGTTTTTCTGGGCGCCGCGTTGATGGCGCTGTTGGGGAAGTGGGCTTGATGCTCTCTTCTGACAGGAGTGTCTCATATAGAACTCTCGCCGGATGGCCAGAGAGCTGGTTAAAAGCAGCTAGAGGCAGCCCAAGTGCTGGTCTTGGCCGCCGAATAAAAGAAATCAAAAATTAATGCAAATTACATTTCTTGATGGGAGCAGCTCCACAAAACGCTCCTCTATGATTATCACGCCATTCCTCATCTCCTTCTCCCAGCCCCTCCCTTCTTCCTATCTTTATCCTGCCATCGATTATGTACCGGAATAACATACTCCACATCATGCTTATCCCTATGCTCCTGCCAGAAGTCATTATCAAGCCCATACTCATCCCTCTTCTTCGCATGCCTATACGTCCTTATCCTCCTCGGCTGCCGCGGCGGGCCCTCTGGGTCCGGATCTTCGAAAGGGTGGATGAGGAATTTGAGCGCAAAGCTGCAGATGCCGCGGACGCGCGTGCTCAGCGCGAAGCTGAGCGCGCCGACTATGATGAGGACGGAGATGGGGACTGTTGGAAGGGGGATGAGCGGTTAGTGGGTGGTGGTTAGAGGGGGAGGACTACGCACTTGATATTGTTGCGACGGCTTTGGCAGTTGCAAAGTCTGCGCCTCCCCATTCCCTGGCGTGATGTTTTAGTCGTTGTTGTGTTTGTTGGAGGCGGGTGATGACTTACCTTACGTTCATTCCGAAAAGACCGGTGAAGAAGGTCAAAGGAAGCTGGCAAACATGTCAGTCGCGGCCTCCATTTCTTGTCTGACGTAGGAGAGTAGGTCCCCCCTCCCCCCCCCCTCAATCCAACTGCTCAAGGGGTTTACTTACGAAGATGATGTTAAATACCTGCAAGAAGTTAGTATATATGTCAAGACGAATAGATGAGAGTACGTACTGTGAAAATCATAACCGCTCGAGATTGCATGCCCTGAACATCTGCTTGCCAACGCGACAGGCGCGCTTCATCGACATTAGCCTGTCTC
>Ga0335074_10006737_pt1 | contig 15924 bp, 13 predicted proteins | sample Lox_Sample_23_FD_206715 | JGI IMG/M metagenome (GOLD analysis project Ga0335074, IMG submission 206715) | Soil microbial communities from Loxahatchee National Wildlife Refuge, Florida, United States - Lox_Sample_2.3 | ecosystem: Environmental > Terrestrial > Soil > Wetlands | place: USA... | reverse complement strand
CGTTCGGCCTGCTCGCGGAACTTGATCATCAGATCGGGTCCCATGATGCCGTCGGGGAAGCCCGGATAGTTCTCGACGTCGGTGGTGAGCATCAGCTGTCCGCCGTAGAGGCCGCCGGCCAATACCAACGGTTGCAAATTTGCGCGTGCCGCGTAGATCGCGGCGGTCAGCCCGGCAGGGCCTGAGCCGATAATGAGGACTCGTTCCATGGTTGCTTGGGCTTCGACCCGTCGGCAGTGGCTCCCGGTTGCGCGGCGAAGAGCTCGCCATGAGCCGCTGGCCGGATATCCCGCTCGAAGACACCTTCGGTGACGTGTTACGCAAAGCGATGCGCGGGAACCGCGTAACGACTGCGACGCTCGCGTCGCAGACGGGGATTCCCGCGGCAGACATCGAGGCGTGGCTTGCGGATGACGGCACGGCGAACGCCGAGCAGGCGCGTGCCCTGGCGACGGTGTTGAAGCTGAACCCCGAGCGTTTGGTCGAACGCGCTGCCGGCACGTTCGCTCCCCCCGTTGTCGTGCTGGACGGCGTGCAACAACACACGCAGGACTCGCAACCTAACAGCAACGGCTACGTGATCTTCCGCGGCGACCGCAAACGGGCCGCGCTGGTCGATCCGGCCGGTTCGCCGCAACGCCTGCTGCAAGTGCTGCGCGATGGCGGTTACGATCTGCAGTACATCCTCGTCACGCACAAGCACAACGACCACTCCGGAGCGGTAGCCGCTGTCGCCAAAGAATACCCGCACGCGCAAATCGTCATGCATCCGCTCGACGCAGCCGCGATCGGCCCACTCGCGTCGAAGGCGCTCGCCGCTAATGACGGCGCGACATTTCCGTTCGGTGACGGTGCGCAGATTAGGGTGCTTCACACGCCGGGACACACCGACGGTTCGGTCAGCTATCTCGTCGACTCGACCGTCTTCACCGGTGACATTCTCTTCTCGGGCAGCGTCGGCGGCGCGTACGGCGATAAGAGCACCTACGGTGATATCCTGCGCAGCGTGAGCACCAAGCTCTTCACGCTACCCGACGACACCGCAATTATGCCCGGACACGGTCCGCCCTCAACGGTCGCAACGGAACGCGCCCACGATCCCTTCTTTTGAAAAGTTGCTGATTTAGTTCGGATCGAGGAAGCGAGACCCGAGGTTTACTATGGTAAATGAGGGTCGAGCTGACGATGAGCCGGGGTAAATCAGCAACTTTTACTAGCGTGAGGCTTGCGGTACGACCAAACGCGACCCGTCGCTGCCGGTGATGACGGCGCCGCTGTGATGCGGCGCGTCGTCGGTTTCGCGAATCAACTCGAACTGCACCACGACGCTGCCCGATTTCGGTATCACCTCGGATACCTGCGTCGGCGAGCAAACGCGCGTGTCGCAGAACGCGGCGATCCATCCCTGCGCCACGCCGCTGGTGTTCAAATGAACCGTCGTGCCCGGCCTCCCCGAGACGGTCAAGCGATACTTCGCTGCCGCCTGCGTCGCCGTCGGCAGATCGCTACCGCTCCAGGGCGTGATGCCGATCGAGGCAAGTATCAGTGCGAACATTCAGTCCTTTCGTTAGGTACGCAGTTTATACCCGACGGCCATCATTCGCAACGCAACCGCGAGCGCAAGTACCGCGAGTAGTCCGATCGCCCCAAGCGAAACCGGTAGGGGCAGATAGCTGGCACCCGTATAGCTGTAGCGAAACGCGTCGATCGTATAAAAGATCGGATTGAAAAGCTCGAGGTGTCGCAGCACGGGCGGCAGCATCTGCGCCGAGGTAAAGACGCCGCCGACGAAGGTTAGCGGGGTTATCACGAACGTCGTGAGCACGGCGATATGATCGAACTTCTCGGAGACTAGGCCAAAGATGACCCCGAGCGATGAAAACAGGACCGACACGATGGTGATGACGACGAAGTAGAGCAACCAGTCCTGCGGCCACGTATGCACGAGTGCGGCGCCGAGCAGCGTTATCAGCGCGGCGATGAAATAGGCCCGAATGAGCGAACCGAGCACGTATCCGAAGACAATCTCGAGCGCCGACATCGGCGCGATGAGCATTTCCTGAATCGAGTTCATGAAGCGCCCTTGGAAGACCGAACTCGAGCATTCGCCGTACGACGAGTCGATTGTCTGCAGCATGATCAGACCAGGAATCAAGAACTGCGCGTAGCTTACGCCCTGGACGCTTTTGATGCTGCTTCCCAGTGCTAGACCGAAGACGAAGACGTACAACAAGGTCGAGATGATCGGCGGCCAGATTACCTGGTTGATGATCTTGAGGCTGCGAATCATCTCGCGCTTGATCAGCGTCCACAGCGCGACGCTATTGAAGCGTGGGGCAACGGCAATCATGCGCGGGTCAGCTCCAAGAAGACGTCCTGCAGGCTCGCTCCGTCGGCGATGAGCTCTCGCGTGGGCTTCTGCGCCACGATGCGGCCCTGACGAATAATCGCAATATTCTTGCACAGCTCTTCGGCTTCTTCGAGGTAGTGCGTGGTCAGAAAAATGGTAAGGCCGTCGCCGTTGAGTTCGCGCAACAGACTCCAGAGCTCCAGGCGCAGCTCGACGTCGACACCCGCGGTCGGCTCATCGAGAATCACGAGTTGCGGCTCGTGGATCAGCGCACGAGCTAGCGTAAGCCGGCGCTTCATACCGCCGGAAAGCTTGGTGTACTCCTGGTGCGCTTTAGACGCGAGGCCAAATCGCTCGAGCAACATGTCGGCCCGCTCGCGCACGGCCGGACCGCGCAAACCGAAATACCCGGCTTGAAAGATCAAGACGTCACGAATCGAGAGGTAACGATCGAAGTTATATTCTTGCGGGGCGAGGCCGATGACGCGACGCGCTTCGCGCCACTGCTCCCGGTTGTCATAGCCGAAGACGCGGATCGATCCGGCATCGGGCTTCGCGAGCCCGACGATGGCATTGATAGTGGTGGTCTTGCCGGCGCCGTTTGGGCCGAGAAAACCGAAAAATTCCCCGGATTCGACCTGCAGCGAAACGTCGTTTACCGCAGTGAAATCCCCATAACGTTTGACGAGGTGGTCGATGACGATCGCAGGTGTCAGGGTACAAATCCCTTGAGCCGCCGATAGCGGTGACGTCGCAGTGTGGCGATCAACTCGCCACTCCCCGGAATCCCGCAATCGGCGAGTTGGGTTGCAACTTTCTTCACGTCGAATTCAACGCGCCGGTGTTTGACCTCCCAGCCGCTCCCGCGCTCGGTAAAAATCGCGTAGCACGCACGCGCATCGCCATCCTTGGGCAACCCGGCCGACGCAACGTTGACCAGCATCTTGCCGCGCCAGATCCGTACGTAGGGCAAATGCAAATGCCCGAAGGCAATCGCCGTGGCGTGTTCCTCGCCGATCAGGCGTTCGAGTATCGCGTCGTCGGCATCGGGCCAGATATGTTCGTCGTCGTTCGTCGGATTGGCATGCACGATCAGCAATTGATTTTCGTCTTCGCCGATGCGGACGGCAAAGGGGAGTTCGTTGAGCCACGAGAGCCACTTTTCACCAAGGTCGCGGCGCGCCCACTCGAGTTGCGCGTGCTCCGGCGTTTCGAACCGCTCGGATCCGGGCGCGGCGAGATAGCGCTCGGTGTTCCCGCGTATCGATTGCGCGCCGACTTCCTCGAGCCGCTGTAACACCTTCTTCGGTTTGGGACCGTCAAGACAAAGGTCACCGGCGGCGATGATCGCGTCGGCACCACCCTGCGCGTGCAAATCGGCTAGACACGCATCGAGCCCGACGAGATTCCCGTGAATGTCGGAAAGTACGGCGACGCGCATCGGCGGCTAGTCGCGCTTGAGCGCAAGCACGAGCAACGACGGCGTGATGCCCACCTTCTCGAAATCGTAAAGATCGATGCCTTCGACCACGATGCCCGCCTTACGCATACGAGCGAGTGCATAGCGATAGCGCACGTCGGCGATAACGTGATGCTCGCCTAGACAAATCACGCCGGCGCCACACGCCTCGCCGCGTTCGAGTTCGATCGTGCGAAAGCCGGCGAACGCGCTGGCGTCGACTTTGTCCGGCGCAATCACGACCGTGTCGTGGGCCACCACACTCGCAACCGAACGCAATGATGCCGTACCCGGAGCAAGTGCAACCTCTACGACGTCGAACCCGTGCGCACGTGCGACCGCGGTGAAGCCGTTGCGGCCGATCGCGTTGCCGCGCGTGCTCATACCCACGAATGCGGTGCGGCCCGCGAGCAATACATCGCCGCCGTCGAGCAATCCGGGCGCGGCGATCATACCGGCGATCGGAACGTCTAGGCGCGAGCACTCACTTTCGAAGCGGTCTGCTTCGGCGCGACGCGACATCGCGCTCGGGCGCATAACGAACGCGCCGTCTTCGAACACCACCGCGGCATCGCCGATCGCCGTTTCATAGGGATCCTCGCCGCGCGGTTCCATCACGATGGTCTCGACACCGAAGTACGCCAGCGTTTTGCGCAGGATTTCGTGCTGTTCGAGCGCGCGCGCGTAGACTGCGCCCGGCTCACCCGGGAGGGGTTTGGCGTGCTCGAGCGTTGCGGCCGGCTTCATTAACATCGCGACGCGCAATTTGCCGGTGGGAGTACCCACCAGGCGAGGACCAAAATCGATCGTCGTCATCGTCTTTCGCTTAGGGGAGAGCCTGGTATGTTCTCGGATACGGGACCTGCCCGAAGAAATCCGCCATATCCGTCGATAGCAAATCGGCAAGCGAGAGCGGCGGTAGGCCTAGAAGCTCTTCCTCGGTTTTGACGACGCTCGCTACCGAGAGGTGCCGGCTGCCCACGTAACCCGGGCGCGCGAGCGGAGAGACCACCAGGGCGTAGCTTCGAGCGACGTTGACGTGATCTCGCGCCCCGGCGACGCCTTCGCCCACCACGAAGACGGCGGTCGACGACCAGTGCGGGGTACCGCTCAGAAAGGCGATAGCGCGGCCCAGGGCACGGTCGGCGGCTGTCATGCCTCCCGGCACCGCTGCAGGCAGCCAGAGATAGGTAAAGGCCGGCTCCTGATCGGCTTGGACGAGCCCCCCCATGTCGGTGATGAACTCCGCGACGCGGGTGTCGTCGCCGATCGCCGGGTTCCAGCCCGGATAGGCGAGGTCGACATGTCCGTCCAGTGCGCCCAGCGCTGGAACGTCAAGGGTGTAGGTGCCGCCGAGGCCCGGGGCAGCCGGGGCAGCCGGCTGCGGCTGGCGGCCGCGGCCACGCACGATAGCCTGCTGGGGAACCGCATCCTGATATCCCGATAGCGCCATCAAGCCACCGTAGTCGCGGTATGAGAGCCCGGCGCGCTGCAGCGCATTGAATAGGTAACCGGCGCGAGGGTAGTCCTCGGGATCGTTACCGCTGTCGTCGAGCGGCATGCGCCCTGAATTTACGTGCACGACGCGCTGCGTGTACAGGCTCGCTGCCCCGCCCAGCGCGGCCTGCGCGTTTGCATCGAGATTTGCGTCGGCAACGTAGAAGTTGTCGGCAATCCCGTAGGCCGACGCCAGCGCGTGCAGATTGGGCGTCGTGTCCGCTCCGTCCGCTACGAATGCAGGATCGCCGTTGCCTCGACCGAGGTCACCAAAGATTGCGTCGTAACTCTCATCGCCGACGGCGATGTAAACGACGTGGTCGATCGCACTGCTGCGCTTACCGGATCGAAGCGCCGGAACCACGCCCGTTGCGTGCGATGCCGCCGCGACGCGATTGTACTTGAAGGTTGAAAGCGTCGCCGCTTCGAGCGGCAACGTTTTGAGATCGATGCGTTGCAACTCGCCCCATCCGTCGACTCCCTTCGCCGCGGTCGCGTAGAGATAGCGGCCGTCGGGAGAAAGCGCGAGCGCGGAAGGATACCACGCCGTTGGTATGAGGCCGAGGCGATGCAGATGCGCCGGATCGGCCGCATCGACTACGGCGATGGCGTTAAGTCCGGCGAGCGCAACGTAAAGCCGCTTGTCGTCGCGTGAAAGCACTTCCGCACTGGGCTGCGTGCCAAATGGTGCATTGTCGAAGAGGCGTAAAAACAGTCCTGCAACGACCCGCGGGTAGGGGCCGAGCGAAACCGTTGCAATGCGATCGACGTTGGCCATCGCAACATAAGCATAGTTTCCGCCGTGCCTTACCACGATCGCGTCGGGACGCGCGCCACCGACGTTTTGCAAGCCGTCGGGAACCGGATCCATCGGGACGTTTACGGCATTTTCCGGCGGATCGAGTGCGCCGCTCGCCGTGAAGATCGAAAGCGACGACGAGCGTTCCGCATCGGCGGCCGGTGCCGAGAACGCCGGTGCCGGAGCCGGCGCGGGAAGCGCAGCATAGCCGGCAAGACCGCCATTGGTAACGAAGAGCCGATCGCCGCTCACCGCGATACTCGAAGGAAAGTATCCGGTTTGTGCACCACCGAGCGCCCGGCGCGCGGAAAGGTCGATCGCGGTGACGCGACCCGAGAGATCGCTCGTCACGTATGCCATGCGTCCATCCGAACCCAGCGCGATTGCATCCGGAAATCCGGCAACCGCAATCGTTTGCGCGGGTGCTAGCGTGCCGTCATCGCCAAGCTCGAAACAACGCACGAGACCGTGCGGACCGTCGCTTGCAAGCACCAGCGTGTGGCCGGGATCCGCCGGATCGCTCGTTGCCGCAATGCCCGTGAAGAGCGCGAGCGACGGATTGCGATACACGCTTACGACGCGCATCGATTGCGCGTCGACGACCGCAAGGCTATACCCGCCGACGACGTCCGGCGACGACGGCGGCGGCGCGCCGGCTGCCGGATTTTGTTCGGCATTGCCGACCACCACGAATCGGCCGTCGGGAGAGACCGCCAATCCCAATGGATCGGTGCCGACGAAGATCGAAGCGCCGAGCGGTGCTGCGATGCGACCGTCGGGCAGGACAGCATCAGTTGGCCGTTCGGGCGAGGCACCGGCTGGGCGCATGCCTGCGGGGGCGGAGTACACGATCAGGGGTGCCCGGCGCGGCGCCGAATGGGCCGCACCCAGCAAAACGGCGGCCAAAGCCGCCGCTAGGGGTCCTCGGAAGTTCACTCGCTTAGGCTACGAACGGCGAGCCCGAGGAACCTGCAGCCGTGGCGAAGACTGAACGTGACATGCGTTTTCTGGTTGCTGCATGGTTCGTAAGCCGCGCGGTTATCGTCGTTGCATTTCTGCTTGCTTCGCCGCATCCGCTCGCAAGCGGCGGCAATTGGGACGGCGCGTGGTACGGTTCTGTTGCACTGCATGGCTACGGTTACGCGCATCGCGGCACCCAAAGCGACACGGCATTTTTCCCGCTGTACCCATTGGTCGCATCGCTTGTCCTGCGAACGGGCATCGGCTGGCCGCTGGCCGGTTTGCTGGTTAACAACGCCGCTTTTCTCGGTGCGCTGGTCGTGCTCTACCGTCTCACGCACGCGCGCTGGAACGCTGCCACGGCAAGGTGGTGCGTCGCCGTCGCATGCGCATGCCCGCTCTCGCTCTTCGGCAGCATCGCGTATCGCGAGGGTCTTTATCTCCTCTTGAGCGCGCTTGCGGTATGGTGGGCGTTGCGCTCGCAGCGAGTGCGCGCCGCACTGGCCGCAGGCGCCGCGAGTGCGACGGCCGTCGCCGGCATTGCACTCGCCGGCGCGTTCGTCGTCGAATCGTTACTGCGGCGCCGCGGCCTTCGTGCACTCGGCGTCGCGGCGCTTTCGTTCGCCGGCATCGCCGCGTACATGTTTTTTTGCTGGCAGCGTTTCGGCGATCCACTAGCGCCGCTGGCGGCACAGCACGGCTGGCGCACGCCTGGATTCGACTGGCCGGCTTGGGAGCGCGTGTTGCGCAGTCTGGCTTCGATCGACGGCCTGCGGCAGAATGTGATGGTGGTCGTGCTCGTTCCACTCGGGGCGATCGCCGTCGTGGTGCAGCATAAGGCACTCGGATTGCTGATGACGCTCTATGCGCTCTTCGCACTCGCGATACTCGCTCTGGCCGGCGAGCCGATCTCGGCCGATCGCTATGCGTACGGCGTGATTCCGATCCTTATCGCCTACGGGCGCGCGCTGCAGCGCGTGCCGGTCGTGGGGATTGCCGCGCTGGCCGCTTCACTGGTCTTGCTGGCGTACGACGCTACCCAATTCGCGCGCTTCCATTGGGTCGCGTAGCGCCTGGCCGATGCGGCGCACGCCTTCGCGACCCGTCGCTTCGTCGATGTGTCCGAACGAGAGTCTCAGCGCGGGTGGTCCCACTCGCGTAGGATAGAACGGCTCGGCCGGCATCACCAGCACGCCTTCGCGCGCGCATGCGTCAAACGCCGCTTGCGTCGAGATGCGCGACGGCAACGTGAGCCACACGTTGACGCCGGCGGCGGGCGGTCGAACGTTCGCCCATGAAACGAGCGTGCAGAGCGCATCGACGAACGCGTCGCGCCGGTCCCGATAGAGCGCGCGCGTGCTGCGAATATGACGCGCGTATGCCGGCGAGTTCATGAAACGCCAGAGCGCACGCTGCGTCAGCGTCGAGGTGAAGACGTCGGCGCGCACCTTTGCGACCTCGAGCGCCTCCGCGATCGCGCCGCGCGCGTAGAGATAACCGATTCGCAACGCCGGAAAGATCGATTTCGACAGACTCTCCATGACGATCACGCGGCCGTCGGTATCGAATGCGGCCAACGGCGGCGGAGCCTGCGCGTCATAGGTCAGCTGCCAGCCGGTCTGATCCTCCAGCACCATGACGTCGTAGCGCCGCGCAAGCGCGACGATCTGCTTCGCGCGGCGCGCCGGCAAAACGGCACCGGTAGGATTCTGTGCAATTGGGTTGACGTAGAAGAGCCGCGGACGGTACTCAGAAAATACGCGCTCGACGTCGTCAACGCGGACACCGTCAGCATCGCTGCGCACCTCTACGTAGGTCACGCCGCGCGCGTCGAAAACGCCGAGCGTTCCAGAGTACGTGGGGCTTTCGCTGGCAACCACGCTGCGCTCGTCGAGCAGCACGGTTGCCACGAGATCGGCGGCCTGTTGCGCGCCGCTACAGACGATGATGTCGCTCGACTGCGCGCGCACGCCGCGTCCGCGCAAGAGTTCGGCGAACGTTTCGCAGAGCTGCCCGTCACCCGTCGACGAACGATATTGCATGGCTTCGGGTGGATCGTCGAGCAGCGTACGATGCATCGCTCGGCCAAAATCTTGGAGCGGAAACGTCTCGGGTGCCGGATGACCGGTCGCAAGCGAGATCGCGCCGGGGTGGGTCGCGCGGGTGAGTTGCTCCATCACGCCGTCGAGGCGCTGCGCCCGCGCGAAGCGCGAGACATCGGGTTCCCAGCGGCGCGAAAAGGGTGACTCGGTTTCGACCGGCGGAGCGACGAACGTCCCTTTGCCGACCCGCGAGATCACCCGTCCGCGCGCCGCCAGCAATTCGTAGGCCTGCGAGACGGTCACCAATGCGCACGAGAGATCGCGCGCCAGCTCGCGCATCGCGGGAAGGCGGTCACCGGGGGCGAGCGCGCCCGACTCTATCGCTTGCGCGAATTGATCGGCGAGCTGAACGTAGAGCGGCCGTCCATCCCGGTGGTCGAGACGGAGTTCAGCGCTTGTCGAGACGATAGCCGATGCCCCGTACGCTCGAGATTTCGAGCGGGGCGTCGACCTCGAGCAGTTTCTTGCGGAGCGCCGCGACGTGCACGTCGACGACGCGAGTCGGCACGCCCGACGTATCGTTCCAGACATGCTCGAGAATCTGCGCGCGTGTCAGTAACCGGCCCTCGGCCTCGCCGAGGAACCACAACAGCCGGAATTCGAGCGCCGTCAGCGAGACGCTCGTACCGTCGTTGAGCAGCGTATGAAAGTCGCGGTCGAGCTGCGCGCTCCCGAGCGAAAGAAGGTTGTTTCCTTCCTTCTTCGTCGTGGACTTCTCGCGGCGGCGCAAGAACGATGCGATCCGCGCCACGAGCTCGTTGCCGGAGAAAGGCTTGGTGATGTAGTCGTCGGCGCCCAGACCCAAACCGAGCAAGATGTCTTGCTCGCGCGAATGACCGCTCACCATCAAAATGAAGCAGTTATTCGAGTTCGAGAGCGAGGTGCAGACGTCGAGCCCCGAGATATCGGGCAATCCAACGTCGAGTACCACGACGTCGGGCTTATAGGTATCGGCGAGTTCCAGACCCTCAGCGCCGCTCGAGGTTACCTTGACCTCGTAACCGGCGCGCTCGAGAACGGTCTGCTCTAGGCGAGCAACGTCCTCGTCGTCCTCAATCACCAGCATACGGGCTAGGGCCATCTACTCACCTCCTTGACGCGCGGATCACCCGATCCGACTATACCTTAGAATCGATCTCTTCTTCCTCAGACTTTACCAGCGTACGTCGGGCAACGCCTTCGTCCACGGCCGCGCTGGCCACCGCTTTTGCGACCGCGTCGACCACGCGAGGGTCGAATACGCTCGGAATAATGTATTCGGGGCCTCGTTCTTCGTCGCTCACGATCGAGGCGATCGCGTAGGCCGCCGCAATTTTCATCCGCTCGGTAATGCGGCTGGCCCGCACGTCGAGCGCACCGCGGAAGATCCCCGGAAACGCCAAGAGGTTGTTCACCTGGTTCGGGAAGTCGGAACGGCCGGTGGCGACCACCGCGGCAACCGGAGCCGCCACGTCGGGCATGATCTCGGGCGTTGGGTTGGCCATCGCGAACACGATCGGATCGCGCGCCATGCCGGCGATCTCCTCGGGCTTCAAAATCCCCGGAGCGGAGACCCCGATGAAGACGTCGGCACCCCGCAAGACGTCGCCGAGCGTACCGTGCCGATTCTCACGATTGGTGTGTTCGGCCAGCCAGCGCCAGTGCGCGTTGTCGTAGCGATTTTCGCGATTGATTGCTCCGTTGCGGTCGACTGGAATGACGTCACGTACGCCGGCCTCGAGCAACATCTTGATCGTTGCCGTTCCCGCAGCCCCGCTGCCGGACACGACGATTTGCAAGTCGTGCAGATCCTTGCCGACGACCTTGGCCGCATTGATCAGTGCCGCAAGGATCACTACCGCGGTTCCGTGCTGGTCGTCGTGCATAACGGGAATATCGAGGCGCTCGATCAGCCGCTGCTCGATCTCAAAGCAGCGCGGCGCAGAAATATCTTCCAAGTTGATCCCGCCGAAAACCGGCGCGATATGCACCACGGTCTCGACGATCTCATCGACGTCCTTGGTGTCCAGACAAATCGGAAACGCATCGATACCGGCAAACTGCCTGAAAAGCATCGACTTGCCTTCCATCACCGGCAATGCACCGAGCGGCCCAATGTCGCCCAGGCCGAGCACCGCCGTGCCGTCGGTGACGACGGCAACGGTGTTGCGCTTCACCGTCAACTGGAACGCCTTGCTGGGATCGGCGACGATCGCCATCGACACGCGCGCGACGCCCGGCGTATAGACGACCGAAAGATCGCTGCGCGTCTTAACCGGAATTTTCGGTTCGATGCGGATCTTGCCGCCCAGGTGCGCCAGAAACGTCGAATCGGAGACCGAGATCACGCGCACGCCGTCAAGCCGCTCGACCGCGCGCCTGACCTCGTTGCCGATCACGTCGGAGCTGACGTTGATCGTGACGTCGCGCACGACCTTCGCGCGCGAGACCGAGCGCATATCGACCGCCGCGATCTGTCCGCCCGCGTCACCGATCGCGTTGGCAAGCGTACCGAAGGCGCCGTTCTCGTTTGGCATTTCGACGCGCATGATCAAAGTAAAGCTTATTGCCGGCTGTGGCATCTATATCAATTCCCGCTGATGGTCATTTCCGCTACGCGAAGCGACGGGGCGACCGTCGCGCCGTCGAAACGCAAATCATCGGCTACCGCATCGACGCCGGCAAGCATGTCCGCGAGGTTCCCAGCCACGGTGAACTCGTCGATTGGGTAGGCCAGCTCGCCGTTTTCGATCATGAACCCGCGTGCTCCCCGGCTGTAGGTCCCGGTTGCGTGTTCGGTGGCAAAGCCGATGGTCTCGAGCACGAGGACGCCGCGACGGGTCGCCGCGACCAGATCGGCGAGTGAACCGGCGCCCGGGACGAGATAGAAATTATTCGCGCCGATCCCACCGCCCGTCGAATTGCCGGTTGTCCGCGCGCCCAGCTTGCGCGCGTAATAGCTGTCATAAAGGAACGTCCGGAGCGCGCCCTGTTCGAAGACGGGCGTGCGGCGTGTCGCCACGCCTTCGCCGTCGAATGGTGCGCTGCCAAGGCGAGCGGGCAACGTGCCGTCGTCGACGATCGTCACCAGCTCGCTCCCGACGCGGTCGCCGATGCGCTCGGCGAGCCAGGAGTTGCCGACCGCAACGTTCGAGGCGGCGACGGCGGAAAAGAGATCGTCAAGCAGCGCAGCGGCGACGTCGCGCTCGAAGATCACGGACGTGCGCATCGTCGGCGGCTTGCGCGCACCGAACATCTCGACGGCGCGGCGCGCCGCTACCGCGCCGATCGCATCGGGTGCTTCCAAATCCGCTAACACGCGTCCAGCAGTTCCGTAGTGCGCGGTGCGTTTTGTGCCTCGATCCTCGGCGAGCGGGCTCGTCGATCGGGATGCACGCGACGCGGTATACGCGCCGCGAAACCCGGCGGAATTCGCGAGCGCGATCGTGGTATTTGCGTCGCTGTAGTGCGAGCCGCTCGAGTTGACGATGCGCGGGTCAGCGGCTCGGATCGCCCGCTCGAGCGCGAGCGCATCGTCGATCTTCTCGGGTTCACTGCGCAGCCCGATTGAGGAATCGACGAGCGCGAGATCCCCCGCAAATTCCCCGAATTCGTCGGGTAACGCGGCATCTGGGTCCTGCGCGACATAGCGCAATTGGTCCAGCGCGCGCAAAAACGACGCCCGTAGCTCGTGCGTCGTCAGATCGGAACTCGCAACGGCAACGTGCCGGCCCTCGCGCCAGAGACGTACGTGAATGTTCGAGCCGGTCGAGCGTTCGAGTTTACTCACCGTGCGCTCGCGCGCCTCGACGTGAAAGCGACGGGCGACTGAAAACGTCGCCTCGGCATGCTCGGCTCCAGCTTCGACCGCGAGATCGACCGCGCGCGTCGCTATCTCCAGAGCGTCATCGTTCGTCATCGGTTCCTCCGACGGTGATCGATGAAATCTTGACCGTCGGCATGCCGACGCCGACCGGAACGTTCTGCCCGCCTTTTCCGCACGTATAGTGCCGGCGCGCAAGACGCGCGTCGTTTCCGACGGCAACGACCTTCGTCATCGCTTCCGGGCCATTGCCGACGATTGTGGCGTTGCGGACCGGCGCGGTCACCTTACCGTCCTCGATGAGATAGCCTTCGGCGACCATGAAGACGAAATCGCCCTTGCTGATCTCCACCTGTCCTCCGGCAAACGATTTCGCGTAGATTCCACGCTTGGTCGATCCGATGATTTCTTCGGGGGTGCTTTCGCCGGACGGCATGTAGGTATTGCACATTCGCGGCTGTGGGAGGAAGCGATACGATTGGCGTCGTCCGCTGCCGGTCGGTTGGACGCCCATGAGCCGGGCGTTGAGCGTATCTTGCATGTACCCGCGAAGGACGCCACGCTCGACCAGCACCTTGTGCTGGCCGGGGATGCCCTCGTCGTCCACCGCGATGCTGCCGCGTTCTTCGGGCAAGTTGCCGTCGTCGTAGATCGTAACGAGTTCGCTTGCCACGCGCTCGCCGACACGCCCGCTGTAAAGTGAGGTTCCGCGCCGGTTGAAGTCGCTTTCAAGGCCGTGCCCAACGGCTTCATGCAGCAGCACGCCGCCGCCGCCCGCGCCAACGACCATCTCCATCTCGCCTGCCGGGGCCGGCTCTGCGTCGAGATTCGTTGCCGCGATGCGCGCCGCGTCGGCAGAAAGTTCTTCGGGTGAGTGCGTGTCGAAATACTCGATTGCGGTGCGCCCGCCATCGGCGGCGTAACCCGACCCGCGCTTGCCGCGCAAGCTCGCGACGGCTTGTACGCCGAGCGTCACCATCGGCCGGTGATCGTGGACGAAACGACCATCGCTGCTGGCGATCCAAACGTCTTGCAGCTCGTCGGCTACGTACGCATTGACGGCGACGATGCGCGGGTCGTAGGCCCGCGCGCAACGATCCGCGCGTTCCAGCAAGTCGACGTACTGGGCCGCGGGCGCGTGATCGCGTCGCGATTGATCGTAGAGCGGAGGAACCGCGAGGTTGGTGAGATCGACGATGCCGCTGACCTGCACCGGCGCGCTGCGCGCAATCAACGATGCCGCCTCGGCCGCAGCGATCAGCGCCTCGATCGAAAGATCGTCGGAGTACGCGTAGCCGGCCGATTCGCCGGCGACCACGCGAATGCCGACCCCTTGCGCGATCGCCGTCGTGCCGTCGTGAATGTGCCCGTCCTGCAAGCGAAAGGCATAGGAGCGCCGCCGTTCGCAAAAGACGTCGGCGTAATCGCCGCCGCGCCGGAGCGCCCGAGAAAGAAGACGCATGAGCGTCTCGCGGTCGAGCATCAGAATGCCGCCAGCGCGTCAACGGCACTCACGAAGGCGCTATCCGGATCGCCGGGCGAGTCGTTGATCATAAAAGCAAACGCCACGCGTCCGTGGTGCATCGTGTTGACATACCCCGCGAGCGAACTTGCGTCGCTCAAGTGTCCGGTCTTGGCGCGCACGCGGCCCAGAGCGGTGGTGAAGTCGTAGTGCGTCAGCGTGCCGTCGCGTCCCCCTGCCGGCAGCAACAAGTAAAGTCCCGTATCACGATCGCGCAGTTGTGCGTCGCTGAGAATCCAAGCGAGCGTTAACGCGCTGACGCGGTTGGCTTCGGCGAGGCCGCTTCCGTCGACGCTATGCAACCCATCGATTGGAATCCCGTGCGAACGGAGGAAGGTACGTTCAATGGCCAGGCCGTTGGCGTCGGTTCCGGCCTGGTCATTGGCGACCGCGAGCGTACGCATCAGCTGCTCGGCGTAATGGTTGTCCGATACGAAGAGCATGTGACGAACCAGATCGCGTAACGGCGGGGATCGATGATCCCAGAGCACGATCGTGTCCAGAGGGGCGGTCGAATCCTGCGGAGGTTGCGCGATCGTGATGCCGGCCTGGTGCAACATACGTTGGAGCACGTCTGCCACGTGCGTTCGCATGTCGTGGACCGGCAACCAAAACTTCTCTTCGGTATCGGCCGGGATGTCGCCGCCGAGTGCAAAGAGGTTCGGCGACTGGGGGGCGATGATGACCGAATCATCGGTTGTGGCCGTACGCACGGCGCCGGTCAAACGTATATCCCGGCTCGATGGGACAACGGCAACCCGCGCGGGCTCGCCGGGTGAGAGGCCGTAGACCCGGAATTCGGCGGTACCATCATCGAGCGAGACCGCGCTCGTCGGTACCTGGAAATCTTCGTTGTCGTCGCTGGGGTCCCAAAGCGGATTGAGCTCGGGTCCGCTCATCGCGCTTGCGTCGATTGCAACTGCTCCGTCGATGCGATGCACGCCGTCCCGCGTCAACAGCCGGACACCGCTGCGCAGGTCTTCGCTGCGCAACGATGGGTCCCCCGAACCAACGAGCCACAGATTACCGTCGAGCGTGCCGTCATGCGGTTCGTGACCTGCAGCCATCACGGTATGAAATCGATAGCTGGGTCCAAGTAGATTGAGCGCAGCGTCGGCCACAATCAACTTCGCAACCGAGGCCGGCCTTACCGGGCTACGCTCGCGATTGGCGTAAATAACGCGGCCCGTCGCATCGATCACCGCCAAACTGTAGCGGTTCGACAGCGCTGGAGCAAAGGCGCCGGTCAACGTGCGCCGGAGCGCGGCGATCTGCACCGGCGTCCACGGCGCCGGAGCCGGCGTAATGCGAACGATCGCGCGCTGCCTCAACGGAACAGCCGGCGTAGGCGCAAAGAACCCGCGCACGAGCGACCAAGTCGCGAGCGCTATGACGCCGAATAGAACGATGAGGACGAGGCTACGCTTACCGGC
>Ga0335074_10006735_pt1 | contig 15925 bp, 12 predicted proteins | sample Lox_Sample_23_FD_206715 | JGI IMG/M metagenome (GOLD analysis project Ga0335074, IMG submission 206715) | Soil microbial communities from Loxahatchee National Wildlife Refuge, Florida, United States - Lox_Sample_2.3 | ecosystem: Environmental > Terrestrial > Soil > Wetlands | place: USA... | reverse complement strand
CCCGGACCGCTCGGCGGTCCGCAGCTTCTCGGTGCACACCACGACCCTCGACGACGTGTTCCTCGCCCTCACCTCCGGCACCGCCGGCCGATCCGAAGTGGAGTCCTCCCGTGTCTGACGTCCTGACGATGACCGCGCGCTCCTTCCGGCTGACCAGGCGGCAGCTCGACTCGCTGTTCACCGCGCTGGCGCTGCCGGTGCTGCTGATGCTGCTGTTCGTCGGGTTGTTCGGCGGCGCCATCCACACCGGCACCGGCACGAGCTACGTGACCTACGTGCTGCCCGGCATCCTGCTGCTGTGCGCCGGCTACGGGGCGGCGATCACCGCCGTGAGCGTCTGCCAGGACATGGCCGGCGGCATCATCGACAGGTTCCGGTCCATGGACGTCCCCGGCCCGGCGATCCTGGCGGGCCACATCGCGGCGAGCATCGCGCGCAACATCGCCTCCACCATCCTGGTGTTCGGCGTGGCCTGCCTCATCGGCTTCCGGCCGCACGCCAGCCTGCCGGGCTGGCTGGCCGCCGCCGGCCTGCTGCTCGCGTTCATCCTGGCCATGTCGTGGCTCGCCGCCGCCTACGGCCTGGCCGTCAGGACCGCGGAGGCGGCCAACGGGTTCATGTTCGCCGTGGCGTTCCTGCCGTACGCGAGCAGCGCGTTCGTCCCGGTCGCCACCATGCCCGGGTGGATCCAGGGGTTTGCGCGCAATCAGCCCATCACCCCGGTCACCCAGTCGCTGCGCGGGCTGCTGCTCGGCACGCCCGTCGGCAGCGCGCCCTGGGTGGCGCTGGCCTGGCTTGGGGGCATCCTGGCCGCGTCGCTAGTGTTCTCCGGCGTCCTGTTCTCCCGGCGCACCGCCTAGGGGGCGGCCGGGAGGCTCGTCCTGATGCGCGTGCTGACGCAGCGCGACGGCGGCGGTTTGCCAGCCGACCGTGTGGTAAGCGGAGGCGAGGTTCGCCCGGGCCGTCACCGTGCCCGGGTGATCGTCGCCCATGACCCGCTCGTGGTCCTGCAGCGTCTGCTCGTACATCGGGATGGCCTGGGCGAGCCGGCCGGACGAGTGGTAGGCCGAGGCGAGATCGCCGCGCGCGGCCAGGGTGCCGGGGTGGTCGGGGCCGTCCCGTCGCTCGCGGCGGTCAAGCACCTGCTCGTAGAGCGGCAGCGCGTTCCTGAGCCTGCCCGCGGAGAGATAGGCGGACGCGAGGTCCGCCATCGACGCCAGGGTGTCGGGGTGGTCGGGCCCCAGCGCCCGCTCGCGGTCGGCGAGCGCTCGCTCGTAGACCGGCAGCGCCTGCTTCATCCGGTCCGCGGAGCGGTAGGCGTGGGCGAGGTTCGCGCGCGCGGCCATGGTGTCCGGGTGGGTCGCCCCCAGTGCCTCCTCCCGGCCGGCCAGCACACGTTCATACAGCGGGATCGCCTCGGCCAGGTGTCCCCCCGAGTGCAGCGCCGCGGCGAGCTCACCACAGGCGGCGAGCGTCTCGGGATGGCCGGCGCCCATGACGGCCTCCCGGTCGCCGTACATCGGCCGAAGCATGTCGATCGCCTGCTGCGGCTGGCCCGCCTCCAGGTAGGCGGCCGCGAGATCGCCGCGCGCCGCGACGGTGGCCGGATCGCCGGGACCGAGCGCCTGTTCCCGGCCGGCCAGGGCGCGGCGGTACAGCGGGACCGCGTCGGCCGCACGCCCGGCGGCCAGGCAGGCGCGGGCGAAGTTGCCGCACGAGGTGAGGGTGTCCGGATGATCGGCCCCGAGTACCCGCTCCCGGTCGGCGAGGCTCTGCTCGTTGGCCACGGCGGCCTCGGCGGCCCGCCCCGCGCTCAGGTAGGCGGCGGCCAGGCCATCCCGGGCGCGCACGGTGCTCAGGTGATCGTCGCCCAGGATCCGGCGGCCGGTCTCGAACAGGCGCTGCCAGTAGGAGACGGCGACATCGTGCAGGCCGGCGTGGTCCAGGCTCTGACCCGCCCGCAGCAGCACCGGGTGAACGTCCGGGGACCAGAGCGGCCCGGCCGCCGCCCGGTGCAGGCTGGCCGTGCAGTCCCGCAGTGCCTGTGCGAGTACCGGGTCGCGATCGGCCGGCGGCCAGGCCTGGAGCAGGGCGCTGGCCGCGGCGACCGCGGCCTGGCCGAGCCCCTTCTGGGTAATCAGCTTCCGGATCGCCGCCTGGACCCGGCCGTGCACCCGCACCGTGCGGGGCGGGCACTCGGCGTCGATCGTCACCAGCCCGGCCCGGGCCAGGCTGTCGAACACGGTGCGCACCTGAGCCTGGTCAGCCGTGGTACCGGTGGAAGCAGGGCCGCAGATGTAGTCGCACGCAGCACGGCTGGTCAGCACCGCTTCCGGGACGCCGGCGGAGTCGAGCAGCGCCACGACCGCCAGCGCGTAACTGGCCGTTCTCGGCGGGGCGGTCGCGTCCGCGCGGTCCAGTGAGAGCGACCAGGTGGCCTCCACCGTGCCGTGATGATCGCCGGTGCCCGCGCCGGACACCTGCCGGATTCGCTCCGCCAGCTGCTCGCGGTAGCGCCGGCAGTCCGTGGCGGTGTCGGCGACCACGGCCGACGCCATGGTCAGGCTCAGCGGCAGGCAGCCGAGGTCCGAGGCGAGGTCGAGCGCCCCGGCCCGCATGCCGGGTTCACGAAGGCGCGCTGTCAGGTAGCCCAGGGCCTCACGCGGGCTGAACGGGCCGATCTCGGCGATCGCCCGGCCGGATCCGCCCATCACGGCCGCGGGCAGCCGGGTGGTGACCAGGACGAGGCCGGCCGGCCCCGACGGCCAGAGTCCTTCGAGGTCCCCGGCGTCGGCGACGTCGTCGAGAACCAGCAGCCACGGCCGGCTGGTCTCGGCCAGCCAGGAACGGAAACTCGCCGCGGCGGCGCGCGGGTTGGCCCGTGCACCGGGGATCTCGGCCGCCGCGAGCGCCTCGCCGAAACCGCTCAAGACCGCGTCTCTGCTCCCGGCCTGCACCCAGGCGAGCAGGTCGATGTCGCCGGCCCGCCACGCCGAGAGCGCGATCGCCGCGGCAAGCTGGGTCTTGCCGGTGCCGCCCAGTGCGGCCTGCGGGTGGCCGCCCGCCGCCTCGGCGGGAGCGGCCTGCGTCAGCACCACCGTCGCGCCGGGGCGCAGCGCCCGTACCCCCGACAATCCCGTCTCTGGCCGGGTGCTGAAGCACGCGGCCAGCGGCGGCACCGGTCCCGACCGGACCGGCCAGGGTGCGGGCCGCGGCGGCATGCCGACGTCGGCCGGGCGGGTCATGATCACGTTCAGGGCCTTCCGTAGGCGTCCCGCCGGCGTGGTGGCGACGGACTGCCACAGGATAAGAGATCATTGCCCGCATTCGTAACCGGATGATTACGCAAGTGATACATGTGTAGTTAGCGGGCTAGTGTGCGTTCCTTTCGTGCCGGCGCTCGCCCAGCGTGAGGCTCAGCAGCCAGCTGACGACCCCGACGATGATCGCGCCCCAGAACGCCGGCCAGAAGCCCGTGATGTGGAACGGCTCGTGCAGCTTGCCTGCCACCCAGCTGGTGAGCAGGAACAGCAGTGCGTTCACCACCAGGCCGATCAGCCCGAGCGTCAGGATGTAGAACACGCAGCCAACCGTCTTGACGATCGGCTTGAGCACGGCGTTCACCACGCCGAAGATCAGCGCCACCACGACCAGCGTGGTCACCTTGGCCAGCGTCGTGCCGGCCAGCAGCTGGATGCCGGGAACCACCGCGGTCGCCACGAACAGTGCCGCCGCGGTGATCAGCAGCCGGAGGATGAGCCACATGGCAGCATCCTGCCACGCGCCCGACAGGAGCGACATGCCGGATCTATCGTGGCGGGCGCCGAGCGGATCAACGCGTGCGTGCGGCGTTCTCCCGGCATGTCGGGCCGTCATTCGGAAAAGCGCGTGAAACGATTTACCCCGGGGAAAGTAAGTGGAAGTGGCCCCTCGGGAGAATCACCGGGGCATCAGCGGGGAATCACGGACGCGGGGGGAGCGGTAATGGGATTTGCTTTGGAGCTTGCTAACGCAGGGAATTCTGGCATGCCGGACGACTGGGAGGCTCCGCCGGCAACGCCGCGGCATCGCAAACTGCCGCGCAGGCGCCGGTTCGGGCTCGCCCGCGTGCCGCGGGTCACGGCGGCGGCCGCCACGGCGGCACGCTGGACCATAGGCGTTATCACCACGCGGCCTGCCCTCGCCGATCACCGGAAGGCGTTCTAAGCCGCACTCCCCAGTTAGCTACCAGCGGAAGTGGACGAAGATCCGGCCGAAGTTCTTGGAGTCCTTCTCCACCCGGTGATAGAGGGCCTTGATCTCCTTCTGCTGGAGGAACCTGAGCACGTGCTTTTTGAGCTGGCCGGAGCCCTTCCCGGGAATGATCTCGACGAGCGGCGCCTTCTTCCTGACCGCCTCGTCCATGATGTCGCGCAGCGCCCGGTCGATATCCCGGCCGCGGTTGTAGATGTCGTGCAGGTCGAGTGTGAGCTTCACCAGGCTGTCTCCGCTCCGCCGATGCCTCCACGGTACGCGGAGGGCCACGCCCCCGCAGGGGCGAGAACTCTTTGACGCCGGCCACGGGCACGATAGGGTGCGCGGTACCTGCGGCAACGGCAGCCCCCGCCCTTCGGCCCCCCCAGGAGTGACCACATGCGCCTCGTCCGGCCTGCCGCGGTGACGGCTGGAGCCGTCCTGCTCGCCGCTGCCGTCACCGGAGCGGGCGCCGTCACGGGCGCCTCCGGCCGGCCGGCCGGCCGGACGACGGTGCCCCTCACAGACGTCGTGACCATACGGCCGGACGCCATCCACATCCTCAGCGGGGTCATGAACACCCCCCCGACGAACGCGTTCTGCGAGGAGCACTATCACATCGCGTGCTACCTGCCGGCGCAGATTCAGCAGGCCTACAACCTGCCCCGGCTGTACAAGCAGAAGATCACCGGCCGCGGCCAGACGATCGTGATCGTCGACTCGTTCGGCTCCCCTACCGTCCAGCGCGACCTGGCCAGGTTCGACGCGGCCACCGGCCTGCCCGCGCCGCCCTCGCTGCGGGTCATCCAGCCAGCCGGCAAGGTCCCGCCGTACAAGCCGGACGCCGATCGCGAGGGGTGGGCCGGCGAGACCGACCTGGACGTCGAGTACGCGCACACGATCGCCCCCGGCGCGAACATCCTGCTGGTCGAGACGCCGACCTCGGAGAACGAGGGCACGACCGGCTTCCCGCAGATCGTCGCGGCCGAGAAGTACGTGATCAGCCATCATCTCGGCGGCGTGATCAGCCAGAGCTTCAGCGCGACCGAGCAGACGTTCCCGTCCAAGCAGTCGCTGCTGGATCTGCGCGGCGCCTACATCGACGCCGCGCACAGCGGCGTGACCGTGCTCGCAGCCTCCGGTGACAGCGGCGCGGCGGACGTGAAGTTCAACGAGGTCACCTACTACCTGCACCCGGTGACCTCGTGGCCGGACAGCGACCCCCTCGTGACCGGCGTCGGCGGGATCCGCCTGCACCTGTCCGCTTCGGGCCACAACGTCAGGCCGCCCACCGTCTGGAACGACACCTACAACGTGGCAACGAACGAGTTCGTCAACGGGAACGCGGGCCCGAACCCGCTGGCCGGCGGCGGCGGCAAGTCCGTGATCTTCACCAGGCCCGGCTACCAGAACGGGGTGCGGGACATCGTCGGCGACAGCCGCGGCGTGCCCGACATCTCGATGAGCGCGGCGTGCAACGGCTCGGTCGACATGTACCAGAGCTTCGCTGGCCAGCCGGCCGGCTGGTACCCGACGTGCGGCACCAGCGAGGCGACGCCGGAGTTCGCCGGGATCGTGGCCCTGGCCGACCAGGTGGCCGGGCATCCGCTCGGGGCGATCAACCGGTACCTGTACCAGCTCTCCGCGCGGAAGGCGCCCGGCATCGTCGACGTCGTGACCGGCAACAACACCGTCTCGTTCCGGCAGGGCGGCAAGCTGCACACGGTGCAGGGGTTCGCGGCGCGCCCCGGGTACGACCTCGCATCCGGGGTCGGCACGGTCAACGCACCCGAATTCGTGCGGGAACTCGCCGCGGCGGCCAGCCGGCGGCACGCCGGCCGGCCCCGATCGCGCCGTTCTGGCTTGTGAACCCTTAAATCCTCCTGTGCCCGGATATATCGGGTGGCGATGAACAACGCAAACGGCACTTGTAGCCAGAGTGTGTCTAATGAGTAACTGTGGGTACCTACCCCGGGAACACCCGCTAGTCGGGGCCATGAGCCGCCACCGCGGCCTTGGGATCATCGGGGGGACACATGAGCATGCCTCAGGGTGGCGAGTCAGGCCAGTCCCGGGAAACCGGTCCGCAGACCGACACGCCAGGCCAGGAACGGCGCAGCGGCAGGCCGGAGCAGAGCGCCGTGCCGGGCCAGAGCGGCACGGCGGGGCAAGGCGGGATCCCAAACCAGGCGGGCCCGCCGCCCGGACAGCAGTGGGCGGGCGAGCAGCAGGCCCAGTACGGCGTGCCGCCGCAGGGGGGCGCGTCGGGCGACTATCAGGGCGGCCCGATGGCGGGCCGGCCGATCTCCCCGGTCAATGAGATCGAGACCAGGGTCACCGGCCGCCGCTTCGTCCAGTACATCATCGACATCATCATTTACGGCATCGTCGCCGGGCTCATCTCCTGGGCGATCGGGGACCGGGGCACGGGCGGTATTCACGCCCTCCTCGTCGTGATCGACGTCGTCCTGGTCGTCGCCTGGTACCTGATCTACTGGGCATACGTCCCGTTCCGCCGGGACGGGCAGACGCTCGGCATGAGCGTGCTCGGCATCCGGGTCATCAGCGCCAACGGCGGCCCCGCCAGCTTCCTGCAGCTGGCGGTGCGGTCGATTCTGCTGATCCTGTTCGGCCTGGTGTCGGTCATCGTCGGGTTCATCGTGATGATGTGCTCCCGGTACCGCCAGCGCACCGGCGACCACATGGCCCACACGATGGTGGTGCGGGCACGGGTCGAGCCGATGCCGGCGCAGCAGATGTACGCGGGGGCGGGGCAGGCCGGCCCCATGTAGTTTGGGCGGCGCAGCTGGCCACAGCGGCGGACCCGGACGGCGGCCAGCCGTCCGGGTCCTCACGTCCGCGGTGAGATGGTGGTGCATGAAGGAGACCGACCGGGGCCGGGACGGGCCGGCGCAGTCGCGCCGCGGCCCGCGGCGCCGCATCGCCGCGCTCGACCGCGCGGCCATGCGCCGGGTGGCGCGCGTGAATTCCCCGGTGCTCGACCGCGTCATGCCCCTGCTCAGCGAGCTGGCGAACCACGGCAAGCTCTGGGTCGCGCTCGCGGCCTGCCTGCAGGCCACGGGCAACCGCCGGGCAGGCCGGGCCGCCCGCCGCGGCCTGGCCAGCCTCGCCGTGGCGAGCGCGACGGCCAACATCATCGGCAAGGGCCTGGCATCGAGAAGGCGCCCGGACGGCGAGGTTCCCGCCGCCCGGCGGCTTCCGCATCCTCCGTGGACCTCCTCCTTCCCCTCCGGCCACGCGGCCTCCGCGGCCGCTTTCGCCAGCGGCGCGGCCATTGAAATGCCCGAACTGGCTCCCGGCGTGCTGGTGCTCGCTCTGGCCGTCGGGGCGTCGCGCGTGGTCACCGGCGTGCACTACCCGTCCGACGTGCTCGCCGGGTTCGCGATCGGCGCCGCGGCGGCGGCATCCACGCTGCTCTGGTGGCCCCGGCGCCCGTCTAGGTAGACGAGGTCTGCTCGCCGGCGTCGGGACCGGTTTCGCTTTCAGCCGCCAGCATCGCGCGGAGCAGCTTGCGGTCGGTCTTCATCACGCTGGTCAGCGGTATCGAGTCGATCAGGCGCACCTCGCGGGGGTACTTCACCGCCGACAGCTGGCGCCGGCCGAACTCGACCAGGTCGGCGGGCACGGCCATGGCGTCATCGCGCAACTGCACGAACGCCACGACCTCCTCGCCGTACTTCTCGTCGGGCCGTCCGACCACGGCGACGCCCACCACGTCGGGATGCTTCATCAGCACGTCCTCGACGTCCCGGGGGTACACGTTGTAGCCGCCGCGAATGATCAGGTCCTTGATCCGGTCCACGATGTACAGGTAGCCGTCCTCGTCCAGCCTGCCCACGTCACCGGTGTGCATCCAGCCGTCCCGCAGCGCCTGCGCGGTCTCCTCCGGAGCGTTCCAGTAGCCGTTCATCAGCACCCAGCCGCGCACGCAGACCTCGCCCGCCTCGCCCGTCCCGGCCACCGAGCCATCCGGCCGCTCGATGCGGACCTCGGCGCAGGGCACCGGCTTGCCCACGCTGCCCTGGCGCGCCTGGCCCAGCGGCGACGTCGAGATGATGGCCGCGGTCTCGGTGCAGCCGTAGCCCTCGGCGATCTCGACGTGCGGCAGCCGCTTGCGGAAGTCCTCGACCACCTGCGCGGGCAGCGGCGCGCTGCCGCTGGTCAGCCGGGCCAGCGCGGACAGGTCGTAGTCCTCGAGCGGCTGCTGCAGCAGCATCTGCAGCATCGAGGGCACCATCGGGCTGACGTTGACCCGGTGCTGCTGCGCGAGTTCCAGCCACGCGGCCGGGTCGAACCAGCGCATGAGCACGGATGTGCCGGGCCCGGGCGAGTGCAGGCTCATCACGCTCACCATCAGCCCGTAGACGTGCGACAGCGGCAGCGGCAGCAGCGCGCTGCTCAGCTCCTCGTCATAGGACGTGGCCGTGGCCGCCCAGGCCGCGGCCGACAGGGCGTTGTGGCTGATCATGACGCCCTTGGACCGGCCCGTCGTCCCCCCGGTGTAGAGCAGCGCGGCAAGCCCCGCCGGATCCGAGTCGGTCAGCCGCGCCTGCGGCGCGACCTCGAGCTCGGCGTACGGCAGCAGCGGCACGCCCGCCTCCTTCGCCCGCTCCGGGATCGGCTCGCCGACCACCACGATCGCGCGCACATTCGCCAGGTCCGCCGCCGCGGCGGTCACCTTCGGCAGGAACTCCGGCGTGGTGACCACGAGGGCGGCACCGCTGTCGCCGAGCACGTGCCGCAGTTCGTCCTCGCTGAGCAGGAACAGCACCGGCGCCGCCACTGCTCCGGCCCGCCAGATCGCGGCGTACGTGATGCTGACCTCGGGGCAGTTGGCCATGCACACCACGACGCGCTCACCGGGCAGCAGTCCCGCCTCGACCAGGCCGCCCGCCACCCGGCGGATCCGCTCGGCGAGCTGCTCCCCGGTCCACCGCTCGTCCTCGTAGTAGAGCACGGAGCCGGCGGCGACCCTGTCCCACGACTGCTCGGCTAGGCGCTGCAGGCTGGCGCCAATGGGCGGAGTAACCATCGGTGCGGCCACGTGCGACCTCCAATCGGGCCCGGCAGTGCCGCGGCAGCGGGGTGACAGGCGCGATGCCGTGCTTTTGAGTGCAATCTAAGCGTCACTCGTCCAAGGCGGACGATCCAGGGGCCTGAATATACGTATAGGAAACGCTTCTGGACATCACCGGCCGCGCGGCGTGTCAGATGGCATCCAGGGCCTGGCTGAAATCGGAGATCAGTTCCTGCTGGCCTTCGATGCCGCAGCTCACCCGGACCAGGTCGGCGGTGATGCCCAGGCCGTCCCGGTCCTCGCGCCGCATGCCGGCGTGCGTGGTGGTGGCGGGCCGGGTGATCAGCGTCTCCACGCCGCCGAGGCTGACCGCCGGATACGCCAGGCGGACCGCCCCGAGCAGCGCCTCGGCCGCCGCTTCGCCGCCCCGCGGCCGCAGGCTCAGCACCCCGCCGAAGCCGGACAGCAGCTTGACGGCGTGCGCGTGGTCGCGATGCGAGGCAAGCCCGGGGTAGTGGACCTCGGCGACGCCCGGGTGCTGCTCGAGGAACTGCGCCAGCGCCATCGCGTTCTCGTTCTGTGCCCGCACCCGCAGCGCGAGGGTCCTGATGCCCCGGGCGAGCAGGAAACCGGCGTGCGGGTCCAGGCTGCCGCCGTAGTGATTCAGCGTCCTGCGGACCCCGCCGACCAGCTCCTCGCTGCCCATGACGGCACCCGCTGTCAGGTCGGAGTGCCCGTTCAGGTACTTCGTCGCGCTGTGGAAGCACAGGTCGAACCCGGCGGCAAGCGGGCGGAAGTTGACCGGGGTCGCGAACGTGTTGTCGATGACCGTGACCAGGCCTTCCCGGCGGCCGAAAGCCGCCACGTCGGCGAGCAGCCCTACCCGTACCAGCGGGTTCGTGATGCTCTCCACGAGGAACACCTTCGTCTGCGGCATCCGCGCGGCCGCCCAGCTATCCGGGCGCAGGGTGTCAACGAAGGTGTAGGTCCAGCCGAGTTCCTCGGCGTGCTTGGTGAGGAAGTCGTGCGTGCCGCCGTACAGGCAGTCGCCGGCGATCAGGTGATCTCCCGCGCGCATCAGGCTGAGCAGCGTGGCGGAGAGCGCCGCCATGCCGGACGCGGTGGCCAGGGCGGCCTCGGCGCCCTCAAGCACGGCCAGCTTGTCGTGCAGGTAGCGCTGTGACGGCGTCGAGCTGAGCCGGAGGTACGGGATGTCGTGGTAGCTGGTTCCGGCGTCGATAGAGAACACCGTGCTCTGGTAGATCGGGAAGACCGCCGAGCCCTCGGGCCCCGGCCAGCGCTCCCCGCCGTGCACCGCCAGCGTGTCCATCGACCGCTCGTCAGAATCCACGCCCGTCACCAGTAGGGGATCGGACCGATTTTGGCGAACGGGATCAGCGGACCCAGCTCCTGGACCTCGACCTTGGCGTCCGCCGGGGCTTCCTGCCTGACGGTCTCGGCCAGCGCGTTCGCGTCGTCGGAGTCGTTGGCCCCGAGGACCAGCAGCGTCCACCGCCGGATCACCGGGCGGCCCTCCGCCTTCAGCCGGTCGGCAAGCTGGACCGCCTCGCGGTGCGACGGCAGCTCGACCCGCACCTCGAACTCGGCCTTCCCGGTGGCCCTGGATTCCGCCGTCTCGTCCTCCTCGAGCCGCTCGTGCTCGGCCGCGCGCTCGTCATCCGTCTGCGGCAGGGCGACGTCGGCGTTCTCCCACTCCTCCTCGTCCGGATGCCACCGGTCGAGCGCGAAGTCGGCAGACAGGCCGTGCTTCGCGATCAGGTCCCGGGCCACCCGGTCCGCCTCGCGCGCGGCGTTCTCGCTCCCCGCGTACAGGAACACGCTCGGGCCGTCGGCGCTGACCGCGACCCGGCCGCCGAGCCGGCGGCGCGCGTCCTCCTCCACCTCGTGATCGCGCACGGACTCGGCGACCCGCCCCACGTGGGCCGCGTCGTGCAGCGTTACCGTCACCCGCCAGTCATTTGCCACGGACCCGAACTTACCGCGATCACGTCAGCCGGTGTTCTGCAGGCCGGCCGCGATGCCGCCCGCGGTCAGCAGCAGCAGCCGCTCCAGCCGCTCGCGCTCATCGGCCCCGCTGCGCAGCGCGGTGAGCGCGCGCAGCTGCAGCAGCGAGAGCGCGTCGACGTACGGGTCGCGCAGCGCGACGGCGCGCGACAGCACCCTCCGGTCGGCGAGCAGCCGGTCGTGCCCGGTCACCCGCAGCACGAGCCGCCTGGTCAGGTCGTACTCGCCCAGGACCATCGCGGTGAGGTCCTCCCGGCCGCCGAGGGCGAGGTACCGCGCGGCGATCCGGCGGTCGGTCTTGGCCAGGCTCATCTCGGCGTTATCCAGCAGCACGGACAGCAGCGGCCAGTTGCGGTACGCGTCCCGCAGCGCCTCCAGCCCGCCCTCGCCGGCCCCGGCCGCCTCCAGCCCGCTGCCCAGCCCGAACCAGCCGGGCAGGTTCACCCGCGTCTGCGCCCAGGCGAACACCCACGGAATCGCGCGCAGGTCATCAAGCTCGGTGGCGGCGGTCACGCCCCTGCGGGCCGGCCGTGACCCGATCCGCATGGCGCCGATCTCACCCAGCGGGCTGATCCTCGCGAACCACTCGGCGAATCCGCCGGTCTCGACGAGAGCCCGGAACGCGGCGAGCGCGGCGGTGTCGAGCCGCCCGGCCACCTCGGAGAACCGCTGCTCGGCCCCGGGCTCACCGGCTTCCGGGCGCGGGCTGGCCGACGTGAGCAGCACGGCCGACGCGACCTGCTCCAGATGCCGCTCCGCGATCACCGGGTGCCCGTACCTGGCGAAGATCACCTCGCCCTGCTCGGTCACCTTGAACCGGCCGCCGACCGAGCCGGGCGGCTGCGCGAGCACCGCGCGCCCTGCCGGGCCCCCGCCGCGGCCGAGCGCGCCGCCGCGGCCGTGGAACATGGTCAGCCGGACGTCGTTGGCCTCGGCCCAGCGGGTCAGCCGCTGCTGCGCGGCGAACAGCCGCAGGGAGGCGCTGACCGGCCCGAGCTCCTTCGCCGAGTCGGAATAGCCGAGCATGACCTCGAGCTGCCGGCCGGTGGCCGCGAGCCTCGCCGCGACCGGTTCCAGCGCCAGCATGTCGTCGAGCACCCGGGTCGAGTTCTCCAGGTCCGCCCCGCTCTCGAACAGCGGGACGACGTCGAGCACGGGCGGGCTGCCGCCGGGGACTGCGACGCTGGCCAGCTCGTAGACGGCCGCGATGTCCGCCGCGGACCGGGTGAAGCTGACCACGTAGCGGCGGCAGGCTTCGATGCCGAACCGGTCCTGGAGCCAGGCGATCGCCTGGAACGTCGCGAGGACCTCCCGGGTCCGCTCGGACACCGGGCCGCCGTCCGCGAGCTCACCGAGCGCCTCGGCGTGCACGGCGCTGTGCTGGCGGACCTCCAGCCCGGCGAGATGGAACCCGAACGTCTCCGCCTGCCAGATCAGGTGCTGCAGCTCGCCGTAGGCCTGCCGGACGGCGCCCGTGCTCGCCAGCTCCCGCTGCACCAGCCGCACGTCCGCGATGAACTCGGCCGGGCCGCAGTAGGCGAGCGAGGCTCCACCCTGCCCGCCGGGCGCACCCGTCCCGCCCGGCGCACCAAGCCGCTCCTCCCCACCTGCCCCCTCGCGGGTCGCGCGCAGCCGGCGCGCAGCGTACAGCAGGTACGCGCGGAACGGCTCCTCCGGCGAGCGGCCCGCGATCTCGGCGATCAGGTCCGGATGACTGGCCCGCGCGGCCTCGATCGCGTCCGTCAGCTCCGGCCCGGCCGCCGCCGCCGTGGCGTGCACGGTGAGCGCCCGGCCGATCCGCTCGGTCGCGTTCTCCAGCGCGCGCAGCACGTGCTCGGCCTGGATCGCCGCCGCCTGCTTCGTTATTTCCGCGGTGACGAAGGGGTTCCCGTCCCGGTCCGCGCCGATCCAGCTGCCGTACCGGATGAACGCCGGAGCCGCCGAGGCCACGCGGCCGGACGCGGGCCCGCTGAGCGCGCGGTCCAGCGACCGGTACAACGCCGGGACCACGCGGAACAGCGTCTCGTCGAACGCGGTCATGGCGGCCCGCACCTCGTCGAGCGGCTGCATGGCCACGGCACGCAGCGCCGACGTCCGCCACAGCAGGTCGATCTCCTCCCGGAGCCTGCGCCGGATCTCGGCGCGGTCGCTGGCGCCGAGCCGCGCGTCGTCCAGGCTGGTCAGCAGCGCGCCGATGCGCCGCAGCGCCTCGGTGACGGCGCGGCGCCTGGCTTCGGTCGGGTGCGCGGTCAGGACCGGGTGCACCCGTAGTTCCGCGAGCAGGCTGGTAACGCGCGAGGCCCCATACTGGGCCCGTATGGCCGCCACCGCCTCGGCGAGCGACTCGCGGACCGGCCGCTCCCCGGTGTCCCGCTCGCGCAGCGTGCGAACCCGCTGATGCTCTTCGGCCAGGTTGGCAAGGTGGAAGTAGACGGTGAACGCGTGCGCGACGGCCTCGGCGCGCTCCAGCGGCCAGGCGGCGATCATGTCGCTGATCTGCTGCAGCGCGTCATCGGCCGACCGGCGCGCGGCGATGACGGCATGCCGCAGGCGCTCCACGTCATCGAGCAGCTCCTGGCCCCCGGAGTCCCGGAGCACCTCGCCGAGCAGGTCGCCGAGCAGGCGGACATCCCGGCGCATCGGCGCCGGCACGTTCTGGCGGTCGGCGTCCCTGCCCACGAGGCAAGCGTAACGAGGACCCGTTATCACCCGTTCAGCGTGTCGCCGTCAGGCGGCGCTGCTGGCGGGATGCCAGGGCGGTCTCGAGTGCCGTCAGGCTGCCGGGCAGGTCCTCGTGCTGGTGGGCGCGGATCCACGTTCTGATCATGGCGGGCAGCGGCCGGGGCAGCCGGGTCGTTATGTAGATGCTCACGCCGTGGACCTTCAGGAGCTGGTCGCGCGCTGCCTCCGGCGGCGTGCCGTCGGCGGGCAGGCACGCCCACCAGTAGTCCCCTCGGGAACTCAGGTCGCACAGATCGGTGATCGGCAGCCCGGTGAGCGCACCCAGTTGCGGGTGGCGGGCGTGCCAGGAGTACTCCTCGGCGCGTCTGGCGATGCTGCGGCCCGCGTCGTCGGTGTTGGTATAGGGCGGGAACTTGTCGATGACGATCACCGGGCCGCCGGGATCGCGGGTGAAGCCCGGCGGCCGGCGGCCGGGGACGGCAGCCCTGGCCACGCGCTCGCGGACGTGCGCGGCGTCGGTGACCGTGACCCTGGCGTGCAGTCCGAGCTCGGCGTGCTGGCCCGCGGCCAGCGCGGCCAGATCGCCGGTCACGGTGCAGCCGGTGATGAAGCAGGGCGGGAAAACGATGGCGGTGATCGCCGGTCCCGCCAGTCGCGGCCTGAGCAGGACCTGCCGGATCGCGTCGATGACGGCGGCGGGCCGCAGCGGCGGCCGGATGCCCTCGCGGTGCGTGCTGCCGTTGATCATCCCGATGGGGACCGGCGCGATCTGGGCGCGCTCGGCCGCCAGGGCCACCTGCCCGGCTGGGGACAGCCGTGCTTCGGTGTAGCGAGGGCTGGCCGGCGCGTCGTTTCCGCGGCTGCCGAAGTTGCCGATTCCCTCGATCAGCGGGATCGGCAGCTTCCACGGCTGGGCGAGGTCGATGAGCACCTGGTAGGCATAGCCGCGGGCCAGCCCGATCCCGTCTTCCAGCGCGGCCAGGACCTTCTCGCACGAGACCGCCCGGCCGCGCGGCCGGGCCCGGCGGGCGTCAAGGGCCCGGCTCACCATCAGCTGGTGCCCTCGCGCTCACGCCAGGCACTCTAGTCGCCGGTGCCTGCCCGTCCGGCCCCCTGTAAGTTCTCGGCATGAGGCGGGGCACCGGCACCCCGACGAGGAGGATCAGTGCGCTTCGCAATCAAGACCAGGCCTGAGCACACGACGTGGGCGCAGATGCGCGACGTGTGGGTGGCCGCCGACGACATCGACCTGTTCGAGTCGGCGTGGAACTGGGACCACTTCTACCCGCTGACCGGCGACCTGACCGGGCCCAACCTCGAGGGCTGGACGATGCTGGCCGCGATGGGCCAGGCCACCCGGAGGATCCGGCTCGGCTGCCAGGTCACCGGCATGGTCTACCGCCATCCCGCGGTGCTGGCCAACATGGCCGCGACCGTGGACATCATCTCCGATGGACGGCTGGAGATCGGCCTGGGCGCGGGCTGGAACCAGATGGAGTGCGACGCCTACGGCATCGACCTGCCGCCGCTGCGCGAGCGCTTCGACCGGTTCGACGAGGGTGTCGAGGTGATCGCCCGCCTGCTCAGCGACACGACGACCACGTTCGAGGGCCGGTACCTGCACCTGACGGACGCCCGGTGCGAGCCGAAGCCGGTGCAGCGGCCGCACCCGCCGATCACGATCGGCGGCCGGGGCCGGACCAGGACGCTGCGAACCGCCGCCCGCTGGGCCCAGCAGTGGAACGTGCTCGCGCAGGGCACCGACGACTGGCTGAGCCTCAAGGGGACCCTGGTCGAGCACTGCGAGCAGCTCGGCCGCGACCCGGCCGAGATCACGTGCTCGGTCAACGTCCGGCTCGACGAAGGCATCGGGGCCGCCGCCGAGCAGGCGGCCGCCTACCGGGACGCCGGGGTCGATCTTGCGATCATGAACCTCCCACACCGGGC
>Ga0335074_10006734_pt1 | contig 15926 bp, 18 predicted proteins | sample Lox_Sample_23_FD_206715 | JGI IMG/M metagenome (GOLD analysis project Ga0335074, IMG submission 206715) | Soil microbial communities from Loxahatchee National Wildlife Refuge, Florida, United States - Lox_Sample_2.3 | ecosystem: Environmental > Terrestrial > Soil > Wetlands | place: USA... | reverse complement strand
GCCATCCTGATCGAGCATCACGGCCCCGACGATGTTGCGGGTGATCCCGACGCCCAGACCAACGCCCAGGCGGATCCGCCCTCCTACGAGGCGGTGCGGACCGAGAACGCGTTGTTCGTCCTGTACGACAACGGCTACGAGGAGTACTACGACACGGCCAAGGACCCGCTCGAACTGGACAACATCGCCGCCCAGGGGGTGCCCTTCGATCTGCGGCAGGCGCTCGTCGCCCTGGAGAACTGCCACAACGGCGTCGCCTGCTGGGCCGCCGCGCACCTCCACTAGGGTGCACTCGTGACCGCCAGGCCCGGTTTCGAGGCGCTCGGCCCGTTCTTCCGGATCATCGAAGAGGGGCTGAGCGGGCTCGTGGACGGAGCGGACTTCTTCGACACGCTGGCCGATGACGCCGTGTTCGAGTACGTCGTCTCCGTGCCCGGATATCCTCGGCGCGTCGTGGGCCGGGAGGCCGTCGCGGACTTGTATCGCGGCTACGGGGAGACGATCCTCCTGGACGGCGCCGACGAACTGGCCGTCCACCGCGACCGCGAGGCCTCCGTCGTCGTCCTCGAATACGCGGTGCACGGCCGGGCGGTCCGCACCGGGCACGCCTACGACAACCACTTCGTCTCGGTCATCACGATCAGGGACCGCAAAGTTACGCACTGGCGCGACTACCTCGACCCCGTCGCGGTCTTCGACGCGATCGGCTGGCCCGCGCACCCCTAGCGCGGGTGCCCCTCGCCGGTTTATCCGGCACCTCCTCCAGGCGGGCGCGTCGGCTCCCCTTGATCATTCCGACATTTCACGCGCCCCTCCTCGCCGCCCGCGCCGCCCCCGCGCCGCGCCCTCCGCGCGCCGCGCCGTCCCCGCGCATCAGTGCGGAATTTAGCATTGCGGTGCTAGCATCTTTGTATTAGCATAGCTGTATTAACACATCCGTGCCATGAAGGTGATGACCGCCGGCCGGGACTCACCTCGCTTGCGCCGCCTGAGTGACAAGCCACCGAACCACGCCACGAGTAGGAGTCAGCCATGCCTGTTGACCGGACCGCATCGATCCCGCCGGGCGCCACGGCGCGTCGCAGACGCCGCTTCAGCGTGCCGCGCGGCCTGATCGCCGGAACGATCGCCGCCACCGCCCTGGTGTGGGTGCCGTACGCGATCATCCCCGGATCCAGCCGTCTGTCCGCGCTTGTGCAGACCGGCATCTACCTGGGCCTGCTCGTGCTCACCATCTGCAGCCTCCGGGCCAAGGTGCTGCTGGCCCGGACGCTGCAGCGATACATCCTGAACCCGCTGTTCCGGCTGCTGCTCTCGATCGGCGTCAACCCGTTCGGGCTGGCCATCCTGGAGACCCGCGGGCGTGCCTCGGGCAAGATCCGCAGGGTCCCGGTCGGCAACGGCCGCAAGGGCGACTCGTTCTGGATCATCGCCGAGCACGGCACCCGGGCCGGCTACGTCCACAACATCCAGCACGACCCGCATGTCCGGGTGCGGCTGCGCATCGGACTGCGCTACCGCTGGGTGCCCGGCATCGCCACCGTGCGCCCCGACGACGACGCGCTCGCGCGCCAGCGCAAGATCATCGCCTGGCACCCGCTGCGCGCGCTGAACGCGGTCAACGTCCGCGTGTTCGGCGGCGACCTGCTCGTCGTGCACGTTCAGCTCAACCCCGCCCAGGCCGAATCGGCCGCGTGATCACCCCGCGGCCCGGGACCCGGCACCCCGGATGGTCAGAGGAGCCTGTCATGTTGTCCCAGCTCACCGAGGCGATGATCGTCAACGGGGTCGTGCTGGCCACCGTGCTGGCCAGCGATCTCGGGCCCGCCGGTGGCCAACCAGGTCACCGAGGCGTCGATCGTCGACGGGCTGATCTTCATGGCCATCGCCATGATCCTGGTGCGAACCGCCGTGCTCGGCGTCCGCGCATCCCGGCGGCCGGCGCCGGCTTTGGCGGCTGGATGGGGAGAGACGGGGCGTTAAAGAAAAGTTAAAGAAATTCGGTATATCGTACCGACGTGGGGGACGGCGCATCGGTCGCGACGCGGTCCCAGGTGCACGGCTTTATCCCATCGCTCACCAGGTTCATCGGGCGGGCCGGCGCGGCGGACGATGTCGCTCGCCTGCTGGATGAGTACCGCCTGGTTACCGTGACGGGGCCGGGCGGGGTGGGCAAAACGCGGCTTGCCGCCGAGGTGGCGGAGCGGGTTGCGGACCGGTTCGCCGACGGCGTGTGGCTGGTCGAGCTGGCGACGGTGCTCGACGCCGGGCAGGTGCCGGCCGCCATCGCCGCCGCGCTGGGCGTTCGGGAGCAGCCCTTCGTTGCCGTGACGGACCTGCTGGCCGGACTGCTCGCCCGCCAGCAGCTGTTGCTGGTGCTGGACAACTGCGAGCACGTGGCCGGGGCCGTGGCGCAGATGTGCGCGGAGCTGCTCCCGGTCGCCGACGACGTGCGGATCCTGGCCACCAGCCGGGAGCCGCTCGGCGTGCCGGGCGAGACCCGGTACCGGCTGCCTCCGTTAACGCTGCCCGCGCCAGATGATCCGGGCGGGATTGCGCGTTCCGAGGCGGTGGCGTTGTTCGCCGACCGGGCCCGGCACGCCGACCGGCAGTTCACGCTGAGCGGGGACGCCGCCCCGGCGGTGGCGCAGCTGGTCACCAAGCTGGACGGGATGCCGCTGGCGATCGAACTCGCCGCGGCGCGGGTCGAGGCACTCGGGCTGTCCCAGCTACTGGGCCGGCTGGATGACCGATTCGTCATGCTGGCCCGCGCCGACCGGGGCCCCGGCGCGGCCCGGCACCGTTCGCTCGCCGCCACCGCCGACTGGAGCTACCAGTTGCTCAGCGAATCGGATCGGGCGGTGTTCCGGCGCGTGTCGGTGTTTCCGGCGGCGTTCACGCTGGAGGCCGCCGACGCGGTTGCGGGGGAGGAGGCGGGGCCGGCCGTGCTGCGGCTGGTGGACTGCTCCCTGCTGGCACCGCCCCGGGTCGGGCCGGACGGCCGGTCCCGTTACCTCATGCTGGAGACCCTGCGCGGCTATGGCATTGACCGGCTGGAGGATGCCGGGGAACTCGACGCGGCCAGGGCCTCGATGGCCCGGTATGCCCTCGGCGTGGCGGAGCAGGCCTCGGCCGGCATGCTGGGTACGTCCGGCGAACTGGCCGCCACCCGCCGGCTCGACGCCGAAGCGGCCATCACGAACCACGCCCTGGTCTGGGCGTTGGAACACGACCGCGCCGCCGCGCTGCGCCTGGCCGTCGGGTTGGCCCCGTGGTGGCGGCTGCGCGGTCGGGTGGCAGACGGGGAGCCGCTGCTGCGGGCGGCCCTCGAGGATGCCGAGCCGGGCAGCGACGGCTGGTGCGCGGCGCACTACCGGCTGGGGCTGATGGCCATGGGACCCGGTGAGTTCACGACCGCGCTCGAGCATTTCACCGCCGTCCGCGACGCCGAGGGGGACCGGGAGCCGTCCCGGGCGCTGGCCGACTGCCTCACTGGGTGCTGCGTTGCCCTGGCCAACCTGGGCCGCACCGCCGAGGCGGTCGAGGACGGCCAGCGCGCCCTGGACTTCGCCCGGCGACTGGGCTACCAGGCCGGCGAGGCGCTGGCGCTGACCAACCTCGCCATCACCACCTATTACGTCGGGGAGATCAGCGACGCGCTGGGCTGGGCGCGGCAGGCTCAGCGGATCGACCGGGGCAGCATCCCCGGCACGGTCGCCCGCGTGTGCGACAACATCCTGGTACTGGTCCTGATCGCCGCCGGTGAGATCGCCGAGGCCGAGCGGTGCGGCTTCGAGGCGCTGGTGCATTGCCAGGAGGCGGGGGACCTGCAAACCCAGGCGGCGCTGCTCACGTTGCTCGGGCACCTCGACCTTGACGCCGGCCGCCTGACCGACGCGGCGGCACACCTGCAGGAGTCCCTGCAGGTGTCGCTACGGATCGGTGACCAGACCGAGGTGCTCAACTGCATCGACAACTGCGGGCACCTGTGCGCCGCCAGGGGCCGCTGGGCCGATGCCATAACGCTGTGGGCGGCGCTCGCGGCCTATACCGAGCAAGCCGGACTGCCCGACCCGCAGGATGACGCGCTGCGCCGCCAGGAGCCGCAGCGCGAGGCGGCGCGAACGCTGGGGCCGGCCCGGACCAGGGAAGCCGAACAGCGCGGCGCCGCGATGACGATCGCCACCGCCGCCGAATTCGCGGCCATGCTGACGGGTGCCGGCCCGGCGCCGCCCGGGGCCGCGCAGCCCCTCGCGCAGCTCAGCCGGCGCGAGCGGGAGCTTGTCACGCTGGTGGCCCAGGGGTGCACCGATGCCGAGATCGCCGGGCAACTGCACATCAGCATCCGTACCGTCCGCTCCCACCTGGACCGGATCCGGGACAAGACCGGCTGCCGCCGGCGCGCCGACCTGACCCGGCTGGCGCTTCAGGTCGATCTGGTCTGACGGCGGCATGTGGGTACTTCTACCCCGGCCACCGGCTCGCGCGAAAAGGGGTATTCCGGCCTCTGGCCGGCCGCCTGGCCAATCGGGGAGCCTTTCCAGCGACGGCGTCGCCGTTGACGGGATGACCGGGAGACCATGACGCCGCTGGTCCGCGTCGGAGGGGAGCACTTCCATGTCGTCGTACGAGGACAAGATCAAGGAACAGGCGAGGTCCTACCTGAAGCCAGGTGAGAGCGTCCTCGCCGCGTTCATCGCGCGGCCGCGCGGGGCGATGCAGGCGCGCACGGGCCTGGCCGGAAGCATCGTCGGCGGCCGGAAGGCCGGCCAGCAGCGTCGTGCCGCCGAGGAAGCCGGACTGAAGCTGGCCAGCCCGATGGCGCTGACGCTGACCGACCAGCGGCTCCTGGTCTTCAAGGTCAGCCCGCCGATAGCCCTGGGCAAGGGCGGTGACGTGAAGGACCTCGTCAGCGAGGCGCCGCTGGCGGACGTCGATTCCATCGACGCGAAGCGCCTGCTGGTCGGCAAGGTCGTGACGGTCACCGTCCGCGATACGCCGTTCAAGCTCGAGGTCGGCGCCGGCGAAAACGTCAAGGGCCTGGCCGATGAGTTCGCGCGGGTCAAGCCCGCCGCCTGAGCGGGCGGTCGGGTGTCGCCGGGCCGGGCCAACTGACCCGTTGCCGAGTCACTTGCCGGTGGGCGGCGCGTCGTGCGGGGCCAGGTACGCGCCGATCTGCCGGAAGATTGGGTCGCTCGCGTTGGGCTCCACGCCCTGGGAGTTGAACGCCCCCGGCTCGAAGGTCGTGACGACGGCGATCGCGATCTTCTGTGCGGGCAGGAACGCCTCGGTGGCGCTGTAGCCGCTCACCAGCGGGTTCTGCAGGATCCATGATCCGGCGCGCACCACGCCCAGCCCGTAGTTGTAGGCGGGGATCTGCGTGAAACAGCTGGGCGCGCAGTTGGCCTGGGCGTGCCCGAAGCCGAGCAGGCTGGGGTCGGTCATCGCGTGGTAGCTCGATCGGGACAGCAGCTTGCCGGTGCCGACGGCGGCCGCCGTCTTGGTCATGTCGTAGATGTTCGTGGTCTGGTTGGCGCCGTCCGGTACCCCCCAGTCGGTGTTCCAGTACGTCGCTTCCTCGTAGAAGTCGACCTTGGGCGGGATCCGCAGCGCCTCTTTCCGTTCGGAGCTGAACGAGTGCAGCACCGGCTCGGGAATGGCGGACGTCTGCGAACTGGTGGTGCTGGTCAGGCCCATGGGTCCGATGACCTTCTGCTGCAGCAGCGTCGCCAGCGGCTTCTTCCCGATCATCGACAGGATGTGCCCGAGGATCATGAAGTTGGTGTGCGCGTAGCTCCAGTTCGTCCCCGGCTTGAACTGGACCGGTCGCCGGAAGGCGTAGTTGATCCGCTGCTGATAGGTGAATATCTGGAACGGGTCGGAATTGAAGGCCGCCGTCCAGGCCGGGTCGGTCTCGAAATCGGGATACCCGGAGGTCTGGTTGGCTAGCATTTTGAGCGTCACCTTATCGGCCTCCGGCAGCGACGGGACCCACCGGTTGATGGTGTCGTTCAGGCTGACCTTGTGCTCGTCCACGTACTCCATGAGCAACGTGGCCACGTAGGCGAAGGCGACAGCGCCGTTGCGGAAATGCATGGCCGGGGTGGCCGGCTCCCCGGTCAGCGACGGTCCGAACGCCTGCGTGGTCACGACCTGGTTTCCCTTGGTGACCCGGAAGATGACCGCCCGCAGATGGTAGGTCTTCATCGCCTTGCGGACGATCGCGGCGATGCCGGACGCCTGCGGGGACGTCGATGCGACGGTCGTCGATCCCGGGGCTCCCGCCGTGGTCGCCGCGGGCGCGCACGCCGTGAGGCAGGTCGCCAGCGCGGCGACGGCGGCGACGGCGGCGGCGGTGGCGCCGGCCGGGCCGGGTGCGTTGATGCTCCAGCGCCATCCCATCGCGGGCTTTTCCCCCGTTTTTCTGGCTTCCGCAGGTCTTGGGTCAGGTATTGCATTGCTGACGGGCATTGTCGCGCCTGGCCCGGATTGTTCAGAACGAGGAGGCGGTTTTTATAAGTGCCCGACGAATGCAATCATGCGCCAGCCCGCCATCAGGGAAAAGCCGCCACGCCACAGCGATCCGGCGCGGGCGGGTGACCGGCCGGCCTAGGGGCGCGGCGAGGTCTCCTGGTGGACCGAGCACGCCGCGTTGTAGTGCTTCAAGGTCAGCTTTCCTTGCGAATAGGCCCACGAGCATGTGCAGGCATTGGGCACGCGGTCGCAGGTGATGACCTCGGCCGGCATGCCGCTGCGCCGCTCGGCGCGGCCCGGCTGGTAGGGCAGCGGCTGTCCGACCAGGGCCAGAGCGGGTCCCTCGGTCCTGGCCTCCTGGACGGCCCCGTCGGCGAGCGCCAGCCACTCCCGCGGCCGGCCAGCGGATGCTGGCTCGACCGGTGCGCCTGGCTTGACGCGCACCCTGGCTCCGGGGATTTTGTCACTCGCCCGGCTGTCCATGCCTTTCAGGATATCCGCCGTGCTCCCTGGCGACTGCGGCTAATGATCGCCATGGTGGAGCCCGGCGGTATGTGCTACCAAGCCAAGGGAAGGAGGACACCATGACCGCCCGAAGCGAAGTAGTCGCACTGCTCACCGACTTTGATGTCGGCCGCGACGGCGCCCGGCAGCGGTTCGTGCACCGGGACGGGAGGCCCTTCACCGCGGAGGAGACCGAGCTGATCGGCAGCGCCACCGAAGAGGACATGCGGGCCGCCGCCCGGCAGCTGGCCACCGTGCCGCAGCGCCTCACCGAGATCATCGCGCCCTACCTCCCGGAAGCCGCCGAGGATGCCGAGGATGCCGAGGATGCCGAGGATGCCGAGGATGCCGAGGACCCGCCGGCTACCGGCTGAGGGTTGACTGGTCTTGGCGCCGGCGCCCTGGCCGGCGGGCGGCGGGGTCAGGCAGCGCCGCTCCGGGCGAGGGCGTCGGCGCGGCGGAGCGCATCGGGCAGCCGGTAGCGTCCCGCCATGCGGCGGACCAGGTCCGCGGCGTCCTGGCGGGGCATCCCGGCGGCCGTCACGTAGAGCGGCCGGGCTGAGCGCTCCCCGCGCACGACCGGCACGGCGTGGGTGGCGGTGCGGAAGGCCGTCTTGGCCACGCCGATGACCGGCACGCCAAACTCCGCGCGCGCATGGGCGCCGAGGCCGGGCCGGCCCCCGGGATCCAGGTCGGCATAGCCGTCCACGATCAGCAGCCTGATCGTCTCCAGGCCATCCAGCACCGCGTGCAGCGGCGGCAGTTCGCGCAGGTAGAACTGCCCCGGCTGGTAGGGCCGCACATCGGCCACCTGCGCGATGCGGTCGGCCAGCAGCCGCCCGAAGCTGGCGTCGGCGGCCACGACGGCCGCCGCCCGCGCCCCGCCGGAGCGCAGGTAGTGGACGTCGGCGGCGACGAACACGCCTCCGCCTCCCCCGAACGCCGGCTGGACCGGGGCTGGCCTCATGTTCAGAATGCTGCCAGGCCGTCCGGTCGCCAGGGCCGGTCGGCGGCGTTGTCTGTGGGGTGGAAATGAGCTCACCGGGAGCGTTCGCGGACCTGGCCGCTCAGCGCGCGTGCTGGCATCCCGTCGCGTTCGCCAGCGGTCTTGCGGACCGCCCGGCGCACGCCGACCTGCTCGGCGAGCCGCTGGTGGTCTGGCGTGGCGCCGACGGCGCGCCGCGGGCGATGTCCGACCTGTGCGTGCACCGCGGCACGGCGCTGTCGCTGGGCTGGATCCAGGGCGACGAACTGGTGTGCGCCTACCACGGCTGGCGGTACGCCGCCGACGGCCGGTGCGTCGCGATTCCGCAGAAGCAGGATCCGGCGGTGGTCCCGGCCAAGGCCCGGGTCCGCGCCTTCCGGGCGCAGGAGCGGTACGGGCTGATCTGGGTCGCGCTCGAAGAGCCGCGGTGGCCGCTGCCCGAGGTCGCCGAACTGGAAGACGGCGAATGGGTGACCGTGACGGCCGGGCCGTACCGGTGGCGCTGCGACGCGGCCCGCCAGGTCGAGAACTTCACCGACTTCGGGCACTTCCCGTGGGTGCATCCCGGGCTGCTCGGCGACCCGCAGCGGCCCGTCGTGCCCCGTCACGAGGTCCGTCCGGACGGGCATGTGCTCCGGTATGAGATCGTCCGCCCGGAGGCCCCCAACACCGAGGACTTCCCGGTGTTCGGCAACGAGGAAGCGGGACCGCCAGAACGGCGCAGCCGCTACGAACTGCACCTGCCCTACACGATCGTGCTGCGGCTGGGCTGGGGCGGGCACCAGGGCATGGTGTACTTCTTCGCTTCACAGCCGGTTGCCGCCGAGCGCTGCGCCGGCTACGTGGTCATCGGCCGCAACTACAACATCGATCAGCCGGACCGGGTTATCCGCGAGTTCGAGGACACCATCTTCGGCCAGGACCAGGTCGTGGTCGAATCGCAGCGACCCGAGCGCGTCCCTTTCGACCTGGCCGCCGAACTCCACCTGCGCTTCGACGCCGTCGCCGTCGCCTACCGCAAGGCCATGCGCGATCTCGGCCTGGCCGCCAGCGCCTCGATCGGCGTCTACGCCGAATAGACCACGGGCGTCACTCGCCGGTGACGCCGTCGATCCGCTCCCGGATGAGATCGGCGTGGCCGTTGTGGCGCGCGTACTCCTCGATCATGTGCAGGTAGATCCAGCGGATGTCCCGGGTGCGCTCGGGGTGATGTCCGTGGCTGGGCACGACATCATCAAGCTGCTTTCCGGCTACGGCGGCCCGTGCCTGTGCTATCTCCTGCCGGAACGCCTCGATGTTGGCGGCCGCGTCCGCGTCATCGAGCGCCTCGAAGTCCTGGCCGGTCTGGTCCGGGTCGTAGGGGAAGGGCAGGTCGGTGTTGGCGCCGTGCATGCGGAACCACCAGCGCTCCACCTCGGTCATGTGCCGCACCAGGCCGAGCAGGGACAGCCGGGAGGGAAGAGCCCGCTCCTTCAGCTGCCCGGCCGTCAGCCCGGCGCACTTGAGCAGCAGCGTCTCGCGATGGAAGTCCAGCCAGGCCTCCAGGGCCTGGCGCTCACCAAGAATCAGCCCGGGCCTGGTGCGCTGCACCGGGGGCGCCGTCCACGCGTCGGTCATGACGCGCCACAGTAGTTGCCGCCCCCGGCCGTCGTCGATCAGATAAAGCCCGCTAGCCGGTTCGCGGCCGGTAGACCTGCGCGACGACTCCGCATTCGAAGCTCCTGGCCTCGACGAGTTCCAGCCGCAGCGGCGCGGGCAGCTTGGCGAACAGGCCCTGTCCGCTGCCGGTCGCCACCGGCTGGACCACCAGGCAGTACTCGTCGATCAGCCCCTGCGCGGCGAGCGCCGCGGGCGAGGCCGTCGGTCGCCGTGATGCCATGGGTCCAGCCGTACCCGGACTCGCTGCTGGACGAGATGGCCGCCGACCTCCCGGGCCCGGAGGCGGCGGCGGTCAGCCGGGAAACGATCTCGCTCGCCTTCCTGGCCGCGATTCAGCTGCTGCCGCCGCGTCAGCGCGCCGTGCTGATCCTGCGCGACGTGGTCAGCTGGCCCGCCGCCGAGGTCGCCGAGTTGCTCGGCGCGAGCGTCCCCGCCGTCAACAGCGCGCTCCAGCGGGCCCGCGCCACGCTGCGCGATCAGTGGCCCGACGGGCGGCTGGGCTGGGCCCCGGCCGCCGAACCCGAGCCCGCGCAGCGCCGCCTGCTCGAGCGGTTCATCGCCGCGCATGAACGAGCCGACCCGGAGGCGCTGGTCGCTCTGCTGCGCCACGACGTGCGACTGGCGATCTCCCCCCGGGTCGGGGAATGGAACGGCCGCCAGCAGGTGGGCGACGCGCTCCGCGATGGCATGACCGCCCTCGGCCAGTGGCGACTCTTGCCGATCATGGCCAACCGGCAGCCCGGCGCGGCCGGGTACCTGCGCCGTCCCGGCGAGACCGCGTTCTCCCCGTTCGTGCTGGCCGTGCTGGGCGTCCTGGGCGGCGAACGCGGTCAGCTGGCCGACATCGCCGCCTTCGAACAGCCGTCGATGTTCGCCGCGTTCGGCCTGCCCGCCCGGCTGTGACCAACGAGGAACCCTCGCGGCCGGCCCACGACGTGCCAGGATGTGACGGTGCGGCGGCCAAACCGACATGTCATGAGGTGTCATAACGGCCTGCGCGTCATTGCGACGGCCGTCGCGGTGGCCCTGCTGGCCGGTTGCGCGGCCGCGTCCACGACCGGCGCGCAGCACGGTGCGGGCCAGACCGCGGGGGAGAGCGCAGCGGACGCGGCGCTCCCCAGCGCGTCACCCTCGCCGTCCCGCACCCCGCCGTCGCCGCGTGCCAGGGCGCCGGTCATGACCACGGTCGTGCCCGGCGCGCCGAACTGTCCGATGTTCCCGGCCAGCAACGTGTGGAACACCAACATCTCCGCGCTGCCGGCGGACGCGCACAGCGCGGCGTGGCTGGCCAGCATGGACTCGTCGTCGACCTTGCTGCACCCTGACTTCGGCCCGAATCCGGGCGGCTATCCGTTCGGCATCCCGTTCACCGTGGTCGCCAGCACGCAGCCGCTCGTCAATATCAACTTCCAGTTCGGCGACGAGAGCGATCCGGGCCCGTATCCGTTCGGCCCGGACACGCCGATCGAGGGCGGCGCACAGGCCGGCGGCGACCGCCACGCGATCATGGTCAACCCCGGCACCTGCACGCTCTACGAACTGTGGGATGCGCAGTACTCGGCGAGCGGCTCGACGGCGGGCTCGGGCGCCATCTGGCACCTTCGGTCCAACCGGCTGCGTCCGGCCGGCTGGACGTCGGCCGACGCGGCGGGCCTGCCCATCCTGCCCGGCCTGCTGAACTTCGCGCAGGTCCAGGCGGCGGTGGCGACCGGAAAACCGATCACGCACGCGATCAGGTTCACCGCGCAGGTCACGCAGGACGCCTTTCTGTGGCCGGCCCGCCACGAGGCGAGTACCAACACCAGCCCGGACGTGCCGCCGATGGGCGCCCGGTTCCGGCTGAGCGCGGGCTTCAACGTGGCGGGGTTCTGCTCGGATTCCGAGCCGTACTGTCAGGACGCCAAGGCGATCCTGGTGGAGATGCAGAACTACGGCCTGATCCTCGCCGACAACGGGAGCAACTGGTTCTTCCAGGGCAGCGCGTTCCCGCAGTGGCCGGACGCCCTGGTGTCGTTGCTCAAGGGGATCCCGGCCAGCGCGTTCCAGGCCGTCGATGAATCCTGCCTGATGGTCAGGCCCAACTCGGGGGCCGCGCGCGCGAAGCCAGGCTGCCCGATCGGCTGACGCGGCTGGTGCGAGCGCCGCCGCGCCGTCGCCGCGTCACCCGGCCGCGTCCAGCCTCGCGCGCTGGTCCACGGTCAGCTCCAGGTCCGCCGCGGCCAGGCTCTCGTCCAGTTGCGCCACCGAGGACGCCCCGACCAGCGGGATAACCGGGACCTGCCCGCCGATCAGCCAGGCCAGCACCACCTGGTTGGCCGTCGCGCCGGCGTCCCTGGCGACGTCCCGCAGCGCCGCCAGCCGGGCGGGCGTGCCCGCGTGGTCGAAAATGGGGTCCAGCGGCCGGTCCGCTCGGACGTAGCGCCCCTTCAGCAGCGGTGAGTAGGCGACGAGCGTGAGCTGCGGGTCGGCCCGCGCGTAGCTGAGCAGGTCGGCGCCGAGGATGCCCTGCTCCCCGTCGGGGGACAGCCCGCCCGGCAGGTCGGTGCGCGGCCGCAGGTAGCTGTAGTAATACTGCAGCACCTCGTAGCCGGGCACCCCGGCCGCCGCGGCCAGGGCGCGGGCCCGCTCCACCCGCCAGGCCCAGTGGTTGCTCACCCCGAGCAGGCCCACGGTGCCCTCGGCCACCAGCGCGCCGAACGCCTCGACGGTCTCGGCGAGCGGCACCGCCGGATCCTCGATGTGCGCGTACAGCAGGTCGAGCCTGGCCACGCCGAGCCGGTCCCGGCTGCGCCGCGCGGACTCGCGGATCACCGGGGCGGACAGTCCCTCGGGGTTGTCCCGGAATCCCGTGCCCGGAGCCAGCGGCCGGGCGCCGACCTTGGTCGCGATCACGATCTCGTCGCCGACCCCGCGGCTGCGGCGCCAGCGGCCGAGCAGTTCCTCGCTCTCGCCGCCCTGGGTGCCGTCGACCCAGTACGCGTAGTTGTCGGAGGTGTCGATGAACGTGCCGCCGCCCTCCGCGAACCGGTCCAGGATCGCGAACGAGGTCGCCTCGTCGATCGTCGTGCCGAAGTTCATCGCGCCCAGGCTGAGCACGCTTACCTCGCGCCGGGTCGCCGGGTCGGTGCCGATCGTGCGGTATTTCATCCGGGGTTCCCTCTCCGGCACCCGGTCCCGCCCGGGCGCTCAGCCCGAGTCTGGATGCTGGAGCACGCTCTAGGTCAAATGCCTTTTGCTGAACGCCCCGGCTCCCGCCGAATCTGGGTCGCCCCGCCGGTCGGCCGGCAGCTTAGCTGGCTTTGGCGAGGTGGGGGGCGGGGGTGTCGGTGGCCAGGAGGCGGTGGCGCAGGTGGGTGAGGGCGTGGGCGAGGAGGCGGGAGACGTGCATCTGGGAGATGCCGAGCTGGTGGCCGATGTCGGCTTGGGTCATGTCGCCGTAGAACCGCAGCAGCAGGATCTTCTGCTCGCGGCGGGGGAGTTCGGCCCAGTGCGCGGCGAGGGCGTGCATGTCGAGGGCGTGCTGGATGCGGGGGGTCGTCTTCGCCGAGGACGCCGGCGAGGGTGGCGGCGTCGGGTCACGAAACCATAACGCGCCCCCCCGGGCGCGGGCCGGGCCGAACCCGTCCGTCGCCAATGGCAGGCATACGGCTTGGTGATTTCCCCGCCCGATGCGGCGCCTTGTACCGTCGCGAGGGGCGCAAGACAGGGAGAGGTGCGCGATGGGGCGGCTGGACGGCAAGGTCGCGTTGATCAGCGGGACGGCGCGAGGCATGGGCCGCGCGGCCGCGCTGGAGTTCGCGGCGCAGGGCGCCGCGGTGTTCGGCTGCGACCTCGACGCGGACGGGAGCGCGGAAACCGTCGACCTGGTCGCCAAGGCCGGCGGCCGGATGGCGGCCGTGGCACCGGTCGACCTGAGCAGCGCCGACGGCGCGCGAGCCTGGGTGAGTGCCGCCCTGAGCGAGTTCGGCGGCGTGGACATCCTCTACAACAACGCCTCCGCGTTGCGCAACGGCCCGCTCATGGACCTGTCCGACGACGACTGGCACTTCACGATCAAGAACGAGCTGGACATCGTCTGGTTCTCGGTCCGCGCGGCCTGGCCCGAGCTGATCAGGCGCGGCGGGGGCTCGATCATCAACGTCGCGTCGATCGCCGCCCGGTTCGGCGCGCGGTTCGTCGGCCAGGTCCCGCACGGGTCAGCCAAGGGCGGGGTCCTCGCGATGACCAAGCATCTGTGCGCGGCCGGCGGCCAGTTCGGCATCAGGGCGAACGCGATCCTGCCCGGGCTCATCTACACCCCGGAGACCGCCCGTTTCATCGACGACCCAGACGGGCCGCTGCCCGGCATCCTGGCGAAGATCCCGCTGGGCCGCTGCGGCCGCGCCGAGGAGGTGGCCAAGCTCGCCGCCTTCCTGGCCAGCGACGACGCCGCGTTCATTACCGGGGCGGAGATCGCGATCGACGGCGGCGACGGATCGGTGGCGGCCTGAGATGCGGTTCGCGTGCTACGAGTCCGGGGGCGTCACCAGCGACGGCGTGCTCGGGCCCGGCGACCGGCTGCACGTGCTCGCCCCGGGGGAGAGCGTCGGCGCGCTGATCCGCGGCGGCGGCCGGGAGGCGCTGGTGGCGGCCGGTACGGCCGCGCTGGCCGCCGCCCCCGGCCCGGCGGTCACGGAGGTCAGGCTGCTCGCGCCGCTGCACCCGGCCTCGATCAGGGACTCGGTGTCGTTCGAGGCGCACATCGAGGGCGCCCGCCGGTCGCAGGAGGGCGCGGCCGGCGCGGTGCCCGAGCGCTGGTACGAGGCGCCCTGCTTCTACTTCACCAATCCGCATGTGTGCGCCGGCGCCTTTGACGACGTCGAGCGCTTTCCCGGGTCGCAGGCCTTCGACCTCGAACTGGAGGTCGGCGTCGTCTACGGGAAGCACGGCCGGAACCTCACGCCGGAAGACGCGGCGCCGGGGATCGTCGGCTACACGATCTTCAACGACTGGTCGGCCCGGGACATCCAGCGGCTCGAGGGCCAGCTTCCCTTCGGCTTCTTCAAGGGCAAGGACGGCGCGCACACGCTCGGCCCCTACCTGGTCACCGCCGACGAGCTCACCCCGTACCGGACCCCGGACGGCTTCCTCGACCTGACCATGCGCGCGTACATCAACGGCGAGCTGCTCGGCGAGGACTCCCTGGCCAACATGGCCTGGACCTTCGAGGAGCTGATCAGCTTCGCCTCGCGCGGCGCGGCGGTCGCGCCGGGAGACCTGCTCGCCTCCGGCACCTGCCACCGCGGCTGCCTGACCGAGATCTGGGGCCGGGCCGGCGAGCGGGTCCCGCCGCCCCTGGTCCCCGGCGACGTGGTGACGCTCGAGGTGGAGGGGCTCGGCACGGTTCGCAACCGCGTGATCGACGCGGCACCGTGCCCGCCGATCCCCCCGGCCCGGCGGGCCCAGCCGCGCGGTCCGCGGCACTGACCCGCCCGCGGCTAGCGTCCCGCGCGGGCCAGGGCGTCCACGATCGGCTTGGTGCCGCCGTGTGCGGTGTGGCCCCCGTCGACCGGTATCTCCGCTCCGGTGATGTACGAGGCGCGGGCCGACAGCAGGAAGACCACCAGCTCGGCCACCTCCTCGGGCCGTCCCTCCCGGCCGAGCAGTGTCTGCTCGACCGTGGACGTCAGGAACACCGGGTCGGCACCGGCGGAGATCGGCGTGTCGATGGGACCGGGATGCACGGCGTTGACCCGGATGCCGCGGGGCGCCAGCTCGAGCGCCGCCACCTTGGTCAGGCCGCGCTGGCCCCACTTCGAGACCGTGTAGGCCAGTGCGTGGTGGGCGTGCAGGGCGGCGATCGAGCCGATGTTGACGATCGCGGCTCCGTCGTGCTGCGGCATCAGCGGGACGAGCGTCCTGATGCCGAGCATGGTGCCGGTCAGGTTGATCGCGATGACCCGGTCCCAGCCGTCGAGATCCATGTCGAGCAGCCGTTTCCGGTACGGGACGCCCGCGTTGTTCACCAGGCCATGCACGGCCCGGCCCTCGCCCGTCAGGCACCCGGCCAGCTCCGCCCACTGTTCCTCGCTCGACACGTCCAGGTGCCGGTAGTCCATCCGGCCCGGCCCGAGCCGCGTCAGCCGCTCGGCGAGCTGCCCGCCGTCCTCGTCGAGGACGTCCGCGCCGAGGACGCGGGCCCCGTCGCGGACGAGCAACTCCGCCTCGGCCGCCCCCTGGCCGCGCGCCGCCCCGGTCACGACGACCGTCCGGCCGGCCAGTCCGTAATCCATATCGGGGAACCTCCGTGTGCTGGTGGGGGGCG
>Ga0335074_10006733_pt1 | contig 15927 bp, 13 predicted proteins | sample Lox_Sample_23_FD_206715 | JGI IMG/M metagenome (GOLD analysis project Ga0335074, IMG submission 206715) | Soil microbial communities from Loxahatchee National Wildlife Refuge, Florida, United States - Lox_Sample_2.3 | ecosystem: Environmental > Terrestrial > Soil > Wetlands | place: USA... | reverse complement strand
CGGTCGCGGGCGAATTCATCTGGCTTTACGCCACGGGTCTCGGGCTGGTGACTCCGGATGTGGCTAAGGCGGCGCAGAATGATGGCGAAGTTTATAACGGTCCGGTGCTGAACACCCCGGCGTCGCCCGTTTCGTCGCTGGTCGGAGGCAACACCGCCACTCTGGTGTCGGCCGGCCTACAGCCGGGCACGGTGGGCATTTACAAGGTGGTGCTCCAGTTAAGCTCGGGACTGGCGAGCAATCTGACCGCGGAGGTCACCATCGCGCAGGATATTTACACCAGCAACGTGGTGACGATTCCGGTGTACAACTCGAACTCCGCTTCGCCCGCGCCGGTACCGGCGATTCGCAGGTCGCCAGCCGTTCGAAAATAACTTCGTGAGTGAGCTTCGCTGGCACCCGCTGCTGGAGCAATGGGTGGTGATCACGGCGCATCGCCAGCACCGGCCGCAAATGCCGGAGGATTGGTGCCCGTTCTGCCCCGGGTCCGGCCGCGTTCCCGAAAACTACGACGTTTATCTTTATCCCAACGATTTTCCGGCGTTCTCCTTCGACGATCCCGCCGCGCCGGGGGCTTGCGACGTGGTGCTGTACAGCCCGCGTCACGATGTTCTGCCGTCGCAGCTGCCGGTGGAGCAGTGGGAAAAAGTGGTTGCGCTGTGGGCCCGGCGCTCGGCCGAGCTCGCCGCCGACGCGCGCGTCAAATACGTGCTGGTGTTTGAAAATGCCGGCGCAGCCGTGGGGGTGACCATGCCGCATCCGCACGGCCAGATTTACGCATTTCCCTTCGTGCCGCCGCGCGCGGAGCGCGAAATGGCCGCCGCGGCGGGTTTCCGCGCCAGGGAAAATCGCTGCCTGTACTGCCAGATTCTGGACGATGAAACGCGCGAGGCGCGGCGAGTGGTGGCCGCCAACGAATCCTTCGTGGATTTTGTGCCGTACTTCGCGCGCTTCCCGTATGAGTCGCAGATCTATCTTCGACGGCACGCGGCCCGGCTGAACCAGTTGACGGCGGCCGAAGTGCGGGATCTCGCGTCGATGCTGAGCCTGATGCGCAAAAAATATGACGCGCTGTTCGCCCCGCCGATGCCGCTGATGATGGTGCTGCACCAGGAAGAACATTGCTACGTCGAATTTTTGCCGCTCCAGCGCAGCGCCGCGAAATTGAAGTATCTGGCCGCGGTGGAAAGCGCGTCGTGGACGTTTCTGGATGACGTGATCCCGGAGCATGCGGCGGAGGCGCTGCGTCGCGCTTAGCTTAGGGGATTGCGGAGGGCGGACTTGCAGTCCGCGCGGGACTTTAGTCCCGCCGCCTAGACGCGGAGCTAAAAGCTCCGCGCGGGATGAATCCCGCCCTCCAGGACACGCCGATCCTGGTCTTCGTGGCAGGCCTGAAAGAGGGGACACCGCTAATCTAATTTGCGGGATCGGTACGAATCGTTCCGGTGAACGGCATTCCGTGCACGGCGGGCGCCAGGCTTCGGCCGAGCAAAACATCGGGATCGCGCCAGGGGAAGAACAGCACCGGATCCTCCAGAACATTCTGTCCGTCCAAGGTGACTTTCAGGCGCGAATTCAACCGGTCCGCGTCGATCTCCACCAGCGCGTCGCGCCGCGGCTGAATGCCGGCCAGCGGACCGCAGGCGCCGCCCGTTCCCCAGTGGTCGAAACAGAACTGGAGCTTGGTGTCACTGGCGTAAACGATGTAAATCACATCGCTCGCCCCCGGCCGGCCGGCGTACCACAAGGCCAGGTGCTGGTTCGGCTGGCCGGCCGGAAAGCGCACGCGCAGACGAAAGCGATGCAGCCAGGCGCCGCTCACGTGTTGCCATTGGCGGCCGTCGTAGCGATAAATTCCCGGCGGATCGTCGACCATCAGCACCTGCCCGGCGCGCAGTTGATAAACCGGATCGCCGATATGGTAACGAAGCGGCTCCATTTTGCCGGCCGGAAAGAACGAATCGATGCGCCCGCGCAGGCGCAGGAACGCGAGTTTTTGCTGCGTGCCGGCCCAGGAGCTTTCCCGCTGCTCGGTCAAAGCGAAAGCGCCATTGGCGGCGATCGACCAGGCGCCCGCGACAGCGATGAGACTCTTCACGGCGAGCCGCCGCGGCCGGTTCGCGATCGATTGCGCAGCTCCCATTCCGAGCACGGCGGCCATCCCCAGGAACGGGTAAAAATCGTGAACGTAGCGATAGGTGATGAAAGAAACGGTCAGGACGGTGCAGCCGGCGAGGAACGCCGCCGCGAGCAGCGGGCGCCAACGGCCTTCCCCGAAGCCGGCGCCGAGCAGGGCGAGAATCGCCAGCGCAGGCATGCCCGCGAGAATCGAAGAATAGCCTTCGATCAGATCGATTTTTGCGGCGCTGCCGGCCGCCGGACCGGTGTTGGTCAGCAGCAGCCATGGGAAACTGGGACGAAAACGGAGGGAAGCGGGGCCCAGGTACGCCAGCGAATTGAACGGAATGTTCGAAAAATGGCTGATTTTTCCCTGAATGCGCCGCAGCCTGCCGGCGGTGTACTGCACGTTGTATTGAAACGGAGCCGGATTCAGCCAGGTATCGAACTTGGCGTGATTGATGGCCACGAACGTCATCACGGTGAGCGACAGCGAGACCGCCAGCAACGCGCGGTGCGATGCCGGCTTACGCGGCGCGAGCAGCAGGAACGCGGCCAGCAGCAATGGTCCGACGCCGACGCTGAAGCGCGCGAAAAATGCGAGGAACGACAGCAGGCCGCCGGCGGCCAAGAAAATGGTCCGCGGATTTTTGAGATAACGGCCGAAGAAGTAAAAGGCCCACAGCGCCAGCGCGCTTCCAGTGAGGATCGCTTCGTGATAAACGAGCGCCAGCGAGCACAGAAAAAAAAGCGTGGATCCGAGCACGGCGATGGCGATCAGCGATGGGCTTGAGGCGATCTCGAACAGATCCATGAACGCAAGCAGCGACGCCATGATGCCGGCGATCGCCAGCAGCATCATCAGCCGGGTCCATTCGCCGGCGTGCGATGGAAACAGCCGGTTCAACAGCATGCGCGGCAGCGCCGGCGTAAAGGGAAAATAGCCGTAGGATTTGCGCCGGTAAACGAACGCCTCGCCCATGATCGCATCGGAGGGGACGTCCCAGTGGCCGGCCAGCAGGCTGGCCGCCTGCGCGTCGTAAAAAGCGTCGAAGCCGCTGTGCACGAGGAGCCGGCCGGTCCCTTGCGTGACCATCCAGAAACAGGCGATAAGGCAGACGGCGCTCACTCCGAGAGCGAAGGCGTGGCGGCGCAGGAATGACTTGCGAATGCCCTCATGTTAGCACGCGATTTCAGGTGTGCGAGCAAGTGTTATAAGAGATATACGATGAAAATCACGCTTCTGCTTGCTGTCCTCGGCGGGATGGTTGCCGCGCAGAATCAACCGGTGCTGGGCGAAAATCCCGTCAAGGTTTCCGAACACGTCTGGGCGATCATGGGGTTCCCGAACATCGCGATCATCGTCGGCGATCACGCGACCCTGGTGGTCGACACCGGCCTCGGTCCCAGAAATGGCGCGACGGTGGCTCGTGTGGCGGCGAAGCTCGCGCCGGGCAACCGGAAACTGTTTCTGACCACCACGCATTTTCATCCGGAGCACGCTGCCGGCGTCGGCGGGTTCCCGCCCGGGACGATCGTGATCCGCAATGCCGTGCAGCAGCACGAAATGGAATTGCACGGAAAGGAAATGGTCGATATGTTCGCCAGCCGCAACGCGACACAAAAGGAGCTGCTGGCCAACGCCACGCTTCCGGAGCCGGATATCACCTTCGATCGCGAGGCGCGCATCGATCTGGGCGGCGTCACCGCGCGCCTGGTGTGGTTCGGCGGCGCGCACACCAAGGGCGACGAGCTGACCTTCGTCGAACCCGATCGCACGCTGGTTTCCGGCGACGTGGTGCAGAACAAAGTGGTGCCGAATATTTTCGGCGACGGCGGCACGCCTTCCTCCTGGCTCGCCGTGCTGGATCAGGTGGCCGAATTGCATGCCCTGCACGTTTTACCCGACCATAGCGCGCCCGGCGACGGCTCGCTGGTCGAGGCGGAGAAAAATTTCATCAGCGATCTTCGCACCAGCGCGCTCGAATTGAAACGTAAAGGCGTCTCCGCGGAAGATGCGGGAAAACAACTCTCCGCCGAGTTCAAAACGAAATATCCGGACTGGCCGAGCATGAACGTCACCGGCTTCGTCCGCAGCATCTACGCCGAATAGCCGATTGGGCGCCCGCTTACGGTTTTGAAAGGCAGGGATTGACACGCTCGATTGTCGAGGAAAGCCCCGGCAGTCATGCCGGGGGTTGTACTGCCGGAGGATTCCGACGCCTTTTTCTTGCCACGTTACAGTTTTTTCAGCACCCTGCCAGCTCCACAATGTCGCGCAGAAGCGGGGCTGAAGCCCCGCGCGGACTAAAGTCCGCCGTCCTTTGTGATTGGCCGCTCGAGCGAGCAGCCCTACGATCTGTTCCAGAATGATTCCACTGTTCCAGCACGCCGGACATTCCTGTTACTCCTCGTCTTCTTGGATCTGTCTCATGAGTTTGCGAACTTCGGCTACGTACCGTGGATGCGGATTATAGGTGCGAAGTTTTTGATCGAGGGTTTTGCCGCGATAACTTCGCCCCCGGGCAAGCTGGCGCGCGACATATTGAATTCCGAGACTCACGCTGGCGAATCCGACTCTGGCGGAGTCCCATCCCCAGTGGTTGTTTTTCCGGCCATGACGTCCGCAGGTGCTCTCCCGGATGGAAAGCGCCGGAAGCAGCCGGTAATCGATTCCGTAGGTGTCTGCGGCGCGGAGGTAAGCGGCGATGTGCAGCGGACCAGGACAGCGGTAAGCGCTGAAAAACTCCTGCAATCTCACCGCTCTTGCGTCGGAGACGGCCGTGGGCCGATTGATGGTGGCACCCGACGCGAAACTCATTCCGGCCAGGACCAGTCCCAGCCAACCGCAAAAACGTGCGCGCCCGTCCAGACACCTTCCCCTCAGGAAAGGTGAATTCATGGATCGAAAATCTTAACCCTTCGGTTGCGGTGGGAAATTTTTGAACATGTCATCCACCGTCTTCGAGAGTTTTTTCTCGTTCTTTTCCGGATTGCCGGTCAAAGTGTTTGTGGCCACCGGCCGCCAGATCAGTTTCCTCGCAAAGACTGGCACGAATGATTTCTTCATCAGGATCTCCTTTTTCGATTTGGTCTGTGCCAATTCCAGGTTTCCGGACAGCCCGAGAGCGATCCTCGTCCCATTAGACTCGACCCTTTTAGGCTCGTTTCACCGCTACACCTGCGTTACGGCACGCAGCTGACGCCAGAATCCACGGAACGGCGCGAAGTAACCGCGTTATCGCGGCGCCGCGTCGTCGAAGCGCTCAATCCGTTCGAGTATCAGAACGCGGCAGGATGCGGTGCTGCGCACGCGGTAATAGATCCGCAGCGCGACTTCCGCGCGCCGCGCCAGCGACCAGATGGTGGTCATGCGCTCTCTTGTCATGCCCAATTTGTAACCGCAGGCCGCGCCGCCGCAGCCGCGCCCAATCCCTATGGCTTTGAAGAGAAATGAAATTTTGCCGGAGCGCGGCGGTGAATATGGGAAAATGAAATTGTTGCTCGACCGCATCACCGTGCATGGCGCACGGCAACACAATCTGAAGAACATCGACGTCGAGATCCCGCGCAATACCTTCACCGTCATTACCGGGTTGAGCGGATCGGGAAAATCGTCGCTCGCCTTCGACACCATCTATGCCGAGGGACAGCGGAGGTATGTCGAAACACTGTCGCCTTACGCTCGCCAATTTCTGGACCAGATGGAACGGCCCGAGGTCGATTCCATCGACGGTCTGAGTCCGGCGATTTCGATCGAGCAAAAAACCACCAACCGCAGCCCGCGCTCGACCGTCGGCACCATCACCGAGATTTACGACTATCTGCGCGTGCTGTACGCGGCCATCGGCGTGCCGCATTGTCCCAATTGCGGCCACGAAATTTCCCGGCAGACCACCGAGCAGATTGTCGAGCAGGTTCTCGCGCTCAAACCGCAGGATCGGGTGATGATCCTGGCGCCGATCGTCCGCGGGCGCAAGGGCGAATACAAAAAAGAGCTGGAAAAACTGGGCAAACAGGGCTTTGTTCGGGCGCGAATCGACGGCGTGATGCGCGCGCTCGAGGAAGAGATCACGCTGGACCGCAGAAAAAATCACACCATCGAGGTGGTCGTCGACCGGTTACTGATCAAGCCGGAGATCGAGAAGCGCCTGGAAGCATCGGTCAATACCGCGACGAAACTCGCCGACGGGCTGGTCACGGTGGCGATCGTGAACGGCGCGGAGCGGCTTTATTCGCAAAAACTCGCCTGCCCGGATTGCGGCGCCAACGTGCCGCAGCTGGAGCCGCGGTCGTTTTCCTTCAACAGCCCCTTCGGCGCCTGCCCGACGTGCAGCGGATTGGGCAGCAAGTGGGCTTTCGATCCGGCGAAGATTATCGTCGATCCGTCGCGTCCGCTGCTCGATGGCGCGCTGGGGCCGGGCGGAAGCTCCAGCTACATGGCGCACGCGATCAACACCCTCGCGACGAAATATAAGATTCCCGTCAACCTGCCGTTCGCCGAGCTTCCGGCGAAATCGCAGGCGATTCTGCTCGAAGGCGCAGGCGGCCAGCGCGGTGTTTTGGGGGTGCTCGAATCCTACCAGGTGGAGGAGAGCGCGAGTGAAACTTATCGCGAATGGTTCATGCAATGGATGTCGCCATCGGTGTGCCCGGATTGCCACGGCCGCCGCTTGAAGCCGGCGAGCCTTGCGGTACGGGTGAAAGGCGCCACCATCGCGGAGTTGACCGAAATGCCGCTCACCCGCGCGCTCGAAGCGGTAAAGGGTTGGGAATTGACCGAGCGCGAACACCTGATCGGCGGGCGAGCGGTCGATGAAATTCGCAATCGCCTGGAATTTTTGATCGCCGTCGGACTCGATTATCTGAACCTGGAACGCTCGGCCGCGACATTGTCGGGCGGAGAAGCGCAGCGCATTCGCCTGGCCACGCAGATCGGATCGCGTTTGCGCGGTGTGCTTTACGTTTTGGATGAGCCGTCGATTGGTTTGCACCCGCGCGATAATGGCCGGCTGCTCGATTCGCTGGCGCGATTGCGCGATCTGGGCAATACGGTGCTGGTGGTGGAGCACGATGCCGAAACCATCGAGCGCGCCGATTACGTGATCGACCTGGGTCCGGGCGCGGGAAGGCTGGGCGGCGATCTGGTGGCGCAGGGAACACCGAAACAGATCGAGCGAAATGAGAAATCGCTGACCGGCCAGTATCTTTCGGGCGAACGCAGGATCGAAACCCCGCTGGCGCGCCGCGCGGCGACGGACAAACGGATCGTCATTCGCGGCGCGACCGAACACAACCTGAAAAATATCGACGTCGAATTTCCGCTGGGGCTTTTTATCGCCGTGACCGGCGTTTCCGGCAGCGGCAAATCGACGCTGATCAACGACATCCTGTATCGCGCGGCCTCGAAAGCCGTGTACGGATCGCGCAGCGAACCGGGCGCGCACCAGAACATCGAAGGTCTCGACCTTATCGATAAAGTGATCGAGATCGATCAATCGCCGATCGGCCGCACGCCGCGCTCGAATCCGGCGACCTACACGCAGGTGTTCACGCTGATTCGCGACTTGTACGCGCGGCTGCCGGAATCGCGCGAGCGCGGCTACAAACCCGGACGGTTCAGCTTCAACGTGAAAGGCGGGCGCTGCGAAGCCTGCCAGGGCGACGGCTTGAAGCGCATCGAAATGAATTTTTTGCCCGACGTGTACGTCACCTGCGACGTGTGCCGCGGACGGCGCTACAATCACGAAACCTTGCAGGTGAAATATAAAGGTTCTTCCATCGCCGATCTGCTGGAATCGCCGGTGGAGGACGCGCTAAAGCTGCTCGAAAATATTCCGCAGATCAAGGCCAAGCTGGAGACGCTGGTGCAGGTCGGGCTGGGGTATCTGCACCTGGGACAATCTTCGACTACGCTGTCCGGCGGCGAAGCGCAGCGCATCAAACTGGCGCGCGAATTGAGCCGGCGCCAGACCGGAAAAACTTTGTACATTCTCGATGAGCCCACCACCGGTCTGCATTTTGAAGATGTGCGAAAACTGCTGGACGTGCTGCATAGCCTGGTGGCCTTGGGCAATACTGTCGTGGTGATCGAGCATCAGCTGGATGTGGTGAAGACGGCCGATTGGATCATCGATCTGGGTCCGGAAGGCGGCGAACGCGGCGGCTGCGTGGTGGCCGCGGGGACGCCGGAGGAAATGGTGCATCACCGGGCCAGCTACACCGCGCAGGCGCTGAAGGCCGTTCTCAGGAACGGACGGGCGGTATGAATCCGTGGCGTAATTCACGGCGGGATTGCATGCCGTCCGCAGCACAAGCCTGGTGGCTTATGCCACCCCCAATATGAGCCGATATTCTGAAAAGCCTCTTTCCTTCGATGCTCTCAAGACCGTGCCGATCGACGCGCGCGGCGGAAAAGTTCGCGTGGAGGATTTCGCGCGGCCGTACGGCGGCGGCGGGGTGAACGCGTGGATCGATTCGCTGCCGAAAATTCTGGCCGCCGATGCGTTTCGCGGCGTGATCGAGGCGGTACGCCGCGCGCGGCGCGAAAAACGAGCGCTGCTGTGGGGCCTGGGCGGTCATGTGATCAAGTGCGGGCTCGGCGATGTTCTGCTCGACCTCATGCGCCGCGGATGGGTCACGGCGTTCGTGATGAACGGCGCGGCGCCGATTCACGATTTCGAGATCGCCATCGCCGGCCAGACCAGTGAAGACGTGGAAGCGGTTCTTCCCGACGGCCGCTTCGGCGCGGCGGAAGAAACCGGACGCGAAATGAATCTGGCCATCGCCGAGGGCGCGCGCGACGGCATCGGAATGGGCGAAGCGCTGGGGCGGCGGCTGGCAACGCTGGCGAAACCGCAGTTTGCGCCGCACAGCATTGTTTATGGCGCTTATCAGGCCGCGGTTCCGGTGACGGTGCACGTGGCCGTCGGGACCGATACGCCGCACACGCATCCCGCGGCCGATGGAGCGGCCATCGGCGCGGCCACGCACCGCGATTTCCGGCTGCTTTGTTCGCTGGTGCGCGGTCTCGACCGCGGCGGCGTTTATCTGAATCTCGGCTCCGCCGTCGTTTTGCCCGAGGTTTTCCTGAAGGCCATTTCAGTGGTGCGGAATCTGGGGTATCCGCTGGCCGAATTTACCACAGTCAATTTCGACTTCCTGCAACATTACCGGCCCAAGGTCAACGTGGTGGAACGGCCGCACGCGCGCAGCGCCTCTTCGACGGAGCCCGCGGCTCCGGGACGCGGCTACGCCATCACCGGACATCACGAATTAATGATCCCGCTGCTCGCCGCGGCGCTGGTGGAAAAGGGCGAATGACGCCCGAAAACGGCGATCGCCAGCCTTTTTGGGGCTATGAAGACCTGGCGCTGTTCATCGGTTCGATCTTACCGGCGCTGGCGATCGCGGCGCTGTTCGTACGGCCGTTTCACATCCGCACGCAAGGGGTACGGACCATCGTTTTTCAGATGATTTTTTACGCCGCGCTGCTGGGCTCGCTGTATTTCGTGATCGCGATCCGGCACCGGCGGCCCTTGTGGCGATCGCTCGGCTGGACCTTCGATTTTCCGTCTCTGTGGGTGGCCATTGGACCGCCGCTGGCGATCGGCCTGGCCATTCTTGCCGCCGAATTGCACGCGCCGCAGGAAAACATGATCCAGGACCTGATCACCAATCGCGCGTCGCTGATTCTGATGCTGATTTTCGCGGCGCTGATCGGGCCGATTTTCGAAGAGATCGTTTTTCGCGGATTTTTGCTGCCGCTGCTGGCGCGATCGCTGGGCGATGCCGCCGGAATTCTGCTGACCGCCGCTTTGTTCGCCACGCTGCACGGGCCGGAGTATCACTGGGCGTGGCAGGTTTTGCTGACGGTCGGTTTGGCGGGGGTGGTATTCGGCATCGCGCGGATCAAAACCGGCTCAACGGCCGCGGCGGCGATGCTGCATATCGGCTACAACGCGACGCTGTTCGTGGGATTTCTGGTACAGAGGTCGGTACAGCCATGAACACATGTGCCGGGCCGCCAGGCTCGAGGCGCAGACGGGCGACGGATATTATCTCTTCAACCCCGGCAGGCCGCCGAGCGTGGGAGCCAGCCGCACCGCCCGCAGAATCGACTCAGAAACGGCCTGCGCCGCGGCCACGCCCAGCGCGTCGATGCGCGCCTGCCCGGTTCCTAAAGAGAGCGCGATCACCAGGTCGCCGTCCGACATGGTATTCACCGGGTCGATGGTCCGGGCCATTCCTAAGGACGCCAGTTGTGCCAGCTTGGTCGCCTGGACCTTGCTGAGCGACGCGTTGGTCGCGACCACCACCAGGGTCGTATTCTGGCGCGCCGGCTTGATCTCCGCGCGGGTCTTGAGCACTTCGGCCGCGTCCACGAATTCCATGCTGTCCGGCGATTTTCTGGCGCCGGCGATGATTTTTCCGGTCTTCGGGTCGCGCACATCGCCGAGCGCATTCACCGCGGCCAGCGCCGAAACCTTGATGCCGCCGTCGAGCTCCATCGTGAACGATCCGATGCCGGACTTCATGGCATTCTTCATGCCCAGGATTTTGCCCACGGTCGCACCGGCGCCCGCGCCGACCGCGCCTTCTTCGACGGGACCATCGCTTGCCGCCGCGCTGGCCGATTCACCCATCTCCCGGGTGGGACGCACGCCTGGTTTGCCCATTCCTAAATCGAAAAGAATGGCGCAGGGGACAATGGGAATGTGCGCGCCGCCAAATTCGACGCCCACTCCTTTGTGTTCCAGGAAACGGCGCACGCCGCTGGCGGCTTCCAGGCCGAAGGCGCTGCGTCCGGCAAAGGTTACGGCGTGAATCACCGCGTCGACGTGCAGCGGATTCAGGGTATCCCATTCTTCGGTTCCCGTGGCCGAGCCGCGAATGTCTCCGCCGGCCACCGCGCCCGCCTCGCACAGTACCACGGTGCACCCCGTCAATCCGTCATAATCGGTAGCGTGGCCCACAAGGATTCCGGGGATATCGGTGAGACCCTTCACGGTAACCACATGTTAGCATCGTCAAGATCGGGGGCACTCGATTGTTTGATTTCTTGAAATCGCCGGTCGCATCCTTTCAGGATTTCATCATTATGAGCGGGCGGGCGATCCAGAATATCTTCCGCAGCCCGCATTACGGCGACGATGTTCTGATCCAGATGGATGCCATCGGCGTCGGCTCGCTGCCGATTGTCATGCTGATCGGACTGTTCAGCGGGCTGATCATGGGCCAGCAGCTGGGGCGCACGCTGCGCACCTACGGGGCGATCGGGGAGATCGGTTACGTCGTTTCGGTCGCGCTGATTCGCGAACTGGGTCCGGTGCTGGTGGCGCTGCTGGTGGCGGGACGAAACGCCAGCGGCATCGCCAGCGAACTGGGCTCGATGAAAGTGACCGAGCAGATCGACGCGATGCGCGCCTTGGGCACCGATCCGATTCAGAAGCTGGTGACGCCGCGGCTGATTGCCACCGCGGTCACACTGCCGCTGCTGACCGTCATCGCCGACTTTTTGGGACTGATCGGCGGTTACATCATCGCGCATTTCCAGTTCGCCGTACCGCTTTCCCAATACTGGACGCCGGCCTGGCAAAACCTGGCTTATCCGGACATCGGCGAGGGCAGCATAAAACCATTCGCTTTCGCCATCATCATCGCGCTGGTGGGGTGTTTTTACGGTATGCGCACCAGCGGCGGAACGGAGGGCGTCGGACGCGCCACCACCAGAGCCGTGGTCTCCTCCTCCATCTGGATTTTCATCACCACCTATTTTCTCGGCAAGATTTTCGTCAACATGCGATGAGTGAGCGCGCGATTCTGCGGTTTGAAGACGTCAGCCTGTGGTTCGATCAGGAAACGCCCGCGCTCGATCAGGTGAGCTTCAGCATGGAGCCGGGCGAATCGGTCATCATTTACGGAGCGGCCGGCAGCGGAAAAACCACGCTGCTCAAGACCGCGCTGGGATTGCTGAAACCGGACTCGGGACGGATCTACGTCTTCGAGGAGGATGTCACGGAATTCGCGGAAGCGCGCTGGTTCGAGCTGCGCGCGCGCATGGGCATGCTGTTTCAGGAAGGCGGGTTGTTCGATTCCATGACCATCGCCGAAAACGTGGCTTATCCGCTGACCAACGCGCCGGCCTATCGCGGCGCGCGGCACGATGGAGACGGCGAAGTGGAGCAAAAAGTCCGGGACATTCTGCGCTTCGTCGACCTGGAGCAGACGCTCGACAAATTCCCCAGCGAATTATCGGGCGGCATGCGGCGGCGGGTGGGAATCGCGCGGGCCATTGTGACCGAACCGCCGCTGGTGCTGTACGATTCGCCGACGGCCGGTCTCGATCCGATCACGGCGTACACCATCATCAGTTTGATCCTGAAAGAGCGAGACATGAATAACGCGTCGTCGCTGCTGGTGACGCATCGTTTTCAGGACGGCCATTTGGTGGCGAAATTTCGCTACAATCCGAGCAGTGGGCAGATTGAGGCGGCCCCGCAAAACGGGGACAGGCCGGCGAGCACCAAATTTCTGGTGATGAACGAAGGGCGCCTGGTTTTTGAGGGGAGTCTGGCCGAGCTGACCGCCGCCGAAGATCCCTACGTGAAAAAATTCGCGAAATGAAACCTTAACCGATGCCACAGCGAACCAAAGCCAAATGGGCGGAGTTGCGCGTGGGGATCATGGCGATCGTCGCGCTGGGGCTCGCCGGTTATCTGATTTTTTTGATCACCGGCAGCGGCGGTCTGTTTGAGAGCACTTCGAAAATTTACACCTACTTTTCCGATACCGGGGATCTGGCCGCGGGAGCGCCGGTGCGCCTGAACGGAATCGTCATCGGCAAGATCGACAGCGTCACGCTGTCCGGCTCGACCGACCCGAACCGCGTCATTAAAGTGGAGATGGATGTCGAGAACAAATTTTTGCCTTCGATCCCGGTCGATTCGGTGGCCGGCATCGACGCCGGCAATCTGCTGGGCACCAAGTACATCAACATCAGCAAGGGGCGCAGCGGGGAGCATATTCCAGCCGGCGGCGAATTGAGGAGCGCGCAATCGGCGGAGATGACGCAACTGTTCGCGCAGGGCAACAACGCGCTCGCCGCGTTGCAGGATTTCGTCAAGAAAGCGGACGACCTGCTGGACGAAATCATGTCCGGCAAGGGCACCCTCGGCAAGCTGCTGGTGGATCCGACCATCGCCGACAAAGCCGTGGGCATCGAAGACGAGGCCCAGAAACTGCTGGCCGCGCTCAATTCGAACAAGGGCACCATTCCGCGCTGGCTGAATAACGATGAACTTTTCAACGACGTGCATGGCACGCTGGCGCGGATCGACACGCTGATGGACGGCTTGCAGCAGGGGAATGGCACGCTGGGCATGATTCTGAAAGATCCGGCGATGTACAACAACACGCTGGCGACCATCTCCGATCTGCGCAAGGCCATCGGCAGCGTACAGCAGACCCTCGATACCATCAATTCCGGCAAAGGCACCATCGGCGCGCTGCTCAAGAACGGCGATCTGCACGACGAGCTGAGCACCTCGCTCAAGAGCCTGAACACGCTGCTCGACAAGGTCAACAACGGGCAGGGCACGGTGGGGCTGCTGCTCAACGATCCTTCGCTGTATCAGTCGCTCAACGGCACTACCGACGAAATGCACAGCCTGCTTAAGGATTTTCGCGCCAATCCCAAAAAATTCCTGAGCATCAAGCTGCACATTTTCTAGTGGCCGATGCCTCAACTGGTGGTCAACGGCGACGATTTCGGATTCACGCGCGGCGTGAATGAAGGCATTGTCGAGGCGCACCGCAATGGCATTCTGACCGCGACCACGCTGATGGCCGTCGGCGACGAGTTCGATCACGCGGTGCGGCTGGCAAAAGAGAATCCTGCGCTCGATATCGGGTGCCATCTGGTGCTGGTCGGCTCGCCGGGATTTCCGCGTTCGGTGGCGAAGCTGGCCTGGTCGCTCGGTAAGATTCCGGTTTATGACGTGCTTTCCGCGCAGGTTCGAAAAATCGTCGAGGCGGGGTTGCAGCCGACGCATCTCGATACTCACAAGCACACCCACCTGCTGGCGCCGGTTTTGAACGCGGTGGCGCGAATTTCGCAGGAATTTTCCATTCCGTGGGTGCGGCGGCCGTTCGATTTTCCGCTGCACGCCAACGGGATCGACTGGAAACGCCGCGCGGCGAACGCGGTTATGCACCGCGTGAAGGGCGGACTTTCGCGGGTGCTGGAACGTCACGGCTGCCGCTCCACCGATTATTTCGCGGGATTCCAGATCACCGGAAAATACAATGCCGCGGAGCTGGCCGCCTTGATTCGCGCCCTGCCGGAAGGCTCGACCGAGTTCATGTGCCACCCCGGCCACTGCACCGAGGAGCTGCGCGCCGCGCGCACGCGATTGAAGGAAAGCCGCGAAGAGGAATTGCGCGCGCTCACATCGCCGGAGGTGCGCGAGGCGCTGCGCGAGGCTGCGGTCCAACTGGTCAATTATCGGGAGCTTTGACTAACTCGATCGCGGCGGGCGGCGATTCCTGGCCGCGCAGCGCGACGGTGACGGAATACTCGCCCGGTTCCATCTGCGGCGGAAGCATGGCGTTGATCTGCCGCAGACCGCGCTCATCGCGCGTCGAAAGATAGGTCGCCGGGAGATCGGCGCCGTCGAGCCGGATGGAAATATCGGCTTGATTGGCGTCCTCGGCAATGCCTGACGCCCATAGCGACAGGCAACTCTCCGCGCCGGTGTTCACGCGATTCGATTGGTAGGTTTTGCCGTCGGTGACGCCGGCGATCGCCACAGCGCGGGAAATCGCGCCGGGCCGGCGGCGTTCCTGACGCGAAAGATCGACGGGAATGCGCGCGCGATTGCTCCAGGCGCTATCGCCGGCGGCGACACGAACGTCGAACCAGCCGTCGAAAACCCCCGGCGCGAGTTTGCAGTTCGCCTGCCAGCCGTCTCCGGCGTAATTCCGCACGCCGACCGGCCGGCAGGCATACGGACCGACCTCGAGGAAGACGTTATCGCAGGTGAGATCGCGCTGCGCGCTGGTGAACCACGCGGTGAAGTAATGATCGCGGCCGCTGCGGAAATGGTGATCGCGCGTCCAGGTGTTTTCGACGCAAATCAGCGACGGCGCTTCTCCCGTTCGCGCGAGCTGCGGCCATTTGCGGTAGCCGACGGCCTGGGCGCGGCAATCGTGCTCGCCGAGCAGGCGCGCGTTCACGAATCCGGCCGTGCGCAGAAACGCCATCAGGCAGGAAGTATTCGGCCCGCACCAGTTGTCGAACTGGCCGGCGAGCTCGGTGGTCTCGTAAAATTCGAGCATCGGAATCGCGGCCGGCTGGGGCGGGTCATCGGTGACCAGCGTTTCGATGCAGGCCATGTCGGTGGTCAATTCGCAGACTCTTTCGAGCGCCAGTAGCGGGTGCTTCAGGTGATACAAAACGCCGAAAAACAGCACGATATCGAAATAGCCGATGTCGCGCGGCGAGAGATGGCAGATATCCTCGACGATGTATTCGACTTTGGAGTTGAGCAGTTTTTTCGCTTCAAAAAAAGTCTGCTGCCGCGCCGAATCGACGGCGACGACCTGTGCGCCGCGGCGCTCCATTTCGAAGCTGAACCATCCGTCCCAGGCGCCGATATCGAGCACGCGTTTGCCGCGCAGATCCTGCGGAATCGGGTACTGCGCGATACGCGCGCGAAGCTGGTCGAGGGTCTGGATGCCGGGAATCACGCGGCCATCCGGCAGGTCGATCGAGTGATACCAGCCCAATCGCCCAAGCTGGCCGATCAG
>Ga0335074_10006732_pt1 | contig 15928 bp, 13 predicted proteins | sample Lox_Sample_23_FD_206715 | JGI IMG/M metagenome (GOLD analysis project Ga0335074, IMG submission 206715) | Soil microbial communities from Loxahatchee National Wildlife Refuge, Florida, United States - Lox_Sample_2.3 | ecosystem: Environmental > Terrestrial > Soil > Wetlands | place: USA... | reverse complement strand
GGCCCGGGGAGGTCCACATTCTCGCCACCGCACCCCTGACCAACCTGGCGGTCGCTCTGCGCACCGAACCTGAGCTTCCCAACCTCATTGCCGGCGTGACCATCATGGGCGGCGCGGCCCTGGCACCAGGCAATGTCACCCCGGCCGCCGAGGCCAACATCTGGCACGACCCCGAAGCGGCACAGGCCGTGTTGAGCGCGCCGTGGCCCACCACGCTCGTGCCCCTCGACGTCACGATGCGTGAGGTGATGACCGAAGAGCAGCTGGCGGTGTTGGCCAGCGCAGAGGCGGCCCCGGCCCGCTTCGCCGCCCGCATCCTCGCCTCTTACTTCGACTACTACAGCAATATCTATGGACGCAAAGCCTGTGCCTGCCACGACGTGCTGGCTGCTGGCATTGCGGCCGGCGACGTGGTGCCGCGCCTGGCCATGACGGTCGGGGTCACGGTCGAAACGGGCAGCGGCGCGGCACGCGGCGCGACGATCTGCGACCTGCGCGGCCGGTACCGGGGCGAACACCGCCAAGCCGGGGCGACGTGCACCGTCGTACTCGAGACCGTAGGTGACTTCTCGGCCGCCGTGGTAGAGCGGCTGGCCTCGCCGCCGGAACTGCAGGACGGCCGGGAGGAGCGCTAGCGCTCGCCGGAGTCAGCGCCGGCCAAAAGTCGGCGCGCCGCGCAGCGCCCCGGCACCACGGTGCTCGTGGCGACGGTAGGAGTTGATCAGGTCTTGGCGCCGCTTGCGATCACCCGAGAGGTTGGCCACTACCGAGCTGCGGTCGCTGTACTGGCGGGCGAGGCGCGTACGGGTGCGGGCCCGGTTGGCGCAGAAGATCTCCCACAAAGCGAAAAGCCCCATCAAGCCGGCCAGCACCAGCAGCGTCTGGGCGGGCCACGTGCCCAATACCGCCCGCAGGCCGCGACTGCTCCCATGCGAGGGCCCGGCGCGCCGCGATGCTGAGGCGAGGGTGCCGGGGCCACCCGGCGCGGCGTCGCCGGCCTGGCTGCCTGTTTGGCTGCCTGTTTGGCTGGCAGCTCCCGGCTGGTGCGATGAGGCCGGTCCGCCCGCTCGTGCGCTTGCGCGGTCGTGTGCCGTCAGAGCTTGGGCCCGATTTTGCGCCTGGCGGCCAGTTGCCACGAGCGGCTTGGGCAAGCTGGCAGGCGGCAGGCGGTCGGCGGTCGGCTCCTGCGCGACCCGGGTCGCAAAACCCTCGTTCAGGAGCGAGATGGCCGTGGCGGTGTCGTTGTAACCGTTCATGACAACCGCGAGCATTGTCCGCCCATGCCGGGTGGCCGCCGCCATCAGGCACTCACCGGCACTGTCGGTGAAGCCTGTTTTTATGCCGATCGCTCCCGGGTAGCTGACGAGAAAGGTGTAGTCCATGCTGGGAAGGTCGTGGGCAGCACCCGTCGGGTCCACGAAGCTCGCACTCTGCTGGTGCACGATGCGCGCCAGTTCGGGGACCTGAAGCAGGTCTCGGCCGCTTATGGCCAGGTCCCGGGCACTGACCCAGTTGCCGCCACCCACGCCCTCGGTGCCGTCGAGGCCGGCCGGGTCGTGAAAATCCGGGTCGTCTGACATCCCGATCTGCCGGGCGGCCTCGTCCATAACCGGGCCGAAGGCTTTGAGCGTGCCACTCACCCGCTGTGCGATGGCGTAGGCAGCGTCGTTGGCCGAGTACACGAGCAGCGCCTGCAACACCTCGTTCAGCGGCCATCCCACGCCCTTCTCGATCCCAACGATGTTCGGGTAGGCGTGCAGGGACTGCTTGGTACCGGGCACCCGGGCAGTGTGGGGCAGGTAGCTCACCGCGATGAGCGCCGTCAGCACCTTGGTGAGGCTCGCCGGGCGGAGCCGCTCGTGCTCGTTGTAGCCGGCGAGCACATTGCCGGTATTGACGTCGACCAGCACGTAGGCCGAGGACGGGGCCAGGGCGACCCTGGCGGGCCGGGAAACGGGCAGGGCCCCAAGCCCGGCCTTGCCCGTCCGCGCGGGGTTATGGCGTGGCAGAGCCGAAGGCGTTGCTCCTCGCGCCGGTCCACCCGGTGCCGCGGCGGCCGGTGCCGCGACCCCCGCTAACACGATCCCCGGTGCTGCCACCGAGGCGGCGGCCATGGCGGCGAGCAGGATCGCCCCACGTCGCCGGTAGCAGCGCATTTCACGAGGATAGCGGGCACGCCCGCGCGCCGCCGTCAATGCCCGGCCCGCTCGGCAACCGCCCCATGGGTCAAATCGAGGTGCGTGAACCGCCCCGGCCGCGCGACGATCGATAACCATGCCCGACCTACCTGCCCCCGCACCGGGGCGCATCTCCGCCCGTATTGCCGCTGTTCAGGAGTCTGCCACACTGGCGATCGAAGCCAAGGCCAAGGCGCTGAAGGCGGCCGGGGAGGACGTCATCGGCTTCGGAGCGGGCGAACCCGACTTCCCCACGCCCGAGCACATCGTCGAAGCCGCCGCGGCGGCTTGCCGGGACCCGAGGGCCCACCATTACACGCCGACCGCGGGCCTCCCCGAGCTGCGCGAGGCTATCGCTGCAAAGACGGCCCGGGACAGCGGCTATGCCGTAAAGCCAGCGCAAGTGCTCGTCACCAACGGTGGCAAGCAGGCCATCGAGGAGGCTTTCGCCACTCTGCTCGACCCGGGCGACGAGGTGCTCGTGCCCGCTCCGTACTGGACCACCTATCCCGAGGCGGTCCGGCTGGCGGGCGGCGTGCCGGTGGAGGTGCCGGCGACAGCCGCGAGCGGCTACAAGGTCTCGGTCGACCAGCTCGAGAGCGCTCTTACGGGCCGCACCAAGGTGCTCCTGTTCGTGTCGCCCTCGAACCCGACGGGAGCGGTTTATAGCGAGACAGAGACGCAGGCCGTCGCCACTTGGGCCGAAGAGCGTGGCCTCTGGGTGCTGACCGACGAGATCTACGAGCACTTGGTTTATGGGGGCGCGAGGGCTTGGTCGCTACCTGTGCTCGTGCCGTCCCTCGCAGACCGTTGCGTTGTCGTCAACGGGGTGGCCAAGACCTACGCCATGACCGGCTGGCGCGTCGGCTGGCTCATCGGGCCGGGCGACTTCGTCAAGGCCGCCACCAACCTGCAGAGCCACTCCACCTCCAACGTTTGCAACGTCGCGCAAAGGGCGGCGCTGGCCGCAGTGACGGGCCCGCTCGACGACGTGGCGAGGATGCGCGACGTCTACGACCGGCGCCGTCGAGCGATCGTCGCCGCCCTATCCGAGATGCCCGGCCTGGTCTGCCCCGAGCCGCAGGGTGCGTTTTACGCATTCCCGAGCTTCGCCGGCGTGCTTGGCCGTTCGGGCGCTGATCGGGCGATGCCCACCTCCTCCCTCGAACTGGCTGAGCTCGTGCTCGACCAGGCCAAGGTGGCCTTCGTGCCGGGCGAGGCCTTCGGCGCGCCGGGCTGCGGCCGCTTCTCCTACGCCTTGGCCGACGACGACCTCTCCGAAGGCATGACCAGGCTGGCCAAGTTCTTCTCCTGACCGCCGCAGGCGCTACGCCCGGCGAGGAGAGGTTCGTCGGGGTGGCGCACGGTCGCGCCGGAAGCCTGGCGCCGGCGCCAGGCCATACCCGACAGGACCTCCAAGACGACGCGGTTGGCCAGGAAGGCGGTCACTTCCGCATGGTCATAAGGGGGCGACAGCTCGACCAGGTCGAAGCCGGCAAGCGGGAGTTCGGTCGCGCACCGGCGCACGGCATCGAGCAGCTCCCGGCCGCTGAGCCCTCCGGGCTCGGGAGTCCCCGTGCCGGGCGCCATACCCGGCTCCACGACGTCGATGTCCACGGACAAGAAGGCGGCATCGCAGCCGTCGAGCGCCCGCTCGAACACTTCGTCGAGGCACGAGCCCAAGCCGCGGCGTACGACTTCGCTCATCTCGAAGCTGCGCATATTTTGTGCCGCCATCCAGTCGAGGACATCGGGGGGTGGCCAGTAACCGCGCAGTCCTATCTGGAAGAACCGGTCTCCCCGCACCGCTCCCGACTCGATCAGCCGCCGCATCGGTGTGCCATGGCCCTAGAGCGAGCCGAACTGGCTGTCTGCGGTGTCGGCGTGGGCGTCGAAATGGACGAGCGCGACGCGGCCCCAGCCGATATGGCGGGCCACGCCGGTGGCGTCCGGCCAGGTGATGGTGTGGTCGCCGCCCAGCACCACGGGGACCGCCCCGGCGGCGGCGACCCTGGTCACCGATTGTTCCAGGCGGGCCAGGGATTTCTCGGTTTCGCCCGATGGCATTTCCACGTCACCGGCGTCGAGCACCGGGAGCTCGGACAGCGCCTCGACGCCCAGGGCGAGGTGGGGGCGCCGCCCGTCGTGTGCCAGGTAGTCGGTAAAGCGCACGGCCTGGGGCCCGAACCGCGTTCCTGGCCGGTGGCTGGTGCCGCCGTCGAAGGGTGCCCCGAGGATGACCGCGCCGGCGCCGCCGAGCGCAGCTGCATCATCCAGGTCGACCGCGGGGACACCCAGGAAAGTGGCGTCCGGCCCGAACATATTGCCCTGTCTCATGTCCTCCCCCTGCTGCGCGGCTCAGGCCATTGAGCCCAGCACTTCGCGCACCATATCCTCGGTCGTAGAGGGGTGCAGGAAGATCAGCCGGGCGACCGTCTCGCCTTCCCAACGAGTCGGTGTCACGAAGGCCACCTCGTCATAGAGCAGCCTGGTCGACCACGCAAGGTAATCGGCCCGGTCCCACCCCAGCCGCCGGAAGAGCACTATCGAAAGCCCCGGGCCTCTTACCAGCTCGAGATAGGGGTACTCTCCCACCATGGCTGCGGTGCGCTCGGCCAGCCTCAACGCGGCGTCAACGGCGTCACTGTAGGCATCGCTGCCGTTGGCCACGAGCGAGTACCAAAAAGCCAAACCCCGGGCACGGCGCGTCAGGTGGTAGGCGTAATCGCTTGGGTTCCATTCCTCGTTGCCGCCGCTGTGTATGGGGTCGAGGTAGGAAGCGTGCTGGGCATGCACGGCCTTGGCGGCCGCTGGGTCACGGTAAACGAGGGCGGCGCAGTCAAAGGGGGCGAACAACCACTTGTGCGGGTCGACGGCAAATGAGTCGGCCAGTCCTGACCCGACGAAAAGCTCCTTGACAGCGGCTGACCGCGACAGCATGGCTGCCCCGCCGTAGGCGCCGTCGACATGGAACCACAGGTCGTTCTCCCTGGCAACCTCGCCCACACCGGCGAGGTCGTCTACGATGCCCGCGTTGGTCGTGCCCGCCGTAGCCACAACGGCCACCACCGTGACCGGGTCGGGGTCGTCCCGCAGTGCAAGTTCGAGGGCACCACCAGTGAGGCGGTGCCCCGTCGTCTCCACCACGAGGGGAGCCACCCCGAGCATGTGCAGCGCTTTGCCCACCGAGGCATGCGCCGTGTCGCTGACTGCCACCCGCGGCGGGCGCACCTGGCCTCGCCGAGCGAGCCGGGCGGCCCCCATGTCGCGCGCTACGACCAGAGCTGACAAGTTGGCGGCGCTCCCGCCTGAGACGAAGCACCCGCCGGCACTGGCCGGCATCCCGGCTGTGGTGGCGAGGAAGGCCAGCGCTTGGTTCTCGGCGATGACCGCGCCGGCCGCCTCGAGCCAGGACGTGCCCTGCAGGGAGGACGCCGACACCACCATGTCGAACAGGAGCGACGCCTTTGTCGGGGCGGCAGGCACGAAGGCGAGAAAGCGAGGACTGTCGCACGAAATAACCGAACGCACGACGGTTTCGGTGAAGACCTTCAGCACCGCCACCGGGTCGCGGCCCTGAGCGGTTATGAAACCTTCCAAGGCCGCCTCGAGCTGCGCCTTGGGCACCGGGTGGTCGAGCGGAACGGGGTCCTCCGAGAGGCGTTCCCGGCAGTAAGCGAAAACAGCCTCGGCTGTTCTTTCGTCGTAGCCGAACATCCCGCGCCCGGCCGTGCCTGTGGGGCCCACAGCTTCAGCCCGGTTCCGCCAGCAGGTCGACGTGGCCTCCTGCGGCGTCGCGGGCGAGGCCCATGATGGCCGCGTCCCCGAGGTCTGTGCCAGCGCCGATCACCGAGAGGCGGTAACCCCCGTCCCTGAGCTGGCGGAGGTAGCCGCCCGCGCTGCCCCAAGGCGAAGACTCCAGGGCGAGGGGATAGAACTCGCTGACGATCACCGGCCGGTCGCGTTCAATGGTTGCAGCCGCGCCTCGCAGCACCATCGGTTCGGCTCCCTCGACGTCCATTTTTATGGCGTCGACGCGCCCCGCGCCCGCCTCGGCCAACACCGAGTCGAGCGGCTGGCTGGCGACGACGAAGCTCGCGGCTACCGGTCGATCGGGTGGCCCAGCGACAGGTATCACCCGGCCGTTGCTGCCGTCGGTCTCCAGCGCCACCGCGCCGGTGCTTTCACCGAGGGCTACCGCGACGGCGTCGATGTTGTCAAAGCCGTTGTCCTTGGCGCTGGTTCGCAGCAGTGCGACGTTGAGCGGGTTGGGCTCGATGGCGATCACCCGGCCCGAGGGACCGACCAGGGAGGCAGCCAACAAGCTGAACCAGCCGATGTTGGCGCCGGCGTCGACGAAGGTCTGGCCCGGCCGCAGCAAATGGCGCACGGTGGCCGTGACCTCGGGTTCGTAGCGGGCGTCGAGCGCGATGGTGTGGCCGACGGCGAAGTCCGAGGGGTCGACGAAGATGCTGAAGCCTTCCGCGGTGTTGACCCGCGCGCTCGGGCGGGCGCCGGCTTGAGCGCCTGCGCGGTGCTCGGCATGCATGCGGACGAACTCGACGCTGCCCAAAAATTCGTCCACGAGTTCGGTCACACCGACGCCGGCCTGCAACCGCTCCCTGTAGTGTGCGAGGCCCCCGGCATCGGGTTCGCGCCGCAAAAGCAACCTGTAGCAGGCAGCGACATCGGCAAGGGTAGCCTGGGGTGCCGTCCCTGGCTCGCCGGTGACGGGCCTGGCACCGGGTGCCCGCGCCGGCTTGTGCGACAGTCCGGCGAGGATGTGCTCAGCGGCAAGACGGGACCGGCCTTGCAGCGTCGATGCCCATTTCAGGAGCAGGCCACCGGATCTGCCCGGATGAGGGTCCAAGCGGCTTGTGGGCACCGGCGGGTATGCTACCGCCCGGGATAGGCAGCGACGGCCGCCTGGGAAGCAGCGAGCCTTGGAGGAAATATGTCCGGCGGGCAGTTGAGGCGCCGTGTGGCTTTTGTATGCCCTCGCTATGGGGCCGATATCGTGGGCGGGGCCGAGGCCCTGGTCCGCGAGGTGGCGCTGGGCTTGGTCGATCGTGGCTGGGAGGCGCAGGTCCTCACCTCTTGCGCAGTCAACCCGTACAGCTGGGCCAACGAACTGCCCGAAGGCGCCCGTGACGAGGACGGCATCCTCGTCCGCCGGTTCCGCAACGTGCTGGCGACCTCGGCCAGCAAGGAACACGCCGTGCACGGCCGTATTTACTACGGGGAGCGCCCCTCCCTCGACGACCAGGTGACCTGGCTGCAGGCACTTTTCCGCAACCCCGGCCTGTTCGAGACGGTGCTGCGCGAGCGTGACGAGTTCGACGCCTTTGTCTTCGCCCCCTACCTCTTCTTCTCCACCACGGTGTGCATGCCGATCGTGGCCGATCGCGCGGTCGTGATGCCTTGCCTCCACGACGAGGCTTATGCCCACCTGGAGGTAATGCGCCACGTGCTGTCGTTGCCCGCGGTGGTTTGGTTCCTGTCCGGGCCCGAGCATGAGCTTGCGCACCGGATGGGACCGGTCACCCCCCAGCACACGGTCGTCGGAGCCGGCATGGACGTCCCGGAGCGCTACGAGCCCGACGACTTCCGCAACGAGTACGGCATCGATTCCCCCTTCGTGCTCTACCTGGGGCGCCGGGAGGCGGACAAAGGCTGGCCGTGGCTCGTGGACGTGTTCGCCCGCACCAGGACTGAGGCCAAGCTGGTGAGCGCCGGGGCCGGCGATGGCACGGTGGTGCCGCAGCTGCGGGGCCGGATCGTCGACGTCGGCGTGCTGTCTCGCGAGCAACGCAACAACGCCCTGGCGGGCGCCCTGGCGTACATACAACCGAGCCTCATGGAGAGCTACTCCCGGACCACGATGGAGGCTTGGTTGGCGGGCACCCCAGTGCTCGCCCGCAAGGGCAGCGCCGTTGTCGAGTGGCACTGCCGGCGCAGCCAGGGCGGGTTCAATTTCTCCGGTTCGCGCGACCTCGGAGAACGCCTGGAAGTGCTCACCGGGCAGCCCGAGGTGGCTGCTCAGATGGCGGCGCGCGGCCGCGCCTACGTATTGGAGCACTACCAGTGGCCGCACGTCCTCGACTTGATCGAGGCCGATCTGGAGTCCATCAAGAGCTCTCGTTGAGCAGGGTCGGGCAGGCACGGCTCGAGCGGCCCTGCTGGCGATCGGTTAAGTTCCCCGTGCCCCCGGCGCGAGTCAGCTGACCCAGGCCGCCGGGCCCGCCGGTCCGTCGGCCCACTGCGTCCCCACCCCTGCCCAACGCGACCAGATCTCCTCCGGTTTGCGCTGCCAGCGCCGCGAAAGCTCCGCCCGCGTCAGCACCGCCCAGGGTAGCAACCGGGCGGTCCCGGCGCGGACGCCGCCGTCCGGTCCGTTGTGCCAGCGGTCGACCAGGGCGCGGGCGGCGCGCCCGGAGGGGCCGTTGCGCACCATGGTGAGCGTGCGGTTGCGCTCAGCCATGACGCGCACCCGCGGCTGGTGCTCACCGCCCGAGCTGGCCGACCTGCGGTGCTCAACCGGAACTGCCGGGTCGTAGACCAGGCGCAGGCCCGCCAGCTGCGCTCGCCAGCACCAGTCGATGTCCTCGTAGTAGGCGAAGTACCTCCCCGCGAAAGGGCCGAGCTGGCGCCAAGCCCGCCTGGTGGTCACGAAGGCGACGCCTGAGACGGCGAAACGGTCGGCGGCCTCGTCGAAACGCCCGTCGTCAGCGGTAGCGATGCCGATGTCGCCGGCATAACCCCGTTTGTCCAGGTAGGCTCCGGCGCTGTTGACCAGTCGGACCACTGGTCCTGCCGGCACCTCCTCCCCGTCCACGAGCAGCGCGCCTTCGCTGTGCCCCTCCGGGTGCCGGCCGAGCGGCACGTACCAGGGCCGCTCCCCGGCCGTCCACCGCCAGGTGTCGCCCGCGCTATCGCGCTCGGTGCGGTGCAACCCCGGGCCTGCCGCGGTCCCGACGACCTCTTGCCCGTCCACCAGGACAGAACGCACCTGGCGGCCGAGGGGGCGGGGGTCACCGGGAGCCTTCCACTCCTCGACAGGTAGCACGACCTCGCGGTATTTCCCCGCCAGGACCACCTTGGGCCCCACGGCGGCGACACTCGGGTCCGCCAGTACCTTTTCGGCGGCGACCAGCCAGCCCGGTGCGGCCATCGCGTCGTCGTTGAGCAGGGCGATGATGTCGCCGGCAGCGGCCGCGGCACCGGCACCGACCGCCGGGGCGAAGCCGAGGTTGCGACCGTTCCGCACCACGACGGCGCCGAACCGGCGCCCCACGAGAGATGCTGCTGCTCCCGCTGACCCGTTGTCGACCAGCACCAGCTCGTCCGCCTGCTCGACCACCGAAGCGAGGCACGGGCCGAGCCAGTCACCCGGCCGGTAGGACACGACGACGACGGACGTCGTCAACTGCGCCGCCCTCGAGCTGCCTCGGCCACGGTGCGGGCGGCGACGTCCCAGCTGCCTGCCTGTACCCGCACGATGTCCAGCCCCAGGTTGGCGAGGCGGGACGGCACGGCCGGCCCCGTGCTCGCGCCCGCCTGGCCGACCAGCGCGATTACGGGGCCGGGTGACCCAGCCGCGACCGCCTCCATCACTCCCAACTCTTCCTCGCCGAGCTCGTCAGCCCAGGCCACCACGGCGTCATAGCCCCCGCGCCAGGCGTCAAGGCGGGCGAGCGCGCTGAACGACAACGCCCGCTCGGCCCCGGTGCCCGTAGGCGGCGCTGCCTCGTCGGCGCCGTAATCAACCGACGGCGCCGCGAAGCGGTCACAGTCGGCCAGAGGGCGGAGCGCCGACGCCAGCTCGCTGGGCGCGCCGACCAGTGCCAGGCGGGAGCGCCGGCGCCACCCGGGACGCCATCGTCCCGCACGCTCGAGCATCTGCTGCAAGACCGCCGCGGCACGGTCGGCGACCGGTCCCCAGGCGGGCGGTTCCCGAGCTGCCAGGGCGAGCAAGCGCCCGCGGTAAACGGTGTCGACCAGGGCCCGTTCGATGGCTTCGGCGATGGCGCCCGGGTCTTCTGGTTGGAAGCGGGCTTCGCGCGGCAGGATCTCGCGCAACGACGAGTTGTCACCGGCGATGCTGGGCGCCCCGCAGGCCATCGACTCCACCACCGGCAGCCCGTAGCCCTCGTAGAGAGACGGGTAGACGGCCAGGTCCGTTGACTGGTAGAGGGCGACCAGGACTGGTTCGCCCACGAAGCCGGGGATCAGCAGGCGCCCGTCGATGCCCAGCTCTCGCGCCTTGACCAGGTAATGGTTGCGGGTCAAGGGTGGGGCGTCGCACACGATCACCAACTGGTGACCATCGACGATGGCTCGGGGCAAAGAGGCGTAGCCCTCAATGAGCCGGTCGACGTTCTTGCGGGGGTTGAAGGCCCCGTTGTAGACGATGAACCCCTGGCGCAACCCGCGGACACCCTTTTTGGCGACCTGGAACGCGGCTGCCTTCGACTCGGGCGGGTGGAAGGCGGCTGCCGTGCCGCTACCGACCACGTGCACCCGGCGCGCCGGTAAGCCGAGCCGCGACATGGCATCGTTGCGGGCTGCCTGGGAGAGGGTGAACACGGCGTCGGCGGCCCGCACCACCTCCCGGCAACAGCGCCAGCGGCGCCGCAGGCCCGGGTCCTCGAGGTACCAGCCAGGGAACATGTCCGGTATGAGGTCATAGAGCGTCACCGCTGTAAGTAGCCGGTTGGCGCTGGCCTCTCTTGCCCAGTAGGTGCGGACCGGCACTTCGGGCTCGATAACCGAGCTCAGGTGGACGACTGAGGCGCTCGCCCAGTCCGGTTCGGTTGTGACCCAATCCCGCAGGTCGTCCAGGCCGCCCGGCATCGGAAGGCCCGGGTGCAGCACTACGGCACTAACAAGCTCGGGGTAGCCGCGCACGATGGCCCGCACCAGCTCGGTGCTGTAGCGGGCAATGCCTCGGCCTCGATAGCTCGGGCTCTGAGCGGCGACGAGGTCGAAGATGACCCCACGGCCCGTCATGCGGGCGCAGTGGCCTCTTTGGTGTCCAGGCCCAGCCGGCCGAGAGTTTCACTCAGCGTCAGGACCTCGTCGGACAAGCGCTCGAAGGTGCGGCCCATCACCTCGGCCACCTGGTCGGCGGCGTCGCCCTGCATGCGCAGCATCCGCGTCACTTCGACGAGCTCTTTGCGGACCGCCGCTGCTTCCGCGTGGACGGCGCCGAAGAGCCCTTCCAACTGCGCCAGGAAAAGCAGTTCGAGTTTTTCCATGCCCTGCCTCAGCTCGTTGAAGCCGGACCGCAGCTCGACCTGCCTCTGGGCCTGGCCCTCCAGCTGGTGCACCAGGGAGGCCTCCACTTCGCCGAAGCGGCCATCCAAGCGATCGACCCGCTCGCGCGCCCCGCCGACCTCGTCCAGGATCTGCTGCAGGCGCAGGCTGTGATGGTCGAGGCGGGCCTCGGTGGCCCCCCGTACCCCGTCGACCTCGTCGAATATCTGCTGCAGGCGCAGGCTGTGATGGTCGAGGCGGGCCTCGCTGGCCCCCCGTACCCCGTCGACCTCGTCGAATATCTGTTGCAGGCGCAGGCTGTGATGGTCGAGGCGGGCCTCGGTGGCACCGCGCGCCCCGCCTATCTCGTCCACGATCTGTTGCAGGCGCAGGCTGTGATGGTCGAGGCGGGCCTCGCTGGCCCCCCGTACCCCGTCGACCTCGTCGAATATCTGCTGCAGGCGCAGGCTGTGATGGTCGAAGCGGGTATCGGCTGACTCCCGCAACCCGCGTACCTCGTCGGTGACGGCGAGCAGTACGTTCCTGGTGGTTTCGATGTCGCGTCGGAGCGCATCGATGTCCCTCTTCATGCCGTCGATGTCGTCTTCCAGAGGCGTGAAGTACGGTTTGAGAGCCCGGTCCGCGCCACCCCGGACCGTTGCCTTCCAGGCAGTCATGGGCCGTGAGCCTACTGGGCCCTTGTCTGCTGATAAGTTGCACGGGCGTGGCGGTCTGCGACGTGGTTGTCATAGGGAGTTACCCGCCAATGCCAGGTCCAGCGACCGCTGCCACCTTGGCCGCGGTGCGCCGGGCGTGGGACGAGGGCGCCGAGGTACGGGTGGTGTCCTACCGCACGGGAGCGGCTGATATCGCTGTCCCGGTGGCGGGGCCACTGGCTGGCTGGCGCGTCGAGCAGGTACGTCGCCACTACCAAGGACCGGCCAAGGCCGTACTGGTGGTGCAGGAGGGGGTGCCCTTCTCCGACCTACGCCCCGCGGCGCAGATGGCAACGGCGGTTGGTCTAGCCGCCGCCCTGCGCCGCTTCTCGCGCTCGGTCCTGGTTGTCGGCGAGGACCCCGCGGTCTTGCCCGCCTGTTTCCGCCTGTTGGCCCGCGGCGCCCGTGAGGTGGTCGCCGGCAGCGAGCGCGAAGCTGCGCTCCTGCGTGATCGCTATGGGTGGGGCACCGTGGCGGTCGAGGAGGTCGACGCCTATCCCCTGCTGGCGTCGGGAGTGGAGCTCAGCGCCGGGGGCCTTTACCGTCCGAGGTCGTCGCGTGGCCTGACCATTGTCGAGATGCCGACCACCACCCTGTCCGACCGGGCGCGAGCCCGGGCCCGGTCATCCCGGTCGGCTCTCGAGCGGCGCCTCAGGGGCCGCTAAACGTTACCGGTGCCGGGCGTTCCCCTTGGGGCCTAGACGACGCAAGGTCCCCAAGCGCGCCCCGATCCTGCCGACGCCCCAGAGCCCCGTCGGTTCACTGCTGGCGGGGCGTAACCGGTCCGGGGGCCGCGCCCGGCGAGGCCGGCGGTCCGCGCCCCTGACCGGCCCGGCGTTGCTCGTCTTGTTAGCTGCTTGGGCGGCGCCAGACCTGGCCGCACCGCCGGCCGCGAACGCCCTCCCTCAGCGCTCGGCCGAGGCCGTTCCCGGGCAGGTCGTGCCGGACAACCCGTGTTACGACGCCTCCTGCGGCCCGTCCGAGCCGATCGTCGTCGAGTACCCCACCCAGGGAGCCGGCGTGACCCAGGTACATCCCGACGGCCAGACCAACCTGTGGGCGGTCAAGGCAGCTCAGGCCTGGGCCATTACCAAGGGCAGCAGCAGCATCGTCGTCGCTGTCTTGGACACGGGGGTAAGCCTGCGCAACCGCCAAGTAGGGGCAAAGGTGCTCGTCGGCCCCAACGAGTGTTACCAGGACCGGCCTTTGTGCGCCGGGCCTTACGACCAGAACGGGCACGGCACGTTCGTGACCGGAATTATCGCCGCGGACACCAACGACGGCATCGGGATCGCCGGGTTGGGTTGGAACACAATGGTCGTCGACATCAAGGTTCTGGACAGCAACGGGCAGGGCAGCATAACCGACGAGGTGCAGGGGCTGCGCTACGCGCTCGAAACGCCGGACGTCCGCGTCATCAACCTGTCTTTTGTCAACGAGCAGTGCCCTGAGAGCTCGAAGTGCCTTCCTGTGGCCGCAGAACAACAGGCCATCGAGTCGGCGTTCGCGCACGATGTAGTCGTAGTGGCGGCCGCCGGCGACAACCCGTCTGGGGTTTACAACCCGGCCGGGCTGCTGTCGCCCTGGACCGTCTACCCGGCTGGCTACCCCGGCGTGCTATCGGTGGCTGCCGCCACCGACCAGGGTGTGGTAGACCCCGTGAACGGCAGCCCGGCCGACGACTTTTCCAACTATGGCGAGTCGGCAGAGATTGCCGCACCAGGCATTGCCGTTCTGTCAACTTGGTACGACGGCAATTACGCAGTGCTCAGCGGCACTTCGTTCGCCGCTCCACTCGTATCGGCTGCTGCCGCTCTTATGCTCGCCTCCGACCCGCATTTGACCGCGCCCGAGGTCGACACCTTGCTCGTGGAGACCTCTTCGCCACTGCAGCCCGGTGGCGTGAATGTGAACAGCGGTCAGAACGGAGGCTTTTTGGACGTGGCCGCCGCGGTGCAGGCCGCGGCTGCCCACCAAGTGCCGCAAACCCTTGATGGTTACCAGCTGATCGAGTCGGGCGGCAAGGCGGACAACGCTGGTTTCGTCGCCGAGCAGGAGCCCGGCCCGGGGACGCGCATCAGCGGCCGGGTAGTCGACGGGGTTGAAGCACCGGGCGGCTTGGGTTATTGGATGGTGACCTCGAGCGGTGAAGTGGTTGCGGTGGGAGGCGCTCACGATTTCGGCCCGGACCTGCCCGCTCGCCTCGGCCAGGCGGTAGTCGGCCTGGCGCCCACGCCCGACGGTGGCGGTTACTGGCTGGCGGGCAAGCGCGGTGGCATATTCGCTTTCGGCGATGCCAAGAGCTTTGGCTCGCTTGTGTTGAGCGCCTCAGACCGGCCAATAGTTGCCATAACGGCGACGCCCGACGGCAAGGGGTACTGGCTGGTTTCCTCGTCGGGCACCGTTTACACCTTCGGTGACGCCAAGGATTACGGCTCTACCGCCGGGATCCATCTGCGTAAGCCAATCGTGGCCATGGCTGCTACACCCGACGGTCAGGGGTACTGGCTGGTGGCCGCGGACGGCGGCGTATTCAAGTTTGGGGACGCCGGCTATTACGGCTCGGCCGCGGCCAAGCACCTGGGGCAGCCCGTGGTGGGGATTGCCGTGAGCCCGGACGGCCACGGCTACTGGCTGGCCGGCAAGGATGGCCGGGTATGGAATTTCGGCTCTGCGGCCTACGAGGTGCCAGAGCCCGCTGCGCAGCTTTCCAATGTTGTAGCCATATCTTCTTAGAGCTTCGCAGCGGGCGCGCTGCTGGCCGTCGCATGATCGGTGATAAGCGAGTGCTGCTGCGGCGTCGCATCCCCGGCGCCGGCGGGCGCATATAATAATGTGCGGGCTGGGGCGGGGGACAGCTATCCAGGAGGCTATTTGCCAACGGGCAAATCTAGTGCCAGCCGCCGGGGCCGATCGTGGCGCCGCATCATAGGCGTGGTCGGCGGGTCTACTGCCGTGCTCGCGCTCCCGTTCGCCGGGTGCACGGGCCCGCTGGCGGCCGCCGCTCCGAAGACCTCCAGCCCGGCGGCTACACCCAGCCCGGCGCCGCCGGCGAGGCCGTCGGCGAGCATGAGGCCGTCGGCGACCGCGAGGCCGTCGGCGAGCACGAGCCCGGCGACCACGGCGGCGGCGGCGACCACGACGGCGGCGGCGACCACGACGGCGGCGGCGAGCACTGTGGTGGTATCGGGCTTCGGCTTCGGCCACGGACAAGGCATGGGCCAATGGGGCGCCTATGGCTATGCCAGCGAGTTCGGCTGGTCCTACAAGCGGATCCTGGCGCACTACTACGGAGGGACCACCTTGGCCACACTGCCGGCGCCCGAGCCCGTCGTGACCGTGGACCTGACCGAACTGCACGGGCGCAACACCATCGCTGCGGCTCTTCCCGGGCGCGAGCTGGCTGCCTCCTGGGAGCCTGGCGCCACCCCAGCAACAGCCGGGAGAGCCGAGGCGGGGACAGTGGAAGCGGGTGCCGTTGAGGTGGGCCGCCGCGGAGGGCTCCAGTACGTGTACACGGCCGCCAAGGGGTGTGCCGGGCCATGGCACCTCGTAGGCACCTCTTCAGGCCCGGTGACCATCGCCTCTGCGGCACCTCGCACTGCGGGCGCCTCCGGCGTGGGCAAAGCGGCGAGCTTGGCCTCGGTGGCCGGCTCCGTACTCGACGCCTGCATAGCCGGCGTGGGGGCACGCGCCTACCAAGGGTGGCTGGTGGCCGAGCCGGCAGGCCGTACCTACAACGACGTAAACCTGGAGGACTACGTCGACGGCGTGGTGCCC
>Ga0335074_10006730_pt1 | contig 15929 bp, 8 predicted proteins | sample Lox_Sample_23_FD_206715 | JGI IMG/M metagenome (GOLD analysis project Ga0335074, IMG submission 206715) | Soil microbial communities from Loxahatchee National Wildlife Refuge, Florida, United States - Lox_Sample_2.3 | ecosystem: Environmental > Terrestrial > Soil > Wetlands | place: USA: Florida... | reverse complement strand
CGATCGCAAGAGCATCGCGTCCGTATGACGTGTTACCGCGGCGCTCCATCAAAGTCGTTTTCACTTGTACCTGGCGTCCGTCGGCGAGCTGAATTTCAGTCAGCTCCAATCCTAGGCGCGAGGTGCCGGAAACACGTCCGGCTTTCTTGGCTTCCGACACGATGCCGCTGACGGTTTCGCCGCGGCGCGCGATCAGCAACCCATTGGCGACGATCGGTTCGAGCAACGTACCGGTGAAGGCATCGCCCGTTTGATTATGGTCGCTCGACAGGCGTTCGTTGAGGCGAATCGTGACCCAAGTGCCGGCGGGCAGAGTGACTGTTGTTGGGACATATCGCGGAGCGGGCGGTGGAGCTTGCGGCTGAGCCTGAAACGGACCCTGAGGCGGACCCTGCGGAGCACCTTGTTGATCTTGGGCGTCGGCTGGCGGGGCCGGTGGTTCTGCAGGCTGGTTAGCCGCATCATTGGGTTGGAACTTGCGCCATCCGCCGTTGGAAGCGGGCGGGGGTGCGGATTGATCGGTATCTTGCGCTAGTCCTGGAAGCGTCCCGAGTAGCGACAAGGCCAAGACAGAAGCAACAATTGGCATTATTTTCAGGTTTGTTTTCATGATCATCGTGCCTCTCAAGTGTGGATCTTAGCATCTCGATTGCCACGGCTAAGCCATTGAAATATTTGGGAGTTCTTCGGAGCCGGCTTGGCCGAGGCAAACCACGATGGTGGTTTTCGGCCACTGACGTTACCGTTTGGTGTAATAGCCATCGCGCGTCGCAACCAACAATCCAGCCTTCCTGGTAGATAGATGGACTTTATGATATCCGGGTTGCGCGTCGATTTTGTCGGGAGTGTAACCGATGCTGTATTGGTCGCGCAGCTCCTCTTCGAGGCGCAAATAAATGGCTGAGATCGAATTGCGCTTGGAGACCTCATAGAGCGCGCCACCGGTTTCGCCCGACATGCGCTGGAGCGCGCTTTTGCCGGCCAAACTAGCGAAAACACCATCATACGCGTCGCGATCGGAAAACAGGATGGAATAGACGACGGTGTCGGCGAGCTGGGCGGATTCAACGGCGCGCGACAAATCAACCTTACTGCCGTCGTCGACCCCATCGGTCAGCAGAACCAGCGCCTTGCGGCCAGACTGTTTTCGCATCAAATCGTCGGATGCGAGCAGCACGGCGTCGTAGAGGTCGGTTCCGGCCAAAGTCCAGGGAGCCACTTTCGGGGCGCCACGCTTGTGCGGTGGAACCTGGGGAGTTTGCAGCCGTCCGAGAGCCTGGTCCAGCAACTCGCGGGAAGCGGTTAGGTCCTGCAACAGCTCCACTTCACGATCGAAGTGAATCACGAACGCGCGATCCTGATCCTGGCGGAGCACCTGGCTCAAGAAGCGGAGACTGGCGGTGTGCTCCTCGGCGAGAAGGCGCTTCTGGCTGATGCTGGTGTCGACCAGAACACCAATCGTGAGGGGCAGGCCGGATTCTCGCGAAAAATAGCCGATGGTCTGCGGGCGGCCGTCCTCTTCGAGGATGAAATCGTCTTTGTTGAGATTGCGAACCGCGTTGCCTTGATCGTCGTGAACGCTCGCGTAGAGGTTGACGACGCGGACGTTGGCGGAGAAGTTGGCGGTGTTTTGAGCGCAAAGGCTGGGCGCCAGGAACATGCACAACATCAATATCTTATGGGGCGACATTTCAGGTGTTAGGGTAGAGATCCGGATCGCCCGGCGGGTGTGTTTTCCAGCGCCGGTGGTTCATCCGCGGCATCGTCACGCCCAGATTGTAGCGCGGAAAGGGGACGGTATCCTGCTTTTGGCGGAGGACACAAAATGACAGCTAAAACTTGGGGACTACTGTTTGTGCTTTTCACCGGTTTGCTTTTGGGACAAGCGCCGAAAAACAGAAACACGATGAAAGCGGTTGCTTCGGGCAAGGACTCGGTGTTGGACTATCTACAAAAAGACGCTCGTCAACGCACAGGTGGGAAGAATGGCGTTTACTATACATGGGCGGTGCGCCGATGGATAGGAACTTCATATTCGAACGGGGAATCGTCACTGAGACTGAGATTTTCGATAAGAAGTAACCGTCACCATCTCAACCCGCCCGCGGCTTCTTTTTGCGCTTCTTGCGTTGCTGTTTCTGCTATTCCTGCCCGGCCGATTGATCTCAGCCTTTGGGACGGCCGGCGAAGCAGATTTTCCAACTTGTGGAACGGTGTGTTCCGCACTGAAGCAGGTCGATCTTAGTACAAGCCTGGTTCGCCCGGCGGGCGCGTTTTCCAGCGGCGATGGATCCAAAGCCATTGGCCGGGATGCTCGCGGATCACTTCTTCGAGCACGGCATGGAGGCGGCGAGTGTCCTCGGCGGGATCGCCTGAAATATCAAGTGGAGGATGAAATTTAAGGATGTATTTGCCTTCCTCCGCTGACCATACCGCGAAGCCTGGAATGACGGCAGAGCCCGTCTTAGCCGCGATTTTGGCGAAGGCGGTGTTAGCGCAGGCGGGAGTACCGAAGAAGTTGACGAAGACGCCCTCCTGCAGCGAAGTATTCTGATCGATTAAAACTCCGACGGCTTCGTTTTGATGCAACGCGCGGAGGACGGCGCGCGCGGAATCCCACTTGACGATCAGGTGGTTGCCGGAGAGCTGGCGGCGAGCCTCGACCAGGCGGTCCAGGCCGGGATTATCGAGCGGGCGGATCATGATGTGCATCGGCTCGGTCATGAGAGCGTGGGCGAAAGCGCTAAGCTCCCAGTTGCCGAAGTGGGCGGTGGCGAAGAGGATGCCGCGGCCGGCTTTCTTGGCTTCGAGATAGTGCTCCAGGCCTTCGTAACGGATGTAGTGGTTGATGTTTTGGGCGTTGATTTGGGGGAAGCGGGCGAAGATCCAGATCAGGCGCGCGATGGAAAGGAAGACTTCATCGGCGAGGGCGCGGCGTTCGGCGGGCGATTTTTCGGGATACGCGAGTTCGAGGTTGCGCATTGCGGTGCGGCGCAGGCGGGGGATGGCGAGGTCGAGGAGTTTGACGTAGAAGCGCGCCAGCGCGAGCGGGGCGTGGGCCAGAGACCAGAATAAAACAGCCGCTATTCGATCCAACCGCCCCCTAACACCAGATCGCCATCATAAAGCACCGCGGCTTGGCCGGGTGTGACGGCGCGCTGCGGCTCATCGAAGCGGATTTCGACGCGCGAGGGATCGGCCGTCGGCGTGACCGTAGCGTCCGCAGCGACGTGCTTATTGCGGATCTTGACCTGCGCGCGGAGCGGGGCATCACTTTGGGCACCCAGCGAGGCGATTGAGACCCAGTTCATGTCGCGGGCAGTGAGCGTGGCGCGAAGGAGATCCTCGGTGCGGCCGACGATCACGCGCTGGGATGCGGGCTCGGTTGCAATCACGTACAGTGGCTCGCCCGCGGCGATGCGCAGTCCGCGCCGCTGTCCGACGGTGAAATGATGCACCCCCGCGTGCTCGCCCAGGACATGGCCCGCGGTGTCGCGAATCTCGCCCTGCGTTTTTTCGGGCGTGATGCCACGCTCGCGGAAGTAGGCATCGATGAACGCGGCGTAATCGCCATTCGGAACGAAGCAGATCTCCTGGCTATCGGGCTTTTGGGCTACGGGCAATCCCAATTCGCGCGCCAGCTCGCGAACCTGCGGCTTGGTGTAAGAACCCAGCGGAAAATCGGTGCGCGCGAGCTGTTCCTGTTTCAGGCCGAAGAGAAAGTAGGTCTGATCCTTCGATTGATCGGCGCCGCGGCGCATTTGATAGCGCCCGGTCGTATCATCGAAGCCAATCCGCGCGTAGTGGCCGGTGGCAATGCGGGACGCGCCCACGCCCTCGGCGAAATCGAGAAAGTGATCGAATTTGATGAAGTTGTTGCACAGCGTGCAGGGGATGGGCGTGCGGCCGCTCAGATAATCGTCGATGAAAGGCTTGACCACCTGTTCTTCGAAGCCCGCTTCGAAATTCACGACGTAATAGGGGATGCCTAAATGCTGGGCAACGTGGCGCGCGTCGTAGACATCGTCGAGCGAGCAGCAGCGGCCGGTAACGCCGCCTTCGGGCGCAAGCTCGGGTAAACGGCGCTGGTTCCAGAGCTGCATCGTTAAGCCGACGATTGGGCGGCCCTGGCGCCGCAGTAATCCCGCGACCACGGAGCTATCGACTCCGCCGGACATTGCCACTGCGATAGGCGTATCTGCTGTTGGGAAATCAGGCACTGGTATAGGTCGGGGAAAGCTTTCGCAACTTGACCGCGGATTCGGCGACGGCTTCAACCAATTCGTCTACTTGGCGCTCGTCGTTCGAAGCGCCCAGCGAGAAACGGACGCTGGCTCTCGCGCGGTCCTTTGGAAGGCCCATGGCGAGCAGGACGTGCGATGGCTCGACGGCGCCGCTCGAACAGGCCGATCCGCTCGATACCGCGAAGCCTTTGAGGTCCAGCGAAATCACCATGGCCTCGCCCTCCAGGCCGTCGAAATAAATGTTGGTGGTGTTGGGAGTGCGCGTGGCCGCGCCGTTGACCCCGGCGTCCGGAACACGCGCGAGGATTCCTCTTTCGAGGCGATCGCGCAGGGTTGCGAGACGATCCGGTTCGAGCTGCAGTGTGGCGTGGGCGATGGCCGCGGCTTTCCCCATGGCCACAGCGCAGGGCACGTTTTCGGTCCCAGGACGGCGCTCGCGCTCGTGCTTGCCGCCGAACTGGATGGGGCGCAACTTGGTCCCGTTCTTCACATACAGCGCGCCGATGCCTTTGGTGGCATAAAATTTGTGGCCGCTGATGGAATACAGATCGACGCCGAGGGCTTCGACGTTGACCGGGATTTTGCCGGCTGCCTGGACGCCGTCGGAATGCATGAGCGCGCCTCCATGGTGTGCGATTTCGGCGATTTCGGCGATCGGCTGCAGGGCGCCAGTCTCGTTGTTGGCATGCATTACGCTGACGAGCACGGTTTCCGGACGCATGGCCCGGCGGATGTCTTCGGGATCTACCACGCCATCCGGGCCAGGCTTTACGGAGGTGACCGCGATGCCCGAGCGCTCGAGTTCGCGGCAGGGATTCAGCACGGCGGGATGCTCGATCGCAGTGGTGACGACGTGCTTGCGAGATGCGTTATTTGCAAAAACGAAGCCAAGAATCGCCAGATTATCGGCCTCAGTCCCGCCGCTGGTGAACACCAATTCCTTAGGGTCGCAGCGGAGCAGTGCGGCCACTTCGCGCCGCGCGCCTTCCAGGTGCTGTTTCGCTAACTGGCCATCCTGATGGATGCTGGAGGCGTTGCCGGGTACTTCAAGTAGCGCTGCAACGAGCACTTCGAGTACCGATTGAGATACGGGCGTAGTTGCGTTGTGGTCAAAGTAGAAACGGCGCACTTCAATTAACAGTTTAACAGTGATAGCTGCGCTGGAAAGTGAGCAGGGGCGCTAAAATCCGGGCAGCCACACGTCCAAAACGGCGCACCGCCCTTCATCGCGAACCACGCGGAAGGCTTCGCTGAGCGCGCGATCCAGCTCGCAAGGTTGGCGCACGATGGCGGCGAAGGCGCCACCGGCGGCCGCGGCGATCCCGGAATAATCCGGTGGCGGATCGAAGGCCACTCCCATATCCTTCGACTTACTGGCATATCCATGGGGGTGAATGGCGAGCGCGGACATTTTTGGGGCCTTCCAGCCGCGATTGTTATAGACCACTTGCACAAAAGGCGTCTGGTAGCGGCGAGCCATCCAGTGCGCGGATGAAGGGATGGATTCCATGAAACAACCGTCGCCGGTGAGAGCGACCACGGTCTTATCCGGATTCGCGAGCTTGATTCCCACCGCGGCCCCGGTGCTCCAGCCGATGGATCCGCCGGCTGCGGTAAAGAAGCTGCCGGGACGGGTGGCGCGAATATGGTCGGCAATAGTGTTGTGGCTGGTGATTCCCTCATCCAGAACCAGCGCGTCCGGCGGCAGATGCTCGCGCACGCTGGCGGTGAGATGTTCGGGCGTAATGGCATCCTCCCGTGGAATCTCGCGCGCCGCGAGCTCCTTCATCCGCGCCTCATGGATCGCGGAATAGTGCGCCCGCCGCTGCCCCACCAGCGTTTCATCGACCTTGCCATTCGCCTTGGCACTTGCAACGTACGCGTTGATTTGTGCGAGCGCGGTAGCTGCATCCGCTCGAAACGAGTGTTGCATTGGGAAATACCATAGCGGCATTTGCTGCTTCAGCGGATCGACGTCGATGTGGTAAATCCTGGCAGCGGGATTCGGCTTGCTCACCATGGGAATCCAGGGAACATCGCTATCCAGCACCAACACGACGTCGGCCTCTTCCAAGGCCGCATTTCTTACCGGAGCATTTACTTGATTGCCCAGATACAGCGGATCGTCCGCGGGGAAGTCCAGATACGTGGGAATCGAGGTCCACACGCCGATGCCCAAGGCGTGGCATAGCTTGACCAGCTCCGCGACCGCCGCTGGATTTCTACCGAGATAGCTGCTGATCACCAAAGGCCGCCGCGCCGCCATCAGATCCTGGGCAATGAGCGCCGCAGCCGAGGGATCGATCGCGCCGGGAGCCAACGGATGCCACAAGTTCGGATCGCTTGCGGACACGGCGGGAACCTCCTCCTCCAGCACCTCGCGGGATGCCGTGAGGTAAACCGGACCTTTGGGATCGCTATGGGCAAGCTGCATGGCGCGATGAACAATCTGTTTGATGTTCCTCCCAGTGCGGATTTCGTTTTCGTATTTCACGTATCCGCGAACAATGCCCCGTTGATCCAGCACATCCTGTACCCAGTGAACCCACTCATTGCGGCTGCCGCGGAGTTCGCCTTCCTGCGTGAAGGGCGACATCCCTGCGAACAACAGGACTGGCACGCGGCCCTTGGCGGCGTTGTGAACCGCGCCACCCAGCGATTGCGTTCCGCAGTCGACATGGACCAGGACCACTTGCGCCCGGCCAGTGGCTTGCGCATACCCATGGGCCGCGCTCAGCGCGACCATTTCGTGCGGACACGTGATCAGTTGAGGGACAGGTTGCCCGGTGGCGTGGGCCTCGGCCAGACTTTCCAGAATGGGCGGATGATCGGTTCCGAGGTTCGCGAAAATGTAGGAAACGCCGGATTCGTGGAGGGCGCTCAGGAATGCGGTGGCGGCGGTAGGCATTTCAAGGTCAGTCTATCGCGGACTAAGAGGCCGGCAACGTTCGGAGTTATTGAATCGTGAGGTTGACCGTATTCGCGGTCTGCCCGCCCGCGGTGAGAATAACGGGAATGTTCCCGCTGCCGGCCAATGACGCAGGGATCACAACATTCACTTGATCCAACCCGACGAAGGAACCCTGCGGCCCGGAATAGGACACCTGTCCTGGTTTTCCCCCGAGCGTAACTTGGGCGCCGCTGGCGGAGACGGTGTCGAAGCCGGTCCCATACAGCACCAACACCGTCTCGGAGCAGGTGCCGAGATTGATGGGAGCCGCGGTAATCGCGCCATTGACCACCTGGTAGACATTCTCCAGCGTTTGAGCGCCGCTGGCTGAAATGCATAGAGCATCGGCCGCCGCCAGGTTCGCGGTGTTCAAGGTGAACACACCCGGGGCGACACTGGTGAGGTTAATATTGCCCGAGGATTTTGTGCCGTTGCCCGAGGTGATGGTGACGGTGGCCGGGCCCGTTGCGACCGTGGCCGGGATCAGATAGTTTACCTGCGTGGCTGAAACATAAACCAAAGGAGCCGCCGTGGTGTTGCCGGCCGCATCCATAATGCTGACGCGGGTGCCGTTCAATTGGAGGGGAAGCGGAGTGGCGGTTGCGCCCGCTGCTCCGGTGGCAAGACCTGTTCCATATGCACTGGCAAGCGCTCCCGGTGCGAGTGCCGCTACACCTCCGGCGGCTGAGAGATTGGTCAGGGGATGCGATGCGGCGGCATTATTCAATATTCCGGCCATGCCGCTGGGGCTTCCAGAACCGCCCAGAAAGATCGCCAGATCGGGAGCGGCGCCGCCATTGAAACTGGTAACCTGCACCAAGTCAGGCGAACTGCCTCCGTTAAAATCGACTTCGGCCGAAAACGTACCGTCGCCGTTGCCCTGCTGATAGGTCATGTTGGTCGCGCCGCAGCAGTGCGCCACAACTAGGTCGCCTTTCCCGTCGCCATTAAAATCCGCAATCGCGATGGAACTCGGGCCGAATTCGCTACTCATGAGAGTTGCCGGTCCGAACGTTCCGTTTCCGGTATTGAGGAGAACCGCGAGATAGTAGTTGGACTGAGCGTCTTGGACCGCCGCCAGCAGATCGGGTTTCCCGTCGCCATTGACGTCGCCGACGCTTACCGCCAGCGGATATTCAGAAGGGGTATAAGAGACCGGGGAATTAAATCCGCCTGTGCCGTTGTTGATAAGAACGTAAATCGCTCCGTTGCTGACACTAAAATTCCCCGAATCGAGAACAATAAGGTCGGGCTTTCCGTCGCCGTTCACATCCGCCGCCGTGATCTGAAGCGGAGCAACTCCGGTGGGATACGTGGCGGCAAGCTGAAATGTTCCGTTGCCTCCACCCAGGAACACCGCGGTGGTTGCCGAGGTGTTATTGGTTACCGCGAGGTCGAGTTTTCCGTCGCCGTTAAAATCGGCGGCCACGATTCCACTGGCTCCATCGCCGCCCGAGGAAAAGGAGGATGGCGATTGGAAGCCGGATGCCGAATTCAACAGCACCACCACCGAATCCGAACTGTTGTCGGTGATCGCGAGATCCGGCCGGCCGTCGCCATTGAAATCGCCGGCTGCGGCGCCCGCGGGCAAGTTCGTTCCGGTTGGAATACTGGTGGGCGCTTGGAAAGTTCCGGCCCTTGTGCCGGGGAAAAGCAGAACACTTTGAGCTCCGTTTGCCACGGCATCGGGCACTCCATCGCCATTAAAGTCGGCGACGGCCAGGAACGAATTTAGCGGGCTTCCGCTGATCGGGGTGACCGATACTCCCTGGAAAGTACCGTCGCCATTTCCGAGAAAAAGGTCCACATTGCCGCTCTCCATGCTCGGCCCGAAGGCGCGCGCATCCCCGGTGGCGTTCAGAATATCCAGTTTTCCGTCGCCATTATAGTCGGTAATAATCAAAGAATTGGGAGAATAACTGGTGGCATAGGAAGAACCGAGAGTGAAATTGCCGTCACCGGCGTTCAAATACACGGTGATGGTGGAAGAATACAAGTCGGCGGTGACCAGGTCGTTGTGGCCCGTGCCGCGCAAGTCGCCCGCCGCGATGTAATTTGGCGCCGAGCTCGGCGTCGCTATGGTCGGACCCGCACTGAATGAGCCGCTTCCATTATTGAACAAAATGGAAATCTTTCCGTTGTCCTCGCTTTCCGCAAGATCCGGAGCGCCATCTCCATTGAGATCGGCAATGGTAATGGAGAGGCCGTTGGAGCTGGTGGGATAAGCCACGGCGGGTTTGAATGTTCCATTGCCGTTGCCGAGCAGGACGTAAACTGAGGAACTCCCGCCATCGGCGACGGCGAGATCCGGAATGCCGTCCTGATTCAAGTCCAACGTCGCGACGGAATCGGGCGCGCTGCCCGCCGTATAGATGACTGGCGACTGAAACGTGCCATCGCCTTTATTGATCAGCACGGCGATGCCGCCGGGCGAGCCGTTTCCCATTCCCAAGTACGGCACGACCAAATCCAGAACGCCGTCTCCGTTGAAGTCCGCAGCGATCACCCCGTTCGGGCCGGGACCGACAGTATAGGTTGCCGTACCCGTGTAGACCAGCGACGCGGATCCGATCGCGACATGCACCGCATTATCGTCGGAGTTGAAGGTGGTGTACGCGGCGCCAATCGTGCCGCTGCTGGTGAATTTGCCTCCCGAAACCATCTGCACGGCGCGGCCAACGTTCGCCGGTCCGGCCGGGGCTGCCAACAAGTTCGACAAGCCATCGGAAATCAGCCCGGCAATCGCGCTGGTTCCGCTGGCGACCGGAAATCCGGACGAATAGGAATAAGCGGCGTTCACGTAGGAGCCGTTTAAGCGGTGGAAGAACACGCTCACGCTGGTATTGGTGGTGGCGAGCAGGGGAGCGGTTGCAAACGGGACGGTAATCGAGGGCGCCTGACCGATTGCGACGACCCACAAAGAAACGCAAAGCAAAGTGAGCCCGGTGGCCCAGTGAAAAAAGCGTCTCACCATTGCTACCCAAATCCAAGACAACCTGCGGGGAGGTGCAGGCGCTCGGAACAACGCAGAGTATAGTTTAAAATATCGACGAGCCTTCGGCAATCCTCATTCAACGGGAAAGACGACCGTGGACATTTTAGTGGCGGTGTGCGCGGTCATCGCGGCGGGCCTGGTATTTGTTTTGGTGCGCTTCGCGTGCTGGATCTGCAGGGACGGAAATACGGTCCTGGTTCCATGGCACACGAACGCAACTCCGGTGTTTTCGGCGCTTGCCGGCCGCTGCCGAACACGCGACGCTTCGGGATTATCGATCCGGGAGCCGGGTTACTGCGCGCTCGTCTTTATGAAGCGTCCGAAGCGCTCGATGAAACGCCCGCATCGCTACGGGTTGGATCTGCTGCTCTTCGATACCGTAACGGGGGGCACTGGGATATTCTCGACAGCCGTGGATTTCTCTTACGAAGCGAGTCATCTCCCCTGGGTCGTCACCTCGGACGCGCTCCGTACCCGGCACTGGCGAATTGACGGGCCGCATTTCGCCCCGCTCGCGGCGTGCGCGCCCGCGGGATTCGTGTCGGTCGATGTATCGAGATACATCGATGCGCATAGGCTACGGGACGATCTGGTGCGACTGATTGCCGATCCCAACATCCGCCACAGAGGAATTGCGCCCTTCTCGTATCTGTTTGGCAGAACCCGCGCCGATCGCGTAACCTGCTCGGGTTTTATCGGACAGGCGATCCTGCGTCAGGAAGGGGCGCCCCTGGCCGCGGCTCTTCGGCGTGCTCTCCGCGAGAGGTTCACGTATGGCGAAATCGCCCCGGCCGACCTCGCACGGGCGGCCGCCATACTGGGGTTGCGCCCGAACGGCTCGCTGGAATCCATCCGGAAAGTTTTCATTTGGGAGCGTTTGCGGCGTGTGGTATCCGTAGATATGCGTAACGCGATTCTTCTGCTGGCGATCGCGATCCTTGCTCCACTGCGGGCGGCCGATCCGACGATGCCCGTGTATTGGAGTGCCGCACAAACCCAGGAATTGGACAAAACCGCCGTGTCGCGGCTGAACAAAAAGTCCGGACTCGGTGCGGCGCGGCTGCTGGATTCGGCGTTCATCCTATACCGTGAAGGAAATTCGCAAGCCGAGATTCACACCGGGCTAGCGGACTTTATCTTCTTCCGCGAAGGCGAGGGCGCGGTGATTGTGGGAGGCAAAATCGTCAACGGCCGGCCCCAAGGTGCGGGAGAAATCCGGGGCGATTCGATTACCGGCGGCACGAAATACCCGGTAAAGGCCGGCGATTCGCTCTACGTTCCGAAGGGTACGCCGCACCAGTTCTGGTTGGAAGCGGGACAACACTTCACCGCCACGATCGTTAAAATCACGCCGAAAGAGTAATCCTCGCGGGCTTGTGAGGCTACGCGGATTCCGGCCGCCGGACCGGGCGAAGTTTGGCGACGACAGGGGCGCCGCTGCTGATCGGGTAAACTTACCAAGACAGCGCCTATGCCTCTTGCCGCGGGTGACCGCCTCGGACCCTACGAGATCATTGAACCGATCGGCGCCGGCGGGATGGGCCAGGTCTACAAAGCATCCGACACGCGGCTGGGCCGCATCGTCGCGGTCAAAATATCCAACGAACGGTTCACCGAACGCTTCGAGCACGAGGCGCGGGCAGTGGCGGCGCTGAATCATCCCAACATTTGCACCTTGTACGACGTAGGGCCGAACTACCTGGTGATGGAGTATATCGAGGGCGAATCGCCGCGAGGGCCGATGCCGCTCGAAGATGCGCTACGCATAGGGCGCCAGATTGCGGAGGCGCTCGAAGCTGCGCACGAGCGAGGCATCACGCATCGCGACCTCAAGCCCGCGAACATTAAGATCAAGCCCGACGGCACGGTAAAGGTGCTGGACTTCGGTCTGGCGAAAGTGGCAGCTACTACCAGCGGAAGCGACGAGCGCTCGCCCACCTTCACCATCGGCATGACCGAAGCGGGCATGGTCCTCGGCACGGCTTCCTACATGGCGCCCGAGCAGGCGCGCGGCAAAGCCGTCGACAAGCGCGCCGACATCTTCGCTTTTGGCGTCGTGCTGTACGAGATGATTACCGGCAAGCGTCTGTTTGGGGGTGAGGACGCCGGCGAAATGCTCGCAAAAGTAATTCGCGACGAGCCCGATCTGAGCGATGCGCCTTCGAGTGTCCAACGGCTGCTCACGGAATGCTTGCGGAAAGATCCCCGAAAACGCTTGCGCGACATCGGCGATGTTTGGCGGATGCTCGATGGACCACCCGCGTCCAGCGGCGCCCCGGAAGATAGACAGGGCGGCGCGAAGCCAGGGAGCGTCAAATGGCTTTGGCCCGCAGCGGTTGCAATCTTGATGCTGACCACAGCCGCTTTGGCCTTCGTGCATTTTCGCGAAAAACCCCCGGTGCTCGCGCCCATGCGGTTCGAAGTAGCTCTTCCGCTGAAGGACACCCTCAATGCATTCGCCGTCTCGCCCGATGGCCGCAAGCTGGTTCTGAATTTACGCGCCGCGGACGGACGCAGTGAGTTGTGGCTTCGGATGATGGACTCACTCAATACGCGCAAGTTGGCGGGAACCGAAGACGCGAATCTGGATCCGGCCTGGTCTCCCGACAGCCAATCCATCGCTTTTCTCGCTGGCGGGAACGTCAAAAGGACGGACATTTCCGGGGGAACGCCGCAGATATTGGCTTCTTATTCGAATCCCGCCACAGGAATTTCCTGGGGCCGTGACGACATTATTTTGTTCGGGAGCGCCGGTGTGATCAACCGCATTCCGGCGTCCGGCGGCGAAGTGACGCCGCTCACGGCAATGGATTCGCAACACGGCGAACAAGGGCATGGGCGGCCGTTTCTGCTTCCGGATGGGAAACACTTCCTCTATTACCGTCTCTTCGCGGATCGAAGTGGCTTATATCTCGGTTCCTTGGACGCGAAGCCGTCCGATCAGGCCGCGAAGCGTCTGCTCGACAGCCCAGCCGGCGCCATGTACGTGGGTTCTGCCTCCCAAGGCTACCTGTTGTTTCTGCGCGGTACGGCGTTGATGTCGCAACCGTTCGATACGCGGCGCTTGGAGCTGACTGGCCGCTCTGTTCAGTTGGCGGATCGGGTAAGCGCCAATTTGTTTGACGGCTTGTTTTCGGCGTCCAATACCGGCGTGCTGGGTTACGCGGTCACGGGAGGCGACAATCGGCAATTGACTTGGTACGATCGCCAGGGCAAGGTCTTGGGACACCTCGGCGAACCCACCGCGCGTGACGAGTTGTCGCTCTCGCCGGACGGAACGCGCGTGGTGGAAGGGCGAACAGACGATCAAGGGTTGTGGACCGTGTGGATGCTGGATGTGGCGCGCGGCGCAAATACGCGGCTTACCTTCGAAGCGGGGGGAGGCAACGGGACCTGGTCTCCGGATGGCCGCCAGATTGTCTACGCGCCGGCTGGTGGCCAGTCGCCGGACTTGTATCTCAAACCGGCCAACGGCGCGGCGCAAGGGGAACGATTGTTCCACACCGAAGACATCGTCACTCCGACGGATTGGTCACGGGATGGCCGCTTCCTGCTATTTTCGCGACGCGGCAAGAACCGGAAATCCGACCTATGGGTTCTTCCGATGACCGGGGACCGCAAGCCGGCGCCCTATCTGGTCACGCCATTTGTTAAGGCGCAGGCCCAATTCTCTCCGGATGGCCACTGGGTGGTTTACACTTCGAGCGAATCGGGCACCAGGGAGGTGTATGTGCAGCCCTTTCCGATGTCGTCCGGCGGAAAATGGGTGGTGTCCAGCGGCGGCGGCAGCCAGCCGCGTTGGTCGCACGACGGCAAAGAGCTGTTCTATTTCACTCCCGACGAAACGCTTATGGACGTGGCGGTCAACACCGCCGGTGGGACATTTCAGCTCGGCATTCCGAAGGCGTTGTTTCGCGCATCGATATTGGGTGGAAGCGGGGGCGCCATCGCAAGCTCATGGCGTTGGGATATTTCAGCGGATGGGAAGCGTTTTCTGGTTAACACCGCGCTCGACGACGCAGCCGCGTCCCCGGTCACAGTTTTGCTCAACTGGCAGAGCTTGACGAAGTAACATTGGACCTAAATCAGCACCGCAGAAAATCACCCGCAAGTGATTCAAGGAACTCTAAACTCCTGTTCGCGTAGGACTTCCGTCCGGCCTTACTAGTACTAAAATTTTGCCAAATTTGTTACAAGTTGCGGTACTGTAGATTCATTCATCCTCAGCCGAAACGCGAGCATAATTAGCTTACTTGCATATGTCCATCTCATTTCAGCCGATTTTGAGAGGTAGTGATCCCGCGTCTTCCGTTAGAGCTTTTCCACAGGGCATCGAGGCGGGCAGCGACCGGCGTCGCGCCTGTGTTTCGGACCTAGTGATCCAAGCGGCCAGGTCCCATCCTGAGGCGCTCGCGCTTTCCTGGGGCCCGCATGGCATGACGTATGGAGAACTCGCCGATCGGTCCTTGCGGCTGGCCGGCTATCTCATCGCGCTCGGGGCGGGGCCCGATGTGCCGGTCGGTTTGTGCCTGGAACGTTCCTTCGATTTCATCGTATCGGCACTTGCGGTGTTGGCGGCAGGCGCCGCGTACCTCCCCTTGGATCCCAGCTGGCCAGCCGTGCGCTTGCGTAAGATACTGGACGACGCGCAGGCGCCGCTCGTCATCTCGCGTGGTTCGCTCGCCAGACTTGCGGTTGCAAATGGAGCACGGACCATCGATCTAGACACTGCGGCCAGCTCGATTGAGCAATGCGAGCCCTTGGCAGAGCCTGTCGCAATCAAGCGGGACACACTCGCCTACGTAATCTACACCTCGGGATCCACCGGCGAGCCCAAAGGGGTGGAGGTGACCCATGGCAATCTTCTGAATCTCATCTTCTGGCACCGAAAAGCATTTCGGATCCAGGCGGGAGACCGGGCGAGCCATCTTGCCGGCGTCGGGTTTGACGCGGCGGCCTGGGAAATTTGGCCGAATTTGACCGCGCGCGCAAACCTGGTTCTCGTCGACGAAAATACACGCACATCCGCCGATCTCTTGTGCGATTGGCTGGTGCAGGAACGCATCACGGTGGCATTCGTGCCGACCATCCTGGCCGAATCCCTGGTGTCGCACGCGTGGCCGGCGGGAACGACATTACGGTATCTGCTCACCGGCGGCGAAGCGTTGCATAACTATCCAACGCCAGGGCTGCCCTTCTCGGTAGTGAACAACTATGGGCCAACCGAGTGCACGGTGGTTGCGACTTCAGGGATGATTCCACCTGCCGACAAGGCGGGCTTGCCGCCGTCATCCCCACCAACCATCGGAAAGCCCATCGCGCATACGCAGATCCGCATCCTCGACGGCGGCGGCCGTGCAGCCGCGCCCGGCCAGGTAGGCGAAATCTATATTGCCGGAACCAGTGTCGCGCGCGGATATCGCAATAATCCCGCCGCCACTCGCGAGCGTTTCATCCCGGACTCCGCGATCCCCGGCTCGCGCATGTATCGAACCGGCGACCTTGGTTGCTTGCTCCCGGACGGACAAATTATGTTCCGCGGGCGCGTGGATAGTCAGGAGCAGATCCATGGCTATCGAGTGGAGCCGGATGAGATCGTTTGCGCTTTGAACCTTCATCCCGGCGTTGCTTCGAGCGCGGTGGTAGCGCGCACCCAGGCCGGCGGCAAGAGTCTGGTGGCCTATGTCGTGCCGCGCGAGGCGCCCTGTGAAACTCCGGCGCTGTCGGCATCCGGCTTACG
>Ga0335074_10006729_pt1 | contig 15931 bp, 12 predicted proteins | sample Lox_Sample_23_FD_206715 | JGI IMG/M metagenome (GOLD analysis project Ga0335074, IMG submission 206715) | Soil microbial communities from Loxahatchee National Wildlife Refuge, Florida, United States - Lox_Sample_2.3 | ecosystem: Environmental > Terrestrial > Soil > Wetlands | place: USA... | reverse complement strand
TCAATACAAATCTGACGCCCGGCCGGATGTTGTCTGTCGAACCGATATTTCGGCACATGTAACAAATTGGCATTTTTGCAACAACAGCTTCGCCCGGCTAGGTGCAGGAATTCACGAATTCCGAAGCCCGCGTGCTCTCGCGCCAGGTGCCATACATGAGCAGGCCCCAGAGACGGTGCGCGTGGCCAGGACGGCGCCCGATCTGCGGCCGACGGCTCGTTCGTTAATGTCACGGGCGGGCGACTGGGATAGCCGAGCGTCTGCTCAACCGCGCGATTTCTGGCGTACCGGGCGTGTGCGAGCGCCAACACTCACTCCAATTTCCAAGCGCAGAATTCACCTGACCTGCCATTTGACCGTAAACGTCCGTCGGACCTCGACTGCGCTGCCGTTGCGATATACGGGGAAAAAGCGCCAGGCCGAGACGCAGTTCACGACCTGGCGGTCCAGATCGGGCGCGCCGTTGCTCGCCACCACGGCAATATTATTCACGAGACCGTTTGTACCGATCGTATAAGAGAGGGTCGTGTCCTTGGCGGCCATCTTATCGTCCGAGGGCCGGGCAAATGGACGGTCTTCGCAGCTCTCGGCCGCTTTTCCATTCGGGCTCGCAGGCGCAAAGCCGGACCAGCCGCGGTGCCAATAATAGCCCACGACCCAGATCGTTTCCGCGGCGTTTCCGGTATCGGCGATAGCGCTGAGGTGGTCTCCACTGGCACAGGAAAGCACAGCCTGATCGACATCTCCATCACCGCTCGACTCGACAAGCACGGGATCGTGCATTGATCCGTTGGGCTTGACATGCACCGACAGGAGAGGTGTGTGATCGAGCGCGTCGACCCCGATAGTTGTAAGTTTGCCACATGCTTGCGGTGGCAGATCGCGAGGCTCGGTTGACGCATTCTGAGCCAGCGCGGGCATTGATCCTAGCAGCGCAATTGCCTGTGCCGCCGCTGCCGCCATTGCTGTGATCCAGAAGGCCGCGGTAATCAGCAGAGAAGCTGAACGGGCGCCAACGCATTTCCAGTCGCTCGCCTTCACGGGCACAGTCCTTTAAGGCTTCGCCTCCGTGGACGGCGGCTCGTAGCCGGCATCGCCTGGACCCACGCAGCGGCCCTCCGCTGTCACCGAGCGCGTGATAATGTCCTTTTCTGTCTTCGTGTCCTCCCACAGGAATTGTTTGCCTTTCGAAGCACAATAGGCCTTCTGGTAGGCCAGAGATTGTGCCTGCAGATCGGCCGTATCCGTGCACCCGGCAAACGCAAGCGTCGGGAGCGCGAAAGCGATAAACAGGCCTTTGGAATTAAGTGACATCGCCCCCTCCGCATCGCAACCAAATCAATTCCACCTTCCTGCACGCACCGCAATACTATCGGGAAACGGCTTGTCAATGCACAGGCTGCGGCTGCGCGCGCGCAGTGATGCAATCGGGCCTCAGCGCGCCCTCGCGCCAACTCCCGTACATGAGAAGTGCCCACAGACGGTGTTTGTTGGCCGGACGACGCCCGGCGAGAAATTCCGCCATGGTGGATGCAATGACGGTAGGGTCGAACGGCTCCATCAGGTTGCGGTCGGAAAGCGTGTCGATCATCGACTTCCGGAGTGCGCCCCTGAGCCATTCCTCAAGAGGGATGCCGAAGCCCTGCTTCGGCCGGTTCACGAAGGCCTTCCCGAAGGTTTTCGCCGCCAGCTGCTTCAGCAGGAATTTGCCGCGGCGATTGCGGAGCTTCATCTCAAGCGGCAGCGCCGCGCAGAATTCCGCCAGTTCGTGATCCAGCAAGGGCGAACGGGCTTCGAGGCTGCAATGCATGGCGGCAATATCCATTTTCACCAGGAGGTCGCCCGGCAGCTGCGTGTGATTGTCGAAATACAGCATCCGGTCGAAGGGATTCGAAGCCTGAGTCTGGGCGCGCATGAGCCATTCGGCTCGCCAGGCGGGAACCGCGCCAGGCGCGCGCGCTCCGTGCAACAGCTCCGTGCGGCCGCGTGCATCCCAGTATTGGCGCGAATTGATGAGCGAACCGAGCTCGGGATGAACAAAATCGCGAACCACACGGCTCAGGATGCGGGACAGGAGCTCGGGCCGGATCGACATGTCTGCGGCAATCGAAACAAGCGAGTGCGCAGGAAAAAGCGGACCGAGTAGACGGCTTGTCATCAGCGACGCCCGGGAGAGCCGATAGCGCGGGTACCCTCCAAGCAGTTCGTCGCCTCCATCGCCGTTCAGTGCCACGGTGACATGCTCCCGCGCGGTCCTGCTGATGATGAAGGAGGGAATCGCGGAAGGATCCGCGTAAGGCTCGCCATAGTGGCGCGCCATGAGCGGCAGGATCTCGGCCACGTCGGCCGTCACCACTTGCGGATGATGCTCCGTGCCGCAAACGCGCGCAGCCTGCTCTGCGTGGGGAAGCTCGTTGAGGCTCTCCTCTTCGAATCCGACGCTAAAGGTTTTCACGGGCACGGAGGACTGCTTCGCCATTGCGGCCACGACCGCGCTCGAATCCACGCCGCCGCTGAGCAGCGCACCGAGCGGCACATCTGCGATCATCCGCAGTCGCACTGCCTCGTTGAATTTCTCCTCGAAAGCCTCGAGCGCTTCCTCGTCCGTGATTGGAACCTTGTGCGTGTAGTCGAGGTCCCAGTAGCGCTCGGTGCGAAAGCCCCGCTCGGAACACACGGCCCAATGGGCCGGCAGAAGCTTGCGAATCTGCCGGTAGATCGTCCGTGGCGCCGGCACGTAAAGCAGCTGCAGATACAGCTCGAGCGCTTCCGCATCCTCCTCGCGCCGGACAGCGAGGTGCCGCGACAGCGGATCGATCTCCGAGCAGAACACGAGTCCATCGGGCGTCAGCGCGTAGTTGAGCGGCTTCTTGCCGAAGCGATCGCGCGCGAGGAACAATTCGGATTTGCGCGCGTCCCAGATTGCGAGGGCGAACATGCCGCGCAGCCGCTGCAAGCAATCTGTTCCGAGCCGCCGGTAGAGTGCCAGAATGACTTCCGTGTCGCTCCGCGACCGGAACTTGGCGCCAGCCTCTTCGCATTCGCGCCGCAGCGCCTGGAAATTATATATCTCCCCATTATAGACGATGACGTTACCGGTCTCCGGATCGAGCATCGGCTGTCGGGCAAGAGGGCTTAAGTCGATGATACTGAGCCGCCGGAAGGCCAGTCCGCAGCGGCGGCGCTCCTCGATCCAGATTCCGTCGTCGTCGGGCCCGCGATGGCGGATGCCGCGCGACATGGCTTCGAGCGGCGGCGCGGTCACGCCGCCGTCGAACCTCAATTCTCCGGCAATGCCGCACATGCCGCTTCCCAGGCTGCCAGAAGCAAATGGTACCCCAACATGCAGGCCGCACAAAAATGCACCCTTTGGCGACCACGCTGCCTGGGGTGTCGGAATGTTTTACATATCGGAAGAGCTTAAGCCATTAACCAACTGAAAAACCTGCGGAAATATGTCGAACACTGGTTTCGGTATGAATGTTGCTTGGACAATAAATATTGCTTGGGCAGTGGACGGAAACAGGCGGAAGGCCTTAATGCGCGCGGTAAGGTTCCGGGAAATTATGCTGGCGGCTGCGGGCCTGATCGGGCTTGCGGCGTTTGGATCGATCTCTCCGGCGCTTGCCGACGTCTACGTCACAGACGTCGAGTTTTCCGTCGGAAACACCGGCGACGAGGACACAGTTTACATCTGGGGCAACGGCTTCAACAGTTACGAGGACGTATACTCGGGCCAGCTGACTTTCACGGTTGGCAACAACAGCTACGGCCCCGACGGCGAGCTCCCAGCCGGCAGCACCGTTCCGGTCTGGTGCGTGGACATTTATCACGACATCGGCCTCGGCCAGAATGGCGGCCTGACGGGTAACATCGACTTTAAGCTGGGTGCGCTCAGCACCAACAATGACGGTTCAAATCTCACCCAGCAGCAGATCAACGCCATGTCATGGCTGATCGTGGCAGGCGACGCCTATCTCTCGACGCATGCGACCGTGGACGTCTCCGGCGCGATCCAGCTGGCGCTCTGGGATCTGGAATACGGTACAGCCTATGGCGGGACCGGGTTCGCCTACAAGAATGCCTCGTCGGCCAACATGGTTTCTCTCGCGACCTCGTACATTAACTCTGCCTGGGCGAACAAGAACAACAGCGCCTACGACTCCTACGTGTACACGCTCAACAACTCCGACGTTCAAAGCTTCGCGTTTGCGGAAATGCCTACCAACCCACCCCAGCTCGTACCCGAGCCAGGTTCTCTCGCCCTCCTGGGCGGCGCGCTTCTCGGCTTCGCCGGAGTGTGGCACTTGCGCCGCCGGCGGCGCGGCCGCTGCCCATAGCTCGGACCGCGTGTCTGTGGCCGCCGCGGATGGACCAGGATCCTTTCGCATCGGCGGCAGCGGGATTTTCCGGGGACGTAAAGCTTTTCGAGTTCGCCAAGCCGCTTGCACACGGACCTTCGGATCGTAGAATCGGCCCGAGGCTTGCATTCTTGGTTTATCACTGTTCGGCGAACCTCGATCGCCCGGATTTGAACCAAACGTCCGCGCGGCGCCTTCCATCGGGGCGTCTTTACGCCTCCAAAGGGGTGAACAATGTTTAACAAGCCAGCCCTGCGCAACGCCACACTGAGCATGTTCGCACTAATCTGTGTAGTGGGGCCGAGCGGGTCGGCTGGCGCCAAACCAGGCAAGATTACGAGGTTCGATGTCCCGGGTGCATCAGGCACCGTCGGCGACGGCATCAACGACAAGGGCGCGATCACGGGATCCTGGTTTGACCAGACCGGTGCCGGGCATGGCTTCGTGCGGGCTGCCAATGGAAAGGTCACGAAGTTCGACGTTTCGGGGGCGACGGACACTGTTCCGGTAAGCATCGACGCCGGCGGCATCATAGCGGGATACTATCAGAACGAAGACGGCGTCGATCTCGGCTTCGTCCGGGCTGCCGACGGTACGATCACGACATTCGATGTTTCGGGATACACTGCGGCCGTCTATCCCGCCGGCATCAACAGTGCAGGAGTTCTCGCGGGGAGCTATCAGGACGGCATTTCCTGGCAGGGGTTCCTGCGCGTCTCCAATGGCGCGCTGACGACTTTTGAACCAACATCGTCAACCAGCACAATTGTCGCCGGCATAAACAACAACGGCGTCGTCGCAGGATATTATGCCGGGACTGATGACGAGTATCACGGATTTGTACGATCGGGCGACGGATCGCTCAAGACATTCGATCCTGCCGGCTCCATCGACACTTTCGCCTTCGGCATCAACGCAAAGGGCGTGATCGCGGGGCGCTTCGTGGACAGCGGCGGCGTCAATCATGGCTTTGTGAAAAGCCCCGGTGGAAATTTCACGACTTTCGATGCCCCGAAGGCGGGAACGGCGGACGGCCAGGGCACGGTAGCCAACAGCATCAACCGCGCCGGGACGGTTGCCGGGATTTACGTGGACGGCAAATATGTCCAGCATGGCCTCGTACGGTTCGCCGATGGGAAGATCAAATCGTTCGACCCGACGGGATCCACCTGCACCTTTGCTGCCGGCATCAACGCTTCAGGCAAGATCACAGGATACTGGCTGGACTCGCGTGGCATCGCGCATGGGTTCGAGCGGAGCAACTGAAGCGGCTCCTGAGGTGCTAGCGGTCCGCCGGCCATGTCGCCGGGCGGCTTTTCGCGTGCTGGATCATCTCCGCCTGGAAGACGCCCGACCTGTCGAATGTTCCGATCGCAGCCAGCGCTCTGCCGACGGCGGGCTCCGCGAAACGGGAGTTCGCCTTCGCATCGGTCGCGTCGATACGCACGGTTTCGCCGGCGCGCTTGCGGGCAATAATGCTCGAGCCGTTCATGCTGACCACAGTGCCGTAGATCTCGTGTTCGCCCGACTTGAGCGGCGGGCGCGCAGCCATATGCCGGATAGGAGGAAGATTGACCTTCTTGCTTCCGCCCAGCCCGAAAATGGTAACCATCTGGTCCGAAGCAACATAAACAAACCCGTTGGACACCACGGGCACGATATTGGAGTTCCCGCTGGTGTTCAGCCACTGTCCCGCAACCTCGCTAAACAATAGTGCGCCGGTATCCGGATTAATGGCGTACAGATCAACATAGGCCGGATCGTTGTCAGTCGGGCGCCCAACCGCCCACACAATGTCCGTTCCGGATGTCGTCCCGTTAGAGGAAACACTGGTGAAGAAGCCCGGATCGTTTGTGCCGTTGCCGGCGATGCCATTGTATTGTGAAACCGAGGTCAATGCCGGACGGCCCTTTTGTGAAAGTTTCCACACTCCAACACTGCCATAACTGTTGTACGTGCCGCCGCTGGTAACGATCCGGCTGGTTCCGTCGCTTGCCTGGTAATAGGACGGGCCGCACCAGCAGTTGCCGATCTGATAGGAGTTATATTCCCTGCTCAGCTTGTCCGCATCGAGGAGGTAAAGATTGCCGTCCTTGCCGGCGGCTGCCGCGAGGTCGGGAAATTTGCCGCCTTGCGGAGGAAGCAGGAGCAAGCCGCCCGAGCCGAAATCGCCGTCGTTTTCGTCCAGGTTTGCGTGATTTGTCGGTGTGAACAAGCTCTGCATTGTGGTGAGATCCGAACTCACTTCAGCGGCGCTTTCGGAAATATTCTTTTTCTTGCTGTAGGTCGTGCCGCTGTAGTCGGAGTTGCCGGTCACGAAAAACACGGATCCTGAATTATTCGCTGCAAGGCCATATCCCGACATCCAGACGGACGAGAGAAAGAAGTCGTCGGGCGATGTCGCGAGTTTATCGTTCAATCTGTTAGCGGAAAGCGGTGTGAGCGAGCTCTCCTGCCATCCAAGCACCCAGCCGCGCGAGTCAGGGGCATAATCGCAGAAGCTGCCGAAGCCCGCATAGATTGCGCTGTTGGCGAGCAGCAGCGCCGGCCGCTGCCGCTGCATCTCGGGATTGAATTGGAACGTTGTTCCATTGTCGAGCGTCCCCGACGCGCTGATCAATACAGGCGTAATCGTATCGGCCAGGGTTGTGAGCGACAAGGCATGAAGGTAATATTCCGGCGTATTGTATTGGACTATGTAGGCGATCACATAAAGCGTACTGCTGTTCGTGTCGATAACCGGCGTCGAATCGATGCCGACATCCGGACCGTTGTTGTTGCAACCCAGCGGGTAGTAGACTGGGGTACCAAGGTTGGTTTGCAGAAGCACCTGCCCGCTCTGTGAATCGATCGCATAGACGGAATTGTTCTCTGTCGCGACGTAGAGCACATTGTGTTGTGAGCCGTTGATCGTCAGGCCGTTGACGAGAAGCGGCTGCGCATCGACCTGATCGTCGACTGTGACGGTTTCAAGAAGCCCGAACGATGAGCTATTGACGTTGCTCTGCGTCAGCGTCGTTTCGTTCTGGTTCCAGCCGGTGCGATAATTGTCATAATGGTAGGTAGTGACATTGACCTGGGCGCTGGCGATCCCGATGCTCAAAAGGCAAAGCAGACCGATGGCACAGCACCTCGCCAAAGCCTTCGTGATAGCGTTTACCATGTGATTGGCCCCTTCTTGCGAGACTTACGCAGCCCGTCCGGCAACCGCGCTCTTCTAATCGCCCACGTTATTGATACACCCGATACAGTTCCGCGGCAAGTTTCGGACGCTTAGGGCGCCTCTTACATCGGGGGAATTCCGGGTTGCTGGTTGCAGAAACGCCGAAGGAAGTCTTGCAATTCAGTGACAGGCCAAAATCGCTGATATGGCAACCCCGTAGAATTCTTTCTGGTTTTCATGTGCGGCAAAGGATTTGGGCGCCCGACGCTCGAGCAGTTCGGCACCTGGGAAGACCCTGCACCGGCCAGTTAACCCTTACGTTCGCAGCCCATCGCCCGCCGTCCGTCAAAGCATCGGATTTCCAGGGCAATTCAGCTTCGCGCGGTCACGACTTTCTGCCAACGCGACGGTGAGATTTCACCTTCACTTGCCCTCCACAGCGGTCTGGCATATGCGTCCGGGCCGCAGTTTCCGGCTGGCGCACTGGGATGAATGGTCTTTCCCGCTTTTTCATCGTGGGCTCGGGTCGATGCGGCTCGACATTGCTGCGGCTCATGATCTCAGCCCATTCGCGAATTCACGTTACTCCGGAGACGCAGTTTATCGTCCCTTTGGTGCAGCGGTTGCCGTTGCATGGTACGCTTTCGCACGATCAGATGCGGCAGGCGATCGACATTATCACCACGGACTACCGCTGGCCCGACATGGAAATCGATGCGGGCGACTTCCGGCGCCGGGTAGCCGAATTGTCCCGGCCCAGCCTCCGGGAGATCATCGATCTGGTCTATCGCGATCTGCTCCGCCGCTCAGGCAAAGCACGCCTGGGTGACAAGTCGCCCCCATACATAGCGATCGTGCCCCAACTCGTCGCGCTTTATCCCAAAGCGAAATTTATCCATCTTATCCGCGACGGACGCGACGTGGCGATCTCCTACATCGACGTCCGGCACAACACCGGATATTACAGCGGAGAACGGTTCGAGTGGATAAAGGCAGTCCGCAGGGGCATTTCATACGAAGGCTCGGAATTCGCGAGCCGTATTCTCGACGTAAAATACGAGGATCTGGTGCGCAATACCGAAGCCGCCCTTCGCAGGATTTGTACGTTTCTTGGAGAAACGTTCGAGACTGGCATGCTGGATGGCCAGCAAGCGATCGACACCCTCGTTCCAAAGCGGGAACTCGGCTGGCACTCAAAGCTCGGTCAGCCCATATCAGAAAACGCGATCGGGGTCTGGCAACACAAACTTTCCGGCACCGAATGCTTTCTCATGGAATCTTGCCTACATGATGAGCTCCGCCACCTGGGGTACCCGCTTCGTTTTCGCGGCGCGGCGTGGCAACCCCTGCTTCGCGCCACGGGTCTTGGGCTCAACCGCGCAGCACCCCTGCTCAATCGGGCGATTCCCGCATTGCGGCGGCGGAATCTCCTTCCGTCGGGCTTTTACATATAGTTCACATTGGCGCATTATCAGCGCTACGGAATTTCGGGCCGCTGTCGCTGGCGAGCGTGCGTCCAGCCGAAGCGAAATTCCTGATTGTACTGGGCGAACCGGGCCTTTCTGGTGGCGCGCGAAGAAACAAGTACACTGGTGCGGTGTACAGAGGATCCGGGCATAACCGGGGTTGCCATGGAATCATCCCCACCCTCCACGACACACAGCCCAGGAGCTCACATGCTTCGGGGTTCGGCATGGATGGTCGGACTGCGCTGGGCGATCCGGCTGACCGGCGTCGTCAGCACGCTGATTCTGGCGCGGCTGCTCACTCCGGCCGATTTTGGCGTCGTCGCGATCGCCATGATCGTCGTCGGCTTGCTCGAGATGCTGAGCCAGACGGGCCAGGCCGGCGCCATCATCAGGCACGAAAACCCGACGCGCGAGCACTACGATTCCGCCTGGACGATTTCCGTCCTGATCGGATTCGCCATTGCGCTGGCGATCGTGGCCGTGGCGCCTCTCACGCGGATCTATTTTCACGACCCCCGATCGATTCCGGTGATGCAATGCCTTGCATTGCGTGCGGCATTGGCAGGCCTGGAAAACGTGGGCACCGTCGATTTTCGCCGCGATTTCCGCTTCGAATCCTTTTTCGGCTACAATATCTACGCCAAATTGATTTCTTTCTTCATAACGATCCCGCTTGCATTCTTTTTGCGCAACTATTGGGCGCTTGTCGCCGGAATCGTGGTTGGGCAACTGGCCCGGACCGTTCTGAGCTATGTCATGCATCCCTATCGGCCGCGCCTGTCTTTCCGCGAGGTATCGGGCATCTGGTCGTTTTCGATCTGGACGTTTATCCGCCAGATCGGAAGCTACTTCAGCGGCCAGCTCGATCACATCGCCATCGGCGGCGTTGCGGGGGCCGCCTCCATGGGCCGCTATACGGTGGCAACGGACCTCGGTTCCAGCCCGTCCACCGAAATCGTTCTGCCTGTGGTCAGCGTATTTTTTCCTGTCATGGCGCGGCTTCAGAACGATCCGGAGGAACTTCGCCGCCTTTATCTGCGGACACTTGGCTGGGCGGCCGTAATCTGTGCTTCGACCAGCGCCGGCGTTGCGCTGATTGCGCCGGAGCTGGTCCGCTTCATGCTCGGCGCGCGTTGGACCGATATCGTGCCCCTGATTGCCTGGCTCGCCTTCGCCGCCGGAATTGGAAATCTTTGCCTCATTGCCTACGCGACTCTGGACACGATCGGCTTGCCTCACGTCGGCGCCCGCATGCAGTGGGTGCGGGTGGCACTCCTGGCCGCAATGGTCTTTCCGGTCGCCTATCTGACCCGCAATCTGATGGCGGTTGCCGTGACGCAGTTCGTCTCCATGATCATTTTCGCTCCGAGCCTGTTCATCGCCGTAGGGCGCCGCGTGCAGGTCTCGGTGAGCGACCATGTCTTCGTCCTTTGGCGTCCCCTCGCGGCTGCCGGGATGATGGCGGCCATCGTCATATCGGCCAATCGGGTTTTGCCGCTGAGCGGGAACACAAAGCTTGCGTTCGACATCATGACCGGCGTGCTGGCCTTTACAGGCACCAGTCTGAGCCTATGGCTGGCGAGCGGTCGCCCGCCATCCCCTGAAAGGGATCTCCTCTCGATGGCATGGGCACTGAGAGCCACGCCGGAACCCGTGCGCTCGTAAAGTGCATGCATCTGTCAGCACGGTTTATCGGCCCGCGGGTAGCACGGAGTCCGGCCGCCTTGACGCATTCCACCCGGCCGAGCGCAGCGCATGTATCAAAGCACGAAGGTAGCCTTGCTCCCCCGCGCAAGTGCGGAGGGGCAAAATAAACTTCGACCTTTCGCATTTCCTCCGCACGAAGCCGCAGAGGAAGCAACGGGCGATTCGATCCGAACGGATTTCGCTCTAGTGAACCGTGCCGTCGCCGATCAGCGGCGTGACGCCGGAGCCCTTCAGCACGTTGCCGGCCAGCGTTGCGGGAGTTGCCGTGACATTCTTCACAAATGCGGTGGGGTGCCCGTCATTCGTGAATGTGTTGTTTGTCAGGACGATTTCCCCCGTGGGCTGATCCACACCTTCCTCGCCGATGCTAATGGCGGCGGTATGATTCCCGTTCTGCGGACCTTTCTCGAGAGTATTGCCGGTCATGAACAGAGAACCGCCATTGGGAAGATCGACCAGATAGCTCGCCGTTCCAGCGGGGCCGTCCTCGATACGGCTGTCGATGATCTCGGTCCGCAAGGCGCGGGACTTTATGTGGTGCGCCGCCTGGGTGTCGAAAAAGCGGGAATGGTCAACGCTGAGCAGCCGGATATGGCCCACATAGATGCCATGCGCACAGGCCGCTATGCAGGCGCCGTTATGCACGAACTGGCTGTTGCGGACGACGATGGTGCTTTCCGGATTGTCGCCGGCCAGAATTCCTTCCTGGTTGTCGGTAAATTTGCCATTCTCGACCGTGAGGTTCACGCCTTCTGCGCGGATGCCCGCGCCATTCTCGTCTTCGCTACGCGCCCGGGTGAATGTGAGATTGGCGATTCGCACATTGTCCGCATGGACGACGAAGATGGCCTTGCCCTGGCAGACTTTGTCGGTAAGAACGGCGCCGGGGCCGGTACCCTCGATCGTAAGGTTCGCGGCCGTCCAGACCGCACAGTCATAATAAGTGCCCGGCTCGATGCGGATCGTATCGCCGGGCTTGGCGGCGGCGGCGGCTTCGCTCGGCGCTTTGAACGCTTTGCCGGCTCCGACCTCGAGAGTTGCCGAACTCGCAGGTTCACCCAGCAAGGCCAGGACTACGAGTCCCAGCATCGGACTAAAACGGAACGGAAAAGTGTGACCTGAGCGCATGACGCCCTCCCTTCCTCTTATTGAGAGACACTAACGGAAAGGCCGGGCACGTGCCAGAACGGCCGATCCCGGATTCGGTTCGGCCACCCCGCTTGGGGCGAACGACACATGGATGATCAGCCTGCGAGAGCCTTCATGGTCGATTCGGGTATGGGGCCAAATCTTCGCAGCAAGTAATCGCGGATTCCCGCCCGCGCTGCGGCAATAAAAGGATTTCGTGACGAGCCCCACGCAACCAGTGGCACCTCGGCATCCCCAGGTTCGGCCTGGGCAGCGACACGGGAAATGGACCAGTAGAGCCTGCGGAGCGACCTGCGTGCAGCCGCGAGACTGCGATCGTGCTTTTCCATCAGCAGAAGCGAGTTTCTCGCGATGTAGTAGGTTTTGACCGGCGTCCGGCGGCCACCGAAGCTTCGGGATTCGGAGTGGAGAATCCGCACGCCCGTCGCGCACAGCGACCGAACGCCGACCCGCTGGGCGCGCAGATAGAAATCCGTCTCCTCAAGCTGCAGAAAAAATCGTTCGTCAAAGGTGCCGATCTGCCGGAACAGATCCGCTGGTACCATGAGGCACGCTCCATAGGCGTAATCGAGTTCGTAGATGCCGGCACCGAATGGCGTTCTTCTTGCCGTTTCGGGCGAGCGACTCGGGTCCAGCTGAGATCCTTCGCTTGTGTCCGTATAGTCTATTGCCGGATGCATCAGGCACGGCGGACACGATCGCGCCGCTTGCGCGAGTGCAGAAATCGCTCCCCTTGGAATTATCGTGTCATTATTCAACAGACAAATCATTTCGGCATCGTTCTTTAGAGCCCACTCGATCCCTACATTGTTACCGCCTGCCCAGCCGCAATTGACTGGTAATTCGATAAGCGTAAACGCCGGATACCGCGCCCGAATCGTCCCCGGAGCTCCGTCCGTCGAACCGTTGTCGACGACCAGGACTTCCGGGATCGGATGTTCCTGCTGCCTGAGACTTTCGAGGCATGCCAGTGTGTCGGAAGTGCCGTTGTAACTGAGAACGATAACATTCACGCGCACGGCACGGACTCTTGCTCGAGTTAAAGGGAAAGCGCCGTAGTTTCATACCCGCCCGGTTCGCCGTCTTGCCCGCGCGCACGAATAAGGAACTGAAAATTGACGAGGCGGTCCGGAATAAAGTGTCGAAAGAGCCTCCTAATGTACCATCGCTGCCCGGAGGTACGTCCGGGATAGGTTTTCACATACCGGAGCTCTTCGATAAGAAATCCATTGTCCTCGAACAGTGCCCGAGACGTGTTCTCTGTGAAAAAACGCAAATGTGTTCGGTCCAGTAATCCCTGATCGGCGTATTCCCAGCGCCCGCGAAGGAAGAGCGGAGCGGAAACGTTCCAGTGGGCAGCGTTCGGAATCGAGGCAAGGAGCACGCCGGATGGCCGGAGCAAGCCGCGAAGCATTCGTACCGTCTTCCACGGATCAACAAGATGTTCTAGCACGTCCAGTACAAGTATGGTATCGAATTCCGAATGCTGGCACAGCTGCAACGTCTCGATATCGCCGCAAACGACTTCGTCAAAGGATGCGTTGGCTTCCACCGCAACCTCCGGAACGATTTCGATGCCCATCGCGTATTCGACGTTTGCCACGGTCCGAAGCCACGACATGGTCGCTCCGGTACCGCAACCTATCTCCAGCGCGCGACCGACTCGTCGCGGAAGCAGCGGCTCGATGTCCCGCTTGGGAGAAGCGTAGTACTCGCTTTGCTTTTCAGGCATGGTGGCCCTCTACCGAAATCTGCACTGCTCTGGAAAGTAATAAACCAATGCGTCTCCGCGCCGCAGCAGAACAAGCGATAGGTGTCCAATTTCATCAATCCAGCAGTTCGGGTCGGTCGTTACCAGGTTCCCAGTCTGTGGGAAACCAAGCTGGCATGACTCAAAGCTGTAGGAGCTGGGTCCCGCGAATGACGTTCCGGAAGATGGCCTTAAACTGCGGGACACCATCATCGTTGAAACGCCCGCAGTGCCTGCTGCTTTAAGCCGAGAGCAGGACGTTCGATGTATGTCCATGACAGAATAGATATTACCAGTGTTGCTGCGAATGAGATGCAGAACATCTGCATACCACTCATATGCTTCACGAAGTGGGCTAGTGTTTGTTGCAACGGAAATGCATAAATATAGATTCCGTACGAGTAATCTCCTAACCGATTATAATTTAGCAGACTCTCGACCGGAAAAAAACCAAGATAAAGTGTGGTATAAGCGCATGTAATCGCAACCGCTTCGAAATAGACAGCCGTATGCCTCAATAAAATTGTACTCGCAATAGTGGAAATCGCTATCCATGGATTGAGTGGAATTGTAGATCTATAGACATACATTGCTATGCCGACGACAAAGGGAGGCATAAGAAATAGTCCGGACGTCGTCGATGCCGTGGCGGTTCCTTGCTCAATTCGCACAAAAGAATACAATAAAACAAATGCAAACAGAGACATGGCAAAAAGACTCCGCCTATACCATCCGATCAATCCGCAAAGCGCGGCCATCGCATAGCAGTAAACCTCAAACCGCAATGTCCACAGCGAGCAATTCACGACGTCCGGCAGGGGGTTGTTTTCAAAAACGCCGGGCAACCCGGCCTGGTTATGAAACAACGTCAAGCCGGAAAAGACGAAGTGGGCGGTATATGGCCTTGCCAAATACGTCATGACCGGCAATGAAGTAGTGAGGGCGCCCAGGAGATACGCACTCACAAAAAGCGAAACGAAGAGGCCTGGAAGCAGCCTGAGCGCCCGCGCTGTCCAGAATTCGGCTAGTGTTCTCGAGCGATCCGCACTTTTCGCAATTAGAAACCCAGAAAGACAGAAAAATACTGTAACTGCGATCGATCCCAATGACAGACCGGTTTCCTGAAGCGGCTCTTTTGCGTCGGCTCCCAGTGCCAAGGTAAACGAGTGCGAAAACAGGACGCTGCACGCGGCAAGCATGCGGATCAGGTTAAAGTTGTTGTCCCGACCTAAAGAAACTTCTCCAAGCCGCGCCTGTCTCAACTGCCCCCAACCCCTGCTATCGAATGTCAATTCCAGTAATTGCGTTGCAGGGGCCTTGTCAATGCCGAAGGAACGTCAATCGGAAAGGTCCAATTTAGATGTGACGGCCCTCTTCTCCTGTGTGCATTCGTCTCAACTCAATTTCTTCGTTACAAAGACCCCAGATCAATCTGGGGCCAACGCAGCCCGAATGGACCAGCAATGCCATCCCGTGTCAATGGCGCGATATCGATCGGCCTTACATCCGACGGCGCAAGGTTCTGCGGGACCTGGTCTCCGGCCAAGGACTGTCAACAATCCTCCGAATAGCCAAAGCAAATCAGCATGGCAGATCGAATATCCGCCGCCGGTCCGTGTCCGGCAGCGCGTCTCCAATGCATCCATGAAATGCGACTTGGCCGATATGAATTGCTTGCATCGGTGCCAGCCCCCCTGACATATGGCGAGGGCAAAAACCTTGGGGCTGCCTTGGGAACTGCATCGATCTGCGCATTCGGGAACACCCGGACGTTTGACACGCTCGCCGTAACCGGTCTTGCCGCGATAGCCGCAACGGAGTGGCTGTTGTTGCCGAAAGCCGGCGATATCTGGTGGATGGACGCCTCGCGCCACGCGCTGAACGGCGCCTTCGTGTTGGACTTCGTCCGCGCCATGCCGTTCCACGATCCGGTCACCTTCGCACTCAATTACTACCGACAATGGCCGGCCCTCACCATCCTGTTCTATCCGCCGCTTTTTTATGTCTTTCTCGCCATCAGCTACGCCCTGTTCGGTGTTTCCGAAGCTGCCGCACTGGTTCCCGAGCTGCTCTTTGTTTTCCTGCTCGGCTGGGGTGCCTACCGACTCAGCTGCAATTGGCTGACTGGCATCCCTTCACTTGCCGCGGCGATCGCGACGATGGTGGCGCCGGGAATCTATTTCTGGGGCCAGCAGATCATGCTGGACGTGCCCGCGTATGCCTGCGTGATGTGGGCCGCGGTGTTCCAGCTGCGCTACCAGAAGGGCGCGCCTGCCCCTTATCTCTATGGCGCCGTGATATTGGCGGTGGCTGCGGTGTACATGAAATACAA
>Ga0335074_10006728_pt1 | contig 15931 bp, 10 predicted proteins | sample Lox_Sample_23_FD_206715 | JGI IMG/M metagenome (GOLD analysis project Ga0335074, IMG submission 206715) | Soil microbial communities from Loxahatchee National Wildlife Refuge, Florida, United States - Lox_Sample_2.3 | ecosystem: Environmental > Terrestrial > Soil > Wetlands | place: USA... | reverse complement strand
CGGATGAAAGGCAGGACCCGGCGCTGGTCTGCGCACCAGCTGACTCAAGCGGCAATTTCTGACCCGAGTTGTGGTACGTCACTGACATTAAGACGTTTGGGACGATGGTGACATGGGCTCTATGATTCGAGCACGAAGCCGGCCGCGACTAACATGACGAAGGTAATGTTGAGGAGGTATTTCGCAACAGAAAAGGCCGCCTCGGCATTCCATATGTGCAGATTGCGAAATTCGCGTTGACACGAAAAGGCGTTACGTCGGTAAGCTATTGAAAAGGAACTTCATGCAATACGATTCCAACGAGGTTTCAGACGCGGGATATAAGTGTGTTTTTCTGTCAGCTCCGGTGCGGTGCTGGGCAGCGTTCGCATATTTTCTGCAATGTGTCGTTAACGATGCAGCAACAGCAAAGCGGCCGGTAAGAGCCGCAACCGGTAAGGGAGTCCATGCAAGCAGCGGACAGATTGTCGCTCCAAACCAAGGCCTTCATCGGCATCACCGTATGCTGCGGTCTGGTTACGCTGGCCTTTTCCCTCGCGCACTGGCAATCCCAGGATCTGGCACGATTTTTCTGCTATCTCGCAGTGGCGGTTCTGGCTTCCGGTTTGAAGGTTCAGCTGCCTGGCATCGACGGGACGATGTCAGTGAACTTCCTATTCATCCTGCTGGGCGTGATGGAACTCAGCCTTCCCGAGACGCTGGTGATCGGATGCACCGCGTCGCTTGTCCAGAGCGTTTGGCAGACACGCAAGCGACTTGATCCAATTAAAGTTCTCTTCAACGTCGCCGGCATGATGGCCAATGCCAGCGCTTTCACCTACTCGACATTTCACTGGTTGTCGGGCAGGTTCGCGTCTAGCAAGCCTATTTTGCTGATGCTGGCCGCGTTAGTTTTCTTCTTCGCCAACACGCTGCCGATTTCAGTCGTAATCTCGCTCACCGAGGGCAAGTCCACCCGCAAGGTCTGGTCCGAATGCTACTTCTGGTCGTTCCCGTATTACCTGGTGGGCGCTGCGGCAGTGGGACTGGTCGGAGTTGTAAACAGGGCTGCTGGATGGGAAACCTCGCTGCTGGTGCTGCCGCTGATCTACTGGGTCTATCGTTCCTATCGGCTCTACTTGGGCCGGCTGGAAGCGGAAAAGGCTCGTGTGGAAGTTGAAAAACGCCACGTGGAAGAGATTGCTTCGCTGAACATGCGCACCATTGAAGCGCTCGCGCTGGCCATCGAAGCCAAAGATCACACCACGCATACGCACTTACAGCGAGTGCGCACCTATGCCGTAGAAATCGCGAAGGAGTTGAATCTCGGACTGGATCAGACCGAAGCACTGCGTGCCGCCGCGCTGCTCCACGATATCGGTAAACTGGCCGTCCCGGAGCAGATCATCAACAAGCCCGGCCGACTGACGCCGGAAGAATTTGAAAAAATGAAAGTGCACCCTATCGTGGGTGCGGAAATTCTGGAACGCGTTGCGTTCCCATACCCAGTAGCTCCAATCGTGCGTTCGCATCACGAGCGGTGGGATGGCACTGGCTATCCTGATGGTCTCGCCGGAGAAGAGATTCCCGTGGGCGCGCGCATTCTTGCCACCGTCGACTGCCTCGATGCTTTGGCGTCGCACCGCCAATATCGGCAGGCGCTTCCGCTAGTGGAGGCGATGGCGAAGGTCAAAGAGAAGGCGGGAACGTGGTTTGATCCGCATATTGTCGAACTCCTGGAACAGCGTTACGTCGAACTTGAGCGCAAAGCGCAGATGCAGGAGAACGAGGTCATCACGCAAGGACTTTCGAAATCCATCCGAGTGGAGCGCGGAGTCGCGCCTGCTACGGGATTCGAGCGAATGGAGCCGACTCAGGGTTTGGCCGAGAACGCCGATTTCCTGAGTTCGATCGCGTCGGCACGGCAAGAAGCCCAAACGATGTTCGAACTGAGTCAAGACCTGGGCGTCTCTCTCAGCTTGAGTGAAACACTTTCAGTCTTATCGATGCGGCTGCGTCGCTTGATTCCCTATGATTCCATCGCTGTTTTCGTGAACCGCAATGGATGGCTGCTGCCCGAACTAGTTACAGGAGAAAATTTCCGCGTACTGTCGGTCTTGAAAATCCGCGTCGGAGAGGGGCTTTGTGGATGGGTGGCGAATAACTGCAAGCCCATCGTGAACGGCAATCCGCAGGTCGAGGCAGGGTATGTGATCGATCCCGAAAGGCACTCGACGCTGCAATCTGCGCTGGTCGTGCCGCTGGAAGGCGTGAACGGAGTGGTTGGCGTGCTGGCGATGTACCATGCGAATCGCGATGCCTTCACGCAGGACCACTTGCGCATCCTGCTCGCGGTGGCATCCAAAGTCGCACTTTCAGTAGAGAACGCCTTGAAATATCAGCAGGCGGAAAGCTCGGCGACAACCGATTACCTGACCGGACTTCCCAATGCGCGCTCGTTGTTCGTGCATCTTGCCCAAGAGGTCTCGCGCTGCAGACGCATGAAAACATCGCTTGCCGTCATGGTTTGTGATATCGACGGATTCAAGCAGATCAATGATTCGTTTGGACATCTCGAGGGCGACAAGCTGTTGCGCGAGTTTGCTGCACGCCTGAAAGAAGCCTGCCGCGGCTACGACTATGTGGCACGCATGGGCGGAGACGAATTCGTGATTACCGCGCCCGGCCTGACGCCTGACGCTGCGAAAGAGAAAGCCGAGCGCCTTAATCAGGCAGCAATCGAGTCTGGTCGCCAGGTCTGCGGGCGTGACCTGATCGCTTTGAGTGTTGGCATGACGTTTTGTCCGGAAGATGGATACGACGTGGAGAGACTGCTCGCGGAAGCGGATCGCCGCATGTACTCAATGAAACAGGCTCATCACTCAGCGGCTGCCGCGGTCGAACTGCATGCGGACGAAGATAACAAGTCCCGGGGAGCGACGGTGAGATAGATGACCGGACTCGGCGCCCGAATCGCGCGTCACGCAATCGCTCTCCTGGCGATCGTTTTACTCGGCGGCTTGCTCTCGGCAATTCTAGTGCGGTATGCGCCCGGATTCGACACCGACGAGCAAGAACTCGATCCCCTGCTCAGTCATTCCAGCATCCAGGCGGTTCGCCAGGCCCGGGCCGCGCAGCGCGACGTTCTCCATTTCTACTTCGATTCTCTCGACCACGCTCTCCATGGAGATTTAGGAACGTCGGTTTCCCTCGGGCAGCCGGTCGGCACTCTTCTCGAAGAACGGATCCCGCTCACGTTGCGCTTAGTAGGAATGGGATTACTTCTTAGCTGGACTTTTGCCATGTCCCTGGCGCTTAGCGCAGCGTGGTTGCAAAATTCAGGCTTCGATGCACTAACAACTTTCGTCAGCGGAACCTTTCTTTGCCTGCCCGCCGCCGTGCTGGCGCTCCTTTCGGTGCTATGGAATGTCCCTGGTGCGTTGGCGATCGCGCTCATCGTTTTCCCGCGGGTTTATCGCTACGCCCGCAATCTACTTGCAAAGGCCTACACGCAGACGCATATCGTCACCGCGCGAGCGAAAGGCCTGGGCGAGTTGCGCATTTTGTTCTGGCACGTAATTCCGGTTGTCGCGCCGCACATGCTGGCAATCGCTGGCGTATCGGTGAGCATCGCCGTGGGCGCCGCAATTCCGGTCGAAGCTGTCTGCGGCCTCGCCGGAGTAGGACAGCTTGCCTGGCAGGCCGCGCTTGCGCGCGATCTGCCCTTGCTGATGAACATCACCATTCTCGTGACTGCACTGACGTTGTTTGCCAACTTCAGCGCCGACGTCGTCGGCCACATGCTGCGAGGCCAGAAAGCATGACGATTCGACGTACGAATCTGTTGCGATGGCTTGCATACGTGCTCCTGCTCCTGGTTGTCGGTATGTCGCTGGCCGCTAATTGGGTCGCTCCCGCAGGATATGCAAAGCAATATCGCGAAGCGGCGGATGCTCCACCGTCACATCAACACTGGCTGGGGACGGACGAAATTGGTCGCGATCGCTTCGCCCGCGTGCTCTATGGAACTCGCATCTCGCTGCTCCTCGCTCCCGCAGCGGCGCTGCTCTCGACGCTGATGGCTGCGTTGATCGGCGGGTTGGCCGGCTATCTCGGCGGCGCCTGGCAAAGAGCGGCTATGGCGGTCACCGATCTCTTCCTCTCGCTGCCCTGGCTTTTTTTGTTGATCACGGTTCGCGCCGTTATGCCACTGAATGTTTCGCCGCTATTTTCTGTGATCATGACTTTTTTAATGCTTGGCCTTCTTGGCTGGACCAGCGCGGCGCGAGTACTGTGCGCCAGCGCGAACTCGTTACGCGATTGCGATTTTGTTCGGCAGGCACGAGCTTCGGGGATTCGCAGTCCACGGCTGTTCTGGATCCACGTTTTGCCGAACTTGAAACCTGTCCTACTGGCGCAGTTCTGGATTTCAATTCCGGCTTTCATTCTGACTGAGGCGAATTTGGGAATTCTCGGCTTGGGTGTGTCCGAACCGATGCCCTCCTGGGGAAGCTTGCTCAAAGAGCTAGAAGGTTTGGTTTCGGTGGGCGCGGAACCGTGGAAGCTGGTGCCGTTGTTGTTGCTGGTCCTCGTAGTCACGTCGTTTCAACTTGTGTTGTCGAATGAAGAACAACTCACCGCATGATTCTTCTGGTCGTGATCGGTTGAGAAAGGTCGTCATGGTTGGGGCATTCAGGAAATTCATACTTGTAACTTTCATTGTCGCCGCATTGCTCGGCAGCGCATTCGCCCAGAGCGAACTGCGTTTTTGTCTGCGCGCCGAACCGAAAACTTTTGATCCTTTGAAAGTCGAAGACGACTCTTCCATCGCGGTCCGCTATCTGACCGGAGGCGTTCTGGTACGCATGAATCGCCAGACGCAGGCTCTCGAACCCGAACTCGCTACGTCGTGGAGGGTTTCGAAGGATGGCAGACAGATCACCTTCAAGTTGCGTGGTGGCGTCTTGTTTTCCGATGGCACGCCGTTTTCTGCCGAAGACGTTGCCTACACAGTACAGCGATTGATGGATCCTTCCCTGCATTCTCCGACGGGCGACGCCTTTCGCTCAGGACCCGGTAATGTCGAGACCAAGATCCTTTCTCCCACGCAGATTTCTATCACCTTCCCCGCGCCGGTTGCGGGACTGGATCGCCAGTTCGATCAGGTCGCAATCCTTTCAGCTCATTCGCCGAAGAAAGAAATGGCGGTGCTCGGCCCCTTCATGGTCGGCGACTACAAACCCGGAGCTACGCTGCTCCTGAAATCCAATCCACACTACTGGAAGACGGATGCGCAAGGACGCAGGCTGCCATATCTCGGTTCCATCCGGCTCGATATTCAGGCCAACCGGGACGTCGAAATGATGCGCTTCAAACGCGGAGAAATCGATCTGATCAACTCACTCGACAGTGAGTATTTCGACAAGCTGGCTTCCACTTCGCCGCAACTCGTGCATGACGCCGGCCCATCGCTCGATACCGAACAAATGTGGTTCAATCAGGTCGCAAAATCTCCGCTTCCCGACTACAAGAAGAAATGGTTCCGCTCGGCCGCGTTCCGGCGCGCGATCTCCCAGGCGATCAATCGTGATGATCTGAGCCGCATCGTCTTTCGTGGACACGCGCAACCCGCGGTCGGTCCGGTCTCGCCGGCCAACAAATTTTGGTTCGATGCCAAATTGAGACCACAGGTCTACTCGCCCGACGCAGCGCTGAAAATCTTGCAAGCTGATGGTTTCCGCATGGAAAACGGCACGCTCAAGGACGGTGGAGGTAATTCGGTGGTTTTCTCCATCATCACGAACGCGGGTAACAAATACCGCGAGCGCATGGCCACGATGATTCAGGAAGACCTCGGGAAGATTGGCGTCCACGTCAATGTCGTCACGCTTGACTTTCCTTCCCTGATCGAACGCATGACGCAAACCTTCGACTATGAGGCCATTCTGCTTGGACTAACCAACGTCGGGCTCGATCCGATCGATCAGATGAATGTTTGGCTGAGTTCTTCCGACAACCATCAGTGGAATCCATCGGAGAAGGCTCCCGAGACCGCTTGGGAAGCGGAGATCGACAAGTTGATGCGCGTGCAGGCCTCATCGGCTGATCCCAAGAAGCGAAAAGAAGCCTTTGATCGAGTGCAAGAGATCGCCGTCGATGAGCAGCCGTTTATTTATCTGGTGAATCGCAACGCACTGTCAGCCGTTTCAGCTTCTGTGCAGGGCGCGAATCCAGTCATCCTTGCACCGCAGACATATTGGAATATTGAGCAGCTTTCGGTGAAGTAAACCGCTGGGACTTTCAAGAAATCCCAACGATTGGATAGAAAAATCGAAGTGGGCCAGGAATTAAAATCCGAGGTTCTTCTTGCGGCGCGCGTCTCGGTCGGTTACGGCGACAAACCCGACGTTCTTTGCGATGTCGAGGTCGAAATTCGTCGCGGCGAAGTTCTGGGATTAATTGGTCAAAGCGGATCCGGCAAAAGCACGCTGGCGATGGCGATCCTCGGCCTTCTCGATCGGAAAAGGACGAGGATCAGCGGGACGATCGAATTCGAGGGCTTCGATCTTCTGCCGCTTCGCGAGCGCGACCTTCGCAGCCTGCGGGGACGCAAAATTGCCCTCGTACTGCAAAGCCCGCTTTCTTCTTTGAATCCGGCACTGAAGATCCGAACGCAATTACGCGAGGCCTGGGGTGCTCATGCGACAGCTTCCAAGATGGAGTGCGACAACGCCATCCGTTCCGCGCTCGAAAGTGTCACCCTTCCCTCCACCGACGAATTTCTGAAGAAACATCCCGCGCAGATGAGTGTGGGTCAGGCACAGCGGGTGTTAATCGCCATGGCGATCCTCCATCGCCCGGCGCTGCTCATCGCCGACGAAGCGACCAGCGCGCTTGACGTGATCACCCAATCGGAAATCTTGTCACTATTCCGCGAACTCAATCGCACGACGGGCATGTCGATCCTTTATATCTCGCATGATCTGGCCTCCGTTGCCGGAATCTGTGATCGGATTGCGATTCTCCATCAAGCCCAGATTGTCGAACAAGGCGCTACGGCGGAAGTCATGTCCCATCCTCAGCACGAATACACACAACGGCTCATGTCGGCACTACCCCGTTTGCCGCAGGCCGCCGCCGCCAAAGCGGCCGCCAACTAAGAAACAACCCTCCAGTAACCCTGCGCAGCGGTACGCAAGTCACGCCTCTCTCTTTTCATCCTGCCGCTCAGTGGGACATTGTGTCCCGCGCCCCCGTGTGAGGGACAAAGTGGCCCGAATCGCATGCTTCGTCGGCCCGTCATATCCCGACTGATCAATGACTTACGAGGCATCGATTGGCCTCGCCCGTGCAACAGAGCCTGTGGCACTGAACTCTGTTTTCCCCCAGAAAAAGCAAGAAAGGGTGAAGAAAATGCGTTCACTAAAGACAAAGAAGCCAACCGGGCGCGGCGAGCGGCACAGCGCAGCTTGGGGAAAGCGCCTGGTCGCGGCGCTGCTGCTTTCCACCGGACTGGCTTTCGGCCAGAACTTCGATGCGCGGGACATGCAACTTAGCCGCATGACGCCCGAGATCTCGAAGCTGTCCAAGCAAGCCGTTGGGAATCCCAATCAGCTCGTCCATGTCATTGTGCAGTACAAACAAGCTCCAAAGACTGAGACGTTTGCGCGTGCCCAGAGTTTCGGAGCACGAGTCAACCGCCATTTGGACCTCGTCAAAGGAGCGTCCATGACGCTTCCAGCCCGCGCACTCGCTATGCTGGCGAATGATCCTGAAGTCTCGTTGGTAAGCGTCGATCATCCGCTAAACGTCGCCGATGATCTCACCGATGATGCTACGGGTGTACCATCGGCTTGGAGCGCTGGCCTGACTGGCACCGGTGTCACGGTTGCGGTTATCGACAGCGGCATCAATGACAGCCATCCCGACCTCTGGAACTCCGCGCAAACCGCTTCCCGTGTTCTTTATCATCAGGATTTCACTGGAACGACAAACACCAACTCTCTCGGAGCCAAGTACGACCTTTATGGTCACGGCACTCACGTCGCGGGAATCATCGGTGGAAACGGCTCGCTCTCGGGCGGACAGTATGAAGGCGTTGCGCCGGGAGTGAATTTCGTCGATCTTCGTGCCTTGGATCTGAACGGCGCGGGCACTGACAGCACCGTGATCGCCGCCATTCAGGCCGCCATCAACCTGAAGAACACTTACAACATTCGAGTCATCAATCTCTCATTAGGCCGTGGAATCGCGGTCAGCTATAGCCAGGATCCTCTTTGCCAGGCTGTTGAATCGGCGTGGAAAGCTGGCATCGTTGTGGTCGTCGCTGCGGGCAACTACGGCCGTTTGACCGTAAACGGCAGCAACGGCTACGGCACGATCACTGCCCCGGGTAATGACCCATACGTTCTGACCGTGGGCGCGACCAAGAGCAACGGATCCGCCTCGGTTTCGGCGCAAACCCTGGCCAGCTACAGTTCGAAGGGGCCTACCACTTACGATCACATCGTCAAGCCGGACATCGTTGCTCCGGGCAATGACGTTGTTTCCCTTTCTGCCCCTGGAGCCACACTGGAATCGCTCTATCCCGCGGAATTGGTCACTGGCAGCGATGGCAATAACGATTACTTCACGCTGAGCGGTACGAGCATGGCTACGCCTGCTGTTGCCGGCTCTGTCGCTTTGTTGCTGCAGGAGAACAGCTCGCTTACCCCCGATCAGGTCAAGGCACGTTTGATGCGGGATGCAACCAAGATGGGCCCGGCGTTCAATCTGGTTTCCACTGTTGCCTGGGTTCCGCATCTCGCTCAGAATTTCACCGCTTTTTACGATCTGTTCTCGGTTGGTTCCGGCCTGCTGAATGTGCAGAGCGCGATCAGCGACAGCAACCTTGCTCCTTCGACTGTGGGAGCGGCTCTTTCGCCGACAGCGGTCTACAATCCTTCGACTGGGGTCGTCTCTCTCGTCTACGGGAATTCGAGCGTTGCCTCGAACTCGGTGGTGTGGGGAACGTCGGTGGTCTGGGGAACCTCGGTGGTTTGGGGAACTTCTGAGGTCAGCGGCACATCCGTGGTCTGGGGTAGTTCAGTGCCCTGGAATTCAAATGCTCTGAGCGCATTCAGCGTGGTTTGGGGTTCGAGCACCGGCACCGCCAGCGCGACCAGCGTAGTTTGGGGCGCATCTGTGGGCAATGCCGATGCCGCATTCTCTGATGCTGGAGACGACGAACAGTAATGCCGTGTGAGAACGACAGAAAGGAGAAGACCAATGAATGACACACGGCGCATTAACGGATTGGTAAGTGCAATGATACTGGCTGCAGTCGTAGCAAGCGCCTACGCTGTCTCTGCCAGCCACATGCTGCATGCGTACTTTGCTCTTGCTGTGCTGACGTTGGCAGCAGCGACATCGCGCATGAAAGTGAAATTGCCGGGCGTCAACGGAAACATGTCAGTGAATCTGCCGTTCCTGCTGACCGCCATCGTCAACCTGAGCGCTGCCGAAGCAATTGTGATCGCAGGCCTATCGACCGCGATTCAGTGCTGGCCGCGCAAAAACGCGAAACTGAATCGACAGCAGATGGCCTTCAACCTCAGCATGATGACCTTCGCCAGTTGCATGGCAAGCCTGATTTATCACGCTGAATGGTTAAATCAGATGCAATGGAACTCCACAACTCCGGGACTGGTGCTGGCGACTGCCACACTGTTCCTGGGGCAAACCGTACCGGTGGCTTCCATCATCGCTCTGAGCGAAAAGAAAACGGGAGCTGCGGTCTGGTGGAACCTTGCACAACTGTCGTTTCCGTACTACGTAGTAAGTGCGGGAGTGACCTCGATGCTGGAAACGGTCGGCTCGCACCTGGGTTGGGGACTTGCTCTTGCCGTCTTCCCGGTGATGTACGGAATTCACCGCTCCTACAAGCTGTATTTCGGAGCAAGGGAGGCCGAAGTCCCGCAGATGCAAGTTCTGGTCCGCGCGGCCGGAGCCGGGGCGTAGCAGCCAACGAAACACAAAGCAGAAAGGTGGCCAAAATTGGCCACCTTTTCTTATTTTCTGGGAGAAGGCTTGTGTAATTCCTAGCCCGAGGAATGGTCGCGGCACAACATTCCATTCAACTGCGCACGCACTTGCCCTGACAACTGTTGTTCTGCCAAGTCACACCCAGTGCGTGCAGGCTGATCCGGTCGGCATCGGTCATTTTGTCAGGGTTGAGCACGATTTCATAGGCGTATTGCACCAGTGGGTCGACGGTAATGCACCAGCGCTCGTGGCGGATGATCCCTCCGCAATGCTCGCACGCCGATTTCGCATCGTATTGGTTGCTGTGATACCAGCTGGCTGCAGGATTGGTGAACATGCTTGCACCTCCAGGCATGAACTTGCTTACAAATTCCCCGTAGCCAACCGGTCAGCTCGGTGGAACTTCTCTGATTTCGAGAGTACTGGCAGTGCCAGGAACCCACTGCTGGCGATGTCACGCTGGTGTGTGATTAGAATCACAGTGGGTGTGCGGACTCTGTAATCCTCGTCAGTCTTGCGTTCCATCCTCGATTGGCACCTTCTGGTAAGGTGAAGTAGCTTCCGCCTTGTTGGGAGTCAGCAGTAGCATGCTCAAAATAATTTCGATTGCCACGCTTCTCTTTCTGACTCTCGACCTACCCGCGATCGCACAGAGCTATCGCCTGGAGGGCACGGTCCGTGACTCCAGCGGCGCGGTGGTGAGCGGAGCGACGGTCGGAGTAAAGTCTGGATCTTACGAGGCTGAAACCAGCACCGATGCGCGCGGGCAGTTTTTGTTCTCGAACATTCGTGTTTCTTCCGGGACTATCGAAGTCAGTGCCGAAGGTTTCAGTGTCGCGCAGCATTCTTGGACAGTTGCAAGCAACGGATCCGCCAGCATAGAAATCGTTTTGCAACTCGAGTCGCCGCGCGAAGAGGTGACCGTGTCAGCGGCGCGCACGGAAATGCGATTAGCAGAGACGCCAGGGAGCACCGTTCTGCTATCGAGCACGGAACTCGCTGCAACACCAGCCATTCGCACCGATGACGCGCTGCGGCAAGTTCCCGGCTTCTCGCTTTATCGCCGCTCCGATAGTCGTGTCGCGAATGCTTCCAACCAAGGCGTTTCCTTACGTGGTTTAGGTGGAACAGCGTCCAGCCGCGCGCTGGTTCTCGAGGATGGGTTTCCGCTGGTGGATGCGTTCGGCGGCTGGGTTTATTGGGATCGCATTCCGCGCGAAGAAATCTCGAGCGTCGAAGTCTTTCGCGGCGGCGCCTCCAATCTTTACGGCAGCGACGCGCTGGGCGGCGTGATTCAGTTCATCACGCGCCAGCCGCAAACACCGGCATTCGCTCTCGAAACTTCCTATGGAAATGAAACCACTCCCGATCTCTCGCTGTGGACCGGAACTCGCGCTGGCAAATGGGATCTCTCTCTTGCCTCGGAAATGTTCTATACCGATGGGTACATTCTCGTACCTACGTGGCAGCGCGGCACCATCGATACAGCCGCCAATTCGCGCGATGCGGCAGTCGAAACCAATATCGGACACGCGTTGGGTGAAAAAGGACGCATCTTTGGCCGTGGCTCGTTCTATACGGAGTTTCGCCATAACGGCACAACGATCCAGACGAACGACACCGAAATGGGAGAGGGTGCGCTCGGAGCTGACAAGCAATTTGGCTCAAACGACTCGGTGATGTTTCGCGCATACGGACTCGTGCAGGGGTACGATCAACGGTTTTCTTCCATCACCTCAAATCGCGACAACGAATCTCTGACGGACCTGCAATATGTTCCTGAACAGGTGGGCGGAGGCGCGGCGCAATGGACACATATTCTCGGCTCGCATCAGACGCTGATCGGCGGCGCCGACCTCATGGAAGTAATGGGATCGAGCAACGAAACGTTCTTCACTTCAGGCACAAATACGCGCGATAACGTCTCTGGCGGCCGACAACGGATTCTTGGCGTGTTCGGCGAAGACCTTGTCCGCTGGAAACAATGGACCGTAATTCTTGCCGGTCGTGTAGACGACTGGAACAACTTCAATGCCAGCTCGATTTGCACACCAGTTTCCGGCACCTGCGCGAACTCACCGAGCACGCTGTATCCCATGCGTAGCGATCTGGCGTTCAGCCCGCGGCTTTCCGTGCTGCGCTCGCTTAACCCGCGGGTTTCGGTGACGGGTTCTATGTATCGAGCTTTTCGCGCACCTACGTTGAACGAACTCTATCGCAGCTTCCGCATGGCAAACGTGCTGACGCTGAACAATCCCTTTCTAAATGCAGAGCGGCTCACTGGCGCAGAGGCCGGAGCGAATGTGATGGCGATGGATGGCAAACTGAATTTTCGCGGAACACTTTTCTGGAGCGACATCGTTGATCCCGTGCAGAATGTCACGACCAATCCGACTTCGAATCCCGTTCTTCGTGAAAAACAGAACGTCGGGCGCATCCGCTCGCGAGGGGCGGAATTTGATGCCGTTGTGCGGGTTAATCGTGACATTCAGATCACGGCCGGGTATGAGCTCACACAAGCAACGGTTGTAAACTACACGATTCCGGCGGGTGAGCCTTCGTTACTTGGGAAAGAAGTCGCACAAGTACCGCACAATGTTCTTACCTGGCAAGCGCGCTATTGGAATCCCTCGCGGCTGCTGTTCAGCGTGGAAGGGCGATTCGTAGGCAATCAGTTCGATGACGATCAGAATCAATATCCGCTCGGCCGCTTCTACATAATGGACGTGCAGGTTGGGCGGAATCTGACACGAAATGTGGAAGTTTTCGCGGCTGCTGAAAATGTCACGGACGAGCGCTATTACTTCGCGAACACTCCCGCAGTGAACGGATCGGTTTATAGCATTGGTCCACCGACTTTGTACCGGATTGGCCTACAGCTGAATTTTCCCGCGCAGAGAAATTAGCACTGCTCGTGTGCGCCTGATCATTGGGCAAGCCAGCCGTTTGTGATACAAAATTCTGTGATCTTTATACGGGCTTTTCGCCATCCCTTCCTTATTTTTCCGGATTTTGCACATCCGGACCTGGCAGGTTCCTCATGTTGAGGGCTTTCTTCGTTCATCTTTCTGAAAATCGCTCCTTGCGCGGATTTGCCGAGCAATCGGCTATCGGGCGCAGAGTCTCTGGCCGATTTGTTGCCGGCACCGAAATCGCCGACGCGGTACGCGTCACCCAGACCGTGAATCGTGCAGGGATGACGGTAAGCATCGACAATTTGGGGGAAAACGTCACCAACCCCGACGAGGCGCGCCAAAGTGCACAGCTTTACCACCAGATTCTGGATGCGATCGCCGCCAATCAACTCAACGCCAACATCAGCCTCAAACTGACGCACATGGGGCTCGATGTGGATGAAAAACTGGCACGAGAACTGGTCAGTGGGTTGGTAGCGAAAGCGGCTTCCATGACGCCGGCGGGATTCGTGCGTGTGGATATGGAAGGATCTCCGTATACCCAGCGCACCCTCGACTTCGTTCATGAACTGCATCGCGTGCCGGGAAATGGCAATAGCGTCGGCACTGTGATCCAGGCCTATCTAAAGCGTTCGGAGAGTGATGTCGAGAAACTGCTTTCCGAGGGCATTCGGATTCGCCTCTGCAAAGGGGCATATAAAGAACCGGCAACCATCGCATTCGAAGCGAAGGCAGATGTGGACGCGAATTACATAAAGCTGATGAAGATCCTGATGAAGAGCGGGATCTATCACGGCCTGGCGACGCATGACGAAAGCATCATCCGTGAGGCAGAAGCTTTCGCGACCCATGAAAAGATTGCCCGCGAATCCTTCGAGTTCCAGATGCTTTACGGTATCCGCCGCGATTTGCAGCAGAGTCTCGTGCGCGATGGCTGGCGCATGCGAGTTTACGTCCCCTTCGGTACAGAATGGTACCCGTATTTCATGCGGCGATTAGGTGAGCGGCCGGCCAATGTTTTCTTCATCGCGCGGAACGTGCTGCGTGCTTAGTGAAATACCATCGCTCGCAGATCGTTCATTAGAATTAGCGCCACTTGCGTCGCATTGATTAAGAGCTGACGCGAAGCCCCTCGTACAGAAGAAAACAGGCTCGCCTCTATCCTTTCCACGCTCTCCGCATTACCACAATTGTCCCGACCCTAGCCATGGCTCGCGGATAGGCGGCTCAAGCGGCGGAGTTTTGCCCGAAAATGTATTGTCTGCGCTCGTCGCAGGCAGCAACTGAAAGAACTCCTCGAGCGATGCCGTTGTTCCCGCAGTAATCATCACGGCAATCTCCAGAGGAGGCGCGAAGCCGCCGCTCGATGGAGTCAGGCTCGCCAGCCCGTTTATGTCGCTTACAACGGTATTCTGGCCCACACTTAGGATGATGGGCATCCCCGGGTTTGTGGGATTCGTCTCACCGCTTCCGCCAGATGTTGTCCCTTGTGGCCGCAGCACGTCAGTCTCGAACAGTACCGCAGCGCCGAGGATGGGATGTGGAGGCGAAGCGGAATCGACCACCCGCACCACCAGTGGCGAAAATCCCTGGCCTGCCGAAGTCTGACTTGCCCCGGCGACGGGCTGCAAATTCAATTGCGCTGGAGGCACAGCCGTGACACTGATTTGCTGACAAACAGTATTGAATGGCGCCACGCACACGCTTATCTGCACTCCACCAGCGAATTGCGTGAGTTGCAGCGTAACCGTTGCGAATCCGCTGGAATTGGTTTGGGCGCTAGCCGCGCTCAGGGTGCCGGAACCCGCCGCAATCTTGAAGTTCACAGTTACGCTCGATTGCGGCACGCCGTTGCTGAGCACGCGGGCGGTGAGCGGCACATTGACGGTCGCACCCTGCGCAATCCACAGAAACGGCGACTGCACTCCAAGATCCGAGGACGACTCAGTTGCACTCAATGTTGCCTGCACGGACTGGCTCGTGGGATATGCTCCTGGGGCAAGCGTTGCGGTAATGATGGAAACCCCTACCGCGCTTGGTACGAGCCAAGTCGAGGCGCTCCCGCTCTGATCCGAAACAACCGTGCACGACGACGCGCCACCGCACGCGGAAAGCTGCAGTCCATTCGTTGCAGTCCAGGCAACAGTGGCGCCATTGACCGGGGTTACTCCATCCGCTTGAACGACGCGCACGCTCACGGGATTCGAGGCCTGGGCTCCTACGGCGGTGGGAAAATTAACGCTATTCAGCAGGAGGAGTTGGTCGCTGGCAGCGGCACCGTAGGTCACAGCATCGGTGATCGCACTTGATGCGCCACTGGCAGGATTGGTGACAGTGAGGCTCTGCGGTCCATCGGGAAAATCTGGCGCCGGAAGAATCATCTGGCCCGCGCTCACGGACAGAGGAGTGACGGAAGAGTTTCCAATCGAAGTGTTGAGAGCAGTGGAAAATCCAATTCCAGTCAACGTAAGCGCGCCACCGTTCACACTTAGCCGTGCCGGAGAAACCGCATCGGCATAAAGCACGGATGCGTGATAGCGGTAATCCGGCCGGCCATCGCCGCGCAAGTCAGCAATGCCGATCAGAAAACTCGAAGCCGCAGAGACCTGCGCATTCAATTGCGTCATCCCAACGTCCAGCGTATTAAATGCAGACGGGGTGAGGGCCGGTGGTGCCGTGCCTTGCGGATCGGATGCAGCCCACATTCCGATCACCGGTTGAGCTTTCGACTCGCTGGCATTGCCCGAATCGTCAAGCGCAGTGACGCTGATCGACAAAGTGCGATTAGCCTTCGCAGAGAGCTGGAAGTATGGCTCGTCCCCGTAGCCGTTGAGTGAGGCGATCCAGTCCCCAGCAGGCAAAATGGTGGCGGGAGTAGTCCAGGTTTGTGAAGGCGTCCACAATGGGATGGGTTGAGTGCTGCCTGACATGAGGATGTCTTGTGCGACATCTTGCCCGGCAGAGACGGTAAATACAATCGGCTGAAAAGTACCCGAAGGCGCAACCTGGTATGG
>Ga0335074_10006727_pt1 | contig 15932 bp, 16 predicted proteins | sample Lox_Sample_23_FD_206715 | JGI IMG/M metagenome (GOLD analysis project Ga0335074, IMG submission 206715) | Soil microbial communities from Loxahatchee National Wildlife Refuge, Florida, United States - Lox_Sample_2.3 | ecosystem: Environmental > Terrestrial > Soil > Wetlands | place: USA... | reverse complement strand
AGCAGAGCGGAGGGAGCGGCATGCCAGAGGAGGATCGTGCCATGGGCGATGTCGCTTATCTGAAGCGTCAGGCAGAGCGTTGCGCGCGCCTTGCGGCGACCGCGACGGATCGCCGGACGAGCGAGCTCCTCCAGATCATGGCCGGAGAGTTCGAGCAGCTGGCGGACTATGTCAGCGCTTCGGGACCGGCGGCACCAGGCAAGGGATGAGCCTCAATCTGCGGCGGAATTCTCCCTAGCAGAAAGTCGATCTGCACGGCGCAACAGCACTCACGAGCCATTTGGCTTCGTTTTGCAATTTCCCGAGTTTGCTTGGCTCACCGGATTGGGTTCGTTTTGTAATATTGGGCCGGACGATGACCGCTCGCCCGCTGCGGGTAGGGAACCCGAGGTACCACCGTCCAAATGGGATGGCCGGAAGTCCAGTGCAATCTGACTGTCGGTCACCTGTTGTCGGCGCCGCACGCCGTGCGGGCGGACGGAAGCAGCTTCCGGTGTGACGGCCACCTCCGAACCGGGAGGGGTTTCGACCGTCCCAGAGACCTCGATGGCGATCGGCGCCGCGACAAGCTCGCCGCGACGGCGCGCTTGCAGACGCTCGAGCTGGTTGGTGAGGGTCTGGATGGACCGCATCGTCGTCGCGAGGGACCGAGTGTGATGTGCCACGGCGAATGACATCGTCTGGAACACACCGCATTCATGTGCGCCGGCATCGTTATAGATGCCAGCCTCAGCGCGTCGGATGCGCCGCAAGCTCCAAAAGCCTATCCGTCGCCATTGCCAGGCACCTCTTCCAAAGTCTCCGCGGCAATCACAACCTCGTCTTCACGCGGTCGCGCAGCGATGTCGAACTCTACGCCGATTTGCTGAGACGTCTCTCTGAGAAGGCGGGGGTACCCAACGAATTCTTTCCCCACCATGCGAATCTCTCGCGCGGTGAACGCGAGCTTCTCGAGCAACGATTGCGCAACGATACGCTGCCGACCACGGCGATCTGCACCTCGACGCTTGAGCTCGGAATCGATATCGGAGAGGTTCAAAGCGTGGCGCAGATCGGCGCTCCCTCTTCGGTTGCCGGCCTACGGCAACGGCTCGGGCGGTCCGGTCGACGGTCTGGCAAACCGGCGTGACGAGCCTCAATCAAAGGCCGAACCATCGGTACGATCGCTTTCTGCCACGAGAGTTTCTAACTGCAGCGCTGGCATACGAGCAGACTGGATTTGAAATGCTGTCCGCGGTAGCTCAAGGCATCGTCGCCGACCCAAAGTCGAGTTTTGGCGAAGACTGAGACGGACAAGAATGGGTTCTTCGAGGTGGCAAGGGCTCTCGGCTATTTCCGACTTAAGGCGGATGTTGAGGCCCTCGTCGCGACCCGACGCAAGAGTCCTGAGGCGCTTTGTTCGGGCCGGCCAGCGAGCGGTCGGGGCGTTCCTACCTTTAGACTTCATAAAATTTCTTGAGGCATGAATCGCATAGTGATTCTCTGGTCTCAGCCGCGGATCAAGTGGACGACCGATTGGGACGAGCAGGTATCATGGAGTTGACGGACGAGACTTAGCGCGTTTGGGTAGACGCCCTGCCCTGTAAAATTGCGATGGATACACCTGAAGCACTCGACCATATCAATCAAGCGATGCTCGACGCTGCGCAGGAAGAGACCAATCGTCGCTTCATCGCCGCGTGGCAGAGCTGGCGCGGGTCGCAATGTCTGCTGCCGAAGCGATCGGCGGTTGACCTCGGCGACATCAAGCAGCTGCTCGGCCGCGTCATCCTTTTCGAGCTGATCAGCGATGACGAGATCCTGGTCAAAGTGGCCGGGAGCCAGCTGCGTGATCATGGCAATTTTGAGGCAACCGGCCGGAAATTGCGCGACCTGACGCCCCCCGAGTTATGGCCCGTGCGGTGCTGGCGCATGGCCGCGGCGGCGGCGCTGCCCTGCGGTGCGCGAATGGTCAACAGCGACAACCGGACGCTCAGCGGCGCGGGTGTCCGTTTCGAGACCGTGACGCTTCCTATTGAGCCCGACGAGCCGGAAAAGCCGCCCCTCCTCATGAGCAATGTGGCCGTTCTCGGCGGCGCTTACGACCGAGCCGCCAAGGACCGACCGCAGCTGGCATGGCTACCCGAAGAATTTCGCTTTCTCGACATCGGTGCTGGAGTTCCAAGCCGGATCGAGCCGTGAGGCTCTAACTAATTTCGCTGGACGAGTTCCAGAGGTAGACTTCTTAGGAATGGGACTTCCAAAAGAACTAGCTCCCCGCGCCCGTTTCCTGGATGCGCCAGAGAATCCGGAATTGGTGAGCTTCTACCACCTCTGGCGCAACAAACGCGGCCTGCGGCTGATGCCGTCGAAATCGGACTTCGATCCTGCCGAATTTACCGCCTTGCTGCCGGATGTCTTTATCATGCAGGTGGACGGGCCCTACACCGTGCGTCTCGTAGGGGAGCGGGTCGTGGAGTTCTTTGGCCGCACCACGAAGGGCCACCCCGCCGGGACATTCATGAGCGCCGAAGGCCGCGACGTGATGAAGCAGCTCATGGATTTTGTGGTCGAATGCCGTACCCCAATCTTTCGAGCAGGGGCAACTTACTGGTCGGAGTCCAAGCCGCATAAGCGGTTCGAGGCCTGCTTCCTGCCGCTCTCCTCCGACGACACGTCGGTTGATGCGATCATCGCGGCGGTTAAATTCGGCTGAAGCCGCCTCTAATTGTGGCCCGCACCTCGAGATTGGCGTCGCGCTTGCTCCAGGCGTGGACCTGCTTGCACACGGGACACAAGACGCCAATGGATCGAGCGTGCGCTCGATTCGCATTGACCCAAAATGCCTCGTCGCCCGTTACCGAAGAGTTCTCTAGCACAACACGAGTGACCACATGAGACCGCATACGCGCGGGAGCACGCTCTCTCGAGAGAGCGCGTTGTGCCCGAAGACGCGTCCCGCCAGACCCTGGACCCGTTGCGGTAGAGCTTCTCCACGCGAGGATCGGGAACGCCAAGCACGACTGCTACAGGCTCCGGCTCGCTAGGGCCTGCGGTCAACTAGCTCGTCGATCAGCGCCAGTAGCTCGCCGCGTCCAAACGGTTTGGAAAGGACTGCGTCGGCGCCGAGCTTCTTGGCGGCGGAAAGGTAACCGTTATCACGTCGTTCCGTTGTGCCGGACATCGCGATGATCTTCGCATCGCCCTTCCTTCGACGCATCTCTCTGATTGTCTCTATGCCTTCTTTGTTGGGCATGACGAGGTCGGTAATGACGAGGTCAGGGCTGTGGTGGCTAAATAGGGTCAAGCCTGTCTCTCCATCCTCCGCCTCGATAACGAAGTGGTTGGTGCGATCCAACATGCGGCGAACCAGCTCCCGCATCATCAGAACGTCGTCGATAACCAGTACGAGTGCCATGGGTAGTGGCCTCACGAATACAGATTCAAACCGCCGCAGCAGCAGGCAATTTTTCTTTATTCAGATCGTTCGTTCGCGGCGCGGGGCAGAAGGCCCTGACACAGCGTACCAGCGCTTCCCTGTCGATCGGCTTCAGGAGATGCGCGTCTGCCCCTAAGAGGCGCCCTTTCACGAAATCATCATCGACAGTTAGGAGAACCACTTTGATGGAGCGCAGCTGCGGGTCCTCGCGAATGAGCCGCAGAGCCTCCCACCCGTCGGGTTGCTGCATTCTTATATCAAGAATAATCGCCACCGGCAGGCACTCTCGCGCGCGGTTGATCCCTTCGGCGACGCTGCGACACAGAACTGGAACGACCGCCTCTTTCGAGAGGATGCGCCCGATCAAATCGAGCGCCGAAGCGTCGTCGTCGATCACAAGAATTGTGTTCTCCGCATCGCCTATAGTGCGAGCAGTGTTTTGTGGCGCCTCCTGCAGCGCGTTGGTCGCGGAATTGCACGCTAACCGCGCCTCCACGCGGATCGTGAAGCACGAACCGCGCCCCATCTCGCTTTCGACGCTGAGGTCGCCGCCCATCAGGCGGCAGAACCGATGACTGAGCGCCAAGCCCAAACCGGGACGATCACCATACTTGCTCGATGTCTCGGTGGGATCATTTCCGAAGCTGTCGAGGATGGTATTCATCCGGTCCGGACTGATTCCGCGTCCGGTATCGGCGACGGCGATGACAACCTGACGGCCATCGTTCGATGCGATCAAAGTGATCCGGCCGCCCTTCGCAAATTTCACGGCATTGCTCATAAGATTGTCAACGACACGCCGCAGCTTCTGCGCGTCGTTGACAACAGTGCCGAGATCTTTCTCATGCTTCACGCGGAATTCGACATTACTTTCCGCAGCAGGGCCTTCCCACTCCTTTGCAATGGACGCCAGCAACCGGGCAAGGTCGAATTTTTCGACGTGGAGGTCGGTCTTCTGGGCCTCGAGCTTGGAAAGGTCGAGAAGATCGTTGATCAACTCCAAAAGCGTCTTGCCGCCGTCATGGATCCGCCTCAGATCCTTGTTCTTGGAGTCGCCGGTATCCAATTCTTCCATTAGCATTTCGCTGTATCCGAGGATCGCGCTGAGCGGTGTCCTGAGTTCGTGACTCATCTTGGCGAGGAACTCAGATTTCGCGCGGCTGGCCCGCCCAGCCTCCTCGGTCGCCACGCGCAGCCGGTGGGTCGTCGCGAGGTGACGCTGGATCTCCGCCTCGAGCTCCGATTGCGACGAGACGATATTCGCGTAATAAAGCGCCATCATCGAGACGTAAATGCCGGCGCAGCAGGTCGAGACCATCCCGAGGCCCGAGAGCTCGCTGAGGGGGATCGTGCCGTTGTTGAAGCCATAGCGGACGTTGATAACGTTGACCACGGCAATATTGATGGCGATGAGGTACGAGACCATGATGCGCGTTTTGCGCGTCGGCAGATAGAAGAAGCCCAACAGCGGCACGGTTATCAGCCACGGCATAATGGGCGAGCTGATACCGCCATACTGGTAGCAGCCCCACAGAATGCAGAAGATCAGGTTCTGGATCGAAACGAGGGCCAAAGGCACGTACCAGCCCGTCAACTTGAGCACGAGCGGAAACGGCCAGAAAGCAGTGATGGCCCAAAAGAAGATCCACCAGGCCGTGTCGGGGCCGTGAATAAAGAGGATGTAGAGTGAAATGGTATGTCCGAGAAACGGGCCGAACAGATGGCTGAATAGGAACATCCGCGCGCCCTGAATGATCTCGGTATTGGTCTTGATCTTCGCGGGGATGAACCAATCGACGGCATTGAAGAGCCATCGAGATATCGTCTGCCGGTGCTTGTCCATTGCGAACTCCACGTCAGCCCTTTCGTCGACGCCCAGGTCAGTCATTCCCTCATGCGGCGACTGCGCGGGAGAGGCGGGTTGCATCCACCGACGCGTCGAGCGTTGCAGGCAAGCGAATGGTGAAGATCGAGCCGCGGCCCTCTGCGCTGCTCACGCTGATGTCGCCCTGCATCAGCTGGCACAGCCTTCGACTGAGTGCAAGCCCGAGACCCGTTCCGCCATACTTGCTCGCCGTCGACGCATCCGCCTGATTGAAGTCGGTGAACAGCTTCTCAATGTTGGCGGCGGAGATGCCGATACCCGTGTCTTCGACGGTAATCAGGATCTCGTCGCGCAGCGCGCCCCGCTGGCGCGCGATGCGCAGGATAACCACGCCATTGGTGGTGAACTTGCCAGCGTTGCTCAAGAGGTTGATCACCGCCTGCCGCAACCGCGTCTCGTCAGAGACGACGGTGCCTAGTTCGGCGCCTTGCTCGACAATGAATCGATTACCGTTCCGCTCGACGAGGCTGCGGCAGGTCGATGCGACGTCGATGACCAAGTCGTCCAGTTCGAACGCCGTTGCCTGCAACTCGATATCATCCGAATCGATCTTGGACATGTCGAGAACGTCGGTGACCAGAGACAAGAGGTGCCGCCCGGCGCTGTTGATCTTCTTGAGGTCCGTGATCTGCGAATCATTCCCGTCCGCAGAAGCGTCCTCGAGGAGCATCTCACTGTAGCCGATCACGGCATTGAGCGGCGTCCGCAGGTGATGGCTCATTTTCGCAAGAAACACCGATTTCGCCTCGTTGGCGCGTTCAGCCTTCTCCTTCGCATCGCGCATTCTTGCCATGGTGACCTGATGCCGGTCCGCCTCGCGCTTCAGGTCCGATTGCGCGGTGATGACGTTTGCGTAGTAGATCGCCATCATCGAGGTGTAGAGCGTCGCGGCGCATGCCGAGATCACGCCAACGCCGGAGAGCGCCGCGACGGGCACGAGCGTGGGAAATCCTCCGCCCAGGACATAGGCGGCGCAGAAGCCTGCCAGATTGACGGCGAAGATGCCGAGCACGACGAAGGGGCTCTTGCCCAGATAGAAGAAGCCCAGCAGCAGCGCTGTCAGAAACCACGGCAGGAACGGTGAGCTCACGCCGCCATAAAAATACGAGCCGAAGACACTGAGGAAGGTGAGATCGCAGACGGAGAAGAGCGCCGGCCAGGATAGGTGGCCGATTACTCTCATCGCAATCGGCAACATCGGAAACAAGCTGGCGAGCGCGCATAGGATCCAATACGGCACGCCGCGCATGGGATCCGCCCGATAGAGAAAGACGAGAATGACGGCGCCCAGGCACGGACCCAGCAAGTGGCTGATCACAAAGATGCGCGCTTGCCAAAGCGATCCCGTGTCGTGCCGCAGCTCGGGAGGAACGAACCAGTCGACCTTACGGAGGATTGCCTGGCTGATCATGGTCTTGCTCCGGTCCTGTCGTGCCTAGGCGACGTCCGCGAAAGGCCGAACCCGCTTTCCCGCCTCTCTGGCAGCGAGATAGTCCCGATAGTCGCTGCGCGCGACGGCGACAGCCGCGGTGAATCCTTCCACGAAGTCCGCTATGTTCTGGTGGGTGTGCCCGGGCATCACCTGCAGGCGGAAGCGCGCATTGCCCTTCGCCACTGCAGGGAATTCGACCATGTTGGCGACGCAGCCGAGGGCCGGAAGCTGCCGGCTCACCATGCGCGCCACGGCCTCGTCACCGACGACCACTGGCACGATAGCGGAGGGAATGCCGAGCAGTTGCAACCCCTCCATGTCCAGCATCTCGCGCAGAAGCATGGCGCGTTGCAGCATTTGCTCGCGCAGCTGGCGCCCCCGATCGGAGTGCACGATCTCGAAAGCCTTGCTGACTGTCGCCGCCTGAACCGGCGAGAGCGTGTTCGAGAACGTCGCCGAACAACCGTAGAATTTGAGATATTGCCGCACCGCTGGCGAATTGCACGAAACGAAGCCACCGTTTGACGCGAAGGTCTTGGAAAAGCTTCCCATGACGATATCGATCTTGCCGAGCATATTCTGCTCGCCGATGAACCCACGGCCGTCGGGACCGATGCAGCCAAGGTCATGGGCGACGTCGACGAGCAGCGTGGCATTGAACTCGCGGCACAGCCCCTGAAGCGCGGCGAGATCGGGCGTATCCGAATCCATCGAGAACAGGCTTTCCGTGACCACGAGAATCCCACATTCGGCGTTGCGGCTCCGGATACGCTGCAAATGGCGTCGCGCGGACTCAAGGTTCAAATGGCCGTGCAAATGGACATTCTGCGTCGCCGACATGGCCCCTTCCTGCAGACAGGCATGCGAGAGACCGTCCATGACGACATGGTCGTCGGGCCGCACCAACCCTTTGATCACCCCATAACCGGCCGCCCAGCCGGTCGGGTAAAGAACGGTGTGCTGCATGTGCAGAAACTCGGAGATCGTCTCCTCGAGCTTCAGCGAGTACTTGGTGTTTCCGGCGAGAGCGGAAGAGCCGGCGCTGTGGACGCCATACTCGTCGATGACCGCCTTGGCCGTGCTCTTGATCTCGAGGTCGGAGGACAGTCCCAAATAATCTTGCGAAGCGAAATTGATGCCGCGATAGCTGGGTCCGGTCTCATCTTTCGCCGCACAGACGGCCAACGGCGCTTCCTCGGTCGACTTCGAATAAGACCACAGCCCATGCTGGCGGCGGGTTTCTTGCCACCGGTAGAAGTCCTCGACGCGGACCAGGAGATAGGGGCCCTTCAGGTCGCGAAAATCGCGCATGCTGCCGGCCAAAGCTTGCGCCGGAGTGCTCTCAAAGGAGTTCGAAGACATCGGCTCTCCTCCGTGCCAACCCAAACAACACGGGGCGAATATCTCAATAACAAATGAAGAAGAGATGAATTATAAAATATCAGTAAAATGCTTCGCAACTACTTCTAAAATCTTCGCTGCTAATTTTACTCTATTTACTGCAATAAACCGAAAATTAAACTTTCAGAGCAACTATCCCGACGAATTCGAGCAATTGGTCAAGCTGATCTCTGTCCCGCGGCACGCCCCACCCATTCCAATCCCGAGGTATGACCGCCCATGCCTAAGATCCTGCTCGTCGAAGACAACGAGATGAATCGCGACATGCTGGGCCGACGGCTGCAGCGCCATGGCTTCGAGCTTTGTTTCGCCGTCGATGCGCCAAGCGGCATCTCCATGGCGAGCACAGAACGGCCCGATCTCATCCTCATGGATATCGCGCTAGGAGAGATGGACGGCTGGGAAGCGACGCGCCGCATCAAATCGAACGCGGCGACCGCCAGGATTCCGATCATTGCACTTACCGCCCATGCGCTGGCGAGCGATCGCGACAAGAGCGTCGAGGTCGGCTGTGCTGATTTCGACACGAAGCCGGTCGACATGCCCCGCCTTCTGGGCAAAATCAGCGCCTGTTTTGCAAAGCAGGCTTAGCCTCGGTTCATATCGGTCGAACGAGAGTCGACGATGTACCCATCATAGCCGGCCTATTCGGGTCCTGGAGCGGCACGAGCAACGATTGCGCCGCATACGTCACGCTCACTTCAACCCGGTTAGTCCTCTTGGACGAAATGATGGGGGTCCGGGTCAGTCAGGGCCGTCAACGTCTCCAATCGCACGCCAAACCAGCTCTCGAAGGGACTGGCCGTGCGCTTTGGATACAAAAATATAAACTGATTTTTAGCCGGACTCATGTTTTCTCTGTCTCTCGTGGCTCGGAGGAACTGGTGTGATGGCCGCATCCGCTGACGTCCGTAGCGTCTTGCGTCGGGTCGCCGAACATGCCGGCCGGCTGGGTATAGATATTTGTGACATCGCCGGCGAGATCGATGGCACCGTGACTCGCGTAGAGCACAGTGCGAAGCTTTCATCTGAGCTGCGAAACGAGGCTGAAGACACCAATGCCGACAACGAGCGCATCGCTGCCGCTGCGCACCACGCGCACGAGGTGGCCAACAAGGCGAGCACCGAACTGAGGACTTCTAGTACCGCGGTTGCCGCTTCTCTCGACGGAATCCGAAGACTTGTGGACGGCGTCGGCAATATCGGGGTGCAGATCGAAGCCCTGCGCCGGTCATTGGGGGACGTTGGGAAGGTTGCAGACCAAATCGCGACCATCGCGGGGCAGACAAATTTGCTCGCCCTTAACGCTACGATCGAAGCGGCGCGGGCCGGGGCGGCGGGGCGCGGGTTCGCCGTGGTCGCTAGCGAGGTGAAGGCGCTGGCAGTCCAGACCCAGCAAGCAACCAAGCAGATAGCAAGCACGCTGCAAGCGCTGACGCAGCAAGCTGACCGACTTATCGCCGACGGAGCGGCGAACGTCCGCGATGCGCAAACCGCGCGTTCCGGCGCTACGGCGATCGGGCACGTGATCGAGAGCGCCGACCGCGCCATCACTGAGCTCGACGGCGAGGCCGGTCGAATCGCCGAAGCCACGCAGATGATCGGAACGACGTGCGCGTCGCTTTTGGCGCGCGTTGACGAGCTTGCAAATGGAATAAGCGAGTCGAATAGCAGCCTCGACACGGCGAAGGCCCATGTCCACAACCTGCTTTCGGTGAGCGAATCTCTCATCGGGCTGATCGCGGCTAGCGACATCGAGACGGCCGACACGCCATTCATAAAGGCGACAAGGGAGGGTGCCGAGCGAATTGGCGCTATGTTCGCGTCGGCAATCACGAAAGGAGAAATTGCGTCAGCCGATCTCTTCGATCACGACTATCAGACGATCCCCAACACGAATCCTCAACAGTTCATGGCACGGTTTACGCTCTTTACCGACCGCGTGTTGCCCGGCGTCCAAGAGCCGATTCTCGCGCTCGATCCGCGCGTGGTGTTCTGCGCAGCCCTCGACATTAACGGCTATCTTCCGACCCACAACGTGAAATTTTCCGAACCGCAGGGGAATGACCCTGTCTGGAATGTGGCGAACTGTCGAAATCGCCGCATCTTCGATGATCGAGCGGGTCTTGCGGCAGCCCGCAATACTGCGCCCTTCCTGCTGCAGACTTATCGTCGCGATATGGGTGGTGGGCAATTTGTGCTGATGAAGGACGCTTCAGCACCCATCTTTGTACATGGTCGCCACTGGGGCAACTTGCGCATGGGCTATCAGGCTTAGAGCCCGCGGCTCACACTTGGCTCCGGTTCTGGGCGCCGCGGTTGATACCGTTCATTCCGTTGCAAAGTGCGTCGGCCCAAATCCTACCGATCGCGTTTTTTGAAACTGGCTGCACCAAAAATGCCATTAACAGTTTCTCGGTCGTCCGACAGCGGCATTAAGATCGCTCGATACTGCACGGAGGTTCCAAGATGGGCGGTCGCGCCCTCGATAACGACCGGGGCAGCGTCGGCAATACAGCGGTCTAGATGCTTGATCATGTCGGCGAGCACCGTCCCGTCTGGACAATCGGCAATAGAGGCTCCGTCCAAGCATTGTCCCGGCGCGACTAGATTGGCGCCGACCACGGAGAAATTGAAGCGCTCCTTCTCAGGATTGAGTATTAACATCACGCAATTGGCCCAGTCGTTGCCGACCAGCCACGGGTCAATGTTGTCTCTGCTCGGAAAGCGCTGAGCGATAGCCATTTCCGTCCAATGATGCAGGATTCGGAGAATCAAGCGGCGCTCATCCAACGGATTTCGCACGGCGCGCGGCGCTGGCGTTAACACGGCACCGGCCGACGAGCGGCCCGAGCCCCTCTCCATCTCGATCGCAGCCGACTCCATTTCAGCTGCCAGGTTCAGCAGTTCTGTCGAAATCGAGCCGTGAAGTGCGTCGGCTAACTCGCGAAACCGCCCGGCCTTGGCGCGTAAATAAATCGCGTGCTCTGATGGACGCCGCATGAAGGTGTCATTCTCCTCTAGAAACGCATGTACATCGCTTTAGCGCAGCACCACACGAGCTAGTTTGAAAAGCGGACAGGGCCGCGATCACTCGAGCGTCCCGCTTGGCGCCTGCGGCGTGTGGCCGGCCCACGCGTCACGCCGTCTCTGCCGCCTGACACCGATCGCGGAAAAGAAAGACCAAGCGGCAGCAACGGAGCAGCCTGCATATCGGACAAAACCGCGTGAAGAGGTTATCTGAACCGCAATTGCGATGTGGCGGTGGCGACGGCTGTCGTCGAGCTGGTGGTGGCACCAGCATAGACCGCGGTACCGCCGTCGAAACTTTCCCACTCGGCGTGAGCGGTGCTGAACGAAGCAAAACCAATAAGCTGGGTGATGTCGAGCAGCATCTTCATGGTTGCCCCCTCGATCGCGTGAAAAAACTATTCCAGAATCGCAACGTTGACAATGACCGTCACGCAAGCGCAAGCAAGTTGACGAGCTTTGGCGGGGAGCTTCGCGGTCGGCACGCGTCCATCGGGGGCTGAGAATCCACGCCCGAGGGATCAGACGAGCGCACGGGTCACGCTACCGGCCTATCAACAGTAGTTGACTCGCGCGAACAATTAGCTTCGGTTACCCGCATCTCTTCTGTGCGCCAGCGGCGCGCGACGCGGACACGCCCTGTGCTTGAGACGGCCGAGCCATCCTCTGAGACGTGTTGCCTGTGCCAGGTCGGATGGACGCGTATGCGCTCGCTTGATGACCCAGGCAGGCGCCCCGCTATGCAGCCAAGCGTCGAAGTGGCTAGGCTTTGGAGCCGCGGCAGTCGGAGCCGAAGGTGGTTGGTTTGCCGGCCTTGTACGTCAACGATAAAGCTTAACGGCCTTTTCACTCTCGCGAGATAATATCTCAATCTTCTGCAATTTTTTGGCGTGTGCCAAACATGTCGTCCAGCCTCGACGTGCGGGCCTCAGGGCTCGCACGGCAAACCATGAAGTCGCCAGGGGAAATTCTGCGCGTCCTGGATCTGCATGAGCGTTGGACGCGCAGTCAACCCGGCGGGGTCCGTGCCGACCTGACGCTGCAAGACCTGTCAAGCGTCAATCTTCCGAACATCAACCTCCGAGGCGCCAAGCTCACGGGCTGCAATCTTTCTCGAAGCCGATTGATAGGGGCTGATCTTGGCTCCTGCGACCTGTTCTCCGCCGATCTCAGCGAGGCGGATCTAACCGATGCCAATCTGGCCGACTCTGATCTCCGCGGCGTTCGGCTCCGCAAAGCCAATCTGACGCGCGCCAAGCTTACGGGCGTCGACCTTCGTATGGGCTCGCTGCTCACGCCTTCTGCCAGTGGTGCGGTAACTTTCCTCCGCGCGGATCTCGGCCATGTCGATTTATCCAATGCCAATCTCCGCAATGCGAATCTCGCAGCTGCGAATTTTGATGCCGCGACGCTCCTCGCTGCAGACCTCACCGAAGCTAATTTGACCGGCGCCCAGCTTACCCGAACCAATCTCGCAGGTGCTGTTCTGCAGAGAGCACGGCTCGTCGAGGCCGACCTCACCAACGCCAATCTTACAAATGCCAATCTCCACGGCGTCGATCTGACGGATGCCCTGGTGCAGGGCGCCAACCTTGGAGGAGCCGACTTCACGCAAGCGAAGATAGATGGGGTCGATTTCTCTCACTCGAATCTTGCCGGCGCCAAGATCACACTGTCCATCAGCAGTTTGGCGCAGGATCTCCAGGACGTCATCCGCGAGCATCTCGTTTGGGCCGACACGCAAGGGCAACGCGGCCGGCGCGCTGATCTCTTTCGCCGCAGCTTGGCGCGGATCGATTTCTCGGGTGTGGACCTCAGCGGCGCCAGCCTCGTTGAATGCAAGCTCAGCGGTTCGGTTCTATCCAGCGCAAAACTGATCATGGCCAACATGTCGGGCGCCGATCTTATCCGCGCCAACCTGTCCCGGTGCATACTTGACGGCGTAAATCTGTCATCTGCCGATTTGACCGAAGCCAATCTTGTTGGAGCGCAGCTCAGCTCAGTCGAGATCCGCGGCGCCGACGGAAAACCTACCGGGCGATTCTGGCCGGCAAACCTTTCGCAAGCCTGTCTCAAGGGGGCTGAGCTCTCGGGCGCCAATCTGAGAATGGCGAACCTTGATGGTGCGGATCTGAGCGGCGCTGATCTGCGCGGCGCTATCCTTGCGGAGGCAAATCTTAACGGCGCCAATCTGGATGGCGCCAATCTAGACGGCGCAAAGCTGCCCGCCTAAGCCTGTGAGAGCGTGGAACACAGTAGCTGGGGCAGTTCCCGAGCTTCCGATGAAGATGCTTTTCGTCATAGAGGGAGGCTCCGGCTTCAAAGCTGAGTTACTTGCGGGGCCGCGTTCCGGCTCAGTGCACCCTCGATTTCCGCAGCCTTGGCCTCGTACTCAGCTGCAAGTTCTAGGAGCTCCTCTGCTATCTGTTCTGTTGGGAGGGTACGGCCGATGCGGAGACATAGTTCAGCTTGAGCTCGGTAAAAGGAAGAGAGCATCACTTCATTCCCACAACTGTTGGCGTGATCATCAGCCTTCCGATGCAGATGGCTGTCGCACCGAAAAACTTTTCATTCCGTTTCGATCTATCCATAGGTGACCTGATGCTCTGTCCAAGAGTCCGCGCGGCACTTCGAGGGCCGCGAGGACTTCAGTCTAGGCTTAAGGGCCGTTCGCAAGCCAAAACGCCGCACATCAAAACGAATTACGGCATTAATGATAAGAAGAAGAGCAGCGACTTTTATTCAAATCCGCCTTACTCGAGTAAGGATCATTTATAGTTGGTCGTGCGGATCGCGCGAGCGGTCCGGGGATTAAATCGAGCTGCAATGAGAGCGTGCTGATGGGACTCACTCACCCTGAGACGTAATGCTGACGCTCCAGTTACTGCTGGATTAAGTCTTTCTTGACCAAACCGTGGGACAATTAGTGGGTCTACTGTGGGAAGTGTGATGCCGATGCAGCGTTGGCTGTCGATCAGTACTTTGCTCCAGGTCATCACCGGGATCATGGCTATGGCCCTGGTGGTTACGTTCGGGATCGCGGCGGAACAGGCGCTTGAGCAGCGCGCGCTCGCCGCACGCGTTGAGGCGGTCGCCAGCATCTCGCGCGACCTCTTTACGACGATGCAGAACCTGAGGGTCGAGCGCGGAACGGTGAACACGGCGCTGTCGACACCCGAACGGATCGATGCCGAGACGCAGTCCGACATCGCGGCGCTGCGTGCCAAGTCGGAGGCCGCGCTCGAAGCAGCCCTGCCAAAGCTCGCCCGGTCGGATATTCCCGACAAGGTCGAGGCCGCGGGCGCGCTGCGCAGCAGCCGCGAAGCGCTCGCAGCGCAGCGCAGCGAGACCGATGCCGCAACGGCGGAGCCGAAGGACAAGCGACCGACCGAGATTCGGAAGAGCTGGGTCGCTGCCGTCGGCAAGTTGGTGGACGCGATCGATAAGCTCTCCGACCGGCTGTCGAACGATATCAATCTGAGCGACCCCTTCATCACCGAGATGATGAAGATCAAGCAGCTCGGTTGGGCCTTGCGCGACGCGGCCGGCACCGACCGTCTCATGGTGGGTCAGGCGATCGCCGATGGCAAAGGCGTTTCCGCCGCGCAGCAGCTCAAACTCGCTGTCTTGGCAGGACGCATGGCGGTGGCCTGGACAGCGATCGAAGAAGATGCACGCGCGCCCGGCACGCCGGAGCCGCTCAGCGCCGCCGTCGAGCAGGCAAAGCAGAGCTACTTCGTCACGCTGGGCGAGAAGCGCGACGCGATCATCGCCGACCTGCTTGCCGGCAAGCCGGCACCGATCTCCGGCGGGCAATGGGTGAAGCTGTCAAACCCTGGACTCGAGAGCCTGATCAACGTCGCCAACGTCGCATTCGATTTGGCGAAGAGCCATGCCGAGGAGCAAGCCGCGGTGGCGCTGCGCCGCTCTGTCGCCCAGATCGCCTTGACTTTGATCTTCCTCGGCTTTGGCGCGATGACGACGTTGTTCGTGCGCCGGCGCATCGCCTGGCCAATGGCGCGGATCACGCAGGCGATGCGCGTCGTCGCCGCGGGCCATGTCGAGCGCGAGATCGAGTTTGCCGGCCGTGCCGATGAGATCGGCGAACTGGCGCGGGCGCTCGCGGTCTTCCGCGACAACGCCCGCGAGAAGGCGCGGGTCGAGGCAGCACGCGATGAGGAGCAGCGCCGCAAGGAGCAGCGCCAGCAGAACGTCGAGCGGCAGATCGAGCATTTCGAAGGCTCGGTCGGCAACTTGCTGGAGGAGCTCGGGCACGCCGCGGTGGCGATGCGCAGTACCTCCGAGGGCATGTCGTCGACGGCGGAGCAGACCGGCCAGCAAGCGAGCGCCGTCAACCAAGCGGCGCACGAGGCCAGCGCCAACGTCCAAACCGTGGCGACCGCGTCGGAAGAGCTCGCCGCGTCGATTGCCGAGATCGGCCGACAGGTCGCCCAAGCCGAGCGGATCGCCGGCAACGCGGTGGCGCAGGCAAAGGACAGCGACACCAGTGTGCAGGGCCTTGCCGACGCGGCGCAACGTATCGGCGAGGTGGTGCAACTCATCAACGACATCGCCAGTCAGACCAATCTGTTGGCGCTCAACGCGACGATCGAAGCGGCACGCGCGGGAGAGGCCGGGAAGGGCTTTGCCGTGGTCGCGAGCGAGGTCAAGTCGCTGGCGGTGCAGACCGGCAGGGCGACCGAGGACATTGCCGCGCAGGTGGCGGCGATCCAGTCGGCGACCAAAGGCGCCGTCGATGCGATCCG
>Ga0335074_10006726_pt1 | contig 15933 bp, 13 predicted proteins | sample Lox_Sample_23_FD_206715 | JGI IMG/M metagenome (GOLD analysis project Ga0335074, IMG submission 206715) | Soil microbial communities from Loxahatchee National Wildlife Refuge, Florida, United States - Lox_Sample_2.3 | ecosystem: Environmental > Terrestrial > Soil > Wetlands | place: USA... | reverse complement strand
GAGGGTCCGCAAGAAGGCCCTGACCCACCTGCTGGACTGCGTCGACATCATGGACGCGACCGGGTCGCGGGACCTGAAGCTGTGGTTCGCCGACGGCACCAACTATCCCGGCCAGGACGACATCGCAGCCCGGCAGGACCGGCTGGCCGAAGCGCTCCGGGCGGTCTACGAGCGGCTGGGCGCGGGCCAGCGGATGCTGCTGGAGTACAAGCTGTTCGAGCCGTCCTTCTACACCACCGACGTGCCGGACTGGGGAACGAGCCTGCTGCACTGCACGGCGCTGGGCCCCCAGGCCCAGGTCGTGGTGGACACCGGACACCACGCGCCGGGCACGAACATTGAGTTCATCGTCGCTCTCCTGCTGCGCGCGAGCCGGCTCGGCGGTTTTGACTTCAACAGTCGCTTCTACGCCGACGACGACCTCATGGTCGGCGCCGCCGACCCGTTCCAGCTGTTCCGCATCATGCACGAGGTGGTCAAGGCCGGCGCGCTGCGGCCCGCGGCCGGCGTGGCGTTCATGCTCGACCAGTGCCACAACATCGAGCCGAAGATTCCCGCCCAGATCCGCTCGGTCATGAACGTCCAGGAAGCGGTGGCCAAGGCCCTGCTCGTTGACGCCGTGGCTCTCACTGAGGCCCAGCAAGCCGGGGACGTCCTGGCCGCCAACGCCGCCCTGATGGACGCCTACAACACCGACGTCCGGCCACTGCTCGCCGAACTGCGGGAGGATATGGGCCTGGATCCCGATCCGGTGGCCGCCTACCAAGGATCCGGCTACGCGCAGAAGATAGTGGCGGAACGAACCGGCGGAGCCCCGGCGGGATGGGGAGCGTGAACGGTGACGGTGGTCGATGAGCTGATCGCGCGGTCGAACCGGCTCGGCTCGGACCCGCGGAACACGAACTACGCCGGCGGCAACACCTCGGCCAAGGGCGCCGCGGTCGATCCGGTAACCGGCGGGGAGGTCGGCCTGCTGTGGGTCAAGGGCTCCGGCGGCGACCTGGGCACGCTGCGGCCCGACGGGCTGGCGGTGCTGCGGCTGGACCGGCTGCGCGCGCTGGTCAACGTGTATCCCGGGGTGGACCGGGAGGACGAGATGGTGGCGGCGTTCGACTTCTGCCTGCATGGCCTGGGCGGGGGGGCGCCCTCGATCGACACCGCGATGCACGGGCTGGTGGACGCCCCGCACGTGGACCACCTGCACCCGGACTCCGGGATCGCGCTGGCCACCGCGGCGGACGGGGAGAAGCTGACCGCCGAGTGCTTCGGCGACCGGGTGGCGTGGGTGCCGTGGCGGCGCCCGGGCTTCCAGCTCGGCCTGGACATCGCGGCCATCGCCGCGGCCAACCCGCGGGCGATCGGGGTCATCCTCGGCGGGCACGGCATCACCGCGTGGGGCGCGACCAGCGATGAGTGCGAGGCGCGCTCGCTGGAGATCATCCGGACCGCGGCGGAGTTCATCGCCGAGCGCGGCCGCCCGGCGCCGTTCGGTCCGGTGACCTGCGAACCGCTGCCCGAGGCGCAGCGGCGCGCCCGCGCCGCCGAACTGGCCCCGGTCATCCGCGGCCTGGCCAGCACCGACCGGCCGCAGGTCGGCCACTACACCGACAGCGAGGTCGTGCTCGACTTCCTGGCCCGGGCCGAGCATCCGCGGCTGGCCGCGCTGGGCACGTCGTGCCCGGACCACTTCCTGCGCACCAAGGTCCGCCCGATGGTGCTGGACCTGCCGCCGTACGCCGCGCTGGCCGACGTGGTGGCCCGGCTGCGCGAACTGCACGCGGCCTACCGCGCCGACTACGCCGCCTACTACCATCGGCACGCCGGCCCGGACTCGCCGCCCATGCGCGGCGCGGACCCGGCCATCGTGCTGGTGCCGGGCATCGGCATGTTCAGCTACGGCGCGAACAAGCAGACCGCCCGGGTGGCCGGGGAGTTCTACGTCAACGCGATCAACGTGATGCGCGGCGCCGAGGCGCTGTCGACGTACTCCCCCATCGACGAGGCCGAGAAGTTCCGGATCGAGTACTGGGCGCTGGAAGAGGCCAAACTCCGGCGTATGCCCAAACCCAAGCCGCTGGCCACGCGGATCGCCCTGGTCACCGGGGCCGGGTCGGGGATCGGCCGGGCCATCGCGATGCGGCTGGCCGCCGAGGGCGCGTGCGTGGTGGTGGCCGACCGGGACGCGGACCGCGCCGCGGCGGTGGCGGCCGAGATCGGAACCTCGGATGTGGCGGTGCCGTTCACCGCCGATGTGACCGACGAGGAGCAGGTGGCGGCGGCCGTGGCCGCGGCGGCGCTGGCCTTCGGCGGGGTGGACCTGGTGGTTAACAACGCCGGCCTGTCGATTTCCAAGCCCCTGCTGGAGACCACGACCGCGGACTGGGACGTCCAGCACGACGTCATGGCGCGCGGGTCCTTCCTGGTTTCCCGCGAGGCGGCCCGGGCCATGCGGGCCCAGGGCCTGGGCGGCGACATCGTCTACATCTGCAGCAAGAACAGCGTGGTCGCCGGGCCGGCCAACGTGGCCTACGGTGCGGCCAAGGCCGACCAGGCGCATCAGGTCCGGCTGCTGGCCGCCGAGCTGGGCGGCGACGGAATCCGGGTCAACGGCATCAACCCCGACGGCGTGGTGCGCGGTTCGGGGATCTTCGCCGGCGGCTGGGGCGCCCAGCGCGCCGCGGTCTACGGCGTGGCCGAACAGGACCTGGGCGCCTACTACGCCCAGCGCACCCTGCTGAAAAAAGAGGTGCTCCCCGAGCATGTCGCCGCCGCGGTGTTCGCGCTGACCGGCGGCGACCTGTCCCAGACCACCGGGCTGCACATCCCGGTCGACTCCGGGGTCGCCGCCGGGTTCCTGCGGTGAGCGAGGTCCGGGTCGCGGCCGTCGACCTGGGTGCCTCCAGCGGGCGGGTGGTCATCGGATTCGGAACGGAACGTGGTTTCAGCCTCCGCGAGGTGCACCGCTTCCCCAACCAGCCCAGAACGGTGCGCGGCGTGCTGCGCTGGGACGCCCGCGCGCTGCTGGCCGGGATCCGCGAGGGGCTGCGGATGGCCGGGCCGGTCGACGCGGTGTCCGTGGACGGGTGGGCGGTGGACTACGCGCTGCTCGACGACGACGGTGAGCTGATCGCCGATCCGGCGTGCTACCGGGACCCGCGGGCCGGGCCGCCGTTCGCCGCGGTCACCGGCGGTGGCGTGAACGGGATGGACGCGGCGCGGCTGTACCAGGCCACCGGGATCGCCGCGCAGCCGATCAACACGGTGTTCCAGCTCATGGCCGACCGCGACCTGGACCGGGCCCGGCACGCGCTGCTCGTGCCGGACCTGATGACGTACTGGCTGTCCGGCCAGCTCGGCACCGAGCTGACCAACGCCTCGACCACCGGGCTGCTCGACACCCGGGTAATGAAGTGGGCTGACCAGGTGGGTGAAGCCCTGTCCGTTCCGTATCAATTGTTTCCCCGCCTGCGGCCGGCTGGCGAGGTGGCCGGGCCCGCCGGTGCGGACCTGGGTCTGGCGCGCCCGCCGCAGGTGATCATCGGGCCGTCGCACGACACCGCCGCCGCGGTGGCCGGGGTGCCGGCCGCCGGCGAGGGGTTCGCGTTCGTCTGCACCGGGACGTGGGCGCTGGTGGGCGTCGAGCTGCCGGCGCCGGTCATCACCGAGGCGGGCCGGCGGGCCGGGTTCAGCAACGAGGCCGGCGTCGACGGGACCACCCGGTTCCTGCGCAACGTGACCGGGTTCTGGCTGCTGCAGGAGTGCGCCAGGGAATGGCGGCGGGCCGACCTGGACGAGCTGACCCGCGTGGCCGGGCAGGTCCGCGGGCTGCGGGCGCTGATTGACGTGCAGGATCCGGTGTTCCTGCCGCACGGCGGGATGGCCCGGCGGATCGTCGAGGCGTGCCAGCGTGCCACGGGGGTGGTCCTGTCCGGCGAGGCGGAGATCGTGCGGTGCATCCTGGACAGCATGGCGGTGGCGATCAGGCACGCGGTCCGCGACGCGGTCCGGCTGACCGGCCGGCCGGTGCGCACGGTCCACGTGGTCGGGGGCGGCGTGGCCAACCCGCCGTTCTGCCAGCTGGTGGCGGACGCCTGCCGGCTGCCCGTGGTGGCCGGGCCGGTCGAGGCGGCCTGCTGGGGTAACGCGCTGACCCAGGCCCGGGCGCTGGGCGCGGCGGGCGGATCGCTGCCCGAGCTGCGGTCCCTGGTCCGGGAGGCCGTCCGCCTGACCGGTTACCAGCCGGGCGGCTCGGACCGGGAGTGGGACCGCGCGGAGGAGATCGTGCTGGCCAGCCGGTTATCCCGGGCGGGCACTGCCCCGCACGACGACCCGCCAGGCGGGCGGGTCCTGGTCGGCTGGCGGACGGTGGCCGAGGGCGATGCGGGCGCAGCGGCGGCCCTGGTCGCGCAGTGATTGCCAGACCGTGGTCAGGCCCGCATCGGCGGCGGTCTCGCTGTCGTCCCACCCGGTGACCGAGACGGCGGCGGGCACGGCCACGCCGGCCCGGGCCGCGGCACGAAGCGCGCCCAGGGCGAGCTCGTCGCTCATCGCGGCGATCGCGTCCGGGGGGTCGTCGCCGCGGAGCAGTTCGCCGGCGAAGGCTTCACCGAGGGCGGTGGCGTTGGCCGCGCACACGGCAACCCGCAGGTCGTCGGCGGCGCCGCCGGCCTGGCGCCAGGCGCCGAGGTAGCCCTCCCACCGGTGCCTGGTCAGCGTGTAGGTCACGGCCGGGCCCGGCGCGCCGGCGAGCAGCGCCGGGGCGCGGTCCCGGTTGACCGGGAAGCTGAGCACGACCGGCCGTTCGGCATCGGTGAAGGCGAGCCGGCCGATCGCCGCGGCGGCGGCCCGGTCGTCGATGCCGACCACGGGCACCCCGGCCCGGCCCGGTCCGCCGTGCACGACCGCGGGCAGCCGGCTGGCCGCCACGGCGTCCAGGACCGGGTCGTCGTCGCTGGTGGTCCACACGATGAACCCGTCCACCACCGTCTCGGCCACCCGCTGCACGTCGGTGGCGGCCCCGGTGGTCGGGACCAGGGTGAGGCCGATGCCCTCGGCCGCGCAGACCTCCGCGACGCCGGCCAGGAAGCGGGCCGCCTGCGGGTCGTCGAAGGCGTAGGTCAGCCGCTCGCCGAGGACCACACCGAGGCTGCCGGCCCGGCCCCGGCGCAGCGACCGGGCGCCGGGATGCGGACCGGGATAGCCCAGCCGCTCCGCCGCCGCCCGGACCTTCGCCGCGGTCGCGGGCGCCACCCGGTCGGGCTGGGAGTAGACGTAGGACGCGGTCATGGCCGACACCCCGGCCGCGTCGGCGACCTGCCGCAGCGTCGGGCGGCTTCGTTGCTGGACCACCCTGACACTGTATCTGTGTATCGATATACACTGGGCCTTGTGTATCGATACGCAAACCGGCGCGTGGCGCGTCCCGGGGCTTCGGGTCCCCCGGCCGAGGGTTCCCGTGGTCGGGGCGGGGCGTTCCGGGACGGGCCGACGCTGCTGTGCTACGGGGCGCTGGCCAGCTACGCGTTCTGGCTGTATGCGTACGGGCCCGCGCTGGCCCTGCTGCAGGCCCAACTGCGGTTCTCCGACACCCTGCTCGGCGTGTACTCGGCGCTGTGGTCGGCCGGCGCGGCCCTGGCCGGGGTGAGCTTCGCCCCGGTCGCGCGCCGGCTGCCCCGCGCGGCGGTGCTGTGGTCCTCGGCGGCAGGCGCCACCGCCGGAGCGGTCCTGTTCACCGCGGCCCGCACCGTCGGCCTCACCCTCGCGGGCGTCGTGATCCTCGGCTTCGCCGGCACCATCATGCTCACCTGCATCCAGGCGATCCTGTCCGACCGGCACGGCGACCAGCGCGACCGCGCGCTGACCGAAGCCAACGTGGGCGCGGCCGCGTGCGCGGTGCTCGCCCCGCTTCTCCTTGGCCTGTTCCAGGCCACGCCGCTCGGCTGGCGCGCGGCGCTGGGCCTGCCCGTGCTCGCCCTGGCCGGCCTCTACCTGCGCTACCGGCATGAGCCGCTGCCCGCGGCGCCGCCCCGGCGCGTCGCCGGCCGCCCGGAACGGCTGTCGCCGTCCTGCTGGCTGCTGGCCGGCATGGTCGCGGTCGGCATCGCCATCGAGTTCTGCCTGATCTACTTCGGGGCCGAGGCGCTCGCCGCGACCGGGCTGGGCACCGCCCAGGCCGCTACCGCGATGAGCAGCTTCTACCTCGGCATCCTCGGCGCCCGCGTCGGCGGCGCGTATCTCACCCGCCGCGCCGGGCGGGCCGTCCCGCTCCTGTACGTATCCCTGGCCGTCACCGCGGCCGGGTTCGGCCTGTTCTGGCTGGCCGGCCAGCCCGTCCTGGCCATCGTCGGGCTCTTCATCTGCGGGCTCGGCGTGGCCAACCTCTACCCGCTCTCACTGGCCCTCACCCTGGCCGCCGCGGCCGGGAACGGCGACACCGCGAACGCCCGCATCCAGCTGCTCGGCGGCGTGCTCGTCACCGCCGCCCCCTACCTGCTCGGCAGCCTCGCCGACCGGCTCGGACTGCACGCCGCGTTCACCATCGAGCCGGTCCTCATCGCGGCCGCTACGCTGCTGCTCCTGGCCGGGCTCCGGCTCGCGCGGCCGCGGCTCATGACGGGCGGCGCGCGGCCACCCACCGGAACGTGTTCGTCAGCGTCACCACGCCGGCCCGCGGGTCCTGGAACGGCCTGAGGGCGTGGTTCAGGACGTCGCGGACCTTATCCTCGCCGGCCGCCTGGCTGGCCCGGGCGCCGCCCGCGGAGCAGAGCAGCGCTTTTACCGCGTCGTCCATGGTCGCGTAGCGCCAGTGGCAGGCGACCTCGCCGTGTCCGGCCAGGTCCAGGCCGGCGTCGGCCAGCGCCGCTTCCAGGTTGCCCGGGGCCGACAGGGCGTACGGGGCGTGGTCGGCCGCCTGCTCGGGCGGGATGAGCGCGCTCATGGCCTCGTGCACGACCGTGCCCTGGGAGCGTTCGGGCGCGGCGAACAGGCTGGCCACCACGAGCCCGCCCGGGCGGGTGACGCGGGCCGCCTCGCGCAGCGCCCGGCGCGGATCGCCGACGAACTGGAACGCGTTGACGCCGGTCACCGTGTCGAACGCTGCATCTGGGTAGGGCAGCGACTCCATGTCGCCCTCGCGCAGGTCGGCGCCGGGGAGGCGCTCGCGGGCGACCTGGAGCAGGCCGGGGCTGATATCCAGGCCGCTGGGCTGCGCGCCGCGCCGCCGGGCCAGCAGGAGGGTGAGGCCGGAGCCGCAGCCGACGTCGAGCAGGCGGGTGCCCGGGCTCACCTCGGCCGCGTCGAGGACGGCCTCGAACAGCGGCCGGTTATGCGCCTCGGCCAGGTCCGCCCAGGCCCCCGGGTCGGTGCCCCACAGGCGGCGCTGGACCTGCGCGGCGGCGGTGACCGGAGTGATGTTCTGGTTGAGCCGGAAGACGTTGCCCGGGTCGTAGACCGCCTTGACCTGCTGCAGCCGGTCGATCGTGCGGCCGTAGGCACTTTCCGTCCCGGCCTCGTCGTCGTCGCCCATGAAGTTGACGTAGGTGCCTTCGGTCAGGAAGGGCTTCGCGGCGGCGTAGGTCCCGCGCGCCCAGGCGATCTCGCGCTCGTCGTCGGCGGCGTCGCGCCAGGTGGCCGGGATGTTGATCAGCCAGCGGGCCTGGCGGAACGCGAAGGCGGTCGCGTCGCGGTCGACCCTGGCGATGGCCCCGCCCAGCGCGAGCAGCTCGACCTGGGAGATCGGGGACTGCAGGAGCCCGGCGCGCTCGATCAGGACGTCGATCAGCCCGTCGGACAGGTCGTCGGCGAAGCCGGCCTTGATGTAGGTGCGCAGGCCGTGGGCGAACAGGTCGTCGGTGATCGTCTGCATGAAACCGAACGGCACGACCGACAGGTCGCTGGCCGCCGGTTCCAGCTCGTCCCGTATCTTCGCCAGTTTCGGGTATCCGTCGCCGGGATCGCCGGACCACTCGACCAGCGACATGATGCCGGGCTGGCCGGTCAGGGCGGGCGGCATCCACGGCACGTCACTGGCGCGGCGCAGGAAGCTCGTCCACAGCAGCTCGTCGCGCGCGACGGGGTCGGCCATCTCGCGGCGGCCGCGCTCGATCACCCGGCGCGCCTGTTCGAGCGGGTGGAACATGGCCAGGATGGTCAGCTCGGACAGTTCGTGCAGGGCGAACTCGAACTCGGTAACGATCCCGAAGTTGCCGCCGCCGCCGCGCAGCGCCCAGAACAGGTCGGAGTGCTCGCCGGCGGACGCCCGCAGGATCTGGCCGTCGGCCGTGACGACCCGGGCGGCTTGCAGGCTGTCGATGGTGAGGCCGAAGCGGCGCATCAGGCGCCCGACGCCGCCGCCGAGGGTCAGCCCGGCCGTGCCGGTGTGGGACACGACGCCGGCCGGCACGACCAGGCCGTGCGCCTGGGTGGCGCGGTCGACCTCGCCGAGCAGCGTCCCGCCTCCGACGGTGGCCCTGTTGTCCTGCGGGTCGACACGGATGTGGTTGAGCGCGCGCAGGTCGATCACGATGCCGTCGTCGCAGACGCTGTGGCCGGGCATCGAGTGCCCGCCGGAGCGCACCGCGATGAGCAGGCCCTCGGTCCGGGCGAAGCAGACGGCCGCGGCCACGTCCTGGGCCGATTGTGGCTGCGCGATCAGCGCCGGGCGGCGGTCGTGCATGGCGTTCCAGACCGTGCGGGCGGCGTCGTACCCGGCGTCGTTCGGGCCGATCAGGGTACCGTCGAAGCCCGGGATCGTCGTGGCTGGCTTTGCGGCTGGCTTGGTGCCTGGCTTGGTGGCTGGCACTCAGCCTCGCAGGGCGACGAGGCGGGCGTGCATGCCGGCGATGACGTCGTTGTGCTGGTGCAGCTCGACCGGGTGGCCGAACAGCGGGCCGCCGTCGTGCCAGGCGACCGTGACCGGGCCGGAAATCGCCGTGTTGATCAGGCGGCAGCCCAGCCGGGTCAGCCGGGCGCTCTCTGCTTTCACGTCGGGCACCACCCAGGAGACGTGGCTGACCGTGCCCGGGATCGGGTTGAGCGCGGCCGCCAGGCGGTCATCGATCGCGTGCACCTGGTTGAGCTCGACGACGAGCGGCCCCCAGGCGGCGAACGCGGCCGCGTGGTCGAACACCACGTCCTCGTCGGTCTGGCCGTCTGCGGTCAGCACGAATTCGGTGAAGGTCACGTGCTCGATGACCTGGAACGGGCCGACGCCGAGGTCGCGGTCCCACCGTTTCATCGCGGCGTCCAGGTCGTCGACCCAGTAGCCGATGTGGTGCAGGCTCGTCATCGGTCCTGGCCGGCCTGGTCGCGGCCCTGCAGCGCGCCGCCGCCGAACTGCCGGTCGTGGTCCATGGTCATGCGCATGAACGGGTAGACGTAATCGCGCATGTCCTGCTCGTAGGCCCCGATGGCGGTGATCAGCGGCGCCTTACCGCGGGCGGCGGCGGAGAGCTGGTCGAGCAGGTGCGCGGCGTCGCGCAGCGCGAGGTTCGCGCCCAGGCCCAGCGTGGGAAGCATGGCGTGGGCGGCGTCGCCGACCAGCGTCACCCGGCTTGGCTCCCAGGGCGGAGCCGGTTCGAGGAACCCGAAGGGGATCACGAAGATCGAGTCCAGGTCGACGTTCTGGACTAGTGCCCGGGCAGCTGGATGCCAGCCGTCGACCGACCGGAGCATGGCGTCGCGAAGCATGGCGGGCGTGTCCGCCGTCCACTGCGCCGCCGGCGGGATCACGGTCCCGGGCGGCACGCTGCAGCTGATCATGACGTAGTCGTCGACCGGCTCGAGCGCCACCTCCGGGGCGATCGCGGCCGCCGCGTCTTGCGCGCGCTGCCGGGGCCGGTAGACGGCGATCAGCAGCCGTGAGCCGTTGCGGTCCGCGGCGATGATCACGCCCTCGAACAGGTGGGGTGGCAGCTGCGCGGCCAGTCCGGGGGTCAGCGGGGTGCGGCCGAAGACGCCCAGGCCGCGGACGCCCGCGTCGATGACCGTGGTGCCGGGGAGCTTCTGGCCGCGGACCGCCGAGCGGATGCCATCGGCGCCGACCAGGACGTCGCCGCGGGCGGTGGCGCCGTCCGCGAGCGTTACCTCCACCCCGTCGCCCGTTTCCTTGTAGCCGGTGACCGGTTTGCCGGGGTGGAACGAGTCGCCCAGCCGGGCTCGCAGGATCGAGCGGAGTGTCCTTCTGTGGACCCCGGTATGCGGGGGCTCGCCCTCGTTGGGCGGGCCCAGGTGCGGCTGCGAGCTCAGCTCGTTGAGCTGATCGTCCAGCACGACCGACTCGCGCCGGTCGTAGGTCCGGCGCGAGGTCTGCGCGTACAGCTCGAACAGGTCGGCGGGCAGGCAGCGGCGCAGCGCCTCGCCGCCGTCGGCATTCATGTGCAGGTAGTAGCCGATCTTGCGGCTGTCGTCGGCGTCGCGCTCGAAGACCTCGCAGGTGTGCCCGTCCTTGCGCAGGCCCTGAGCCAGGGCCAGCCCGGACAGCCCCCCGCCGGCGATCAGCACGTGCAGCTTGTTCGCATCGGTCATGACGATCAGCTCGTCGAGGAGTAGAGGTCGGTGGAGTAGGGCGGGGTGGTGTGGGCGGCGGCCCAGGGGACGACATGGTTGCGAAGCACGCCGACGGCCTCGATCTCGGCCTCGATGTTGTCGCCGGGCTGCAGGTAGAACTCGAACGGGTTGGGCTGGACCGCGGCCACGCCCGAGATCGTGCCGGTGGTGAGGATGTCCCCGGCCGAATAGCCCTGCGCCGAGTGGTAGGCGACCAGGTGCGGGATGGAGATGAGCATCTGGGCCGTGTTGCCGCGCTGCCGGACCTGGCCGTTGACCCGCAGTTCCATGGCCAGCGCCTGGGCGTCCGGCACCTCGTCCTTGGTCACGATCCAGGGGCCAATCGGGCAGAAGGTGTCGATCGCCTTGGAGAACGAGAACACCCCGGACTGCATCTCCCGGCGCTGGATGTCGCGGGCCGTGATGTCATTGAAGACCGTGTACCCGGCGACATAGTCCGCGGCCTCCTCCGGGCCGAAGAACTTGCCGGCCTGGCCGATGACGATCGCGAGCTCGAGTTCGTAGTCGAGCTCCTTGGTCAGCCCCTCGGGATAGACGATGGCCTCGTCCGGGCCGATGATCGCGTCGACGTTCTGGAAGAACACGATCCCCTTGTGCACCGGGTGGGACCAGTCGACGGCCTGCAGTTCCTCGTGGTGATCGGCGAAGTTCCCTGCGGTGTGGAAGAACTTCTTCGGCACGATCGGCGCACGCAGGCGCACATCCCCGAGCGGCAGCCGCTCCCCCGTCTCGCCGACCTGGCCGCCCCGTTCGAACCACTCGCGCGTCGAAGCGCAATCGAGCTCGACGACGATCTCGTCCTCCAGGCGGCCGACCCGGCCGGCGTCGAAGGTGACCAGCTTCATGACCCGCGACTCGCTCTCGATCTATGAAAGTTATTTTCGCCTATCATCGGCCGCGGGCGGGGGCGGTGTCAAGCGGGTCCGGGTCCGGCGGGCTGGTCCGTTCCCTCCGGGGCCGGGACCCGGAACACGCGGAGCTGGAGCGCGAGCGTGGCGTAGTAGCCCACCAGGGTGAGCAGCTCGAACAGCCCGGCCGTCCCGACCTCCTCGACCGCCTGCCGGTACTCGGCGTCGTCGAGGTCGCCGCGGGCTACCAGCGCGGCGACCGTGCGCGCGACCACCGCCTCGCGCCCGGCCAGCGCGGCCGGGCGGCTGTCCCGGGTGGTATGGCCGCCACCGTGGGCAGCGCCAAGATCGGTGTAGCGGCCGTCGCGGATCGCGGCTAGCTCGGCGTCGGTCAGGCCGGCCGAGCGGGCGACGGCCTCGTGGGCGTACTGCTCGAAGTCCGACCGCCAGTGCGCCGCGACGACGAGGATCGCGATCTCCCGGCACCGGTCATCGAGCCCGGTCTCGTAACGGACCGAGGCGCCGAGCGCCTGCAGGGCCGAGCCCAGGCGCGGCTGGAGCAGGAAGGCGTTGAACGGACCCTCGAGCCGCCCGTCGGAATCGGCCAGCCGGAACAGCTGCGGGCCCTGGGCGCGGCGGCCGCCGGCGATCGAGTCGTAGAGCGAACGCTGGTCGTCGTCCAGGGCCGAAGGGTCGAGCTTGGGAATGCGTGCGCCGGAGCTCACAGGGCCTCGGCGCTGGCGTCGGACAGCAGGCCGGAGATCTCCGTGCAGGTAGCCAGCACGGCGGGACGCAGCTCGCGGATGATCCGCTGCGTGGACCAGTCCCGGGCCTGGACGGCGACGTTGACTCCGGCCAGCACGCGGCCGTCCTGGCTGGTGATCGGGGCCGCGACCGACCGGAGCCCGTAGGCCAGCTCCTCGTCCTGCATGGCCCAGCCCTGGTCGCGGATGGTGCGGAGCTCCTCGCGCAGCTCGGCCAGCGAGACCTTCGCGTTGGGCCCGGAGTTGGCCAGGAACGAGGCATCGGTGATGCGAGCCGCCAGGTCGGCCTCGTCCAGGTAGGCCAGCAGCAGCTTGCCGATCGAGGTGTGCACGGCCGGCAGCGTGGAGCCGACCTGGATGTTCGCGGTCACCAGGTCGGAATTACGCAGGCGGATGAGGTACAGGACGCGGTCGCCACTGAGCACGGCCAGGTTCACCGTCTCCCCCGTACGCTCGCCGAGCTCGGTGAGCTTGGGTGTCGCGATCGCGACCAGGTCCAGGCTGCGCAGCGCGGCCGTGCCGAGGGTCAGCGTGCGCACGCCCGGGCGGTAGTCGCCGTTGGGCAGGTGGTCCAGGTAGCCCTCGGACGCCAGCGTCATCACCACCCGGTACACGGTCGGCATCGGCAGGCCCGCGGCGGTGGCGAGGTCGCTGACGCGCCAGGTCGGACGCTGCTCGTCGAACAGCGACAGGATGCGCAGGCCCTTGGCGAGGGCCTCGACGCGGTACTCCGGGCGGTCACCCGGCTCCACGGCCCCCGTCGAGGTGGCACGGAGCGCCGCGGCTGAGGAGCTGGCGGTACGTCGAGGCATGGATGGTCTTCCTCCCCGTCGGTGGGATCCGCCCTCAGCCTAAGGGGCATCGGCGGACCCTGGACAGCCGTGCAGCAGGTCGGCTACGGTATTCAGAAAGCGACTTTCATAATACGAGAACAACGACCCGAAGGATAGCCCTATGCAGGACTGGCTCACGCTCGACCGACGGCCCGCGCTGGTTTTCGGAGCCGGCGGGCTCGGCGGAGCCAGCGCGCTGAGCCTGGCCGTCCAGGGCGCGCACGTGGCGCTGGTCGACGTGAGCGAGGAGAACCTGGACGCGGTCGCGGCGGCCGCGAAGGAGGCCGGCCGCGAGATCAGGCCGCTGATCGCCGACCTGCGGACGGCGGAGGCCTGCCGGGCGGCGGTCCGCGAGGCCGTCGGGCTGGTGGGCACGCCCCAGGTCTTCCTGCACGCGGTCGGGCGCAATGTACGCAAGCCGGTCCTCCAGCTGGGGGACGCCGACTGGCAGGACACGCTCGACCTGAACTTGTCCTCGGCCTTCTGGCTCGGGCAGGCGGTCGGGCGGCTGATGGTCGAGCAGGGCTACGGCCGCATGGTGTTCGTGTCATCGGTCTCCGGGCTGCTCGCCCACCCGAACCATGCGCCCTACGCGGCGACCAAGGGCGGGATGAACCAGATGCTCCGGGTCATGGCGCGCGAGTGGGCCCGGCACGGCGTCACCGTCAACGCCGTCGCGCCGGGCTACATCGAGACCGACCTGACCAAGGCCTACCTCGACAAGGACAACAACCGGGAGAGCCTGGAATCGCTCGTCCCGGCCGAACGGCTCGGCCATCCGACGGAGGTGGCCGACGCGGTCACGTTCCTCGCGTCGGACCGCGCCCGCTTCATCACCGGCCAGATCCTGTACGTCGACGGCGGCCGCGTTCTGGTCTGAGCCCTACCCAACTCCGGAAGGACACCTCGTGCCTCTTGCTCCCGTTCCCGTACCGCAGCGCTTGCTGGGCCGGTCGGTGGTCGTCACCGGCGCTGGCACCGGCTTCGGCGCCGAGATCGCGGTCCGTGCCGCCCAGGAGGGCGCCCGCGCGGTCGGCGTCCACTACCGGAGCTCCGTGGAAGGGGCCAAACGGACCGCCGACCGGGTCGCGGCGGCGGGCAGCACGCCCATCCTGCTGCAGGCCGACATCGTGGACTGGGAGCAGATCAAGGCCATGGCCGACGCGGCCTTCGACCGCCTAGACGGCGTGGACGTGCTGGTCAACAACGTCGGGGACGTCGCCCGCGAGCAGATGTCCTGGCGTGACATCACCGAGGAGTCGATCGACCACGTGCTCGCCGTGGACATCAAGGGCACGATGCTGTGTATCCATGAATTCGGCGCGCGGATGCTGGACCAAGGCCACGGCAGCATCGTGAACATCGGCTCGACCGTCATCGTCCGCGGCAGCGCGCGGGCGCCGCAGTACGCGGCGGCGAAGTACGGGATCCTGGGCGTCACCAAGTCCTACGCGCACGCGTTCGCGCCGACGGTCCGGGTCAACGTGTTCGCCCCGGGCTTCATCGAGACCGAGGCCACCCTGGGCCGCAAGGACTGGCAGTCCGGCCGCGGCGACCAGCTGCGCTCGCTCACCCCGATGGGGCGGATCCCGGGCCCGGCCGAGCTCGCCGGCACGGCCCTGTTCCTGGCCACCGACGACGCCTCGCACATGACCGGCGGCTACATGGTGGCCGACGGCGGCTACAACATGGTCGGAGCGTGAGCCGGCCAGAGGGATCGACCATGAGCCCGCATCCCAGGGACCTCGGGCTGGGTGAGGCCCGGGCGCTGGTGCGGCGGGCGGTGGACAAGGCCGAGCAGCTCGGGCTGCGCGGGGCGGTGGCTGTGGTGGGCGCGAGCGGGACGCTGATCACGGCGTCCCGGATGGACGCCGGGGGGCCCGGCGGGATGGCGCGGGCCCGGTCCAAGGCCTGGATCTCGGCCACGCAGCAGATCCCGAGCGCCGAGCACCTGCACCGGATGACGTCGATCGCCCCGCCGGTCGCTGCCGGGTTCACCCAGGCGTCGCCGGAGGCACTGTTCCCCGGCGCGGGCGGGATGCCGGTCAGCGCGGCCGGGGTGGTAGTGGCAGGCATCGCGGCCTCGGGCGCGACGGTCAGCCCGTTCTTCCCGGCCGACGCCGACCCGCGCGCGCTGAGCGTGGACGGCAGGCCGGCCAACCCCGAGGACCTGCTGATCGCCTACGCGCTCGGGCTGCCGTACGCCGGGCAGCACGGGGATGACGGCAAGCGCTGGGAGCAGCGCTTCGGCGACCTGGACGTCGACCCCGCCGACAGCCGCGGCCTGGCCCCCGCTCCCCCGGCGACCCGCCAGGCCGAGCTGGACTGGGCCAGGGCGCTGGCCGACGCGGTCATGGACGCGGCGGCGCGGCGCGGCCTGCGGGTGGCCGTGGCGGTCGTGGACCGGGGTGGTGACCCGATCCAGCAGGACCTGATGGACGGCGCCCCGGCCGGCGGGGCGGCCGTGGCCCAGGCGGTGGCGGGCGCGGCGGCGCTGTTCGACTGTGACAGCGGCGAGCTCAGGGCCCGGTTGGGCTCGGCCGAGGCGGTCGCGGCGCTGGTGGTTCCGCCGGTGCTGGGCGGCCCGGGTGGCCTGCCAGTCCGCGATGGCGGGCAGGTGGTGGCCGGCTTGGGCGTCGGCGGCGTCGACCCAGCCGTCTGCGAGGACCTCGCGCGGACGGCGCTGGCCGCGTCATGAGCGTGCGTATCGCGGTCATCGGGTGCGGGGCGATCGGGAGCTTGTACGCGGCGCACCTGGCCCGTGTGCCGGGCATCGAAGTGTGGGCCGTCGACCCGTGGGCCGAGCACGTGGCGGCGATGCAGGCGCGGGGGCTGCGGGTCACCGGGCTGGCTGACTTCACCGCGACGGTCCAGGCCAGGACCGACGGGCGCGACCTGCCGGCCTGCGACTTCGGCCTGGTC
>Ga0335074_10006725_pt1 | contig 15937 bp, 12 predicted proteins | sample Lox_Sample_23_FD_206715 | JGI IMG/M metagenome (GOLD analysis project Ga0335074, IMG submission 206715) | Soil microbial communities from Loxahatchee National Wildlife Refuge, Florida, United States - Lox_Sample_2.3 | ecosystem: Environmental > Terrestrial > Soil > Wetlands | place: USA... | reverse complement strand
ACCTGTTCATGCTGGCCGACGCGACCGGGATGACCGTCCAGTTCTCCTCCGGAGACAGCGGCGACAACTTCGTGAACTTCGGCTTCTCCTCCTCGGACTACCCGACGGAGAGCCCGTTCGTCACGTCGGTGGGCGGCACGTCGCTGCAGATCGGCGCGAACGGCAAGCAGATCGGCCAGCTCGGCTGGTCCACCGGCCGCTCGTTCAAGTGCACCGCGAACGTGGTCGGCGACCTGCCCGGCTGCACCAGCTCGACGGTCAACACCTGGCTGCCGGTCAGCCTGGACGGCGGCAGCGGCGGGTTCACCAGCTACAACTACACCCAGCCGTTCTACCAGGCGGGAGTCGTGCCGGACTCGCTGGCGCTTCGCAATGAGGCGCTCGACGGGCCGACCCTGATGCGGGTCAACCCCGACATCTCGATGGACGCCGACGCGTCCACCGGCTTCCTGATCGGCCTGCACGAGATCTTCCCGGACGGGAAGGACGCGTACGGCGAGACCCGGTACGGCGGGACCAGCCTGGCCTCGCCACTACTGGCCGGCGTGATCGCCGACGTCGACCAGGCCGCGGGTGTTCCCGTCGGGTTCATCAACCCGGCGATCTACCGGCTGGCCAGCAAGGCCGGCGCGATAGATGACATCCTGCCTGGCGGCAAGCAGGGCCAGTACCGGTTCGACCACGCCTTCACCTACGTCACCGGCGCCAAGGGTGACATCCAGCAATTCCGGGAGCTGACCTACGAGGGCACGATCACCTATTGCGACGAGACCGGCAACTGCGCGTCGCGGCCCAACACGCTCAGCACGGCCAAGGGCTACGACAGCATGACCGGGCTCGGCTCGATCGGACCCGACTTCGTCAATGATCTAGCCAGCCCCTAACCCCGGGCGCCGCCACACCCGGTAAACGGCAGCCCAGCGGGTCACCGGAAGGTGCCCGCTGGGCTGCCTCATGCTGGCCGCCCGGCGCCCGGCGGGCGGCCCCGGCGCGCCGACCGGCGATGTTCACTCGCGCGTTGAGCTAAGGTCCGCGGCCGCCAGTACGGTTCAGGTGTGACCGCGTCACGCGTGATCCTGGTTTCGGACACTCACCTGTCGCCGGCCGCGCCGGAGGCGGAAGCGAACTGGGACGCGGTGCTCCGCTACGTCGGGCAGGCCGCCCCCGATGTCGTCATCCACCTCGGCGACCTCTCCCTGGACGGAGCGCACGACCCCGCCGACCTGCAGCACGGCCGCCGGCAGCTGGACCGGCTGCCGGCGCCCTGGCACGCGGTCCCCGGCAACCATGACATCGGGGACAACCCCTGGCCCGGCGCCCCGGCGGACTCGGCCGTGGACGCCGCCCGGTGGCAGCGGTGGCTGGACATCGTCGGCACCGACCACTGGTCGCTGACCATCAACGGCTGGACCCTGCTGGCCATCAACGCCCAGCTGCCCGGATCGGGCCTCGAGGCCGAGGCCAGGCAGTGGTCGTGGCTCGAGGAGCAGCTCAGCGCGCCCGGGATCAACAGCCAGCGCGTCGCACTCCTCACGCACAAGCCCGTGACCGCGACCGACGCGGAACTGGCCAGGTCACCGGCCTACCGCTTCTGGCCCCGGCCGGCCCGGGACCGGCTGGCCGGCCTGCTCGGGGAAACGCCACTCGCGCTGGTGCTGAGCGGGCATGTGCACCAGTACCGGCAGCTCCGCCTCGATGGCACCGATCACCTGTGGGTGCCCACCACCTGGGCGGTGCTGCCGGACCAGGCGCAGCCGGTCCTGGGCGCCAAGCGGTGCGGGATCGTCTCGCTCGATCTGGCCAGCGACCGGGCACCCGCACCGGTGCTGGTTGAGCCGGACGGGATCGCCCAGCTGACCATCACCACCGACATCCCCAGCCCCTACCACCGCTGATTGTCGTACGCGCCTGGTACTGCTCAGGAGCATGGAGGTCACCGGCCAGCAGCTTGAGTTGTGCCCGATCTGCAGCCAGCGCCTGGCCGTCGACAGCACCTGCCAGAACTCGCTGTGCCGGAACCCGAACCGCCGGATCGAGCGCATTGACGCGATCACCTCCTACTCGGGCACCATGCAGGACAAGATCCACAGCTACAAGTACGACGGCCAGGCGGGCTGGTCGCTGGTGTTCGGCCGGTTAGTCGTGCGCTGGCTCGCCGCTCACGCGGCCGGCGACCCACCCGACCTGATCGTCGCCAACCCGACCTACACCGGTCCCGGCCAGCCCGGTCCCGGCCACATCGAGGCGATCATCAGGGCTGCGGCCACGGCCGACCCCGGCGGCCGCTGGCCGTTCGACGTCCAGGTACCGGCGGCGATCACGAAGACCGAAGCCACCGAGCAGTCGGCCGGCCGTAGCTTCGCCGAGAAACGGATCGTCGCGGCGGCCCTCCGTGAGGTCCTGCAGATCCCTGACCCGGCCCGCACGGCGGGACGCCGGATCCTCGTGTTCGACGACGTGTGCACCACGGGCCGGCAGCTTGACGCGGTGGCCGACTGCCTGGTCCAGGAGGGCCGGGCCGCCGGGGTCCGCGCTTTGGTCCTGGCCCGTGCACCCTGGCGGTGACGGGTATCAGATCGCCAGCCCGCGCCTGGGCTGGTCCTCGAGGCCGGGCATGACCCATGGCGCCCGCGGCGTGTCGTCGAAGCGGAGCCCGGGCCGGTCGGGAAGCGTGCCGGTGATCGTGAGGCTGAACGGGCGCAGGTACTCGATCTCGCGGTCAGCGGTCAGCCGGAACGGCCGGTCGTGCCCCGGGTAGATGACGTCCGCCATCTTCAGGGCGCGGTCGATGCTGGACTGCGCCTGGCCGGCGTTCCAGAAGATGAGCGGCGGCTGCCGGGTCAGCGCGACGGGCCCACTGTGCAGGGCGTCGCCAGCGATCAGCGACAGGCCGCGCTCGTCCTGCACCGTGATGCCGATGCTGCCCGCCGAGTGGCCGGGCAGATCCACGATGCCGACGCCCGGGATGAGCTCGTCGCCGTCGGCGACCTCGTGAATCTCCATCCGTTCCAGGATGTCCCCGGTCCAGGCCGGAGTGGCCCAGTCGTTGGGGTGCGGCCGGCCGCAGTAGCGGCGCTCGTCCGGGTGCAGGTACAGCGGCGCGTGCGCAAAGACGTCGATGTTCTGGGCGTGGTCCCAGTGCCCATGGGTCAGCACGACCATGTCGATGTCTGCTGGGGTCAGGCCCCGGCTGGCCAGCGCCTCAACCAGGAACGTCCGCCGGCCGACATGCGCCGGGTCGACCAGGATCCGCACCGGCTCACCGTTCGTCCCGGTTCCCTCGATGAGGATGACCTCGCACAGCGCAATCCGCGCGGTGTCGGTGTTAATCCCGAAACCGTCAAGCATGACATCGATCCGGGGTGCGGCCATGGATGCCTCCTCAGTCTCCGGTCCCGGCGGGCGCGAACGGCGGGCCCGGCGGCTCACCCCACCAGCCGCGCAGGAACTCCTCGGCCTGCACGCACGCTCCGGCCATCGGGCCATCCGGATGGTCGAGCGCTGCACCGATGAGCTCGGCAATCCTGGCCCCGGCCGCCGCCAGGACCTGGTCCGGGCTGGCGTCAGCGGCTGACCGGTAGCCGATCACCGCGCCCGCGTTGCAGACAAAGTCCGGCAACGCCAGTATCTCTCGCTGGCGCAGCACCGCGGCTCCCTGGGCGGAATAGGGCGCGTTCGCCGCGGGCGCGACCACGCGCACGCCCGGCGGCAGCGATCTCGCGGCCCGGGCGCCGATCACCCCCGGCCGGGTCCCGGGGACCACGACATCGGCGTCGATCGCCGTGAACAGCTCACCCGGCGGCTTGACCGTCAGGCCGTACCGGGCCACGCACTCGTCACCGTGCGCACCGCGCAGCATCATCAGCAGGCCCACATCCAGCCCGGTCGGCTCCGCGATGCAGCCCGCCAGCGTGGAGACCGCCGCCACCCGGCCGCCGCGCCGGACGACCTCGCGCGCCACACCGCCGCCCACCTTGCCGAATCCCTCGATCGCGACGCTGCGGCCTTCCCAGCCCCAGCCCCATCTGGCGCGCAGCGCGGTATCCGCGGCCACCGCGACGCCGTATCCGGTCAGCAGGTCCTCGAACGGCACGCCGCCGACAACCGCACCCATCGCCGCCGGCGCCGGGCGGTGATCACGCAGCGGCGCGAAGTCTTCCTCGGACGTGCCCATGTCCGGCCCGGTCAGGAACCGGCCCGCCTCGACCATCGGGCCGACCTCCGCGCAGTACCGCGTCATCAGCCCGGCCCGGCCCGCGGTATCGGCCGGGTCGCCGCGCACGCCCGCCTTGGCCCCGCCGGTCTGCTCCCCCAGCGCCGCGAACTTGTAGGTCATCGCCCGGGCCAGCAGCGCCACCTCGGCCACGCCGATGTCCGCGGCCAGCCGGGTGCCCCCGGCGGACTGCGGCGCGCCGGGAAGATCGAAAACCACGTAGCCGGGGACCGAGCTCAGCTCGATGACCTCGGGTGCGGGGCCGCCCTCCCTGGCCGGTTCGCCTGCCATGCCACCTCCGGTTCGCTGACCAAGCGCCCGAACAAACCCTGACGAGCCAAGCTAACTCACCGGCCTGGCGGTCAGGGAGGCCGCCAGCGACTCGGCCTGGTCGCGTCCGGGCAGCAGGCCGCGAGCCCCGGCCGCGGTGACCGACAGCGCGGCGGCCGCTACCGAGATGCGGGCCGCCTCGGCCAGGCTGGCCCCGCCGGCCAGCGACACGGCCAGCGTCCCGCAGAAGCAGTCCCCGGCCCCGGTGGCGTCGACCGCCTCCACCCTGGGAGCACCAATATGGATCACCGGGCCGCCCCGGCGCGGCACGACCAGCGCGCCGCCCGCCCCCAGGGTGACCACGACGTCGAGGTCGCCCGGGAGCTTCCGGGCCAGCGCCGCGGTAGCGGCCAGCCCGGCCGGCGGCGCGGCGGGCACTCCGGCCCCGGCCAGCAAGGCCAGCTCGGCCTGGTTCGGCACCAGCACGTTCACCCGCGCCAGGACGCCGGCGCTGAGCGGGACAGCGGGCGCGGGGTTGAGCACCACCGGGGCGGCGGCCATGCTCACGGCCGCGGACACCGTCTGGGCCGGGATCTCCAGCTGCAGCAGGACCGCGGCCGCCCGGTCCAGCACGCCCGGGTCGATGTCCGCGGGCGACAGCTGCCCGTTGGCCCCGGGGTCGACCAGGATCAGGTTCTCCCCGGCCGGGTTGACGGCGATCGTCGCGCCGCCGCTGCGCGCCCCGGGCGTGATCCGCACCCCGGATACGTCGACGCCGCGTTCGGCCAGGTCGCCGCGGATGCGCTGGCCGACGTCGTCGTCGCCGATGCGGCCGATCATCGTGACGTCGGCGCCGAACGCGGCTGCGGCGGCCGCCTGGTTGCCGCCCTTGCCGCCGAAGCCGATCGTCCCCGGCGCGGAGCTCAGCACGGTCTCGCCCGGGCCGGGCAAACGGCCGACCAGCAGGGTGAGGTCGGCGTTCAGGCTCCCGACCACGGCCACCCGGGCCCGCGTCATGAGCTCACCATCGGTGCGACGTTCCCGAACCCGGCCACATCCGGAAACGGTAGCCCAGGGAATCTGCACTGGTGGCACGTGGCTACAGCTATTAGCGTCAGGCACGACGCGCCGATCCCCGGAAGGCAGAGCATGGACAGCAACGCAGCCAGCCCGGGCGGGGCCGCGGGTTCCGCGGCCCAGGCCCCGGACTCCGACCGGCCGTGGAACATCGAGACCAACGGCATCAACCCCATCGCCGAAGAGGAACGGCACGGCAAGCCGATCGAGCTGTTCTGGATCTGGTGTGCCGCGAACATCGGGATCCTGGACATCACCTACGGGGCGTTCCTGGTCACGTTCTACGGGCTCGACCTGGTGCAGGCCATCAGCGTCATGATCGTCGGGACCGTGCTCTCATTCCTGCTGGTCGGGTTCATCAGCCTGGCCGGGAAGCGGGCCAACGCGCCGACCCTGGTCATGTCGCGCGCCTCATTCGGCGTGGTCGGCAACGCGCTGCCCACGCTGATCAGCTACGTGTCGTTCCTGGGCTGGGAGATCCTGCTAACCGCGCTGGCCGTGCTGGCCGCGCAGAGCATCATGCAGCGGCTCGGCGCACCGGCCGGTGACCCGACCGTCGCCGTCGCATTCGTCATCGTGGCCGGGGTCACGATCACGCTCGCGCTGCTCGGGCACGCCACGATCACCCGGGTGCAGGTCTGGTTCACCTACGCGTTCGCCGTGCTGACCGTCGTGTTCGTGATCCTCGAGGCCAAGCACGTGAACATGCACGCGGTCACGTCGCTGCACGCGGGCAAGTTCGTGGCCGGCGTGATCGGCGGCACGACGGTGATCATGGCCGGGCTGGGCATCGGCTGGGTGAACGCCGCCGGGGACTACAGCCGGTACCTGCCGCGGAAGGTGCGCTCGGCGTCGGTGGTCGGCTGGACCACGTTCGGCGCCAGCGTGGCCCCGGTCCTGCTCGGCATCTTCGGCATCTTCCTGGCCGCCAGCAACCCGAACATCGCGTCGGCGGCCAACCCGATCGGCTTGTTCGCCGACACGCTGCCGGTGTGGTTCGCTGTCCCCTACCTGCTCACCGCGGTCGGCGGACTGATCGCGGCGACCGTGCTCGACGTCTACTCCGGCGGCCTGAACCTGCTGACCCTGGGCCTGCGCACCGAGCGGTACAAGACCGTGGCGATCGACGCCTGCGTGATGATCGCCGGGAACATCTACGTCCTGTTCATCGCCAAGACGTTCTTCGCGCCGTTCGAGGGCTTCCTGGTCACGCTGGGCGTGCTGCTGGCCGCCTGGTCCGGCATCTTCCTGGCCGACATGGCCCTGCTGCGCTGGAAGGCCGGGTACGACGAGGCCCGGCTGTACCGGGCCGACCCGCTCGGCCGGGGCGCCTACAACTGGCGCGGGCTCACGGCGCTGATCATCGCGTGCGCGGTCGGCCTGGGCACGGTCACCTCGACCAGCCCGGTGTTCAGCTGGAGCGGCTACCTGCTCGGCCTGCTGGGCGGTCGCACCGGCGCGGTGGGCGGCAGCAGCATCGGCGTGATCGTCGCGCTCCTGCTCGGCGCCCTGGTCTACTCGGTGCTGGTCATCGCCACCGGCCAGCGCTCCGCAGCCGGGGCCAAGCCGCAGCCAGCGCTCCCGGCCGCCTCATGAACGCACCGGCCGGGGACACCCCGCTGCTCGCGGTCATCGACATGCAGGAGTTCTTCGCCGCCGGCAGCCCGTGGGCGGTGCCGGGCTTCGAGGACCTGATCGAGCCGGTCGGCCGGCTGGCCCGCGGGTACGGGCCGCGGACGGTCTTCACCCGGTTCGTGATCCCCGAGGAACCGCAGGGAAGCTGGGCCGGCTACTACCGCGCCTGGCCGCAGGTGCTGGCCCCCGAAGCCGCCCACCTGGCCAACCTGGCCCAGCCGTGGGCGGGCCAGGGCCTGGGCACACTGGACAAGCCCACGTTCTCCAAGTGGGGCCCGGAACTCGAGTCCCGGCTCGGCCCCGGCCGGGACCTGACGGTCTGCGGCGTCAGCACCGACTGCTGCGTGCTGGCCACGGTGCTGGCCGCGGTCGACGCCGGGGCGCAGGTCCGGGTCATCGCCGACGCCTGCGCCGGGATCACGGCCGAGGCGCACGAAGCCGCGCTCAACCTGATGGGAGGGTTCGCGCCGCAGGTCACGTTCGCCTCGGTCGCCCAGGAACTCGCCCTCCTGGCCAGAACCGGCCAGGCATGACCGCGACCGGCCCCGACACCTGGAACACCTGGGACGCTGACTGGCCGGCCTGCGCCGTGCACCTGGGCAGCGGCGCGGTGCTGCGCGTCGGCGCGTACAGCGCGAGCGCGAACTCGTTCACCGACTTCCCCTGGTCCCCTGCCTACCGGCTGGGCACCCACCACATCGACGGCGGCCAGATCGCGGTCGACTTGACCCACGCCGGGTCGACCGTGCGGCTCGACCTAGCCGCAGCCGGCGACGGCTGCGTGACCGGCAGGCTCACCTGCACGGATATGGCCGAGTGGGGGCTGCGATTCTGGCTGCTGCTCGAGTTCGGCTCCGACGCGGCCGACGAGATGGTTCGCTTGATCACCCCGGCTGGGGGCAAATACATGCAGCCCCCGGTGGCGCTGCTGGACCAGGGTGCGGACGGGCCGTCCGCCGCGTTCAGCACGCTCGACCGGCCTGCCGATGCTCGGCTGACCCTGGAGCGTAACGTTCTCGGAAAAATCATGGAATCGCAGAGTTACTACGCTCGGCCGCCCGCTGCGGAGCGGGGCCGTTTCGCTGTGTTCCGGTTCACTGCCGCAGACCCGGTCGTGAAGTTCGCGGCGGCCGTCGGGGCTGACGCGACCACGGCGCAGCAGCGGCTGCGACAGGTTCTGAACGGCGAGAATCTTGAACGGGACGCCGACCGGCCGGTCTCGGCGACTGACGGTGACGGGAACCGCGCCGCAATCCGGGACGTGCTCGGCTGGAACACCGTCTGGGACCCGGCCAATCGTCAGGTGTACACGGCGTCGACGCGGGCCTGGATCGCGCGCAAGTTCGGCGGCTTCGGGGTCTGGCAGATCGATGGCTTCCTGCACGCGGTGCTCGCGGCCCACGTCGGAGCCAAGCATCTCGCCTGGGACAACGTGGCCGCAGTGCTGGCCGGGCGGACCGAGCGCGGCAACCTGACCGCGCTGCGTGCGGCCACCACCGACTGGCAGGACCGCTCGCACCCGCCGGTCGGCGCGCAGGCCTGCTGGTCGGTGCAGGCCATGACGCCCGACGGCGAAGCGGCCGGGCGGGCGGCGGAGGTGCTGGCCGGGGCGTTCGACTGGTGGTTCGCGACCCGGGACGGCAACCAGAACGGGCTGCTCGAGTACGGGTCGTCGCCGGTGGGCGACGGGCATTTCGTGCACACCCGGCAGGCAGCGATGGACGAGTCGGCCAACGACAACTCGCCCGTGCACGACCAGGCACGGTTCGACCTCACCACCCACACCCTGGACCTCGAGGACGTCGGGCTGAACAGCCTGCTGGTGCACGAGGGCAGCCTGCTGGCCCGGCTGCTGCCCGGCAGCGACCGGCTGGCCGGGCGCGCGGCGGACCTGGCCGAAGCGGTTCGGACCCGGCTGTGGGATCCCGAGCGTGAGGTTTTCGCCGGGCGGCACTGGAACGGGGAGTTCACCAGGAGCCTGTCCCCCACCAGCTTCTACCCGCTGCTGGCCGGGATCGCCACGCCGGACCAGGCCGAGGCCATGACGGCGCGCTGGCTCGACGACCCGCGCCGCTTCGGCGGGCCGTACCCGGTGGCCGGCACGCCGCACGACGACCCGGCCGCGCTGGACAACGTGTACTGGCGGGGCCGGGTCTGGCCGTGCTTCAACTACCTGGTCTACCTCGGCCTGCGCCGCTACCGGTTCGACGAGCAGGCGGCGTGGCTCGCGTCGCGGGGCGTCGAGATGTTCCGCCGGGGCTGGTCCGAGCGGCGCTGCTACGAGAACTTCAGCCAGCAGACCGGCGACGGCGGCGACTCGGTGGACGCCGAGCCGTTCTACACCTGGGGCAGCCTGCTGCCGATGATCGCGGACCTGGAGGTGATCGGCACCGACCCCTGGGACGGGACCTGCTTCGGCTGCGCGGGCGACGACCGCCGGTCGGCCGTGGGCTACGTGGCCGGCCTGGCCTGTACGGCGGAACTCGGCCCCGGCTCCACCGCGCTGTCTCGGGACGGCACGCCCCTGCTGCGCGCCGACCTGCGCGGCCGGTTCCGGCAGTTCTCGGCGGGCGAGGCCCGGCTTTCGGTTGAGCTGCCCCCTGCGGCCGCGGACTTCACCGTGGAACTGGCCGTGGCCGGACCCGGCGCCGTGGCCACCCTGGACGGCACCAGCGCCCCGGAGAGCAGGCTCGGCCCGATCCGGCGCGACGGCGACGGCCAGGACTGGCTCCCCATCCGCATCCCCGCCTCGCCCCGCCCGCGTGTCCTGGAGGTCGTCCGCCCGCCGGCCCGCTGACCGCGTCCCCTGGTCACGCCGGGTGAGCGGGTTTGCGCAGGCGGCCAGTGAACCGGCCTGCGCGGCCAGACGTGTTAGCAGTCATGGCAAGCCTGGCTGTTCACCGTGGCCGGGGATCATTCCGCTCGCTCCCCGGCCGGCCGCTTGCTCGCCGTCGAGCGGTGTGCAAGATCCGCAGCGCCGGTACGCCCCGGGCGGCAGAGGCGTGGCGCCCCATTGCTGGACAGCCAGGATGCCGAAACTTAGCCGTGGCGACGGCTGCGCGCGGTGCCGTAACGAACTCGGCGTGTACGTGCTCGGCGCGATCGGGCCAGCTGAGCGCGCCGAGATAGACCAGCACCTGGCAACGTGCCCGTGGTGCCAGGAGGAACTCGCCGGGCTGGCCGGGCTGCCAGGGCTGCTGCACCGGGTCCCACCCGACCTGGCCCTGCGGGCCTGGATGGACGACCCCGGCGGCTCGCCGCCCGGGCCGCCGGTCGACACGCTGATCCGCCGGGTAGCTGTGATCCGCCGCTGGCGGCGACTGACGGCGGCGGCAGCGGCCCTGTTCATCGGCCTCGCCTTCGCAACGGGCCTGCACGTGCTCCAAGGTCACCCGGCCAGCACCACGGCCGCTGCGGCTCCCCGATGGACCGACACCGATAACGGCGCCAGCACGACGACCGGGGCCCGGGCAACCGTCCGGTACGCGGCCCAGTCCTGGGGCACCGAACTGGAAGCCCGGATCACCGGCGTTCCTGCGGGAACGCGCTGCCAGCTGCGGGTCAGCAATGCCCGAGGCCAGGACATCGCCGCCGGGGGCTGGATCACCACCGCGGGCAGCCAGCTCGCCTGGCATCCCGCGTCCGTGCCGTGGCCGGCGGGCAGCCTGCAGGGCTTCGTCATCACCACGGGCGACCAGACCCTGGTCACCGTCGACGCCAGCTAAGCAGGCGTCAGCTAAGCAGGCGTCAGCGGTCCATGATGGCCTTGCGCTGGGCGCCGTCGACCGGGATGTGCGCGCCGTTGATGAAGCTAGCCCGGGGCGAGGCGAGGAAGGTGACCAGGGCCGACACCTCGTCCGGGCGGCAGATGCGGCCGAACGGGATCGACTCGGTGGCCAGTTCGTGCGCCCGCTCCTGGGTGACGCCCTTGTCGCGGGCGAACGCCTTCTCCAGCGTGTCCCACCGGTCGGTGGACACCGGTCCCGGGTTCACGGTGTTGATCCGCACGCCGTAACGCCCGTACTGCTCGGCCACGGAGGACGCGAAGTTGATGTCGGCGGCGTTCGCGACCCCGGCCGTCATCTCCCAGTAGCTCGGCTTCAGCCCGTCGTTGCCGACGACGAGCACGATCGCGCCTTCTCCGCGTTCGCGCATGTGCCCGATGACCGCGCGGACCGAGCGGACGTAACCCATGAACTTGAGGTTGAGGCTCGCCATCCACTGCTCTTCGGTGAGGTTCTCGAGCAGCCCGCCGGGTGAGCTCCCGGCGCAGGTCACCAGGATGTCGATGCGGCCGAACCGCTCGAGGGTGGCGATCACGCAGCGCTCCACGTCCTCCGTCACGCTCATGTCGCCCGCCATCGGCACGATCGTCTGGCCGGTCAGCTCGGCGATCTGCGCGGCGGCCTTTCCCAGCGGCTCGGCCGTGCGGGCCGTGATCACGACATCGGCGCCCTCGCGGGCGAGATCCTCCGCCACCTGGCGGCCGATCCCCTTGCTAGCGCCGGTGACAAAGGCCACCTTCCCGTCCAGCTGCAGGTCCACCGCTGCTCCCTCCGCCCATCCACGGACGCCGCCGACCCACGGCCGCCGCCCATCCACAGCCGCCGCCCATCCACAGCCGCGCCGATCCACAGCCGCGCTGAGCAACCCGCGCTCGACCGACTCGGCCCAGATGGTATACCAAATATCACCAATCGGGTACGGTCACACACGGCCGTTTACGCAGCCAACGTGGTGGTGGGTCCCACGCTGTTCCTCTAGCAACAGCGTGGGGCCCACCACACTGCTGGAACGCTTCGCCGCGGCATCCCAAGGACACCGAGCGCTGATCCGCGGACTCATCGAGCCGTCGCGGGCTTCACCCGGTGCTGTCGGTCAGCGCCTGGTCAAACGCCGCGCGGTTCGCGCTCCGCTCGGCCCGCAGGCGGTCGAGCAGGCCCCCGGCGGCGACGACGGCCTTGATCCGGCCTGGCCCCAGCTGGCCCGCCGCGACCAGCGTCTCGGCCAGGCCGGATGCCACCGGGTCCGGGTCGTCGTCGAGCCGGTGCACCAGGCCGAGCGCGAGCGCCTCGGCAGCATCGACCCACCGGCCGGTCATTCCAATCTCCAGCGCCGCGCCCCGGCCGACCAGGTCGGGCAGGATCCACGCGCCCACCGCCAGCCCGGCGCCGGCCGGCCCGGTAAAGCGCAGCCGCGCGCCCGGCCCGGCGATCCGCAGGTCGGCGGCGGCGGCCAGCTGGGCCCCGCCGCCAACCGCCGGGCCACCGATCACGGCGATCACCGGGCCCGGCCGGGTGATCATGTGCTCGTAGCACTGGTAGAGCAGGTCCGAGACGGCGGCGCGGTCCGCCATCGGCAGCGAAAGGTCGGCTCCGGCGCAGAACACCCGCGGGTCGGTGCTGCCCAGCAGGACGACGGCATCGCGGTCGGCCTGCATGGCGTCGGCCAGCGCCGCGACCATGCCTGGGACCAGCGCGTTGCGCTGATCGGGGCGGGACAGCAGCAGCCGCAGGTAACCGGCGCTGCTCCGTTCGGCCACGACGTTCGGGTGCGGCATGTCCGACTCCTGCTGAAATATGGTATACCAAATGAGGATCTTATCTCTGACCGGCGGGGTGTCGGGACCGGACCCAACCGGGCCGCCGGGAACGGGACCAGCGGGCCGCGGGGCGACCCGGACCCAACGGCGCCGCGGGGCGACCCGGACCCAACGGCGCCGCGGGGCGACCCGGACCCAACGGCGCCGCGGGAGGAGCCGGACCCAACCGGGCCGCCGGGAGGAGCACGGTGAAGCCAGCGCCGTTTACCTACCACGTCGCCCGCGACGTCGGCGAGGCGGTCGCGCTGCTGACCGAGCTCGGCGAGGACGCCAAGGTCCTGGCGGGCGGGCAGAGCCTGGTCCCGATGATGAACCTCCGGCTGGCCCGGCCGAGCGCGCTGGTCGACATCACCCGCGTCCCCGGGCTGAGCTATCTGCGGGCCAGCCCGGACGGCCTGCACGTGGGCGCGCTGACCCGGCACCGCGCCGTCGAGACCACGCGGGACCCGGCCGTGCTGGCGGGATTCGGGGTGCTGCCCCGGTCGGCCCGCTGGATCGGGCATTACCCGATCCGTTCTCGCGGCACGTTCGGCGGCAGCATCGCCCACGCCGACTCGACCGCGGAATGGTGCATCCTGGCGGTGCTGCTCGGCGCGCAGGTCATCCTGGCCGGCCCGGCCGGCCGGCGCCAGGTCGGCGCGGGCGACTTCTTCGAGGGCTTCTTCACCACCGCAGCCGGGCCGGACGAGGTGATCACCGAGGTGTGGTTCCCGGAACCGGCGCCGCACGCCGCGCTCACCGAGTTCGCGGCGCGGCAGGGTGATTTCGCCACGGTCGCGGCCGCCGTGTCACTCGACCTCGACGGCGAGGACGCCGCGGACGGCACGCACAGCGCGGACGGCACGCACGGCGCGGACGGCACGCACGGCGCGGACGGCAACGGGCAGGCGGGCCGCCGCTGCCGGTCGGCCCGCATCGTGCTCGGCGGGGTCAGCCCGGTCCCGTTCGTGGTGGACACGGCCAGCCTGGCCGGTCAGCCTGCCTCGCCGGCCACCTGGCGCGAGGCAGGCGAGCTCGCCGCGGCCCAGATCGACCCGCCCGAAGATGAGAACGGCGACGCCCGCTACCGGAAACGGCTGACCGCGACCCTGGTTTCCCGGGCGCTGGCCGAGGCGGCCCGGCGATGACCAGCGGGCCGGGCGAGGCGCGGCTGACCGGCCCGGCCGGCCGCTGGGTGGGTGCCTCGATGCCGCGCAAGGAAGACCGCCGGATGCTGCTCGGCCGGGGCCGCTTCACCGGCGACCTGACGCGGACAGGCATGCTGCACGCCGCGTTCGCCCGCAGCCCGTTCCCGGCGGCCGAGGTGACCGGGATCGACACGTCAGCCGCCCTGGCCCTGCCGGGGGTCGCGGCCGCCCTGACCGCGGCCGATCTCGGCCATCCGTACCTGATGGCGATGCTGGAACGGGACGAGTTCACGCCGACGCGGATGCCGCTGCTGGCCGCGGACCAGGTCCGCTTCGCCGGCGAGCCGGTCGCGCTGGTGCTGGCCGGCGACCCCTACGCGGCGCAGGACGCGGCCGAGCTGGTGGACGTCGACTGGCGCCCGCTCCAGGCCATCCCCGGCATCGACGCCGCGCAGGCCGGCGGCGCCCGCCAGGTCCACGGCGGCCTCACCGGGAACTGCCTGGTCGACCTCACCATGTTCGACGACCCGAAGCTCACCGGCATCCTCGCCGCGGCGCCGGTCGTGATCGACGCCGTGTTCCGCAGCGCCCGGGTGGCGGCGCTGCCGCTGGAGGGCCGCGCCTGCCTGGCCGAGTGGGACGACCGCGACCAGCAGCTGGTCCTGCACGTGTCCACCCAGGTGCCGCACCAGGTGCGCTCGGGCGTGGCCCAGGCCCTGGGCATCCCGGAGCACGGCGTGCGGGTGATCGCCCCGGACGTCGGCGGCGGGTTCGGGCTCAAGTGCGTGGTCGGCCGGGAAGAGATCGCCGTGGCCGACGCGGCGCGGCGGCTGCGGCGGCCGGTGTCCTGGATCGAGGACCGCCAGGAGAACCTCACCGCCTCGTTCCACGGCCACGAACAGCGCTACCGGGTGCGCGCCGGGTTCGGCCGAGACGGCCGGATCCTCGGGCTCGCGGCCGAGATCGACTGCGACGTCGGCGCCTACTCGGCGTTCCCGTTCACCTCGGCGGTCGAGCCACTGATGGCGTGCACCGAACTGCCGGGCATCTACAAGATCCCGGCCTACCGGGCCCGCGGCCGCGCGGTCGCCACCAACAAGGCGCCCACAGCGCCGTACCGCGGCGTGTCGCGGCCACAGCTGGTGCTGGTCATGGAGCGCCTGATGGAGAAGGCCGCCGCCGAGCTCGGCATCGACCCGCTCGACGTGCGCCGCCGCAACATGATCGGGCCCGGCGAGTTCCCCTACACCGGCGTCAACGGCATCAGCTACGACGAGGGCAGCTACCGGGAGTCGCTCGATCTCGCCGAGCGTCAGGTCAAAGACATTTTCCTGAACGGGACGCCCACGGCTGACGCCGCCGTCCTGATGTCCGGTGTGGGTTACGCGTGCTTCTCGGAGCGGACCGCCTACGGCACACCGACCATGTCGCAGCGGCGGATGGCGATGACGCCGGGCTATGACACGGCGCTGGTGCGGATGGACCCGTCCGGCGAGGTCATCGTGACCACCGGCACCTGTGGCCACGGGCAGGGCCATGAGACCACGTTCGCCCAGATCGTGGCGGACCGCCTGGGCGTGCATCCCGAGCGGATCCGGCTGCGGCAGGGCGACACCGACCTGGCCTCCTACGGCTGGGGGACCTGGGGCAGCCGCTCGATCGTCATCGGCGGCGGCGCCGCCGACCGCGCCGCCGCGCTGGTCGCCAGCCAGCTGCGGCAGGTCGCCGCGCACCTGCTCGAGGCCAGCCCCGATGACATCGAGCTGGCCGGCGGCTCGGCCCGGGTCCGCGGCGACGACCGCGCCGCGCTGCCGGTGGGCGAGCTGGCGCGGATCGTGCACTTCCAGACGCACCGGCTGCCCGCCGAGCTCCGTTACGGGCTGGAAGCCAGGGCCAGCTTCGACCCGCCCGGCACGTTCTCGAACGCGTGCCACGCGGCCATGGTGACGATCGACCCCGGCACCGGCGAGATCCGGCTCCGGCGGTACCTGGTGGTCGAGGACTGCGGCGTGG